>Ga0316205_10001364_pt1 | contig 31697 bp, 23 predicted proteins | sample 3monthpyrite_MG_FD_204941 | JGI IMG/M metagenome (GOLD analysis project Ga0316205, IMG submission 204941) | Microbial mat bacterial communities from mineral coupon in-situ incubated in ocean water Damariscotta River, Maine, United States -... | ecosystem: Environmental > Aquatic > Marine >...
AGGTAACCAGATTGATATTCGGGCTTGAGCATTGTGGATTGTGGATTGTACTTGATTTGATAGTTTGGAATTATGATCTCTAATATCATTTCGTAGTGACTGGCTCTTGGGTGCCATTAGCCGTCAGCCGAGAGATAATACCCACCGGCAACTTTCGCGACACAGCGGTCGTTCGAGCTTTCTTTTAATCTGGCAAAAAATGACTCAAAGAAGACAGTCGCGATCTAAATTATTCAGCCAAATATAGATGCCAATTAGTGAGTCAGAGTTATTGGAATATGGAGATAAATTTTTCCGAAAGTGGACGTACAACGCCTGCATTATGTGTGTTTTTATTGAAGCTTTTTTTTTCGAGTGGCTATAAAAATATCGGCCAACATGCACTTGTTAGCCTTGTATTTCGATAAATTTAAACTCTCGATTTAAGCCTATTTGTGTATCAAATACCATCATATTTGGATAGTTAGCCGCGAGCTGTATCAATTGTGCTTTAGCTTCTGCATGAATATGAGGCCCTAAATATAAGTTACCAAACTCATGTTTAGATACTTTGTAATCTGATATTAGACCTGCATCATTTTCACGTTTGAAACTTGAGACGCGCCATTCACTTTCGTAGCTCCAATCTGGAGATTTAGTATATGAGCATGTATGTAATATGGTTTTTGTAGCCTCTTCCTGTGGTTTCAATAAAAGCTCAGCCCAACCCTCTGCAGTATATACATGAGGTTTGGTTTCAGGGTATTCGACTTTCTTGGCCATAAGCCAAGCACTATCTAACTCATCATCACAAATTACTTCTAAAACTACACCACTGTATTTGTCAGCGTAGTGATACCACATCGAAGCTTTATCATGGTGTTCGCTTAAACAAAGAATTCTGAAATTGGGAAGCCAATCTTGCCATTGTTGTTTGATAGCAAGTAGCCCACCTTCAGGAGGATGACTGTTCTCAATCTCATCTTTTAGTCCGTTAATTAATTCTCTCTTTAATTCTTCTGTTGGATTATTCTTCAATACCTCAACTATCAATTGAATCTTTGGTTCTAACCCACGAGAATCCTGGGGCGGATTATTAATCATGTTCTCCAAGTTCCTAACCAAGGCTAACTGGATTTCTTTAGGCGAAATATCAAAAGCAAGCTCTCTTGGAACATCGAAAGGATCATTGAATTTAAAAGGTGAGCTCCATCGCAAAGTAGAGTTTGAAAGAACTATTTCCGCTGTAGACGAAGGCATGTATTTGAAAAAACTCTTCCTTTTATGCTTTCTGTTCGGTGAGATCATAATTCTCTCTTAGTAGGCTAACGCCTCAATAACCGGCGCAGTTTCAATGCGTCCGTTGCCGTAGGCGCGAAGTTGATTGATTTGTTAGGCTTATTCTCATACCCAAACATAAAATCAACCTCCTAAATGAGGGCAGCCTCGGCGTAATTCTGTTATCACATTATTTAATCCGATGATTGGAATTGGATAACTTTGCAACTGAAATTCCTGCGGAAAATTATTTGGGTATGATATTGAAACACTTAACTCAGAATTGTTTCGGAGTGCATCATTCAGCACCCAAAAAGGCACTTCTATACCGTGAATACTCTGCTGAACGCCACTAAAGAATACTGTGATCTCGGATTTTGTGATATTACTCGCGTCCAGCGATACTGATACCTCCGCTTGCGAATAGCTACTTACATAGGGGCTTTCCGATGAGAGAGTAATGGAAGGAGTAATGCTAACTTCAACGTGACCACGCTTATTTGACCCAGTTGGTATTTCTCTGCACGTCATTAATATTAAATCTTCCGATCCATTTTCAAGTACAGAAAAAACAGACCATGTTTTTGGTTGAACTAATTTCCATGGTTTCTGCTGTGACAGCCCACCAGAGTTAATAACTCCATGCTCCATCATGGTGTTGCTATCGATCCAATCTATTCTTTCCGATTCCGTATGCGTCGCTATAGTCACAATCTCAGGGGATACCCCCATTTTCTCGACGTACATGGAGATTTCGGATAACAAGTTCTGAGCAGATTTAATTGCCTTATTCAGTGGTACTGTTGAAGTTTCTGTTGTAGATATTTGATGCAATCCGTATTTGCTGTTACCCTCTTTGCTTCTATTTTTACCGCCAAGAAATGCGTAAGCACATGCCGAAGCGCACTGCCCCTCAATTATATTGATCAGATCACCTTGAGCTGGATCTATCCTACCAACGTGGGTATCAAAACCCTTTGAGCGTATTTTTCGACCAAGCTCAAGTCCACCCCAAAGCGACCCCCCAGGTGAATCAATAACTAACGTTGTATTTCTTTTATTATCAAGCGATGCATTAGCTAAAAACTTCTCAAACCTATCTGGTGTTGACTCGGTAATTTCACCATTCGCTTTTATTATTAAACATCCTGAACACTTGCTACCTCCATTAAATAAGCTGAACTCCATCGCAGATACCGATAGAGAAAAAAGCGTCATGAAGATAACAAATAGAACCTTTAGAAATAGTTTAACAATTGTAATTATCACCATAACTCCGTAAAGGCCTAACATTGTGATTAACCGAATTAATATCCAATTATTTAATTTTCAGATATTAACACATTTTGACGAATCCACCAGTTCTCAAGGGCTACAAAGAAAATCAAATTTGTTCTTGAGAGGAAAACTACGGACCGAACCACTGGATGGCCGATTTAGGGAAGCTTATATGTGAATATTTCCAAGCGTGGGTGGCTGCTTCTCTCTAGGAGTTGCCGTTTTTCAAAGAGAGCTCAACGGCTGCAACATTGCAAATATACGCAGTATAAAAATAATGTTTGAACGACCGCTATTAGTTAATTTTTGTCATATGGCCAATCTAGCTGACTGGCTGCTTTGTTGCATAAGTTGCCTGCTTGAAAAATACCTTCTACGACTGAAATGGGTCATTTTGAGTCTATTACTGATAGATCAAGTTGAACTCTTTTATTATTTTGTTACATCGAATCTAGACCAATACAACCTAAGATTTTTGGTATGTGAGGCATTAGCTCCCCCAAGTTTCTTATGGAGCGCAATCTAAGATGACATTAGTTATCCACTACTCAATAAACTTATTTTTCTGATGGGGCAAGTAACTTTTACCAGTGACCACTTTTTTACCTGTTTTATCCTCCAAATCTTTTCTAGCTTTATTCGCTATTTGACCACCAGATTGAGCAGCCTCTTTGTTTTCATTCATACCGGTTGCATCATCATTTTCTGCTATTTGTCTTGTGGATAGTTCAGCTAAAGCGGTAAAAATCAATTCAGCTTCACTCATATGATCACGTAGGTTCTGGCTTTTTAATCCTTTCAATTCTTTGTGTTTTTTTACACTGACTTCTGACCATTCTTGATGAATAATATTAGTTAAAATAGCGAACTCTTCGCCTTTTTTAATATCGTGGTCACTCCATTATTCGGTCAATTTATTTCTAGTCTCCTGCCCGGTCATACGCTGCTGGATCCATTTATCACTACGTCCATGCTTTTGCCAGGTTTCTCTAGCTCGATTCAAGGATTTTGCTGGATCAGCCATTTCCTGCATACGCTCGTAGCCAACTTTAGCAAACCAGAGCTTTATGGGTTCAGCTTTTGGACTGGGAATGGATTGGACTAGGCGCAGCAATGTTTCAGCTCTAGCTACATCTGTGAAGTATTTTTTACCATCTGCAGCTGTTAATTTCAGTCGGTGATAATTTGTCACCGACTGATTCCCTTCCTTGGTCAATCGTTGTTTTAACTTATTCCAATATTTTCTAGCAGTTTGATAATCCGTTTGCTGGGTTAGCACTTGCACAATATCAATCACAGAAAACCACCAGATATCGGCTTCTTCATCATATATTCGGCGAATTTTATGATCTTCAAAAAGGGCTGTATTGGCTTTCATTTAAGATTTTCCATTTCCTAAAGATAAGACATAATACTACCTATACAAGTAGTTTCGTGTCAATATGATTTTTCAGATGGAACTTACTTCATCCTCTTTTTAATATATTTAGTCGCCACGGCCTGCAAAGGATCATCCGGCCAGGGATGTTTTGGATATTTACCTTTCATTTCCTTTTTAACATCAATATACCCATTCGCCCAAAAACTTTCTAAATCTTCAGTGATTTGCAACGGCCGTCTTGCGGGCGAAAGTAAGTGAACAACCACCGGTAATTGACCACCCGCCACAGTGGGCGTTTGCTTTTGGCCAAACATTTCCTGCAACTTTACCGCTAATATCGGTTTATCCCCTTGGTCATAATCGAGTTTAATATTTGATCCACTGGCTACTTTGATGGATAGCGGCATCAGCTCATCCAGTTTTTGCTGTAACGGCCAATCCAATTGAGCCTTTATCGCCTGAGTTAATACCTCATTGGTTATTTGCGACAGTTTTTTGGATCCACTAATGTAAGGTCCCAACCAATCTGACAGCGAATCCAGTAAATATCGATCGGACATATCCGGGAATTGAGTGGAAAAATTATTAAACAGACGTATTCGATTAATCCTTGATTGCCACTGACGTAGTTCTTTATTCCACGGCAGTGATGCAATTCCTTTTTTTTCAACACCTTTTAATAATCCCTTTGAGATTAAGTTTGCATCAGGATTAGTGAGCGGCTTAGAGCTAACTAGTAGTTCACCCAATTTGACTCTTGACTCTGCTTTAACGGTTTGACTTTTATCATCCCAATTTATCTCTTGCGTCTCAGTAATTAGCTCATAAAAATATTGCTCCAATTCTGCAAGGCTAATTCCGAGAGCTTGAAATACTTTAGGCGTTGTCCCCTGTCCACCTAGCTTTACAATCACTAAAAAATCATCAGAAATTGAAAAATCATCATTAGCTATTGCGCCACTGCCGTTGGCTAGTCGATACCCGCTACCGCGTTGTTGAGCGATACGATCTGGAAAGACCATTGCTAATAATATAGCGGTTAAGTGTTTTGAGTTTTCAGGTGGTTTCTGATTAAACGATTGATATCCATCCAGGCGTTTTAACTTATTGAGCAGACGCTTAGATTGTTGAGTGATTTGTTTTTGTATATGACTGGTTGAGCGCGCATCAAACATACTATTGACCCGAGCCATAAAGTCGGGATTATTTCTTTGTTCGCCTTGCAGCAAATCCTTTTCTTCTAGCATGGCCGCTAAAATACATGCAAATTCCGACGCACCCAATGCAATAGATCCAACTAACATATGAGCGATCCTGGGATGCACCGCCAATTTTGAAAGGCGCCTTCCGTGAGTGGTTATTTTATAGTTTTGATCGATAGCCCTAAGTGAGCGCAATAAATTCTGAGCTTGCTTAAACATTCCCCGATTCGGCATGTCTAACAATTTTAATTCAGACGGCTCACTAATCCCCCACAAGGCTAGTTCCAAAACAAAGCTTGCTAGATCTTCTCTCAATATTTCCGGTTGGGTTTCACTGCGTAAATTCTCCGACTCTGACCATAAACGAATACAATAACCCGGTCCTAATCGCCCGGCTCTTCCGCTTCGCTGCGTGGCGGAAGCTTTAGAAATTTTTAAAGTGCTCAGGCGGTTGAATCCCACATTGGGATCAAAGGCACTCTGTCGCATTAGACCGCTATCGATCACCCATCCTACACCTTCAATTGTAACGCTGGTTTCAGCAATGTTAGTGGAAAGAATGATCTTACGACTGTTAGCGATGGGTAATAAAACCTGGCGTTGCTGAGCAAAAGGTAAGTCGCCATATAGTGAAAGAATATTTATGTTTTGATCAGCGCCATACAAGGATTCGAGCCTTTGTTTAACTTTGTTTATTTCACCAATCCCCGGTAGGAAAACCAGGATATCCTGATTGGTCTTGTTTGACTTGGTAGTATTGAGGACTTGTTTGACGGCAGCTATTAAATTATCCAACCAGTCAAATTTTGATTTGCCAGGCAGGTATTCAACCTCTACCGGATAACATCTGCCTTCACAATTAATGATCGGTGCATTGCCGAGTAATTTCGCGACGGCGCTCGTATCTAAAGTCGCTGACATGACCAATAGTTTTAAATCATCTCTTAAGCTTTGCTGTACTTCGATGGAACAAGCGAGCCCCAAATCCGCATCTAAACTACGCTCATGAAACTCATCGAATATCACCAGTCCCACTCCCTGTAACTCAGGGTCCGATTGCAGCATTCGGGTAAGAATACCTTCGGTGATGACTTCAATGCGGGTTTTAGCGGAGACTCTAATCTCGTTTCTTATACGATAGCCAACTGTGGCACCAACTTGTTCATTTAATAGTTCTGCCATTCTTACGGCTGCGTTACGAGCGGCTAGTCGGCGAGGTTCGAGGATAATAATTTTTTGATTTTCAGGGATAACATCTAATAAGGCCAGAGGAACTATTGTGGTTTTTCCAGCACCGGGTTCGGCTTGCAAAACCAAATTATTTTGGGTTGATAAAATCGAACAAATATCGTCCAATCGTTCGACAATTGGTAAACCGGTTTGTTTGAGTTTTTTATTATTGGTGGGCATTAAAGTTCAGGAACATAGCAGGTATGAATTAAAGCAATTATACACCTTTTATCTCCTCCGCTTCCCCTAGTTCCCATGCTCCCGCGTGGGAATTTAGACCTCTCTCATCGATAGCGCCGTAGGCGTTACCACGCTGGAGCGTGGGAACGAGAAAAGGTGGGAACAAGCAAATTGCTAATCCCCCACCTTGGTCGGCAAAGGCGGTGCTTTATCTAATTTAATTGGCTTATAGTTTTTAAGTTGGTTGAGCGTTTCTTTTATGCCCGCTTCCAATTGAGTATCTCTTCCTTTGTTCACCATTACCGGGTCAAGCGTCACGTCAATATCCGGTGCTACACCTTCGTTTTCTACGCGCCACTCATTATCTGGCGTAAAAAAACGGAAATAAGGAACTAACACCATTCCGCCATCAATCGTTTGACGATTAGCCGCTATGCCGATCAAACCACCCCAGGTTCTTTTTCCGATCAATTTTCCAATGCCCATTCGCTTAAAACTATAAGGAAGAAAATCACCGCCGGAACCGGCGTCTTGATCAATTAACATGACTTTTGGACCATAAACAGCAGCACCCGGTGTATCAAAGATCATACCGTCTCTGTCTTTCCAACTGGCTAAATATTGGCGAGATAAAATGTCAGTAATGTAATTGGCAGCCTGGCCACCACCATTTCGACGTTCATCAATGATCATCGCTTTTTTGTCAGTTTGAGCAAAAAACATTCGGTTAAAAAATGTAAAACCTCCGCCTGCTGTATTCGGCAAATAAACATACCCTATCTTTCCATTTGACGCTTTTTCCACTGCTTTACGATTGCCTTCTACCCATGACCAAAATCGTAAATTACTTTCATCACCAACTGGTTCGACAATGACTTTCTTTGCATCTTTCCTTTTGCCGCTAGCGCTCACCATTAACGTGACTTGTTTGCCGACGGTATTCTCCATTAAGGAATAAATGTTCATCTCCCCCGTCAATTCAATTCCGTTCACACTATGAATAGTGTCGCCTTGATCTGCGCCAATGCCGGGAGCCGCTAGCGGCGCTTTTAACGATGGATTCCATTTTTCACCGGTATAGATTTTTTCTATTTGATATTGATTTTTTACCACTCTTAAATCGGCGCCAAATAAACCAACGGGCACTGGCGTTTCGGAAGGAATATCCCCACCAAATATGCGATTATGACCCACCTCCATCTGGGCGATCATTTCCACTAACAACTTATTCAGATCTGCTCGTCGACTAACATGTGGCAGCAAACTTTTATAACGTTTACCTACCGCCTTCCAATCAAGGCCGTGCATATTCTTTGCGTAGAAATAATCTCGCTCAGTTCGCCAAACTTCATCAAATATTTGTTCCCATTCTTCGCGAGGATTAATTTTAACTTTTACATCAGCCGTGTTTAGGTCTTTAGCTTCCATTTTTTCACCGATTTCAGCGGTCTTTAAAGCGCCCTCCTCAGAGATGGTCAAGATGACTTTACCATCGGCAGAAAGATTAAATTCAACCACATCATCAAAGACTTTTTCGGCTTTCTTTTTTTCAAAATCAAAACGGATAAGAGAACTGATATTGGTTGCTTGGCCATTCGGCTCGATCCCGCTTCCGGGTTGGCTTGATTCAACATAATAGAGATTTCCATCATGAGCGACTTCCATACCAAAATAAGCCTTTTGTGCTACTGGTAGCGCGACAATACGATCATCGATGCCTTTAATATCAACCTTAACAACAACCTTCTTGTCTTTGTCATCGGATTTTTTATCTTTGTCGTCACTTTTATTTTTTTCGTTTTTATCAGAATCTTTTTTATCCTCACCTTCCTCATCCGATTTTGGCAATAGTGGCGACTTACCATCAGCCGCAAGAACAACTGCATATATTCCGTTTCTCAGTGGTCTTTCCTGAGTAGACATATCTAGTCCGACGGCAGTAATACCGGCATTGGTAGATGCTGTAAAATAAAGGTATTTTCCGTCCGGGCCAAATACTGGACTACCTGCATTACTCATACCATCTGTTATCGGGTAAGCGGTGTCTTTTTTGAAATCATGCAAATAAATATCGGCAAAATAATTGGCTCGCGTTTTGGTATACGCTAACCATCGACCGTCTGCAGATAATGATACCTCAGGAAAGCTTCGACGATTGTCAGTATGAATTTTGGTGCGTTTGCCATTCTTAGGATTAATCGACCATAGGCCGAGGTGGTTATCCGCATAAATAATTTTATCGTCGTTTCCGCCCCAAGAAACCAGGAAATAATCTGCCGGTTCTCCTAAAGAATATGATTTACTCTTTTGCTTGCCTGATTGATCAACAATAATCAATTTTTGTTCACCGCCTTTATCGGAGGTGTAGGCAATGCGTTTTCCTTTTGGTGACCAAAGTCCATCACGTTCACGGACTCCATCTGTTTTGGTTAGATTTCGGGTCGAACCATCCTTTAATGGTACGGTAAAAATTTCTCCCCGCGCACTGATCAAAACTCTTTTACCGCTAGAGGATAATCGCGAAGCTTCCATTGATTTCATCGCGTCTTTCCATTGAGTTCGAAGTTCGGGCAAATCCGGATTAATGCTAATAGGAATATCATTTGTTTTGCCATTGTTAGTATCTAATAGTTTTAACTCTCCTCCAACAGCAAAAATAATTTTATTGTCTTTGGCATCAGCCGAAGAAATGTCCCAAATTTTTTCGTGACTGATTTGACTAACCTTTTTGCTTTTAACATCATATTTATGCAAATTACGAACTCTATCGCGATCCGATAAAAAATAAACATTATTTCCCACCCACATTGGATTGGTATCACTGGCTCTTACATGGGGTATTTCCTGATAAGATTTTCCGCCAGGCTTCATAATCCATATTGGTGGAGTAGAGCCACCGCGATGATTACGCCAACCACTCGCGCCTCGATGAGCAGTGTTGTATGGTTGATATGCCAAGGTATTTCCGTCCAGAGACCAATCAGCCTCTTGCACCACGGCATCCATGATCTTTGTAGGCAATCCTCCAGCTAATGAAATTTCCCAAGCTTGAGCGCTACGACCAATTTTCATTTCTCGTTGACTGGTAAACAAAATACGTTGTCCATCGGCACTCCATCCATTCACTACATCGGCACCCGGATGCCAGGTCAATTGCGTTGGTTGTCCACCTGAAGTTGAAACTAAATAAACATCCTGATTATTATTGTGATTAGCGGTGTAAGCTAGCCATTTGCCATCTGGTGAAAAGTGCGGGGCTGATTCATCGGCTGAACTGGAGGTGACGCGGTGCGACGATGTGCCATCGGTATTGGCTAACCAGATGTCACCAGAATAAACAAAAGCAATTTGATTGTTTGAAAGCGCTGGTTCACTTAGTAATTTGGTCTTAGCTTGAGCAACATTGATTAATGAAATCGATGACAAAAAAAGTATTGCACCGACTGTTTTTCTTATATCCATTATTTCTCTTCCTATAATTAAAGTCTAAAATATTTTATTTAGTAACGACTAAAAACTAACGCTCTAGCCATTCCACAAAATCATTAATGGAATGCACAAACCGATCTTTTGGTGTTTCCAATAGCGCCGCATGATCACCACCAGCCAATACCACCCACTGTTTGTTGGCATTGGGCAATTCAATAAATAATTTGGCATGGCTTTTCACATCAATTAGTGGATCTTGCTCCCCTTGAAGTAATAACAGAGGAATTTTTATCTGTTTGCCATCCAATTGCCGCCACTGCTGCAATTGATTCCAATCGGCGCGGAAAGGATCGGCTTTTAATGATTCCTTCACATAAGTGTCGATGGCTTTTTGCGATATGGAGCCGTCAATTAAAAAATCACTGGCTGCATTCTTGGCGGTATTTTTAATTTTCGGCGGTAAATCTGGAAGCTTCTGACTAATACTGCTAACAACAAGATCAAGCGGATAACCGTACAATACGATTGCACGAGCCAACTCAGGATTTTGTTGCACGGTTAATTGCGCCACGATCGATCCATAGGACCAACCGAAAATAACCGGCTTTTGTCCACTTGATTGAGTTATCCAGCGGAGCACATTGGCCACATCTTGTGCCGCTTTATTCGGTGTATTCCAACCGGTTGTATCTCTGGGTGTTTCTCCATAACCTCTCGCATCTAGCGCCCAAACACTAAAACCAAGTTCGACTAAATTATCCATGGTCGACAGGCTTTCTCCTTTTACCTGAAGGTCAAAATCAGGCAGTGAACTCCAGGTTCTTCCGTGCAGTAATAATATGTGCTTTTTGGGATCAAACTGGCCAGCAGGTTGTTTATGCCAAAGCGTCATCGGGTGGCCATTTGAATCGACAATGTTTTTGCTCAGTGGGACGGCATGTAGATTTGTAACTGAAAAACTAGAGCTTAGCAGCAGAGCCAGGACATGGACCAATATTTTCATTTTATTCTCTTTTTATTTTTCTGATTCTCATGCCACGGTGAATGAATTCATAGTTCACTCAACAACTAACTATCGCCAGTCGAAATCATAGCGGCGTCATAAACCGCTTTGGCAACGGCTAAATGAGCCGTTTTATTCAATGCCGACGGTACTAATGCATCCTCTTTAGCAAGTGCCGACAATGTTTCCGCGGCTGCGATACGCATTTCATGAGTAATTTCTTTTACTTCGGCATCCAGGGTTCCACGAAATAACCCCGGAAAGGCTAGCATATTATTAACAATTTTTCCGCAAGTAGCAAAGCGAGCACCATGTTCTATAGCGACCGAGGGCTCAATTTCAGGGTCTGGATTGGTTAATGCCATGATGATCTGTCCTTCTCTCACCATTTCCGGCTTGATTAATCCTTTGACTCCTGTGGTGGCTACCACAATATCTGCTTTTGCCATCAATTCCGCCAACCCGGCAGGCTGGCCGCCCAAATCACTTAGCCTGAGCATCGCATCTTGATCGATATCCGCTCCTAAGACTTCTTTAACCCCATACTGTCGCATCAAACTGCATATACCGATCCCGGCTGCACCTAACCCAATTTGACCAAAAACGCAGCTTTTAATATCAACCCCCGTTTGTTTGGTAGCCGATAATAAAGCCGCCAAAGCAACGATCGCTGTTCCATGTTGATCATCATGAAAAACCGGTTTATTCAATCTTTGGATCAATTCATCTTCAATTTCAAAACATTCGGGCGCTCGTATATCTTCTAATAAAATGGCTCCAAAAGACGGCGAAATAGCCTCCACTGTTTTTATGATTTTTAGGCTGTCTTTGGTATCTAACAATATCGGGACGCCTGATAATCCAACCAATTCAGATAAAATCGCCGCCTTGCCTTCCATGACGGGCAAACCCGCTTCAGCCCCGATATCGCCAAGTCCCAAAATAGCCGTTCCATTTGTCACTATAGCGACGGTATTTTGAATATTGGTATATTCTTTAATTTTTTGCGGATCTTCCCTAATTGCCTGACACACTCGCGCTACACCGGGTGTATATACATCTCGTAAGATCTCCAACGAATTTATCGCAATCCGTGAAGTTGTTTGAATCTTACCGCCCTTGTGACGATTAAAGACTCGATCTGACTTTCCTACCATTACCGTTTCAGGCAATAAATTGATTTGCTCGATAAGATCGTCAATTTTGAGAGAATCATCGTATTCAATAGTGATTTCCCAAATGGTATCTTTATCAAGACGCCGAACAGCATTTAAGCCTTCGACAGTGACATCCAAACTACCCATAACGCCCAATACTTTGGCCATATTACCTGGCTTGTGAGGGGCTTCGACTAACAGGATTTCTACAACGCGCATGCAATTTGTCCGAACAATTGATTGAAGTTTAAGACTAACACAGGAGCGAAGATCGGGGTACGGGGCGCGGACTTAATCTTCATACCAAAAAGCTCTTTCATAACAAAGAAACATATCTTAACATCAATAATAGACAGTCAATTGACAATTCAGGTATCCTGAAGCTTCACTTTGTAATCCATTATTTCTATAAAATGCTGATGTTTTATAGATAGCACTTATTGTGAGTCCAAGATGTTAGACGCCATCAAGCAATTTTTTGAGAAACTCGCTTCTCCCGAAGAAACCTCCGAGGAAGATAAACAACATGCCATTCATTTAGCGGTTGCGGTCTTGTTAACCGAAATGATGCGTATCGATAGTCAAATAACCGATGAAGAAAAGCAGCATCTCAGTCAATTATTGGATGAGAAATTCTCCCTTAGTAGCGAGGAGAAACAATCTCTGGTTGAAATGGCAGCTCAAAAATTAAGCGAGTCAACGGATTATTATCAATTTACGTCAGTGGTCAATATCCATTTTGACCAGAAAGAGAAAATTCAAGTTATCGAATCACTTTGGCGATTAGCCTATGTTGATGGCAAACTGGATGCGCACGAAGAACACTATGTCCGCAAAATTCATTCCCTTCTACACATTTCTCACCAGGACTTTATGAAGGCTAAACACCGCGCGATTAATCGCTCATAAAGCTCCGTTTACTTAGTTAAAAACTTTATATAATTTAAAGCTATTTGTCGGAATAAATTAAGCTTTTACTCTAAAGAACTGGTAAATTATTGTTACTCAGGGAAGTTATGCCAATCCTATTGGGACTACTCTATTTAAGACCACTTTATTTGGGACTTCCATATTTAGGACCGCCATGAAATACCAGGACAGCACAAGGGTTGTAATAAAAGTTGGCTCAGCCTTAATCGCTCCTACGGGTAGCGGATGCAGCGCGCAGTACACCTTACCAATAGCGCGGTTTATCCACCAATGCCATCGTGATGGAAAGCAGGTCGTTTTAGTTTCTTCCGGTAGCATTGCAGCTGGTAGACAACATATAACCTCAACAACCGGTAAACCAAACGTAGCCCAAAAACAAGCTATGGCGGCAGTGGGTCAAAACGCGATGATGGCCAACTGGATGCGATATTTTGACAACCCTTGTGCGCAAATTTTGATAACTCATGCCGATCTCCGAGATCGTGAAAGATATCTTAATATTCGCAATACCATTAACGAACTTTTGGCAAACAGTATTTTACCGATTGTCAACGAAAATGACTCAGTTGCAACGGAAGAGCTCAAGGTTGGTGATAATGATCGTCTTGCCGCAATGGTGGCGATATTAGTAGAATCCGATCTTTTTCTTATTTGCTCTGATGTGGATGGGCTTTATACCGGAGATCCCAATATTGATAAAAAGGCTCAGCATATTCCACTCGTTGAAGAAATTGATTCGAAAATAATTGCCCTTGCCGGTGATACTACCAATGACCTTGCTACCGGTGGAATGAAAACCAAAATTGAAGCGGCCGTTAAAGCAACCAGTAACGGTATTTCGACTATTCTATTTCAGGGTAGCCGGGCAGAAAATTTTGAGCATTTCACTAATGGCAAATCGATTGGAACATTATTTAGCGCTCAGCTAAAATCTCTTTCCGAGAAAAAACATTGGGTAAAACACACCCTAAATTCAAAGGGAGTTATAAAAATTGATCAAGGTGCAGTTGAGGCAATTATTCACAAAGGCGCATCACTGCTGAGCGTTGGCATATGCAGTGTCACGGGCAAGTTTGAACGGGGTGACGCGGTTGATATTCATTGTCAGCAATCCGGCAAGGTCATTGCGAAAGGCCTTTGCCAGTATAGTCAAACAACCATCGAGCAGATAAAAGGTCATCGCAGCGAACACTTTGAAAAAATTATTGGCTACATAAAAAGTGATGTCATTATCAAACGAGATGATCTGGTTTTAGTTTAATGACGGCATAGTTTTACTCCGTCACAGGGTATTGTCAATAAGATAGATTGATACGCTCTAAAAGTTGAGTGATATTTGAACACCGCTAAATGATTCTGACCGCGCTTCCCAATACCTACTGTCGATTTCTCTCATACGAACAAACCCGTCAATCTGGATAGCGCCGGCTCGAAATCCGACCCCTGCACCAAGGTACGCATCAAGATCATCTTCATATCCGTACTCATGTTCGTAATCGTCATAACGTAGGTCGTGAAAAAATAGTTCTGATAAATCGATCCCGCCTTCAACGTATAACGACAGATTAGAAAAATATCCTAACTTTACTCCGCCTTCCCAAGAGACAAAATCTTCAATATATCCATCCTGTGCAATAACTTCTGCCGTTCCCAACGAAGTATTAATTTGAATTCCAAGATTGGTTTCACTATTTTTGAAAGTAGTCCCGACACCAACTGAGGAAAAATAATCCGCGCCATTGGATTCATAACTATAAAACGCCCTGACTGACACATCGTCGCTTGCTTGAGAAAGAGTTGAAAATAAAACCATGCTGACCAAAGCTATTATTCTTGTGCTGATAGAACTCATTCTTGTTCTGTTCGAAACCATAATATGTTGCCTTGTAAATAGGTCAATGTGTTAAGATTATTGACATATTAGGCCAGACAAACTGAATTTAAACTGAATTGTAGTTGTGACCGGAAAGATCCTTATAGGTATTTGATATGTTCTAATTTATTGGTTCATTGGACAAACCAGACCATGGAATTATCTCCGACTTTGAATAAGATTTCCAAAACAACTTGAGCAAGAGTTCCTTAATAATTTACTAATGATTTTTATTTTAGACAATTTGGTTTAATCGTTGATGTGACTAATGAAATACCCGATTTTTAGTGATTGATTTGTCTTAAACTCATCTGGATCATCATGTGAATCTATTTACGATAAACAACAACATGGCCCTTTTTCGTTCTCTTAGCGTGATACATAGCGGTATCAGCATCCTTTAACGCCACTTCAGCAGTTATCCTTTCGGGCGCCAAAATACGCAATCCAATGCTCGCACCGACCTGAAATGATGCACTTTTAAAACTAATTTCTTTTCTTAATTCAATTAAAATTCTATCGGCAAACGTCAATGCCTTTTTATTTGCTACTTGGCTATCAGTATCAAGTTGACTTAATACAACCACAAATTCATCACCGCCAACACGGCCAACAATGTCTTCATTCCTCACAATAGTGTTTAGACGTTTTGCAACCTCAATAAGTGTTGCATCTCCTGCATCATGCCCATTTTCGTCATTTATCGATTTAAAACCATCCAAATCTATAAATAGCAGAGCTCCAAACGATTTCTCTCTAACTAACCTGGAAATTGACTTTTCCAGATACTCTTTTAACAAACGGCGATTTGCCAACTGGGTTAGCGAGTCGTGGTATGCCATATGGCTAATTTGATGTAAAGCCTCGTCACGAGCAACTACGTATGGTTTTATAACCCAAATAAAAATCATTGGCGTGGATAATATAACTAGTATGGCTACATCGAGAAGGGCCTCTGCGTATATCCCGATATCATAGGTCAAGTTAGCGAAAGCAAGCATGATAACAAACTCCACCAAGGCGATAATGACCGCTATTCGCTTAATGATATTTTTTTTGCTTAGTATTTCCATAGTTCTTTTTTATCGCTAACTATTTAGACTTTTATGTTAGTTTATAATCAATATGAATCTCTAATTAACTATACTGCGTCGGCACTATTTACTACTACCATCGATCTTTACTTGCCAACTGATAATTTCAATTTTTGCAACGGCCTAAATTGAGGATATTCCTGAATTTAGGCTTCCATCCTTAAATGTTTATTTCATCCATTTTTAGTGATCGATTCCCTAGATTGCCTGATTTATATTTTTAAAGCAAATTGGAAGCTTGACCAGAACAAACAGAAGAAGATATGATGAAACAAATTCATATCGTGTAATAGAGATAAATATATGCGGATTTTTTTATCAAATGTTTTACTAGTTTTAATTGCTGTTTTTTATTCTACTTTTGCTTTTTCTCAACAAATGCAATCGAATACGAGCGATTTGGCGATAGAAGGCTACAGTCCTGTTTCCTATTTTACTAAGAATCTTGCAGAGAAAGGAAAGCCGGAGTTTTCTGTTACTTACATTTCCAAAACCTATTATTTGGCATCGAAAGAACAAGTACGCCTATTTAATACTAACCCGAAAAAATATGTCCCACAGTTTGGAGGTCACTGCTCTTATAATTTAGCTTTAGGACGAAAAGTTAATATTGACCCTACAAGCTTTAAGATTATTAATAACCTGCTGTATCTTTTTCACAATAGTGCAAAATTCGATGCATTAAAAGAATGGAACAAACAGCCTAATGAGAAAAATTTATTAAAGAAAGCTAAAGGGCAATTCACCCTTTATGAATTCGGCTAACCCGGTAATTTTAGTGCTCTCGGTATAGTAGCCTTCTGATCTAATAGCATCGGACTTTTTAATAACAAATAATTCATATCAAACATTTATCTATTATTGTGAACAATTAACCTTAGTCTAGATAATATCGTAGGTTGTAGCTAGATGGAACTGGCTTCATTACCGACAGACCAATCAGTCATGCACCTGCACATCATAAGAGGTGAACTTGCGAATATTAATCACTCCGGTATCAAACAACAAATACTGCCCTTTTATTCCCATTAAAGTACCCTCGACAATCGAGTTTTTATCGAAATTGTGAGATTTGATTTTTTCCGGAAATTCTAAAACAGGATAATTAATCGATACTACTTCATTTTCTTGATCTTCGATGTCATCGGCGGGAAAAGACTGAATAACCTGGTTCATGCTTTGTTTCAACTGTGACTTTAAGTTTTTGGCTTCAGCTAACAAGTCTTTATCTGCCTGATTTTCCTTTAGCATCGTTCGCCAATTGGTTTTATCGGCAATTAAATCCTTAAAAGCCATTTCAACAAAACCTGATTGCTGCCTGGTATTCACTTTAAACATAATAGTTGCCTGAGTGGCGCCCTGATCAATCCATCGGGTTGGAATTTGAGTATGACGAGTGATCCCGACTTTCAAACCTGAAGTATTGGAAAGATAAACGTAGTGAGGCACAAAACAGTTTTTCTCACCCCACTCTGGCTCCCGGCACGTACCTTCATGGTAATGGCAGGTTTCAGGCTTCATAATGCACATATCGCATTGAGCGAGCTTTCTCATACACGGAAAACAATACCCCTGGGAGAAGCTCTTTTTGGTTTTTTTACCGCAATGCTGGCAATTGATTTCTCCGACAAACTCCAATTTCAAAGTTTTGCCAATATACTGATTTAATGGTAATTCTTGATCACCAAGTGGTAAATAATATTGAACCTGAGAATTTTCTTGCAGCGAGTTTAATTCTGCCCGCATTTTTTTAAGATGACCTGAGATCATAAAACGCTCTCTTTAGAGTGAAATTTTCCGTACTTTAACATAGAAGCATTAACAATCAATTGATTAATCGAATCTCGATAAATGAGACTAAACGACAGAAGTGACCGGGTTGCCTATAACGAATTGATCAGCAGTATTCTGCAAATCTATCTGCTCCAGTTGATAGAATTTTTCTACCGATAACGGTGGTGAAAAATAGTTTCCTTGCCCAAACTCACAACCAGCGGCATAAAGTGCTTCTTTTTGTTCTAATGTTTCAATCCCTTCAGCAATGACCATTAGTTTTAATTTATGAGCCATCACTATCATCGCTTCACAAAGCGCTAAATCATTATCTTTTAGTGAGCTATTCAGGATAAAAGTGCGATCGATTTTTAAGAAATCGAAGTTAAAATCTCGTAAGTAACTTAGTGAGGAATAGCCTGTACCAAAATCGTCGATGGAAAAAGTAACCCCGCACCGTTGTAGTTCTTTAATTTGTTGACGAATATCATCGGTATCTTCAACCAGTAGAGATTCCGTCACTTCCAACTCCAGATAGGATGGACTAAGATCGACTGCCGCCAGTGCATCTTTTACTAGTGTAGCAAGATTACCTCGCCTGAACTGGATCGAAGAAAGGTTGACGGCAATGCTGAAATCCACCAAACCTTTTTGTTGAAATTCCTTACATTGGCGGCAGGCTTCAAATAGTACCCATTCACCAATTTCAATGATGATTCCGGTACTTTCTGCAATTGGAATAAATTCGTCAGGCATGACCATGGCCAAGCCTTCTGGCTTCCATCGGATAAGCGCTTCCGCAGAAAATATTTTTCCGCTGTTCAAATCCACTTTTGGCTGGTAATGAAGTACAAACTCTTTATTGTGGATAGCATTTCTCAGGCTATTTACACGATCAATATGAGCTAATCGATCTTTATTCATTTTTTGATCAAAAAACATAAAGGCATTGCGGCCAGATTCTTTGGCCTTGTACATTGCCATATCTGCTTTTTTACGTAATAAATCGAAATCTTCTCCATCAGTCGGCGAAATAGCTATACCGATGGAGCAGGTGGTGGTCAGGTTGTGCTGCTCAATAATAATCGGTTTGGCGATATTGGATAAAATATGGCTGGATATTCGATTAACCGAAGATTGTTGTTGAATTCCATCTAACAATATTAAGAACTCGTCTCCGCCAAGCCGACAAACCGTATCAATATCTCTTACTGATGCTTGCAGGCGTCGGGCTATCTCCTGTAGTAGCTTATCGCCGACCTCATGACCTAATGAATCATTGACGGTTTTAAAATTATCTAAATCTAGAAACAATACGGCGACTTTGTCAGTGTTTCTTTGAGAATGGCGGGTTGACTGGTTAAAACGGTCAACGGCAATAATTCGGTTAGGTAAACCTGTCAAATAATCAAAGTGTGCAATCCGCTGGTATTTTTGTCTGGATTTATTAACCCTTAAATTTTCGACTTCCAAATTGGATAGGGCAAATCGAAGATCATTGGCCAAAGTCCATACTGCGTAACTAATGACGCTGTATATAATAAAATAATCAACTACCGTGCCCCAGTGAAAAGGATTTTTTGAATAATCGAGCCAACCAATATTATTGGCGTACCCAACAACGAAAAAACTAAGACCCATTACAAGAGTCAGAGCCAAAAACTGTTTTTTATTGCCTAACATAGCCGCAAAAATCAAAATGCCGGTATAAGCTATTACCACCGGGTCCCTGAGACCTTCGTTGCTGACTAACAACACGGTGATTGTAATATACAGCGCCCATAATAAGATAAATCCGCCTAAAAGAATCTTGCCTCTTTGCACCAACGTATAACAACCGAGAAAGGTCAATGCGGCCATACCGAGTACTTTGGTCGTTATTTCACTGTGCTGGTTGAAAAAATTATTAAGAAATGAAATGGCGATGGTGAATAAAACAATAATAATCAATTGTTTAGTGCGCATGGCATTAAATTGACTTGTAACCCCTGCTCGGCGGTCTATAGAAACAGTTGTATTTGGCTCATGACGAATCGGTTCCGATTGAGATGCTGGATCCAACTTTAATTCCAGGTGCATATCAGAGTGAAATTCTTCAGTATCCTTTGGGCTATTCTCTGCAGTCGATAATCCTTCAATAAGCGCGTCTGCCTCATTTAAATCAATGCATTTTGAGTCTTGATTGATTGTGTTATTTTTATTGTGGTCCGTCATTTATAATTTTACTGCTAACTTTACCTGTTGGTCAGAATTGTGTTTAACGCACTCAATATGCCATAAAAAAGCAGTGGATAACATCAAATTCTGGCTGATCGGTAGCAGAACTCCTACCAGATAGAGAATCAGTTAAAATATAGCGGAAACTTTGTCGGGATTTGTCCTAAAAATGGGTTGCCTCCCGGATTGCGGAGTTAGGCTATGACAATGATGTGGTGTTAGCCACAGCAATCAATAAACATAAAAAATCCAGCCGAAGCTGGATTTTTATTTACTCACATAAATAACTTAAAGACTAGAATCTATAAGATACTTTTCCGTACACGAAACGACCGTTGAAACCGAATGGAGAAGTAACGGGATATTTAGCACCCCAACCACCGGAATATGGATTGTCATCTGGGTATTCATCTAACAAATTATTAGCTCCCAGTGCAACGGTAAAGCTGTCATTTACATCATACGAAAACTCTGTATCAAATAACACCGTGTTTCCAGCATAAATTGGTAAACTTAGGCTATCAAGATGCAATTCCACAAATGAACCATAGTAGCTAGCTCGTCCCAATAATCTCCAGTCATCCTGACTGTAGTTAAGTGAAAGTGCCGCACGGTTATTAGGTAAGTTTTGTTCTAACTGTATAATTTTACCAGCACCCACGAAGTCACCAGCAAAGGTCACTTCGGTATCTGTCCAGTTATAAGTGAAAGAATACTTCAATTCACCAGCACCTAAATCTTGAGAGTAATTCGCTACTAAATCAACACCGCGAGTATTGGTATCGAAATCATTGGTAAAATAACGAATCGCTGCTAAATTGATAGCATCTGGATTTCCATTAGCGACCAAGAAAGCTCGGTTAGCATCAGTTAATTCAATATCAGAGGTTTGGCTGATACGGCCTTCAACATCAATATCGAAATAATCGATGGTCATGAAGAAGTCACCATTTTCATATACACCACCAAAGGTGAAACTTTGAGATTCTTCGGGCTGTAACGCTCGACCTCCTAACAATAGACCTGTATCAGATGTTGGTGGAACAGTAGCGATTTCCTGTAAACCGCCTGATGGACTGAAACTAGTACTAACATTTTGTACAGTAGACTGACCAATGGTTGGTGCACGGAAACCGGTACTGACAGATCCACGAACACTGAAGGTATCCATCACATCATATTTTCCAGATAGTTTCCAATCAAACGTTGAACCAAAATCAGTAAAGTCTTCATATCGAGCAGCAAAATCAATCATAAAATCATCTGTCATGAAAGTTTCCAGATCAAAATATGCGCCTTTACTGCGTCTTGAAAAAACACCGGCAATAGAAGGATTAAATCCCTGGAAACCATTCGAACCAAGACTAAAGCCTTGAATCGCCAGGTCGACATCACTACCAAGGGTGTTAGTAAATGAAGCAGAGTCACCGTTAGTAATTTCAAATGATTCTTCTCGGAATTCAAAACCATAAGACATAACCATTGAGGTCATGCTAGTTTCCAAATCTTTTGAGAAATCGGCGTTAGCAGACTTTTCTAACTGAGTGTATGAACCCGGTTTAAACGTCGTTGGTGTCAATGGACCTAAGTTAGCATTAATTGTGTTACTGATTCTAAAATCTGCCTGATTCATACCGACACCAGCACTGAAATCATAAGTTGTGCCACCAGCGAATTCACCGCGAGTACCCATAACAATCGATGCATCGGTTACGTCGCCGCCAAATCTTGGAGTAAAACCACCTGGGAACATTAAGTTAAATGCGAAACAGTTTTCGCCAGGAAGCGCCGCTAATGCTGCTGCGTCTGGAACACCGTTTGGTGCTATTCTAACAACAGAACAAGCTGAGTTATCCTGAGCGCCAGGCGTTAGATCGCCAACAAGGATAGTTGGCGTAGTTGAACCATCAGTTTCAACTACTCCCGGTCCACCAAAAACGCCGGAACGAGTATTTGGATTACGGAAGAAGAAACCGCCATCAACCGTTCTTTCTGCCCAGTTACCAAATAAATACGCTTCGCTGTTATTATCAAGTTCTAAACCGACATTCATGAATAATTTCATGTCGTCTTTCACTTCTGGTGATCCCCAAATTTGTGCTGGATCTGCCACTGGTAAACCAGCTGCAGCAAATGCTAGGGCATCATCACGCTGTACGCTACGGCTAGTTGCATCTTGGTCGCTGAATTCAAAACTGAAGTTAGCAAAACCTCTTTCAGTTAATGGCACACCAATGTTACCGGCGAATGTTAATTGATCGCCATCACCTTCCGCATACTGTCCCGCTTTCACTTCAAACATTCCGCCTGAGGCATTATCCTTTAAGACAAAGTTAATAACGCCAGCAATTGCATCAGAGCCATATTGTGCCGAAGCACCGTCTCGTAGAACTTCGACCTGTTTAAGCGCAATAGCTGGAATGACCGCTATATCTGGACCTTGAGCACCATCAGAAATACCACCACCTAAAAAGGCGATAACCGCTGAACGGTGACGACGTTTGCCGTTAACAAGGACTAATGTAGAATCTGGAGACATACCACGAAGGTTCGCAGGGCGTACCATAGTTGCCGCATCAGATATTGGTTGTGCACCGACGTTAAAAGACGGGGCAACCTGAGCAAGTAATGATGTCATGTCAGAGGTTCCATTGGCCATCAACTCTGCTGAAGAGATAACATCAACAGGCACCGGGGAATCGCCAACAGATCGAGGTGCTGAACGAGAACCTACGACAACCATTACTTCTGAATCGTCAACAGCCTCTTCATCTTCAGCGAATACAGGTGTTGAGGCAAAAGCCACACCCATCGCCAAGATAAGGCCTTTTACTTTAAAGTTATTTGTCATGTTTGATATCCTATTTCGATAGTTAGTTTTTATTGTCTAAAGTCAGCTATTTAAAATCACTGACTTTTATTGAAACCATTTTTATCATAACCTGCGAGGTTTCTAATAGAGTAGTGCTGCCAAGGTAGGAAAACCACTATATGAAATTGAAAAAAATATTAAATACTTAGTCTTTAATATTAAATTTCGGAATTAGTAACACCCGTTCCAGCGGAGAATGACAATAAAAGTCGAATCAAACCGCCGTAGTGTTATTTGAGTGAGATTGAATGAGTAAAAACTAATCAAACAAGTATTGTGCTTTTAGGTACCAGAACCCACCATTAAACCCAAAGGGCGACGTCGCTGGGTACTTGGCTCCATCGATACCGGAAAACTCGTTTTCTGTCGGAAATTCATTAAATAGATTTTGAGCACCTGCCGCCAGTCTGATTTTATCGCTAAAATTGTAAGCAATTTCTGCGTCAACAGTGATCTCGGCCTGAGCATAAATTGGTAAATTGGCAGAATCCTGATGTGCCTCGAAGTAATCGCCGTAATAATTGACACGAAAAAAACTATCCCATAAGCCCTGATTGTGGGCTATTGTGAAATTAGCCCGATCTAGCGGCAAGTTTTCTTCCAATTGTTTAACTCGCGTAGCACTGATAATGTCTGGGCTGTAGGATTTTACCTTAGTGGAAGTATGATTGTAGGCAAGGTTAAACTTGGTATCTGCCCCTTTTATGATTGCCGCGTTATAACTTACAACCAAATCAAACCCCTTTGTTGTGGTGTCAAAATCATTGGTAAAAAATTTAACGCTGGTGAAGTTTGCGGCATCACTGATGCCCAGCGCCAATAGTTCCTCTCGATCACTATCGGATAGATTGAAGTTTGAAGTCTGTGCAATTCGATCAGTAACATCAATATGGAAAAAATCTGCAGTAGCATAAAGCCCGTCATTGTTTTCAAAAACAAAGCCAAAAGAAGCACTCGCCGAATTTTCTGCTTGAAGCGGCACCCCACCCAGCTGAATTGATATTGGGTTTGTTGGAGGCAACGTCGCTTGGTCAATTAATCCCAAATTCGCATCAAAAGCGGTTGTAACATTAGTAACATTAGATTGACCAACGGTCGGCGCCCGAAACCCTGTGTTCGTTCCACCTCGAACCGCAAATTTTTCATGGATATTATAAATAGCACTTAGCTTGAAGTTTTTAGTCGTACCAAAATCACTAAAATTTTCGTAACGTACCGCTAAATCGACCAAAAGATCATCAGCAAATTGTTGTTCTATATCAAAATATCCACTCAGGTTATGACGGCTAAACGTACCTTGTGAGCGAGTAGAGAAACCATTAAAGCCATTTGAGCCGGAACTAAATCCTTGTGCAGCGAGAGGACCCACTTCAAATGATTCACGATCGCCAGCAGTGATTTTATACAGATCTTGTCTCCATTCTATTCCCCAGGCATAAGTTGTATTGCCTGTTAATTTCACAAAATCGGCGTTAATGGCTTTTTCTTGTTGCGTGTATCCACCGGTATTAAAAACGGTGGGCGTATTGGGACCGAGGGATGCATTGACGCTATCATGAAGCTCAAATTTAGAAGAATTTTCGCCGACATAAAGACTTAAATCATAACTAACATGATTGCCAACTTCTCCACGAGTACCGACAGTTAACGAAATATCAACTATTTCGCCGCCAAATTGCGGTGTAAAACCTCCCGGAAATAAACTATTAAAAGCAAAACAATTAGCCGCAGGAAGTAATGACAATGCAGCGGCATCGGGTCGGTCATTGACGATCCGAACAATCGGGCAGGCAGAGTTATTAAGCACACCTTCAGTCAAATCACCTACCAAAATGGTTGGAGTTAATATCGGATTCCCACCTGCATCTAGGCCGATGCCATCATCAACGCCTGGTCCTGCAAACACACCATCACGATTGTTTGGATTGCGATAAAAAAAACCTCCCTGCACATCTCGCTCTGCCCAATTGGCGAACGAATAGATTTCATTGCCACCACCTAAATCCATTCCCGTATTAAGCCAAATCTTAAAATCATCACTCACTTTCGGACGGCCCCAAACCTGCGTGGCGGGCGTCCGTACATCGGTGTTTCCTGCGGCAATTAGTGCTAGCGCGTCATCTCTTTGAACGCTTCTACTTGTGGGGCTTTGCTCTTTCCACTCAAAACTAAAATTTGCAAAACCAGCTTCAGTTAGTGGGAACCCAATATTCGCAGAGTACTGCCTGGTTTGACCGTCTCCTTCATAGAATTCACCGTATTTGGCTTCGAACATGCCTCCATCGGAAGCATCTTTTAAAACGAAATTAATTACACCTGCAATCGCATCTGAGCCATATTGTGCAGATGCTCCATCGCGTAATACTTCGACCTGCTTCAGTGCAATTGTTGGAATCACTGATATGTCAGGGCCTTGAGAACCATCTGCAATACCACCACCAATGAAAGCAATCACTGAGGCCCGGTGACGTCTCTTTCCATTTACCAGGATCAAAGTGTTGTCCGGCGGTAAACCCCGCAAATTGGCAGGACGAACAAAACTTGCCGCATCAGCGATAGGTTGTGCATTCACATTAAACGATGGGATCACACTGGCGAGCATCGATGCCATGTCTCGGCCAGCGTTCTTTGCAAACTCTTTACCTGAAATAACATCGACAGCGACTGAAGAATCACTCACTGAGCGAGGCGCAGCGCGTGATCCGACGATAACCATGATTTTAGGATCATTGATTCCTTGGGAGTTATGTTCCGCCAAGTTTGAATCGTCAGGTTCGTCGGGCTGCTTTTTAGGCGACCTAACAAGCACTCTATTTTGCTCGTTCAACTTAATTTGTTCTGAAGAAAGCGGTGAGATGGTAATAACGTTACTATCAGTATAATCGCCAATGAAGTGGGTGCCATCAAGTAGAAGTTCAAGCGCTTTTTTTAAAGTATAACGGCCGCTAATAGCGTTTGTCCTAACCGAGGCGATATCAGCATTTTGAAACAATAAAGAGAATTTGGTTTGGCGAGCCAAACGCTTCAACGCGATACTGGCTTTTGAAGCGGGTACATTCAAATCATAGAGCGGCTCTATTTGGAAGGCACGAGAATTCGGCGCTAAAAAAACACAGGTTAACAATAAAACGATTTTTGAATATCGTCTTAATTCACAAAATTTTGAAATTTTTTCCCAAATGAGGGAAGTTAGAACCATTATTATCATCAATACTGCCGCGGCTTCTAAGGAAAAATGCTCACATCAGAAAGCCACTGTTTAAAGTTATTATTATTTTATAGTTTAGGAACGATTTAGCAAACTTAAGATTGCCACACCTCTCCAACGCGGGATAACTCTAATGATACAAGAAATTCACGGGTTACGGTAATTGCTTTTAGGTCTTTCGAAAGGTTTAATTTGCCTGCGGTGATATTGCTCGGTGATATTGTTAGAGTAGAAAGAGTTCTTTTTGCTCTTATTTATTCTTAATTAAGATTAAATAATTCAAATCTTAACTGGTACATTGCGACTTATTCGAACATGCTTATCGCTGATGCGTTCTATTTCAATATCAAAGGTGGTTTCTAGAGCATTGAACAGAGCCTGCAATTCGTTGGTTCTAAATAAACCACCAAATTTCAGATTTCGCAATTCGGGATCTGAAATCTCAATATTCATTGACGTATAACGGCTCAAATCATTGATAACGTCAATTAATGGGGTTTCTGAAAAATCCAAAAGTCCATCTTGCCATGAGAGCTTTCTTTTAATCTCTTGCTCAGACACCGATCTAACCAGTTCATCTCGAAGAAGCTTTTGATAAGAGCTATCGTAAGCAACCGTTTCACCAGCATCCAGATAGATCGTAGCTGCTGGTAGAATCGCTAACTCTTGCCCCCCCGTAGACGATGCAACGATTGGTTTCCTGTTTTTGTTTTGACCTGGTTCATTATTCACTTTATGGGATAACTCAACCTTACCTTCGGTCACAGTCACTTCGAATTTTTTTGGCATAAGACTCACAACAAAGGCAGTCCCGACAGCCCTAACTGACTTTTCACCTGCATATACGATAAATGGTCTTTTAGCATTGTGAGCAACTTGAAAAAATGCTTCACCTTTGAGTAAACGCACTTTTCGCCTTTCTAAGCTGTAATCTACTTCAATTTTACTATCGGTATTTAAATCCAATAAAGTACCGTCTGACAATAAAATCTCGCGATGTTCACCAACTTGGGTCGTATATAAAAGAGGTTCATCAACGGAAATACGGCTATTTTGGAGAATATGGTCCCCAACAAAAAAGACAGTGAGCAAACTAAATATTCCGGTTAAGTATCGGAATTTTGATCTGAAAAAGGTTTTTTCAAGAAAAGAAAATTTTCGCCGCTGATCTGCAGCAGCCTTAAGAGGAACGGCCATATCGGTTAGTACACTTATTTCAGATGATAAAAGCGCAAGACGTTTAATTTCCTTTTTATGCACGGGGCTGCGCTCTACCCACTCCTTAAAAGCAGCTAAATCATCAGATTTCGTACTCTCACTTTCAAGTTGTGCAATCCAGGCACAAGCTTCTGAGGTAAGGTCGTTCATCTTATTTAATGAGAATTTTTGATTCATTTCTTTTCATTTTCACATATTTTTGCAGTCGATATATCGACAATTTCATCTGGCGATGAGGTTCCAGCTTGATGCAAATCCATATATTCGCTACACCGTTTAAGCCCCATAGCCGCATGTTTTTCGACCGTACTGATTGAGATTTCAAGAATCTTTGCTATTTCTTTATGGCTATAGCCATGAACTTTCTTCAACACAAAAACTTTTTGGCATTGAGGAGGTAAACCTGCAACGGCATCCCAAAAAACTAACATTTTTCGTCTACCGTCAAGGCACTCACCTATGCTCGGTTCACTTGATAAGTACTCTTTGTCACCAAAATCCTCTATAAAATCAATTAAAGATTTCGATTTTTTTTCCAACGATTTACGCGCAATGTTCTTTGCAACACCAAAAAGAAAAGCCTTTGGTTCCCTAATTTCTCTATTTTTCTCGGCATGCAGAGCTCTCAGGATTGTTTCCTGACTGATATCGTCAATATCGTGAGAGTTCGAGAGGTATCGTCGCAAAAATCGTTTGATTTTCAATTCATTTTCGAGGAAAACATCAAAGATACGAGAGCTAAATAAGGTAAAACCCTGATTTTTATTTTTGCGACTCATATTGTGCCCAACTTAATCATTATGCAGCGAATATATAGCTAAGACATGATGTATGTCAAATTTAGCCTATCCATTAGAGAGATGATTGCCCCTCCGGTTTAAGATAGATTAAACAAAAAAACTGATAATTTACGACAATCAGAGCGAATATCCACTTTCAAAATATTGCCGCTGTTGACTAAAAGGGTCGATAAACTCGATAGATTTTGCCAGTAATTGTAAAGGTAAGGCGTAATCATCTGATTTCTTTTCAAGCAGAACGGGATAAAAACAATCATTAACAATGGGCATATTTAATCCAGCAAGATGTATTCTTAATTGGTGTTTTTTACCGGTGATTGGCGAGAGCTGGTAAAGACTGTTTGCGCCCCGATTTTCCAGATGTTGAATTTGAGTCTCGGAATTTGCAGGCCCATCGGCTTCTTTCATTCTAAAAAAAGGTTCTGCTTTTTGCAGACGACTGATTCGGCTAATTGGAAACTCAAGATCTAATGTAGGCGCCAGAGCATGATAGATTTTGGTGATTTTTCTTTCAGAAAAAAGAGCATGGTAAGCTGCTCGAACGGTTTGCTTTTTGGTTAATAAAACGACTCCGGCTGTTTCCCTGTCGAGGCGATGACAAAGTTCCAAACTTTCGAGTTGAAGTTTGTTTCTTAATCGAACCAATAAGGTTTCATGCAAATATTGGCCAGTTGGAGCCACTGGCAAGAAATGAGGTTTATCAGCAACTAGAATATTTTCATCTTGATAAATAATTATTTCTTCAAAAGGGATCGCCCGCTCATTTGTTAGCTCTCGGTAGAAATAAAGATGTTGTCCGGAGACATAGGGACTACTTTCCGATAAGACCTGACCGCTTGCAGTCACTACCTCTTTTCTTTGAAAGCGTTTTAAAGACTCTGCCGGATTGATATGAGGAAACTGGGTACAAAAATAATCAAACACTGTCTCCCAATCACCTTTAGGCAACCAAATACAATTGGGAGACACACCATTTTTTATTGGAAGAGGCGTTTTGTGTGCTTTCATATAATTATAGAGATAGGTTCTAGGTTCTAGCTCCTAGCACCTGCTATTCACTATCTAACTTCAATGGTTGCTTTTTGAATAAACAGCTTTTCGGTGGTTTTGCCTCTACGGCTACCGAATTTTTCCAGGATTTTCAAGACTTCAAGACCTTCAATTACCTGGCCGAAAACCGTATGTCGTCCATTCAGGTGAGGAGTCGCGTTAAAAGTAATAAAAAACTGACTTCCATCGGACGAAGCTCGCCCCGTATTCGCCATACTCAAAACACCGGCTTTATCATGCTTAAGATCTGATTCGAATTCTCCCATGTAGGTGTAACCCGGGCCGCCTTGTCCATTGCTCAAAGGATCCCCTCCTTGCAACATAAATCCAGGGATCACCCTATGAAAGGCCAAAGTGTCATAAAATCCAAGTGTGGTCAGGTAAATGGTACTGGAAACATGCATCGGCGACTGCTGAGCTTTCAGTTCGATGGTGATATTGCCTTTGTTGGTTTGCAAATGCCACAAATATTGTTTGGCCGGATCAAAGTTCAGTTTGGGCGGCTTTGGTAATTCACGCCTCCAACCACCTTTTGAAGTATCAATATTTGACTCAGAGATAAAGTCGTTTATGTCTGAAATACTTTTATTTTGTTGTTCGCAGCCAAACAAAAAACTGGCGGCTGTTATTAGTAGTAGCCAATTTAGTTTTGATCTTATTTTAGATAACAAACTCATTTTATGATCTCTATTTAGTTCCAAGCATTCGCGGTAAACCTATTATCCTCGAACAAACACTATTTTATCAAGTTGGAAAGCCAATAAACCAACGGGATCACAAAAATAGCCATTATCAATCCATAACCTACCGCTGCCGCAGCCAGTTTTGGTGCCAAATTGGCATGTATCGCCAGAATACTCGCAGACACCATGGGCGGCATTGCGGCTTCCATGAAGGTGACTTGCGAATACAAACCATGTTGATCAAATGATAAAAGAAGTAATAATGCAAATGCTGGCGTCAGCAACATTTTTATCACGATCGCCCAACCGAGTGGCTTAACGAATTCTGTTGGAATTTTGAGCTGGAAATAACTACCGACCAAAAACATAGTCGCTGGAACCAATGTCAAAGAAATTAACCAAAAGCTATTCTGGATAATTTGTGGAATATAAGAATCTCCAATCAAAAAGGCTATTATTAAAGCGATAAAAGGTGGAAATGAAAACACCTTAATCACAAACGTCGCTATTGGCGGGACATTAGGTTGCCGTTTATTGAGTGTTGTAGAATAATTATCAGAATTGGTAATATATCTATTAGGTGCAGTAGAATATTTCACCAAAAATAAGTTGCCAATTATCGCCAAGCTCAAAAATGAACCGACTTGATCATATATAACCGCGTATCCAAGAGCTTGTTCGCCGTAAAAAGCCTGAATGATCGGAAACCCAACGAACGAGGTATTTCCAAAACAAACGACTAGCAACAGGCAACCTAAAATCTCTTTGGACCAACCGAATATACGAGTGAGCACTAAAACAGATATCGCCGCAACAGGCACAAGCAACCACGCCATAATTACTGGAAAAATCATATTTTGATCAATATTTAATTGTGGAATTTTTAATAGAATAATTGCAGGTAAACAAACATAAATAATGTAGCGATTGAGTAGATTAGTGTGTTTTACTTTGGTTAAGTGATAGTATTTTGCCGCCCACCCCAAGCTCACAAAAATGATGATGATCAAAAAATTCATTTTATCGATATTCTGCCCAATATAACTTCGTCTGCTATCGTTTTTAACAATAGCTCGAGTTTTAAGGATTTTGCGATGCGAGCATTCAGTCCGGCATTGAACAATATTGTCTTGGCCAGGGGCAAGTTGATTCGATTGTTATCAACCAACAATAATTTTTTATCTAATAATTCTGACATCTGCTCGCCTTATTCCATTTTAATTTTCGCAGCCTCTGCATTCAATTATATAGTATCTGCTTTCACTTATGCCGTATTTAAAGATGCCTATTGCAGCAATGTTTGCTTTATTTGGCAAGAGCAGACTAAACAGAATAAAAGCAACAGTTAGGGCGAACTGGCTTTTACCTTCAAGATGTAGGTACCTACAGCAGTTTTTTAGATAATAAACGCCAGCAGGCTACAGCAGCGTTAATCCAACAATTTATACTTCTATTTTCTTTCCTACCCGAACTGATACAAAATAAAATACCCAGCCGAGCGCAACTAATAATAAACTCATCAGAGCTTCTTGTGGTTTTTCCTTTAAGATATAGATGAGCGTCCATCCAATCAAAATAAGAAACAATAACGGTGGTAATGGATAAAGCCAGGTTCTATATGGCCTAGGTAATTCGGGTTGACGATATCGAAGTACAAAAATCCCCAGCACGGCAAAAAAATTATTCAGCGCCAATGCAAAACCAGAAAATACTAATATCGATTCAAAACTTGATGTAGCTACAAATACCAATGCGATAGTTGATTGAAAATAGATGGCTCTGGTAGGTATGCCGGAAGAATTTAAAACTGACAAGCTTTTAAACAAGTGAAAATCTTCTCCAATTACTTGCAAAACTCTTGG
>Ga0316205_10001365_pt1 | contig 31690 bp, 30 predicted proteins | sample 3monthpyrite_MG_FD_204941 | JGI IMG/M metagenome (GOLD analysis project Ga0316205, IMG submission 204941) | Microbial mat bacterial communities from mineral coupon in-situ incubated in ocean water Damariscotta River, Maine, United States -... | ecosystem: Environmental > Aquatic > Marine >...
ACTTTGTGATGTTGCTGTTTTCCCCTTTGTTCGACAATTTGCCTATGTTGATTTCCCCTGGTTCGAACAAACAGCTTATCCTCGTTTGCAAAGATGGTTGCAGCAGTTGATTGATTCAGCGTTATTTGCCGCGGTAATGAAAAAGAATCCAGCCTGGAAAAAGGGTGATGAAATCTGTTTTGTGTGAATGAAGCGTAGCTATTTTTAATTTTTAATTTTTAATTTCAGATTCAGAAACAATCAGCCAGCCATTAGGGTATTTCGCGAATAATAATTGTTTTCGAGAGATTTCCGAGAAACTGTCTGATTTATATTGCTGAGTAAAATTGGCAGCATACTTACCATCGTTTCGCGCAAAGATAACAATTCCCGAGAGTTTCAACTTTATCCATCTCTGCGATTTGAGGCGTTGTTCTCGAGAGGTGGCCCAAGTTGTATGATCTGTATGTTGCTTGCCGGTGAAGTCGGGGCTGTAACTGGAAATGTATCCAGCAGTATCAAGTTCTCGCCACGCTATTTGCCAGCGATCTAAGGCCGCATAGATGGCTTCAGGGGTTGAAATAGGAGTAGGTTCTGCGGTGACAAGGGTCGATTGAAATATAAAAAAACTGCCGATAAGTATCAGCATAGGGTGTATAGTTTTCGGTCGTTTATAATGTTTCTGACGCATAATCCGCTAAGCGTGAACGCTCACCACGTTTCAATGTAATATGTCCACTATGGGGCCAATTTTTGAATCTGTCTACAACATAGGTTAGTCCAGATGTGGTTTCTGTCAAATAGGGTGTGTCAATTTGAGCGACATTGCCCATACAAACGACCTTGGTGCCGGGGCCTGCACGGGTAATTAATGACTTCATTTGTTTTGATGTGAGGTTTTGCGCTTCATCAATAATGATATATTTTTTCAGAAATGTGCGACCACGCATAAAATTAATGGAGCGCAATTTTATCCTGTTTTGTAATAGAGCACCGGTTGCCGCACGCTCCCATTCGCCTTCTGACTCAACACCGGTTAGTACTTCAAGGTTATCCATTAAGGCACCCATCCAGGGTGTCATTTTTTCTTCTTCGGTTCCCGGTAAGAAACCAATATCTTCGCCCATGGGTACAGTGACACGGGTCATGATAATTTCATTATAAAGGTTTAGATCTAAAGTTTGATTTAGTCCGGCAGCGAGTGTTAAAAGTGTTTTACCTGTGCCCGCCATACCTAGCAGGCTGACAAAATCAATATTGGGATCCATTAATAGGTTAAGTGCAAAGTTTTGTTCACGGTTGCGTGCGGTTATGCCCCAAATGGCATTGTTTGATTGGCGATAATTTTTACTGTGTTCAATGACCGTACCATCGCCATTGATTGTGCGAACAATAGCCTCAAATTCTTCTCCATCCATTGATAGGCATTCATTGCTGTACCAGTCACTAATTTTGGGGCCCGATACGCGGTAAAAGGTATGGCCATCTTCTTGCCATGATTCCATGTCTTTGTCGTGTTCAGTCCAAAAATCTTTATCCAGTTCAGCGGTGCCAGAATAAAGCAGGTCAACATCATCAAGGACTTGATCGTTATAATAATCTTCGCTGTGTATGCCAAGAATAGATGCTTTAATGCGTAGGTTAATATCTTTGGAAACGACGGTAACGATGCGGTTAGGGTTTTGGTGCTTTAACCCAAGCGCCGTGGCAAGAATGTGGTTGTCAGGTTTGTCGCCAGGCAGGTTTTCGGGAAGTTCTTCGTGTAGTGAACTTGTTTGTAAAAATAATCGGCCAGCTTGTTCAGGGGAGGTTTCGCTACTATGGGGTAGTTCAATGCCTTGTTCAATATTGTCCGCATCAACATCTTTAAGCAGGTCGTCAAGAAAACGGCTGGCTTGTCGGGCATTACGTGCGACTTCAGATGTGCCGCGTTTATTATCATCGAGTTCTTCGAGCACGATCATCGGGATGTAGATATCATGTTCTTGAAAACGAAAAAGAGAGGAGGGATCGTGCATTAATACGTTGGTATCAATGACGAATGTGCGTTTTCCTTCAGCTTCTTGTTTTACCATAGTTGCCAGGTTTCCTTATACGCAATGATTAAACAAATTATTTTTTATTCAATTCTTTAACGGCTGCAAGCACTTCTTTAACATGACCATCGACTTTTACTTTACGCCACTCTTGGCGTAACACGCCTTTCTTGTCGATTAGAAAAGTGCTGCGCTCAATGCCCATGACCTTCTTGCCATACATGTTTTTTTCTTTAATAACATCGAATTGCTGGCAAAGTTTTTCTTCTTTGTCTGAAAGTAAGTCAAAGGGGAATTCTTGTTTGGCTTTGAAATTTTCATGTGATTTTACGCTATCACGCGAGACGCCGAGGATGACAGTTTTCGCTCGACGAAATTTGGCAATGTCATCACGGAAGTCTTGGCCTTCACGTGTGCAACCTGATGTGCTGTCTTTGGGATAGAAATACAAGACAATATTTTTGTCTTTGAAATCAGAGAGTTTTAATTCCTGTTCACCAGTAGCGGGAACGTTGGTATCGGTAACCTTTGTGCCAATTTTTGCTTTAGCCATTGCGTATCAGTTTTTAACTGGTTCCATGATTGCATCAAGATTAAGGTTGTCACAAAACTCTGTGAAATGTTCACGTAGGTCACCGAGGTGTGATTCTGCAGGGATGCTGATCACCATATGCATCGTGAACATAGTCGTGCCGGTATGCGCAGCAGAATAACTGCCGGTAGATAAATCTTCTATATTGATATTACGGCTGGAAAAGAATTCAGCGACGTTATTTACAATACCGGGGTGATCCATTGCAACGACTTCAATCATGTAAGGAATTTTTTTACTTGATTGATCGCGAGGTTCGGTTTGTTTGGCAATAATGGTTAGATTAAGCTGTTTTTCGAGTGATGACATGCTGCTTTCGAGTTTGGCAACGGTGTTCCAACTGCCTGAGACCATCATCAAAATAGCAAACTCGCCACCGAGAACGGTCATGCGAGTATCTATAATGTTGCAACCACTTTCGAGTATTTTTTCGGAGAGGGCATTAACGATGCCCGGTTGATCTTCTCCAACTGCTGATATGACGAGATAATTATCCATAGCAATACGTTAGCAGCCTCTTCCTTGTTTGACCAGCGCGCTAGTCATCATCCAGTTGAATTTCACGCAATTTCTTGGCGGCGTCTTCCGGGCTGATCGTGCTAACGAATAAACCTGAACCTAATTCAAAACCGGTTGGGATGCTGGTACGAGGACAAATTTCAATATGCCAGTGATAGCTGTTTGAACAATCAGCATATTTATCGCCCTGTGGTAGCGAATGTAGGAAGAAATTGTATTGAGCACCACCAATGACGGCGTCCAATCGTGCCATGGCGCGTCGTGTCACACGGGCAAGATCTTCCATGTCTTCATCGGCTACAGTTACATAATCGGCATTGTGGTTGAGTGGCAAGATGTGGATTTCCCATTCATAACGACTCGCAAAAGGCTTTATGGCGATAAATTTTTCACCTCGTTCGACCACATACTGGCCAACATCGATTTTGCGCTTAATTTCACCTGAGTCACGATCGTAGATCGTTGCCTCGAAAGTGAGCGCTTCATTTATTAATGAACAATAAATGCACTGATGATGTTTGTCGTGATGGATCTTGGCGTATTCAACTTCGTTAATCACATTTTCAGGTACCACGGGCATCGCGATGATCTGGCTATGAGTATGCGGAATACTCGCACCTGCAGCCGGGCCGAAGTTTTTGAATACCAAGACATAACGAATTCGGCTATCGGCTTGATAAAGCGTTGCCATGCGTTCGCGATAAGCGGTAAATAAGGTCACTAAATGCTTCACTGACATATTATGGATAGCAATGCCGTGATTGTTGTGATCAATGATGACCTCATGCCGGCCATAACCTTCAACTACCTGCTGGAGGCCAAATACGAGGCCATCATCCTGGCTGTCTTCACCAAGAATGGGGTAGAGGTTCTCAACGACACGCACATCCCATTGCCCTTCGGCAGGCCAAACAGCGATGGTTGGTGGCGTTTTATCTTCATTACCGATACAGAATGGGCAAGTGTCTTTGTGCTCGACCGTTTTCTGTTCAACTCGCTCTTCTTCCTTGCGGGGGCGCATACCACGAGCGGTAGCGACCAGCACAGATTCACTCGGCATCACTGGGTTAATGCGTATCTCGCGAACGGATGGTTCTGGTTTGCTCACCTGATTCTCCTGATTTGTCTTTTTCTGTTAGCATTTATAAGGCTATATGGGGCATCATTAAACACCTCAGAAGCGTTGATGGCACGCTGAAAAACTCAATGTGGCTATAGTTAGAGTTTATTGCATTATAGGGGGTTTGGCTTGTGTTCCGGCGGGGGCGTCAGTAACATGCGCCTGCGCGTAATTTTAGTTAATTAACGGAGATTTCAATGTTTCATGGCAGTATGGTCGCATTAGTGACCCCGATGCAGCAGGATGGTGCGCTTGATGAGGCGGCCTTATTGGCGCTCGTTGAGTGGCATATTGAGCACGGTACTGATGCGATTGTCGCGGTCGGCACTACGGGTGAGTCTGCGACCTTGGATCATATAGAGCATTGTCATGTTATTAAGTTGGTCGTTGAGAAGGCAGCCGGCCGGATACCAATTATTGCGGGAACCGGTGCTAATTCGACCACAGAAGCAATTAGTTTAACGCGATGTGCGATGGAAATGGGTGTAGATGCCTGCCTGTTAGTCACTCCTTACTATAATAAGCCGACTCAGGAAGGCTTATATTTGCACCATAAAGCGGTGGCCGAAGCCGTGCCGGTACCTCAGATACTTTATAATGTGCCTGGTCGTACAGCCTGTGACATGTTGCCGGCAACGGTGGCGCGTTTAGCGGATATTCCGAATATTGTTGGTATTAAAGAGGCGACGGGAGATATTGAACGGGCTCGTCAAATTTTGACGATGTGCGGAGACAAGATCGACCTGTATAGTGGAGATGATGCAACCGCACTGGATTGTATTCTTGCCGGTGCGAAAGGCGATATTTCGGTGACTGCAAACGTAGCACCAAAAGCGATGCATGAAATGTGTGCCGCGGCATTGGCAGGGGACGAAGCCAAAGCAAGGGAAATTAATACACCACTGGAAGGCTTACATGAGGATTTGTTTCTCGAAGCAAACCCGATTCCGGTAAAATGGGCACTGGCCGAAATGGGTAAAATACAGAGTGGTATCCGTTTACCGATGACGGTGTTGGCTGATGAGTATCACGCAAGATTACGTCAGGCAATGCACGCCGCCGATGTTGTACCAGTTTAATTGATGGGGAAGGTAATGAAGGTTTTAACAAGAATTGTAACATTAAGTGTTTTCATCACCGTGATTGCGGGTTGTGGAACGGTTAAAAGTATTAAAGAAGAATTCCTTCCTGATAAAAAGAAGATTGATTATCGTGAAGCACGTGAAGGAACAAACCTTGAAGTACCACCTGATTTAACTTCTTCCAGTATTGATGATGGTCTTGTGATTCCTGATATTGCACCAGCGTCGGGTTCGGCGAGTATTTCGGATTACAATCGTGAACGCCAAGGCCGCAACACATTACGTACTGCTGCTGTATTACCTAAACAAGATGATATACGTGTTGCGCGTGATAGTAGTTCTCGCTGGTTGGTGATTAAAGGTTCAGCACAACAAGTTTGGCCGCGTCTGCGCGAGTTCTTTTTACAAAATGGTTTCTTGATCAAGCGTGAAGATCCTCGTATCGGTATCATCGAGACAGATTGGGCAGAAAACCGTGCGGACATTCCGCAAGATTTTATTACACGTAACATCAGTAAACTGTTTGATTCAATTTATTCAGCAGCTACTCGTGATAAGTACCGGATCCGCCTCGAAGCTGGTACAGAAGCAGGTACGACTGAACTTTATTTGACGCACCGTGGTGCAGAAGAAGTCGTTGATCAGGCTACGGACACCAGTACTATATGGAAACCACGTCCATCTGACCCTGAATTAGAAGTTGAAATGTTGCGTCGTATAACAATATTCTTTGGTGTTGAAGAGAATAAAGCGCGTAACCTATTTGCAAGTCGTGAGAATCGCGTTGAACGTGCACAGTTAACTCGTGATGGTGAGGGACTTGCTAATCTCCGTGTTAAAGAAGACTTTGCTCGCGCCTGGCGTCGTACCGGCCTAGCCTTAGATCGTGTTGGTTTTACGGTTGAAGATCGTGATCGTTCACGTGGCCTTTACTATGTGCGTTATATCGATCCATTAAAAGATAGTAATGCGAAAAAAGAAAAAGGTATTTTAGATAAGTTAACTTTTAATATCTTTAGTGGTGATGATTCAGTACAGGATAAAAGCACTTACCTTGTTAGTCTTAAAGAACAAGGGGAACAAACTGATGTTACCGTGCTGAATGATAAGGGTAAGTTAGAAAAATCAGGTACAGCTTTCCGTATCTTGACCTTGTTACACGAACAACTTAAATAACGTTCGCGAACCGTGTTTCGGTTTGCTTCACTCGGTAGCGGCAGTCGTGGCAATGCCACGATTGTCGAGGCCGGTTCAACACGCATAATGCTTGACTGTGGGTTTTCAGAAACCCGTTTCCGACAGCGACTTGCGCAGCGTCAATTAGAACCCTCCCAGATCGACGCCATACTCGTTACGCATGAACACAGCGATCACATCAATGGTGTGGGTGCGGTTGCGCGTAAGCATGGAATTCCTGTTTACATGACCCGTGGCACGGCCTCACAAGATAAGCATGGCAAGTTACCAGAGCTTAATTTTGTTGATGTACATGATTTTTTTTCCATCGGTGATATCGAAATACAGGCTTATCCTGTTCCTCATGATGCGCGTGAACCTGTGCAATTTGTTTTTGGTGATGGTGCGCAGCGTCTCGGTATTTTGACCGATGTAGGAAGCGCTACACCCCATATCATCGACGTGTTGAATGGTTGCGATGCCTTGATACTCGAATGCAACCATGATGTCGATATGCTTGCTGAAGGGCCTTATCCCGCTCATCTTAAGAAACGGGTTGGTGGGCGTTTTGGTCATTTAAGTAACAAACAAGCTGGTGATTTATTGGCAAGTCTGGATACCTCATCATTGCAGCATATTGTGGCTGCGCATATAAGTGAAAAAAACAACACTGAAGAAATGGCCTGTGGGGCACTGGCTGAAGCGTTATCCTGTGCGGAATCAGAAATCGTGCTTGCTGAGCAGGAGCAAGGACTGGATTGGTTAACTATTTCACCAATATAAAACACAAAATATATAATATTAATTTTTTCAATGACTTAGCGGAAAAGGCAAATATCGTATTAGGGCATTTATATCCTAAAGAACTTCGTCGTTGTGCCGATAGCCATCATAGGCAGGACGTATTTTGAATTTATGACGAAGGTGGAATGATGAAAGCACTTATTTCAGTGGTATTACAGAAGGCGCTATCGCGTTTTTCTATTAGTCAAAAGTTATGGGGCAGTTATGGCGCCTTACTTGCGATTATTATCATTATTGCCAGTTCTGTATTGATTGCTGAAAAAGGCATCAAAGAGAATTTTTCAAGTATTGTGGATGAAAGTCAGCCTGCAATGTTGGCGTCAATGTCTCTCACTGATCAGGTGAACCGTAGTGCGCAAAGCATGGGTTTTTACTTGCTTAGTAAAGAAGAAGTACACAAGCAACGTTATGTTAATGAAGTGACAGGCTTACTTAAGAACCTCGCCGAGTTGAAAGCGATGCCGGTACTGCAACAAGATCCGGTATCGTCTAAGTTGATGAATAAAATTTCTAGTGATGTAGAACGTTATGCGGGCTATCAGGAAAGAATGTTGGAGCTGGCAGGCAGTGACGTAAAAAATATTCCAGCAATGCGTTACTCATCTGAGAATTTGAACTCTTTCAGTCAACAAGTTCTACAAAATATTAGTCAAATGATTTTATCTGAAGAGGATGAAGAACCTACTACCGAACGTAGAGAAGTCCTCACAGCAATTAATGACATGCGTTATTCTTGGGCGAATATGCTTAATGGTGTGCGCGCCTATTTGGCTTTTCGTGCTGATGTGTCGCTTGATGAAGTACAGCTTTATAATGAAAATGTCTCGATACTGCTTGAAAAATTATCAGGAAAAGAAGATCTATTGACGCTGGATCAAGCGGATTCTTTGGAACAAATTAAGGAGTTTAAGAAACAGTATCACGATAATTTAGCCATTATGGTTAAAAACCATGGCAGTGATAAATGGCGTACTGACGCATGGTTAATTCGTAGCGAAATCGGCCCATTACTGGAATCAATAAAGAACAATCTCAATGATTTAGTTGCCCTACAGAAAAAGCATGTTGCAGAGGCCGTGATCGTTACTTCAGATGACTTGGGTGCATTGAGTGTATTAGTTACTACTCTTCTTATTGCTGGCCTTATTTTAGGTCTCGTTAGTGCAGTGGCGACCAGTGCTGCAATCTGTGGGCGTATTCAGCAGACAGTACATGCCATGCAGGACATTGCCGAAGGCGAGGGTGATTTAACTCAGAAGCTGGATGAGTCCGGTCGTGATGAGATTGCTGGTTTAGCGCGTGCCTTTAATACCTTTGTTGCCAAGATGACCGTATTACTTAAAACGGTTAACGACGTGGGTAACGAAATTGCGGCTTCTTCCTCACAAATGTCGGCAACGGCAGAGCGCACCAACCAAGGTATTACTGAGCAACAAAGTGAAACAGATCAAACCGCCACAGCGATTACTGAAATGGTGCAGACGGCACAGGAAATTGCCCATAACGCTGCAGGAGCAGCAGAATCCGCACATGCTGCAGATAGCGAAGCGCAAAATGGACAGTCTGTTGTTAAAAATACGGTTGACTCAATTCAACTGCTGGCTAATGAGGTTGATCAAGCTGCTGCGGTTATTGACCAGCTTGAAACTGATAGTGAAAATATTGGTAAAGTTATTGATGTTATCAAGGGTATCGCGGAACAAACCAATCTGTTGGCATTGAACGCAGCTATTGAGGCCGCACGAGCAGGTGAACAAGGGCGTGGTTTTGCTGTTGTTGCTGATGAGGTGAGAACCTTGGCGAGTCGGACTCAAGAATCAACAGAAGAGATTATGCAAATTATTGGCCGTGTTCAAGGTGGAGCACGCAAGGCTGTCATGGCCATGGAAACAGGCCGGAGTCAGACCGTAATCAGTGTTGAGCAAGCGGTTAAAGCGGGCGAATCATTGGCAGCAATTACTCAGGCAGTTTCAACCATCAATGACATGAACACGCAGATTGCGCATGCCGCTAGTCAACAGAGTGAAGTAGCAGAAGAGGTTGATCGAAGTGTGGTGAGTATTGCCCGAATTGGTCAAGAAAGCATGACGAATGCTCAGCAAACCTCTGATAGCAGTGCCAATTTAGCCGCGAATGCTAAACAACTTGAGTCTCTATTGAGCCAGTTCAAACTCGAATAATCTCCGAAATCCCTTATTGTGAATAAAATAATGCCCTGCATGGCCGAATGGCTGGCAGGGCTGCGGTGATTTCAGTATCATGCGGCCTTCTACAGTCACGTTTATAGTTTAAAGAGAGGCCAAATGCTGCGTTTGCGTGGTTGTCCTGCCCTGTCGGTTTTCCGGCTGAATAAATTACTCGCTCACCTTCGCGAATCTGTTCCTGCAATTAGCGGTATAGATGCTGAATTCATGCATTTTGCTTGGCTGGAATCGAAATTCAGTGATGCTGAGGAATCGGTTCTTGAGCGCTTGCTTGATTATGGTCAAGGTAGATCAGAGCAGGTACCAGAGGGCCAGTTATTACTTGTTGTGCCTCGTCCCGGTACGATTTCGCCTTGGTCGAGTAAGGCCACCGATATTGCCCATAATTGTGGCCTCGTTAATCTGCAGCGGATTGAACGCGGTATTGCTTTTTATCTACGCACTGAGGCGGCTGACGAACTTAGCTCGGCTGATTGGCAACAAGCGACTGCTTTATTGCATGATCGCATGATTGAAATCGTGTTTGAGTCACTGGATGATGCCGTTAACCTATTTAGTCAGGCCGAGCCGGCACCGTTTACGTCGGTGGATATTCTTACCGGTGGTGCCGAGGCATTAACGATGGCCAATACCCAATTGGGTTTGGCGCTTTCAGATGACGAGATCGATTACTTAGTACAGAACTTCACGACATTAAACCGCAATCCGACTGATATTGAATTGATGATGTTTGCCCAGGCGAACTCGGAGCATTGTCGTCATAAAATTTTTAACGCCGACTGGATCATTGATGGTGTACAGGAAGATAAATCGCTGTTCGCCATGATTCGTAATACCCATGAGTTACATCCGGATGGTGTGTTGTCTGCTTATGCGGATAATTCAGCGGTAATGAGCGGTTCAAAGGCAACGCGTTTCCAAGCCGATCCGGTGAGTGGCACATATAATCACATTGAAGATGATATTTCGATTTTGATGAAGGTCGAAACGCACAACCATCCAACAGCGATTTCACCTGCTCCCGGTGCCGCAACAGGTTCGGGCGGTGAGATCCGCGACGAAGGTGCAACAGGTCGAGGTTCGCGTTTCAAAGCCGGAATGACCGGTTTCTCGGTGTCGAACTTGCGGCTACCCGATGCGGAACAAGCGTGGGAAACTGATTTTGGTAAACCGGGTCGTATTGTTTCAGCGTTGGACATTATGTTGGAAGGTCCGATTGGTGCAGCTAGCTTTAATAATGAATTTGGTCGGCCAAACTTATGCGGTTATTTCCGAACCTTTGAAGAAAAAGTGCCAGGACCTGATGGCGATGAAGTGCGTGGTTACCATAAGCCTATTATGTTGGCGGGTGGTCTCGGTAATATTCAAAATAAATATGTTGAAAAATTAACACTAGAAGCAGGTGCACCGGTTGTCGTACTGGGTGGACCAGCGATGTTGATTGGCCTAGGTGGCGGCGCCGCGTCGTCTATGGCAAGTGGCACTAGCGCTGAAGATTTGGATTTTGCCTCAGTGCAACGTGGTAATCCTGAGATGCAACGTCGTTGTCAGGAAGTGATCGATCATTGTACTAACCTTGAAGAAAATCTGATTCAAAGTATTCACGATATCGGTGCAGGTGGTCTGTCGAATGGCGTACCCGAGATAGTTAATGACAGTGGTCGCGGTGGACGTTTTGAATTGCGCACTATTCCAAATGACGAACCGGGCATGAGCCCGATGGAGATTTGGTGTAACGAATCACAAGAACGTTATGTACTGGTTATTGATCCTGAGCGCATAGAAGAATTTGAAGCGCTTTGTGATCGTGAACGCTGCCCTTACGCGATCATCGGTGAAGTAACCGAAGAAACAGATCTAATTCTTGGCGATGGATATTTTGATAACACGCCGATTAATATTCCACTTACAGTCTTACTCGGCAAACCGCCGAAGATGTTGCGCGATGTACATCATAAGCCCTTTAAGAAACAAGATTTTGCAACGGTAGACATTGATGTTACAGAAGCCGCTTTGCGGGTTCTTCGTCTGCCTAGCGTGGCAGACAAAACATTTTTAATTACCATTGGTGATCGCAGTGTGACGGGTTTGGTTGCACGTGATCAGATGGTCGGTCCATGGCAAGTGCCGGTTGCTGATGTTGCGGTGACGGCGAGTGGTTTTGCTCATCATTGTGGTGAAGCGATGGCGCTGGGCGAACGTACCCCTGTAGCTTTATTGCATCACGCGGCTTCCGGTCGTATGGCGGTTGCTGAAGCGATTACCAATATTGCCGCATCGCGAATTAATAAACTCAGTGATTTAAAATTATCTGCAAACTGGATGGCACCGGCAGGTCACCCCGGTGAAGACGCGGGACTTTACGACACGGTTAAAGCGGTGGGGATGGAATTGTGTCCGGAATTAGGTATTTGTATTCCGGTTGGTAAAGACTCTATGTCGATGAAAACGGTTTGGCAGCAAGATGGTGAAGATCGCAGTGTGACTTCACCATTGTCATTAGTTATTTCTGCTTTTGCCCCGGTGCTTGATGCGCGTAAGACCCTGACACCGCAATTACGAACGGATAAAGGTGATACGGATTTAATTTTGATCGATTTAGGTAAAGGCAAAAACCGTTTGGGGGGGGCTGCCTTGGCGCAGGTCTACAAACAAATTGGTCATCACCCTGCTGATCTTGATGATCCGAATTCACTAAAACAATTTTTTTCTGTTATCCAGCAGCTTAATGCTGATAATTTATTATTGGCTTACCACGATCGTTCCGATGGCGGTTTGTTCGCAACAGTAACGGAAATGGCTTTTGCTGGACACACGGGTGTAACGATTGATTTAGATGCCCTCGTTGGTGATGCTGATAACAGTACGGCTGCTTTATTTAGTGAGGAATTGGGTGCAGTCATTCAAGTTGCACATTGTGATACCGATGTCGCACTTGAAGCATTACACGATGCCGGGCTTGCGCATTACAGTCATGTTATTGGTTCATTAAATGATGATGACAATATTGTGTTCCGTTTTGCGAATAAAGATGTTCTGAATAAGTCGCGTGTTGAATTGCATAGAGCATGGTCTGAAACCAGTTGGCGTATGCAGAGTCTTCGCGACAATCCAGTTCGTGCACAGCAAGAATATGATCAATTACTTGATGCTAGTAATCCGGGTATGCAGCCACACTTAAGTTTTGATCCGGAAGATAACATTATGGCGCCGTACATTGGCAAAGGCGCACGCCCCCAAATGGCGATTTTGCGAGAGCAGGGGGTTAATGGTCAGCGTGAAATGGCAGCGGCATTTGATAAAGCCGGTTTTACCGCTGTTGATGTGCATATGAGTGATGTCATCAGTGGCCGAGTTAGTTTGGCTGATTTCCGTGGCCTGGTTGCTTGTGGTGGCTTCTCTTATGGTGATGTATTAGGTGCAGGACAAGGCTGGGCGAAATCAGTGTTGTTTAACCCACGTGCACGTGATGAATTCGCAGAATTCTTTGCGCGTAATGATAGTTTTGGTTTGGGTATTTGTAATGGTTGTCAGATGATGTCGTCATTGCATGAGCTTATTCCTGGTAGTGATGCATGGCCACAGTTTGAGCGTAATGATTCTGAGCAATTTGAAGCACGCGTGGCAATGGTTGAGATTCAAGAATCACCTTCAATTTTACTCGCCGGCATGGAAGGTTCACGCCTACCTATTGCCGTCGCGCATGGTGAAGGTTGTGCTGAATTTGTGCGTCAGCGCATCGAGACTGCCGAAGATGCAGGTTTAGTGAGCCTACGTTATGTTGATAACTATGGTGAGGTAGCCGATCTTTATCCAAGTAATCCAAATGGCTCGCCTCATGGTGTGACGGGTATGACGACGACAGATGGGCGCGTTACTATCATGATGCCGCATCCGGAACGTGTTTTCCGTACTATGCAGTATTCATGGCACCCAGATGAATGGGGTGAAGATGGGCCGTGGATGAGAATGTTCCGTAATGCGCGTGTTTGGGTTGATTAGCGTGGATATAATGCAACTTTTTTGCTTGAACAGGGTCATAACAACAAGATAATAATTAAAGAGGCGTACTTGAGATGCTGATCAAGATTAAAAATAACAATGAAATATGTCCCTCTGAGATCACTGATCAAGAAACCTTTAAACAACGACGAGAATTTATTAAACAAAGTGGTCAATTTGCTTTGGCCGCGGCAGGTAGTCTGGCAGCACCAGATTTACTAGCAGGTGCATTACCCGCGCCAGCTCCACGCGCCAAGATTGAAGGTATTAAAAAAGGCCCGTTCAGCACAGAACAAAAGCCGACTAAATACAAAGATATTACGAGTTACTGTAACTACTATGAATTTGGTACAGGTAAGCGCGATCCATCAGTAAATGCCCACACCTTGAAGACGAGTCCATGGCAGGTTGCCATTGAAGGCGAAGTTGAAAAGCCGGGAACGTATAACCTTGAAGACATTTTAAAACCACATGACCTTGAAGAACGTATTTATCGTTTTCGTTGTGTTGAAGCATGGTCAATGGTTGTACCTTGGGTTGGTTTTCCTTTAGCTGACTTAATTAAACGTTTTAAACCGACATCAAAAGCTAAGTATGTTGAATTTCAAACGCTCTATGATCCAGAAAATATGCCGGGTCAACGTCGCCGTATTCTTAGCTGGCCATATACGGAAGGTTTACGTATGGATGAAGCGATGAATCCGCTTACGATGATGGTGGTTGGTTTATATGGTGAGGTTTTACCGAATCAAAATGGTGCGCCGTTACGTTTAATCGTGCCATGGAAGTATGGTTTCAAGAGCATTAAGTCGATTGCAAAGATTCGTTTTACTGAACATCAGCCATCAACAGCCTGGAACCAGTCAGCACCGCGAGAATATGGGTTTTATTCAAATGTAAATCCGACTGTTTCTCATCCACGTTGGAGTCAAGCCAAAGAACGCGTATTGGGTTCAGGTTTCTTTGCAAAGAAAGCTGAAACCAAAATATATAATGGATACGCCGATGAAGTTGCCAGCCTTTACACGGGTATGGACCTGCGTAAGTTCTTTTAATAACCTCTTATGAGCAATGAACAGATAATGCGTTGGCTAATCAAGCCAGTTCTGTTCACTCTTTGTTTAGTTCCATTAGGGTTATTCACTTTGGATGTTGTTTCCGGTGAATTGAGCGCTGATCCAGTTAAGGATGCGACTCTTTTTACGGGTGAATGGACACTGAGATTCTTACTGATTACGCTTTGTATTACACCATTACGCCGTTTACTAGAATGGATTTGGTTAATTAAGCTAAGAAGAATGCTCGGTCTATATGCCTTCTTCTATGCCTGTTTACATTTCATAGTTTGGTTTTGGTTAGATCGCGAATTACAATTTGTTGACGTTTTTGAAGATATTGTTAAGCGTCCCTATATAACGGTAGGCTTCTCGGCTTTTGTGATGCTGATACCTTTGGCCATCACTTCTAATAAATATTCAATTCGCCGTTTAAAGAAACGTTGGCAGAAGTTACACAAACTCGTTTATTTGATTGGCGGCTTGGGTATTTTGCACTTTCTTTGGTTGGTTAAATCGGATGTGCTTGAACCTGTGATTTATGGGGTGCTACTAATTATATTGCTAACTGTCCGTGCATGGTGGGAGCGACAGGCAAAAACAACATAAACAAATATTCTGTTTTCTTCTAGATTCAGTCTATATCGCAGTAAAGCAGGTTTCATCTGCTATAGTTAACTCTAAACGATCATAAATAAAATAAAATAAGATCGGTGAAGGGAGGGAGACCATGCTTGGTTATATTAGAATGCGCGGTTGTCAATTATTGCTGTTGTTTTTGTTATTTCCAGTTTCAGTATATGCTGAAACGCCAACGTATAAGCTTGCGATTGTTCCTCAATACACACCTCTTTTTATTTTCCGTAACTGGCGACCCTTGGTTGAGCGGATTGAGAAAGACACGGGGATTCGTTTAGAGATTAAGACCTACAAAAATTTCAATCAGTTTATTAATGCATTGCAAAAGGGTGAACCTGATTTTAGTTATTTGTCTCCATATCACTTAGTAATTGCACGTAAGACACAGCCCTACATACCGTTACTAAGAGATAGCGAAAAGAGATTGGTTGGTATCGTAGTTGTTCCCAAATCAAGTAAGTTAGAAAGTGTTTATGAGTTGAAAGGCAAGACAATTGCTTTTCCATCGCCAAGTGCATTTGCCGCATCGTTATATATGAGGGCGTGGTTACGCGAGAAAGTAGGAATTGATTTTACACCTAGTTACGTAGGCACACATGGTAATGTTTATCGAAATGTAGTGCATGGTTTTGTTGGTGCTGGTGGCGGGGTGAACACCACGTTGGCGAGTCAGCCAAAGTCATTACAAGAGTCGTTAAGGGTTTTGTATGAAATACCCGGTGTCGCCAGTCATCCTTTGGCAGCTCATCGCCGAGTACCTAAAAAAGTGAGAGAGGCATTGCGTGAAGGTATTTACTCATTAAGTAAGAGCGAACGAGGTAGAAAATTATTGTCGGAGGTACAAATAATAAAACCTGTGCCAGCAGATTACGCAGCAGATTACGCCTTTATCGAAAAGCTTAATTTAGAGAAATATCGCGGGACTGATAAATGATTTTAACGCATCAGAGTAAAGACAGAAGGCGTCGTAAACCTCCATTTATTAGGAGACTGTTTTTTCAACTTGTCGTATTCGGTGCCTTGTCTTTAGTGACAGCAATCTTACTGTTTACATGGAAAATTGGTAATCAGCAGCTTGATTTTGCTTTGAAATCAATTAAGACGCAAGCGCAAACATTAGCGAGAAATACAGCATCAACGGCAAGTAATTATATTGTCGTGAAAGATCTAGGTGCAGTAGAAGAACTATTAATGCAAACAGCTACATTCCGTGACGTTACTTCGCTTAAAATAACAGATTCAATGGGGCTGGTGTATGGGTATGTTGTTCGAAACGAGGAAGATGTAATTGAGCCTAATTATGATTTAAGACAAGTTGGTTTGCCTGCAGAAGATATAGAGACGGTTATTATTATAGATAATATTATGTCGCTGTGGCTGCCTATTGAGCAAGGAAGTTTAGGTTGGGTACAGATGGAATTTAGTCTTGATAGGGCTGCGGAATTAAAGAGGGCGATTTGGAGGAATGGTATTACGACTTCTATATTGGCTTTCATCGTCAGTATTACACTGTTGATTTTTTTGTTAAATAAACCAATGAGTGCTCTGAGTAATGCAACTAAGTTTGCCAGAGGCTTGTATAAAAACACCGGTAAGGTGATGCCATTTCAGAAAAGTTCATTTGAGATAGAGCAGCTTGAACATGCACTAAATTATGCTTCGTATCAGATCCATACTTCGAGCAAAGGTTTGACTGATATTAAATTAGCATTAGATGCACATGCGATTGTTGGTATTACCGATGAAAATGGCAAGTTAACCTATGTGAACGATAAATTCTGCAAGCTTTCTGGCTATACTCGGGGCGAGTTGATTGGACGTGGTTATGATATTTTAGATTCTGGCTGCCATGATGATGACTATTATAAAGAGCTTCGAAAAATTATTTCAGCTGGCAATATATGGCATGGAGAAATTTGTGATGCGCGCAAGGACGGGAGTCTCTATTGGGTTGAAACAACAATTGTTCCATTTTTAAATAAACATGGCAGGCCTTATCAGTATGTAGGAATTCAAACCGATATTAGTGAGCGTAAAGAAGCCGTGCAGAAGCTTCGAGAATCTCAAGAACATCTTGAAGATAAGGTGGCAGAAAGAACCAATAATCTAAAAGTGGCGAACAGTGAACTCGAATCATTTTGTTATTCAGTGTCACATGATCTTCAGGCACCACTACGCAGTATTAAGGGGTTTAGTCAGGCTTTATTGGAGGATTACGCAGAACAACTGGACGAGCAAGCTTGTAATTATCTGAATAGGGTGCGTACTTCAAGTCACCGAATGGGAGAATTGATTGATGATTTGTTGAACCTTTCAAAAGTAGTTCGTTCGGACATGGTTAAATCACGGGTTAGTTTAAGCAAACTCGCGGCTAATGTGGTAACCCAATTGAGAGAGTGTGAACCAGAGCGTAAAGTTGATTTTATTTGCGCACCTGAATTAATCGTGTCTGGTGATCGAAGGTTATTGTTAGTGATGCTGGAGAACTTGTTAGGTAATGCTTGGAAATTCACCTTGAGCAGTGATCAGGCGTCGATAGAATTTGCTGTTATGCATGAAGAAATGCGAGATGTGTTTTTCATTCGTGATAATGGTGCGGGCTTTAACGAAAAATATATGCACAAGATGTTCGAGCCATTTCAGCGTCTGCACTCGAACGAAGATTATGAAGGAACGGGTATAGGCTTAGCCACGGTGCAGCGCATTATTCGCCGTCATGGCGGTGAAGTATGGGCTGAGAGTGCACCAGGTAATGGCGCGACTATCTTCTTTACGTTAGCAGAGCCGGTACTCGATAGTTTGAATGAAAATTCTGTTGCTTAAGACACATCGTTTGACGCTGAGTTGAGCTTGTTGTGGCTTTTACAGCCATAGAAAATAGTGACCATGACTTAAATTTAATCTTCATTTTTCATTGTCATTCTCGTTAAATTTACATCTGCATAGCGATTCAAGACATATTCTGTAACTTTTCAGTCAGTTATTGGCAAATACCCTAGGATTTCATGCATCTGATGCTGAGATCGGGTATCCTATGCGCCCTTTTCAGAGGAAATACAGTGAATCGTAATTAAGGGTATCTGCGGTTCCAAAAAAGCTCGAATTTCGGGTATTAAACTATTAAATTCAATGATTTACTGGGTTTCTTCCCAGTGGCAGAGGTGGTGTGAGATGTTTGGTAATGAAACGATAGCGGACTTTGACCCAGAATTATGGAAGGCCATGCAGGCTGAAGAGCAGCGTCAGGAAGATCATATTGAACTGATCGCCTCTGAAAATCATGCCAGCCCACGGGTAATGGAAGCGCAAGGCTCTGTTTTAACTAATAAATATGCCGAAGGTTATCCTTTCAAGCGTTATTATGGTGGTTGTGAATACGTTGATATTGCTGAACAACTCGCTATTGATCGCGTTAAGGCCTTATTTGGTGCTGACTATGCCAATGTACAGCCTCATTCTGGTTCACAGGCCAATGCAGCTGTTTATATGGCACTGCTTAATCCAGGTGATACCGTTCTAGGTATGAGTCTGGCACATGGTGGTCACTTAACACATGGCTCTAAAGTCAGCTTTTCTGGCAAGATGTACAATGCTGTGCAGTACGGTTTGGATGAAGCCACTGGCGAGATTGATTACGCACAGGTTGAAGCGTTAGCAAAAGAACATAAACCAAAGATGATTATTGCTGGATTCAGTGCTTATTCACGTATTGTCGATTGGCAGCGTTTCCGTGATATTGCTGATGAAGTGGGTGCTTACTTTATGGTCGATATGGCGCACGTTGCTGGTTTAATTGCCGCAGGTGTTTACCCAAATCCAACTCAAATAGCCGATGTCACAACAAGCACCACACATAAAACGCTGCGTGGCCCTCGCGGCGGGATTATTCTTGCGAAATCGAATCCTGAAATCGAAAAGAAATTAAACTCAGCGATCTTCCCCGGCATTCAAGGTGGTCCACTGATGCATGTGATTGCAGCCAAGGCCGTGGCATTTCTTGAAGCTCAACAACCCGAATTCAAGGTTTATCAGCAACAGGTCATTGATAACGCGCGCGCAATGACCGAAGTCTTCCTTGAACGTGGTTACCGTGTTGTCTCAAACGGTACAGATAACCATTTATTCCTTATCGATTTCATTGAAAAAGGTATTACCGGTAAAGATGCCGAAGCCGCACTAGGAGCTGCTAATATTACGGTGAATAAAAATTCAGTACCGAATGATCCTCAATCACCATTTGTTACCAGTGGTATTCGAGTTGGCACACCAGCAATAACAACACGTGGTTTTACTGAAGCTGATTCGAGTCAATTGGCAGGTTGGATGTGTGATGTGTTGGAAAACATGGATGATCAATCAATGCTTGATAATGTTAAGGCCCAGGTACTTGATATTTGCAGCAGCTTACCTGTGTATCAGAAAGAAGCGTAGAGTCTTTTACTATTTATTAGTAGTGGAGCGTTGAGATGCAATGCCCGTTCTGTAATGCCGAGGAAACCAAGGTTATTGATTCGCGTTTAGCGAACGATGGCGATGCAGTGCGCCGCCGTCGCGAATGCTTGACGTGTTCAGAACGTTTTACGACTTATGAAATGGCAGAGTTGGTTATGCCACGCATTATTAAGAGTGATGGTAGTCGCGTTCCGTTTGATGAAATAAAATTGACTGGCGGGATTATGCGTTCCTTGGAAAAACGTCCAGTGGAAACAGAACAGATTGATGCGGCAATTAGTCATATTAAACAACGTCTACGCGCTACTGGCGATCGTGAAGTGCCATCGTTGATGGTGGGCGAGTGTGTAATGGATGAACTACGAGAATTAGATCATGTGGCTTATGTTCGTTTTGCTTCTGTTTATCGTAGTTTTCAAGACATTAAAGAATTCCGGGAAGAGATCGAACGACTTGAGCGTGAACCTTCTTTTGAAATTCGACGTCAACAATTGTCCTTATTGCCATCCAATATTAGTGACAAAGTAACGAGTATTCGCTCAGGCAAAGGGAAAAAAGATCCCGCTAGTTAAACATAGCGAGGATTCTTAAATACAATGTCTCAGTTAAATTTTTCATCGGCCGATTATGCGCACATGTCACGCGCACTGCAGTTGGCAAAGCGCGGCGTGTATAGCACGGACCCAAATCCTCGCGTTGGTTGCGTTATAGTTAAGGATGCAAAAAGTATTGGTGAAGGTTGGCATATTCGTGCCGGAGAGGAGCATGCTGAAGTCAATGCATTACGTGAAGCGGGAGCGAATGTACAAGGTTCGACGGCTTATGTAACGCTTGAGCCCTGTTCGCATTTTGGACGTACACCACCTTGTTCGCAGGCATTGATTGATGCCGGTGTAATAAGAGTTGTTATTGCAATGACGGATCCTAATCCACAAGTTGCAGGTCAAGGTGTGCAACAGTTAAGCGATGCAGGCATTCAAGTTGAAGTAGGTTTGCTGGAAGGGCAAGCTGAAGCACTTAACCCTGGTTATTTAAAACGTATGCGAGATGGACGCCCTTGGGTTCGCTGCAAGTTGGCAATGAGTGTGGATGGTCGCACGGCGATGGCATCTGGTGAGAGTCAATGGATAACCTCGGCAGCAGCACGTGACGATGTGCATCGGTTGCGGGCTCGTAGTGGTGCCATTTTGACGGGTAGTGGTACGGTGATCTCAGATAACCCTTCGATGACAGCGCGAGGCAGTGACGCAGCGCAACGTAATGAACAACCATTGCGAGTTATTGTTGATAGTGAATTAAAAGCATCACCACAGTCGGCCATATTTAGACAGGAAGGTGTCGTAAGAATTTTTACTTTGGCGGATTGTGCCGCAAACCGTCAAAAGGCTTTACAAGATGTTGGCGCAGAAGTTGTTATGTTGCCCGCACGTGATAGCCGTGTTGATTTGACCGCAGTGATGCATGAATTAGCCGAGTCTCAAGTAAATGAAGTCTTGGTCGAAGCCGGTGCGGGCTTGGCAGGCGCTTTATTGCAAGCAAAATTGCTCGATGAAATTGTTATCTATATGGCGCCTAAGTTAATGGGCGATACAGCACGTGGTTTGTTTGAATTGCCCGGTTTAGAAAAGATGTCGCAGAGTATTGCATTGCATATTGATGAAGTACGAAAAGTAGGCGTTGATTGGCGCTTTACCATTCGACCTGATTACGGAGTATAGCGTTTAATGTTTACAGGCATTATTCAAGCAGTCGGTTCGATCGCATCAGTGCAAGATGTCGGTGGCGATAAACGAGTGCGTTTGAACACAAATGATTTGCCGCTAGCTGATGTTGAGCTTGGTGACAGTATTGCGGTGAGTGGTGTTTGTCTTACCGTGATTGAAAAACACAGTGATGGATTTAGTGCCGATGTGTCAGGGGAAACCTTGTCTCGCACCGGTTTAGGTAATTTGAAAAAATCCTCAGCCGTCAATCTTGAAAAAGCCGTAACACCAACAACAGCACTAGGTGGACACTTGGTAAGCGGGCATGTTGACGGCATAGGCGAGATTATTAAACGTCAAGCAGATGCCCGCTCGGTACAGTTTAGTGTACGAGCACCTGCGGCCTTGGCTCGTTATATTGCAGAGAAAGGGTCGATTTGTATTGATGGTATTAGTTTAACTGTTAATGCGGTTAACGGTGATGTATTTGAATTAAATATTGTCCCGCACACTTTAAAGCAAACAACCATGGATGGGTTTGATGTTGGTACCAAAGTTAATCTTGAGGTTGATATTATTGCGCGTTATCTGGAGCGTTTATTGCTGGGTGAACGCGCGGCACAAACTAATACGAATGGTGCAGAACTAACTCAGCAATTTCTTGCTGAAAATGGTTTTGCATCTGGACATTAATTTCATAACGAATTTTAAATGTGAAGAAATATTATGGCTTTAAGTACAACGGAAGAAATTATTGAAGATATGCGACAGGGTAAGATGGTTATCCTGATGGATGATGAAGATCGTGAGAACGAAGGTGATCTTATTATTCCTGCGCAAAAGGTTACAGCGGCGGCGATTAATTTCATGGCGACACATGGTCGCGGTTTGATCTGCATGACAATGATAGATGAGCGTTGCAAACAACTTAACTTGCCATTAATGGTTGCGGATAATACTGATGCGCATGGTACAAATTTTACAGTTTCAATTGAAGCATCAAAGAATGTAACCACGGGTATATCGGCAGCAGATCGTGCGACAACCGTTCTTGCTGCTATTGGTGATGATGCAAAACCTGATGACATTGTTATGCCAGGTCACATCTTTCCACTTAAGGCGCAACCGGGTGGGGTACTAACTCGTGCAGGTCATACTGAAGCAGGTTGTGACCTTGCAAAACTTGCCGGCTGTTCAGCATCAAGTGTGATTGTTGAAATTTTAAATGAAGACGGCACTATGGCGCGTCGTGATGATCTTGAAATCTTTGCAAAAAAACATGATCTCAAAATAGGTACGATTGCCGATTTGATTCATTATCGTATTGAAAATGAAAAAACGGTTGAGCGTATGGAAGAATGTAACATGCCAACGCAATATGGTGATTTCCAGCTTGTCTCTTACCTTGATGCCTATGATAAGAAGGTTCATATGGCGTTAGTGTATGGCGAACCTGATATGTCTGGGCCAGTGTTGGTTCGTGTGCATATGCTGAATAGCTTGTGTGATTCATTAGGCGGGAAGTTTAGTGATTGCAGCCATACATTGGATATGGCGATGCAGCGAATTACTGATAATGGCTCGGGTATTGTGGTTGTATTACGCAATTCCAATGATTCCGATACGATTTTGCGACATATCAAAAATTATAATCAGCAGCAGAGTGGTGTAAACTTGCCACAGCAAACTCTAGGTGATTTACGTACCTTCGGTCTTGGCGCTCAAATTCTCGTTGATCTGGGTGTAAGCAATATGCAGCTACTTGGTTCGAAAGTTAAACTACATGGTCTCTCAGGTTTCGGTCTTGAAATCAGTGAATACGTGAGTTTTGAATAAATAATATAAGTAAGGGGTTTTACCATGTCAGGTGTAAATGTAATTGAAGGTGATTTGTCTATACGCAGTGCGCGATTTGCATTGGTAGCGAGTCGCTTTAACGATTTTATCGTTAAAGCTTTGGTTGATGGTGCAATTCATACACTAAAACAGCATGGTGCTGCAGATAAAGATATTGATGTTGTCTGGGTTCCCGGCGCACATGAAATCCCTTTGGCAGCACAGAAACTTGCTGGCACAGGCCGTTATGATGGCATTATTGCTTTGGGCGCTGTAATCCGTGGCGCAACACCACACTTTGATTTCGTTGCTGGCGAATGCTCAAAAGGACTTGCTGGCGTAAGTATGCAAACAGGTCTGCCAGTTGGTTTCGGTGTGTTAACAGTTGAAAGTATTGAACAGGCTATTGAACGTGCCGGCACTAAGGCAGGTAACAAAGGTGGCGAAGCGGCGATGTCTGTGATTGAAATGGTTAATTTGTTACGCGAACTTGATAAGTGAAAATGTCACTTAAAAATTGTCAGAGCATCATGTCATGAGTAATGCGCGTACTAAAGCAAGACGTAATGTTGTACAAGCATTGTATCAATGGCAGTTGTCAGATAGTGACCTTGCTGAGATTCAAGAGCAATTCTTATCTGAATACGATATGAAAAAGGTAGATGTTGAGTATTTTAAAGAACTCTTCTGTCAGATACCGTTGCACTTGCATGAACTTGATGATCATTTGCTACCATTTCTTGACCGTCCAATTGATGAAGTTGATCCGGTTGAACGCGCCGTTCTGAGATTAGCTGCTTACGAACTGAAATTCTGCCTTGACGTTCCGTATCGCGTCGTAATTAACGAATCGATCGAATTGGCAAAACGTTTTGGCGCAGAGCATGGGCATAAATACGTGAATGGTGTTGTTGATCAGATTGCACAAAAATTGCGTGCTATCGAAATAAAGTCAGCTAAGGCTTAGGCTTGCGAATGGTATGCAGCGAATTTAGCCTGATAAGCCATTATTTTAATCGCCAATCTATATCACGTGATGATGTTAAAGTTGGCATTGGCGATGACGCTGCCGTATTACAATTAGCCAGCAATGAACAATTAGTTGTTACTACTGACACGCTTGTTGAGGGTGTTCATTTTCCGAAAAACACTTCCCCTTTTGATATCGCCTATAAATTGATGGCCGTTAATCTAAGCGATCTTGCTGCAATGGGCGCGCAGCCACGTTGGGCTTCTTTAGCGCTTACTCTGCCTGAAGTAAATAATGATTGGCTGGAACAATTTTCTGCCGGGCTGTTTGAGCTAGCGAATAAATATTCGGTCCAGTTAATTGGTGGCGATACAACACGCGGTCCGTTGACCTTAAGTCTTACCTTACATGGTGTGGTGCAGTCAGAAGAATTTTTACAGCGCGGTGGCGCGCAAGCAGGCGATGCCATTGTTGTCTCAGGAACGCTCGGTGATGCTGGTCTGGCATTGCAACAATTATTAGCCAACAAAGAACCTCAAGCAGAGTTGCTAGCACGTTTAAATCGACCAACAGCCAGAGTTGAATTAGGCCAGTCTCTTGTCGGACTTGCCAGTGCCTCCATTGATATTTCAGATGGCTTACTTGCTGATTTAGGCCATATCCTGACGGCGAGTCATTTGGGTGCAGAGTTACAACTTGAAAACCTGCCGATATCTGTTGCCGTAAAATCGGTAGTGTCGACAGGTGATTGGTCATTACCGTTGACGGCTGGTGATGATTATGAACTCTGTTTTACGATTGCCGAAACCGCATTGGCAAAGTTGGATATGCAGCGCTTGGCATTGACGCGGGTTGGAACGATTGTTGAGGTTGAAGGCATTCGTTGTCTTACCGAAACAGGAGAGCTATATACCCCGCATGGCCGTGGTTACGAACATTTTACTTCGATTCATGTAGAGGAACCTACACCGTGAAACCAGCCCCGTTACCTTCAAGTATATGGACAAACCCATTATTGTTATTGGCCTGTGGTTTGGGTAGCGGCGCAGCTCGATTTGCCCCCGGTACGTTTGGCACCTTGGTCGCAATCCCGTTGTATTGGTTCATGCAGCCCCTGTCGATTCTCTACTATGCGCTTATAACGCTGGTGTTATTTTTAGTAGGTATCGGCCTATGTGCTTATGCCGCAGAAAAACTTGGTGTTCATGATCACCCCGGAATTGTCTGGGATGAGATAGTTGGTTATTTGATAACGATGTTTATGGCACCCTCAGGGCTGATGTGGATAATCATTGGTTTTGCGCTGTTTCGTCTGTTTGATATTTGGAAACCATGGCCGATAGACTGGTTAGATGCCAAGGTCTCGGGTGGTTTTGGCATCATGATTGATGATGTGCTCGCCGGTATTTATGCAGCTTGTTTGTTACAACTACTGGTTTTTCTGTTACCTTAATCAAGGTTGAACGTTAATCATCAAGTATGGTCAGATGCTAATAGGTACTTATCAATAGCATGATTTATAAGGGGATACATTAGTGAGACGCTTTTCTTTAATTATAATTGGTTTGGCGATGGGATTAGCGCAGCAAGTGTATGCCAATGAAGTTGAAATTGTTAATGTTTATCTAAATCAAACTGATTCCGGTTGGAGTGCGGATGTTACCTTAAAGCATGCCGATAGTGATTGGGATCATTACGCTGATGCTTGGCGTATCGTAGATGCTGCCGGGCATCTTCTAAAAACACGGGTTTTGTATCATCCTCATGTTAATGAGCAGCCGTTTACACGAAGCCTATCTAACATACCCATCGCGGCTGGAATCGATGTCATTTATGTCGAAGCACATGACAAACGACACGGTTGGAGTAGCCAGAGGGTTAAGATTGATTTGACTCGCTCAAGTGGCGATAGATATCATATAAGAAGAAAATAACTAGCATGAAACTGGCCCACCTTTTTTTAAGCGTTTCATTATTTGCCTTTGCCGGTGAAGCACTCGCCATTGAACTTTCTATACTGGGGTTATTTCGCGACAAAGCCATTGTAAAAATTGACGGTAAGCAACGCATATTAAAATTGGGCAAGGCTTCACCAGAAGGTGTGTTGCTCATTTCTTCAAATAGCGATGAAGCGGTGCTTGAAATTGATGGTGTGCAAAATAGTTATCGTCTTGGTAGCCATATTGGTTCTACATTTAAAAGAGATGAACACCCAGAGGTTTCTATTTATAAAGATGAGATGGGTATGTTTAATGTTGTCGGTAGCATTAATAATTTCCCGGTAAACTTTCTTGTTGATACAGGCGCAACTTATATAGCTATGAACAAGAATGAGGCGCGTCGGCTTGGTATCGATTATCGTCAATATGGTAAGCGTGGTTATGCTAATACTGCAAATGGTGTGGCAAAAACTTGGACTATTGTTTTGAATAAGGTGACAGTTGGTGATGTTACCTTAAATAATGTGAATGCGGCTGTCATGGACAGCGAAAGCCCTCGTGAGGTTTTGCTTGGTATGTCTTTTCTTGGTCAGCTTGAAATGAAGAACGTAGGTTCATCACTTAAGCTGAAGAAAAAATTCTAGTCTTGAGTTTTATCTTTACTGATTAAGGCATAAGCAGAGTGATTATGAATGGATTCAAAGTTTTCTGACTCTACAGTATAAGCGGTAATGCAATCATTACTGTTTAGTTGCGCAGCAACATCACGCACCATATCTTCAACAAATTTGGGATTATTATAAGCTTCTTCAGTTACATGTTTTTCATCAGGGCGTTTCAATAAACCATAAAGCTGGCAAGAAGCCTGTGCCTCAACAAGATCGATAATATCTTCAATCCAAATAAAACCAGAGGTCTTAACTGCAACGGTTACGTGTGAACGTTGGTTATGCGCGCCGTAGTCAGAGATCTTTTTCGAACAAGGGCAAAGACTCGTAACAGGAACAACGACTTTGACGGTAAGTGTCGGGGTGTTATTGCTGATTTCACCGATAAAGGTGACATCGTAATCAAGTAAGCTTTCAACACCAGATACAGGTGCTTTTTTATTCATAAAATAAGGGAAGCTCATTTCAATGTGGCCTGAACTTGCATCGAGTCGCTCAATCATTTCAGTCATCATCTCTTTAAATGATTTTACGGTTAACTCGCGTTCATGTTGATTAAGAATTTCAACAAAGCGCGACATATGCGTGCCTTTGAAATTATGTGGCAGGTTAACGTACATATTGAAGTTGGCAACAACGTGTTGCTGTCCTCCACTGCGATCGTTAACAACTACAGGGTGACGAATGTCCTTAATGCCGACCTTGTCGATCGCAATATGACGCGTATCCGCTGTGTTTTGAACGTCAGCAATTTCAGTATTTGTGGTGTTGGTAGTCATACTACTTATTCCTCGGTATATCTCACACAGGCGCGTTCGGTTTCCCATAGGGTGAGCGCGCTAACTTGTATATGTTCATTGTTTAATTCTTTACTTAGCCCTTGGTATAACCAGGCCGCAATATTTTCAGCAGTAGGGTTAATAGTGTCGAATGGCTCAATCTCGTTTAAGTAACGATGATCTAGCGTATCGGTTAATTCCTTTACTGCATGTTTAATCTTCTTAAAGTCGAGACCCATGCCAGTGCTGTCTAGTTGCGTAGCAACGACTTCGGCTTCAACTTTCCAGTTATGGCCATGCATGCGGCTACAGGCTCCAGGGTAATCCCGAAGGGTATGAGCCGATGCGAAATCGGAAACAACTTTAAGCGTGTAGCGGGCGCTCATTATATAACCTACTAAAATGCTAAGGAATTATTTTACGCGTACTGGCCGAGACACGCAATCTGTATCTTCCAGTCGGTTTTTAACGGCGCGGATTATAGCACTGGAATCGAGTCCACAGGCAGTTAATAGTGCATTTCGGTCGCCATGGTCGACAAATTTGTCGGGTAGGCCCAGTTGTAACAGTGGCATGCTAATACCCTGAGCCGCGAGTGATTCCTGAATAGCGCTTCCTGCCCCACCGGCAATCACGTTTTCCTCGATACTGACGAGTAGATCGTGAGATGCAGCAAGATTGGCGATAAGCGCATCATCAATCGGCTTAACAAAACGCATATTGGCGACAGTGGCATCCAGCTCTTCTGCTGCGATAGTGGCTTCTGCCAATGGGCTGCCGAAAACTAGCAGGGCTATCTTGCTGCCTTGTTGAGTGAGCAGACCTTTGCCAATCGGCAGGGTAGACATGTCCTTGTTGACCTGTGCGCCCGTTCCTGTGCCACGTGGGTAACGAATTGCTGCTGGTCCATTATGCTGGTAGCCGGTGCTCAACATCTTGCGGCACTCATCCTCATCCGTCGGCGTCATAACCACCATATTGGGAATACAGCGTAGGTAACTCAGATCAAACATACCCGCATGGGTTGGTCCATCAGGGCCCACTAAACCGGCACGGTCGATAGCGAATAATACGGGTAGGTTCTGGATGGCGACATCGTGAATCAGTTGGTCATAGGCGCGTTGTAAAAAGGTAGAGTAAATGGCAACGACGGGCTTAATACCTTCACAAGCAAGGCCAGCTGCAAGCGTTACGCTGTGCTGCTCTGCGATGCCAACATCAATATATTGATCCGGGAATTGTTTTGCGAACTCAACCATGCCCGAACCTTCACGCATAGCCGGTGTAATCGCCATGAGGTGCTTGTCTTGTTCGGCCACGTCGCATAACCACTGACCAAAGATTTGCGTATAGGTTGGGCTGCTGCCTGGTTTAGAGAGGGCTTCACCGCTTTCAGGGTCAAATCTGGAAACGCCGTGAAAGCCGCAAGGATTGTCTTCAGCAGGGGCATAGCCCTTGCCTTTCTGTGTGACGATATGCAGAAATTGTGGGCCTGGCAGTTCTCTGAGGTTACGTAGGGTCTTAATTAGCGTTGGCAAGTCATGACCATCGATAGGGCCAATATAGTTAAAGCCAAGTTCTTCAAATAAGGTGCCGGGAACGACCATGCCTTTTACATGTTCTTCTGCACGGCGAGCAAGCTCCCAAACGGGAGGAATGGTACTGAGTACTTTTTTACTGCCTTCGCGCATGCCTGAATAAAGCTTTCCAGATAAAACACGAGCCAGATAATTTGATAAGCCTCCGACATTGGGGGAAATAGACATGTCGTTGTCATTTAGAATAACCAGCAGATTGGCATCCAGATCACCCGCATGATTGAGCGCTTCGAAGGCCATGCCTGCGGTCATCGCGCCATCACCAATAATGGCACAAGCGCGTTTATCGCTGCCGGTTTGCTTAGAGGCGATCGCCATACCAAGTGCGGCGCTGATTGATGTACTGGAATGCCCTACACCAAAACTGTCATATTCACTTTCACTACGTTTTGGGAAGCCTGCCAGTCCATTTTCTTGACGGATTGTAGCCATTGCTTCACGACGGCCAGTTAGTATTTTATGCACATAACTTTGATGACCTACATCCCAAACAAGTTGGTCATGGGGTGTTTGAAATACGTAGTGAAGGGCTACTGTTAGCTCAACGGTGCCTAGATTGGCGGCAAGATGCCCGCCAGTTTGACTCACTGTTTCAATGAGGTAACTACGTGCTTCATCGGCAAGTTGACGTAACTGGGACTCTGCTAAGTCACGCAGATCACTCGGATCGTCAATTTGGTTCAATAATGGGTAATTGTTGGTCGTAGTCATTGTGATTTAAGGCTTTTACAGGCCGGCAATGATCGGTCTTTGTTCGCGAACATGCAAGGAAATTGTCATTTAAAACGCGATTAATAGGTTCGTTTAGTGGCCGCGTTCAATGATATAGCTGGATAACCAGCTTAGAGGAGCTGATTTTTCACCAATAATATCAATAACTTGAGATGCCTCTTGGTGTAATTCATTGGCCCAGCGTTTAGCTTCACTCATGCCCAGTAAAGAAGGATAGGTTGATTTATTACGGGCGATATCGGCACCTTGTGGTTTGCCCAATGTTTCCGTATCTGCCTCAATATCAAGGATATCGTCTCGGATTTGGAATGACAGGCCAATACACTTGGCGTATTTGTCGAGTGCCTTTTGGTGACTAACTGGGCAGTCACCCGATAATGTCGCCAATTCAACACTGGCGCGGATAAGCGCACCGGTTTTATGAATATGCATGTTTTCCAATTCAGCCAGCGAGAGGGTTTTGCCCTCGCTGGCCAGATCAATGGCTTGACCTCCAGCCATACCCCGTGAACCAATGGCTTGGGCCAGGCATTCCACCATTTGTAAACGCTTATGATCGCTCGCTTGTATTTCGGGGTCATGGGCAAGAATATGGAAAGCCAATGAATGTAACGCATCACCAGCGAGTACGGCAGTTGCTTCATCGAACTGACGATGACAAGTTGGTTTGCCGCGACGCAGGTCATCATCATCCATAGCCGGTAGGTCATCATGGATAAGTGAATAGGCGTGGATGATTTCAACGGCGCAGGCAGGGCCATCTAAGGCTTCTGGTGCAATATTGAGAGCTTGGCCAACCATATAGACAAGTACGGCTCGGACTCGTTTGCCACCATTTAATACGCTATATCGCATTGCCGCATGAAGGTCTTCTGGCAAGATATTTTCCGCCGGCAGCCAGTGGTCGAGTATTTTTTCGACGCGCTGTTGAGACTCTTTTATAATCGCTTGTAGGGGTAAATTATCAGTCACCGTCGTTAAAGGTCTCTGGTTCGGCTTCGCCGTTTTGTTCTAATAGAATTCGTACTTTTTGTTCCGCATCTGAAAGTGACTGGCGACAAGCACGGGTGAGAGCAATACCACGTTCAAAATCTTGCAAGGCATCATCGAGTTTAGTCTCGCCTTGTTCCATTCGCTCGACCAATGACTCAAGTTCAGTCATGGAAGCTTCAAAATCATCGGAAATGGTTTTTTTGTCAGATTTTTTTGGCATAATTTAGGCTTTCCATTTTGCAGCAGAGCGCATATTCTCTTGTATCGCGCGTACGTTACCGCAGCCTGACCGGTAGCGTCAAACTAAGCTTGATTAAAGATGTATACAGCTTGACAGTTTTTAGCGAAACGCGTAATTTAGAATCATTCTAAATGAAGGGTATTATGCTCGAGTTTAACAATTAACAATTAACATTGGAGAATACTGGTATGGAACTTAAAGGCAGCAAAACTGAAGATAATCTAAAAGCGGCATTTGCTGGTGAATCACAAGCTAACCGTCGTTACTTGTACTTTGCAGCAAAAGCGGACGTAGAAGGTTACAACGATGTTGCGAGCGTTTTCCGTTCAACTGCTGAAGGTGAAACAGGACATGCTCACGGACACCTTGAATACCTAGAAATCGTTGGCGATCCGGCAACAGGTCTACCTATTGGCGCAACAGCGGATAATCTAAAATCAGCGATTGCGGGTGAAACACACGAATATACTGATATGTACCCAGGTATGGCGAAGGCTGGACGTGAAGAAGGTTTTGATGAAATTGCTGATTGGTTTGAAACACTTGCCAAGGCAGAACGTTCACATGCGA
>Ga0316205_10001366_pt1 | contig 31621 bp, 30 predicted proteins | sample 3monthpyrite_MG_FD_204941 | JGI IMG/M metagenome (GOLD analysis project Ga0316205, IMG submission 204941) | Microbial mat bacterial communities from mineral coupon in-situ incubated in ocean water Damariscotta River, Maine, United States -... | ecosystem: Environmental > Aquatic > Marine >...
AAATTGGCCATTTTAAATTGTAGCTTTTAACAATTATTATATAGTTTATTCATTATTCTCATCGCCTTGATACTCTTCGTTATTAGGATTGAGTTGATTAGAATAATTATCCATTGAATCATCATATGCATCATTATTCGGATTCATACTATCACTACGGTCATCGTTTGCTGTTCTACTCACTTCATACTCTCCATGATAATAATGGTGTGATTACATTCAATTTGTGATGGTCTCTTTGGATCATCACTCGGTATAACTGGGCCATACGGTGAAGTATTACCACCTTGTTGCATATTCATTTATATTTTTCCCTTTATTAGTTAATATTAAAGCCACAGCAATTTATTGCTGAAACATATTAAATATAGTTACCAAAAAACCATTAAGTAGGGACATTTCAGTGAAAGATTTAAGATGGGTCAAAATATGATTATGGCCACCCCAGGTATAATTTTTCCCAATATATTAGAAATGCTAGTTAAATGTAAAATCTTTAACTCTGATGCTGATTTCGATCTTAAAGTACTTCAACAATTCAACCCCGCCCTCACAAGAGATAAACAGATATTCCGTGATATACGAGATATTGAGGAAAGCTCTAAAAATGGTAAAAACTTACTATCTCGCAGTGAAGAAAGAAAGAAATTACGAAAGTCGATAAGAGAAGTTAAAAAGATTATCCCCATTGAATGCAACCGTAAAGTGAAGGCGTCTGATTTTCGTGTTGTAAGTGATTGGTTAGCATTCAAATACTATTTTGAGTATGTGAAATCTCCCATATCTAGCTATGTACTTAACTTGTGCAAAAAAGAAAAACAGTGTCTTTATGATATCAAAAAGACCTCTGAACATTTAACTTCTTTGAACATGCGGTTGGATTTAATGAAGGAAATATTTTACATTCCCAAAACTATATTTGAGAAACTTGAATCAGCTCAAAAATCTAATAATTTCAACCTAATGAAACAAGCCTCTGTTGAGTTAAAGATCTCGTTAGAGATCCATCAATATCTTCACTTAGCCGCTATTTTTGAACAAAATTTATACGGAGAAGAAAAAAACAAGTTTAATGCGATTCAGCGATTACTTCCGCACTTCGACTCTAAAGGAAAACTGATAACCTCAGTAGCAAGTCTCATGGTTGTAATTTATAAAAAACATAAATGCAAATCACTTGATGATTTTGCAAAATACCTCAGCAATAAAAATATAAACCAAATGGATACCATTAAAACAAAATTAAATCGTTGGAAATCTGGACGTTCTTCTTTTACACCAAGAGACTTTAATACGCTTATCTGCAACCCTCAAAATAATCTTGATATTGAGGAAGGTCTTCCTGAAGAAATTATTTTAATTTCGATTATATTTGATCGTATATATAAAGAGTCTATTAATTCAGGAGTGACTCAAGAGTGGGTAATGAAAGAATTCGAAAAATATACTTATTATCAGAAAATTCAATTTATTTAATAACATAACAGATATCTACAAAACATTTAATGTCATAGAAAAACATTGAGTTAACACAATCACCGTTGTGCCTTTTTAATGATTTATAAAATTTAACTATAGTACCCATAAATGAGTAACTTCTTTTTATTCAACGAACGGTGACCTAATCTAAGTATCAGGTTTTACCTTGACGTCATAATATTTACTAGACGCTAATTACTAAAAATGAAGCTATATTGATATGTAAAAGCGTTTTATACTCTAGATTGGTATTTTATATGAAGATATAAAGATGAAATGGGACAAAATAAAAAGAAAAGGGAAACATAAAGTAAATGGCTACGATATTGATCTTAGCCATCTACAGGATATTACATATACATTTACGATAGAAAAATCAAAAAAACAACACGAAATTACATTTGAAGTCTTAATCCAATACAGCAGTCATTGTGTCAGTTGGGGCGCTGAACATGGTAAAGAAATTGACTTCACCGGCCTAGATACTGCTTGTAAGATTATTGACGAAAAAGGTATTAAAAGATGTTTTTGTGATGACAGATATGAACTATCAAAAAAACTGCCTGACATATTTCAGCACGTGCTTAATCACAAATGCTTTTTCACAGGTAGAGAAAATTTATTATTTATTGAGTTTGTAACAGAGCTGGGGGAGCGTGAAGAATATGAGATTTATTTTAATGTAACTAAACAAGGTAAAAATAAGTTACGTCTCTTTGTTGAAAGTGCATATATCCGTGATGAAGAAAGACGAAAAACAAAACCACTTCATTTTTCTCGCCGAGATAAGGTGAGTGTAAAAATATTGTTTGCTAAGAAATTGCGTAATCTACCAATTATTGAGCCATTAAGTAAAAAGTAGAATATTAGAAAAGCAAAAAGCCCAATTAAGGGCTTTTTCTCGGGAACTCTTCAATATATATCAGCACGGCTGAAACCAATAAATTGGTGGTGGATGAACGTCAGTTATGACCCCGTACATATCCATCTGTTAATAATAATAGGAAATGATAGTGCTTGTGTCAATAGCATATCCAAAACAATCGAGACTGATTACACAATCTATAATAATATCAAATAGTTAGGATGGCACCTTTTTTAGTCTTGCTACACCAATTTAGTTAGTCTCTCATTATTTTCGCCATATCCAATACTGAAAATACTCCTTGAACATAGATCCCTTATTCCTTCTTATCTATATATTCCAAAACCTGATCTATTCTCACATCAAAATATTCGCAAAACTTATCTAATATATCAGTTGTAGCATTGTAGCCCTTATTATTAGCAATTTTTGACAAAGTCGTTCGATGAAGACCCGTATCTTTTGCCAACTTCTCTAATGTAAGCCTTGTGCCGTCCTGAAACTCTTTTTCAGCAATCAGTTCTTTTAATCGGTAACGAATCATTCTATAAGCCTTTATTTATCTATATTCATCATACCAGACTTCATTTGCTGATTCACTATTACATTATGATTAATATACACTACAATCGTGATTGACAATCACGTTATTACATGTATAATGTAGCTTATATTCTACAAAACATAACTAAGGGGCTACATATGAATAATTTTACATACCTAACAACCAATGAACTAGCAGGAAAGATCAAATACAACGCACGTACCATCCGTACGCGTCTGAAGGATAGCGTGCTCTTTGAGGGACGCCATTACATCCGCCCTTTCGGTGGTCGTAAGACATTATATATTTGGGAGAATATTGAACAAGATATGGCCCAAACAAGTATCACCAATGACTTTGCTATTCCGATGGCAAATGGAGGTGCGTGTCATGGCTAATATCAGAGCCCGTAAAGAATCGGGTAACCTCATTATTGATTTTCGTTTCCAGGGTGTTCGGTGTCGAGAACAAACAGCGTTACCGGATAACAAAGAAAATCGTAAAAAACTTGAAGGTCTTGCAGAAAGAATTGAAGCATCAATCACATTAGGACAATTCAATTATGCAGACTTCTTCCCTCATAGCAAAATGGTAGAAAAATTTGCACAAGTTGAGACGCTTAAGAAAAATCTGATTGCAAGTAATGGTTTTCCTACCATCGGAGAATTCAAGGAAACTTGGATGGCGGAAATGTTGCCAACATGGCGCGCCAGTTATGCAGAAAGTGTTAAGTCAATCTTCAGCACACACATTTTACCAACCTTTGAGAAGAAGGTGGTCGGCAACATCAATAAAGCAGACATTTTACAATTTCGGGCCATCCTCGCCAAAGAATCCCCCGAAACTGGAAAATCACGTCGTGCCACCACTGTTAATCGAGTACTAAAAATATTTAGACTCATGATGAATGAAGCCGCCGACCGATATGATTTTAACTCACCTTTCAATGGAGTTAAATTACTAAAAGCACAAAAAACGGATATTAAACCATTGTCATTGACTGAAGTTAATCTGTTTTTAAGTAAAATTCGCTCTGATTATCAGGATTATTTTAAAGTCCGATTCTTTAGCGGAATGCGCAGTGGTGAAATTACGGGACTTCGATGGGAACATGTTGATTTTGAACGCAAACAAATCCTCATAAGAGAAACGATAGTTAAAGGTAAAATTGAATACACCAAAAACGATGGTTCATTTCGTGAAATTGATATGACTACCCCTCTCTTCGAGGCATTGAAATCTCAACATGAGGTAACGGGGGAAAATAATTATGTTTTTTGTAATACCAAAGGGCAGCATTTAGATAATAAAAATGTCTGTAACCGTGTTTGGTACCCCATGCTTGACCACTTAGGGTTAAAGCGTCGCCGCATGTATGAAACACGTCATACAGCAGCAACTCTTTTAATGGCTTCAGGTGAAAATCCTGAATGGGTAGCACGTCAGCTCGGTCATGTGAACACAGAGATGTTGTTTAAAGTCTACAGCCGCTATGTACCTAATCTTACCCGCCAAGATGGTTCTGCCTTTGAGAATCTCGTTGCCAATAATTCAGGAGAGCAGTCATGAATAATAAAATCATATTATTTCCATCATTAAAACAACACCCAGCCGTAAAAATTAACAAGGTTCCGTCAACCGTACGCGCTTTAGCGTTGGCATTAAGACTCAAACTCAATATTGCAGCTGATGCTTCTCTAGTCTATATCCTTGGTTACGCTGACGCCAAATCAAATCAATCTGCTATTGAAAAATGGTTATTAGATAACTATGGTGAAAGTAAAATTAAAACCATGCATTCACCTTTAGAAGGTATTTTAGTCGCTTTAGAAAGGCATCTAAACGATAAATCAATGATGGAGGATGAATCATGCTAAAAATTTATAAATACAATAATTTAATTAATTTTTCTGCAGAAGTTTTCATGCTAAACAAAAACATGGCTAGGAATGGCTTGAATTGCTGGGACTTAAGATTACTAATTCAAGGTAAATTAATAGACGCATATCATTGGCAATCTACAAGAGAGGCACAAATTCAATACAAAGAAAATGATATTGTCTTAGTCGTTGGAAATTGGGCTACCCGCCATAAGAAACGTTTTCAAATTATTCGTTCTGAAGTCGTTTCACTTTATGCTGCTAATGAGGATCGATTTAATAAAGAACAAACACCATTATTACCTGTTATCGTTAGGGGGAAATAAGGGTTATGGTCGTTCGTATTATTCAAAGAAGTGAATTTAGAGAACTTACAGGGATATCTCGGACAAGTGAGTGGCGTATGCTACAAACAGGATTATTACCTAAAGTTATTAAAGTCAATAATAGAATATTAGGTTACCTAGAAAGTGATTATAAAGATTGGCTTAGCAGAAATACCTTTTAAAGGTCGTACGGTGAGAAATATCAGACAAGGTATCTCCACTTATAATTATATGGTGACATTGATATAAATTAATTTCCTCGGCATTTATCATTAAATGCCGAGCTTTTAATTAAATAGATGTCTAAACATACGATATGATGAATATTTCAGTTACCCACAGCCTAACTGTATAATATTGAAATTATATTTTATGTAACTAATTTCGTTTATGCGACTCATATATGGTAGCTAATATCTTACATATTTGGATATGGGTTTATACATGATCATACGAATTGTTAGTTATTCTATTTCTAAAAAAGCGGCCATTGAAATCTTTTAACCTAACAGGCAAAAACAGGCCAGTAGCTGCCGTTTGATAATTTTTATCGGATGAACTATTAATACTGAAAGCAGCCATTCCAAGCTTGCGTTAGTGTGCTAGTAAGCGACATTTCAATCTATTGGTAATTAGTTATGTTAGATTTACTAATAGCTGTTCTAAAGCAGGACGCATCCGTTGTACGCATGCTCGTCCTTCCTCAATAGCGGTTGAGGCTTGATCGAATTCCATTAGTCCTAATTGAGACAACCGTGGTGATAAAATAATTTCAGGAGGGTCTCCAGCCATTCGGCTACGAGTGATACGGTCTTGCATTATATTTATGGAGCTCGCTAGCACGTCAAATAAACCAGGTGAATTGATACTATCGCCGAATAATTGCGACAATATTATATCTTTACGTTCATTCAAACTATTTTTTAATTGGGTAGAAACTCTTTCCCATAGGTCATTATCATTAACATGATCTTTATCAGCAAAACTTTCATTTTTACTATCATAATTACGAGTATGTTTCCCGACAATATCTCCATTGAGATTAACTGCAATTACAATATCTGCACCCATAGCCCGACATAATGAAACGGGAACAGGATTTGATAACCCTCCATCCACCAGCCATCGACCATTAATTTTAACGGGGGTAAACATACCAGGAAGCGCAATTGAAGCACGTAATGCATCAGTAAGTGAGCCATCTTGAAACCAAATTTCTCGTCCTGTATCTAATTCTGTTGCCACCATTCCAAACTGACGAGGTAATGATTCAATGTTATCTTCTTTAAAATTCTGCTTGGCAAGTTCAAACAGTTTATTACCCTGAATGAAACCACCTCCCGCTATCGATAAATCAATATATTTTAGAATTTCTTTCCAAGTTAATGTCCGTACCCAGTCTTCTAATTTATCTAATTGATTACTCGCATATGCAGCACCGACAATTGCACCAATGGAACTTCCCGCCACAATATCAGGTTCTATACCCATGTTGGCTAATTCTTGTATAACACCAATATGAGCCCAGCCACGAGCAGATCCACTGCCTAAGGCAAGCCCTATTTTTGGATGATGTGTAGATTGTTCCTTCATTTGTTTATCTCAAAGCCATTTGTTATTGAATTATAATATATCAGGTAGGCATGCGTTCCTATTTAGGTTTGTGTTTTATGATATATAAGTTTAACCAAACTGATAAGCAGATACTGTAGCCCCTAATACACGATCAGTGAAAACATTAACTCCGAGGTCATCACCTGCTGCTCCCGCAACTACCATTAAAGGTAAAAGATGTTCTTCACGAGGATGTGCATCCAGTGCAGATGGTGCATTCGACCACTGACATAATTGTTCATTTCGTTCAGTTGCAGTAAGCATACATGTTTTTGTCAGCCATTCATCGAACTTATCTGATTCTATATTAATATCATCTGGTCTCATTAATTTATGCATATTGTGATAACTCATTCCACTACCCACGATTAAGATACCATCATAGCGCAGAGGTTTAAGCGCATGTCCTATTTTTATATGAGTAGCAGGATCAAGTGATGCATTAAGGGAAATTTGTACAATGGGAATATTGGCTTCAGGATAAGTTAATAACAACGGGATAAAGACACCATGATCAAAACCTCGTTCAGTATTCATATTGTTATTAATTCCAGCATCAGAAAGCAAGGTTTGTATTTTTTCAGCTAATAATGGTGAACCAGGAGCAGGATATTTAAGTTTATAAGTATGTGCAGGAAATCCGGAATAATCATATAAAAGTGGTGGTTGGTTTGCATTATTTATAGTGACTATATTTGATTCCCAATGTGCTGAAATGATAACAATGGCTTTCGGTGTTGTTGTAATGGAATGACTAAGCTGTGTTAACCAATTTTTCATTTTGTCCCAAGTATTCGCTGGCCCCATCGTCCAGTCCATGAAAAAGCAAGGTCCACCACCATGTGGTAGAAAGATCGTTGGTTGTTTATAACCTTGTTTTTCAATTGCCATAATCTATTTTACTCTATGGTTAGTTAAAATATTACAAAAGCTTATGAGGCAAACCAATCAATCGTATTTGTGTCATCGCTAATCTTTTTCTTGAACCATGCCAGGGCTTTACCTTGATTATTACTACGCCATGCATAGTGAATCTTGTGCATGGTGCTAATGCTATCTTCTGTTGCCTTAATGATTAATCGACCCGTCTTAAGGTCATCAACAATCATATGTTTTGGTAGGTAGCCAATGCCTAAACCTTTAACTTGAGCCTGACGTTTCACTTGTAAGTCAGGAACGGTAAGAACACTTTGACCCGATAATAAACCAACGGATCGAGGGGGTAGTCCACGTGAACTATCTGCTGCTGCAACAACACGATAACGACGCATAAGATTATTCGGTAAAGGTTCGACTTCCTGCGCAAGCGGATGATGAGGAGCGACAGCAAATACAAATTCTACTTCACCAAGTGGATGAAGCGCATATCCACCACCAGGTGGTGCATCCGCAGGAGCACCAATAACAAAATCAGCACGTCCAGAAACTAATGCATCCCAGGTTCCGCCAAGTACTTCAGTGCTCAGGCGTAACCGAGTATCTGGTGCCACCTGATAAAAATCTTCACAGAGTTCAAGTACCTTTTTATAAGATATTAAATCACTAACCGCAATACGCAGCTCTGATTCCCAACCTGTTGCAACCCGTTTAACATTGCGTTCCACTACATCAACCATTGCCAGTAAATCACGACCTTCACGCAATAAGGTCTCACCCGCAGCAGTCAAATGCGCACGATGTCCTCGCCGATCAAATAATTCAACTCCAAGGCTGTCCTCAAGTTTTTGAATCGCATAAGTAACAGATGATGTTACACGATTCAATTCTTCAGCCGCCGCAGCAAAACTGGATTGTCGAGCAATCGCATCAAGCACCAGTAACGCTTCTAGATTAATAGCAGACTTCATGTTCAGTTTTTTTGAATAAGATTGCGCAGTATTTTCACTATCTTTACCTTTATCTTAGCAATAACATACTCTAAATCATTCGGATTTATGAATCAAGAAAACTCATAAATGGACATTGTCTATGCAATTACTTAACACACGAAACCACTATGGTCTGGTTACTGTATTGCTGCACTGGGGCATGGCTGTTCTAATCATTGGTTTGTTTTTCCTTGGCGAGTACATGGTCGATCTGGATTATTACGATGCCTGGTATCAAGCAGCACCTAATCTGCATAGAAGCATTGGCGTTATCGTCGGCCTTTTACTTGTTTTTCGATTGGGCTGGAGGCTTTCCAATCTGCGTCCTGAAGTAACGGCTCAGCAATGGGAGAAACTAATCGCTGTATGGATACAGCGTATTTTTTACCTCCTTATTTTTGCGATTGTTATCAGTGGCTATTTAATTACGACAGCGGATGGTCAAGCGGTATCTGTATTTAACTGGTTTGATATTCCTGCTGTTTTTGATGGCTATGAAAACCAGGAAGATATAGCTGGCGAAATTCATGAATGGTTAAGTCACATATTTATTATTTTATTCGTATTACACGCTTCAGCAGCATTAAAACATCACTTTATTAACAGGGATTCTACTTTACTGCATATGCTGGGTAGAGATGAATCGCATAAAACCCAAAGTACTACTCACCCTAAAAGGTAATTTATTATGAAAAAGAAACTACTGTCTTCCCTAGTTTTAATTATTGGACTAATCAGCACTAATGTCCAGGCCGCCGAACATTACACTATCGACACCAAAGGTATGCATGCCTTCGTTACATTTAAAATTAAACACCTTGGTTACAGTTGGCTTCAGGGTCGTTTTAACCATTTTTCTGGTAGCTTTGATTATGATGAAAAAAATCCATCTAACAATCGAGTGGCTTTAACTATTGATGTCAACAGTATTGACAGCAACCATGCCGAACGAGACAAGCACCTACGTGATAATCGTTTTTTTGATACAAAGAAATTTCCTAAAGCCACATTTACCAGCACCAGTTGGGAAAACAAAGGCAAAGGTAAAGCCGTACTCAAAGGTAAATTTACGTTACGCGGTATAACTAAAAATATCAGTATCGACGTTACTCAAATTGGTGCAGGCAAAGATCCATGGGGTGGATTCCGTCGTGGATTTGAAGGTACAACAACGATTCATTTATCTGATTACAAAATGAAAGAAGGACATATTCTTGGTCCCGTTGCTGAAAATGTTGAACTTTGGTTCTCTATAGAAGGAGTACGAAAATGAAACTATACATCACCGTCTTGTCTGGCAGGAACATAACATCTGCCACCTTTCAATAATCAACAAAGAAGGTAAAAATATGAACCATCTAATCGTTTACACACACTTAAATCCGCAAAGCTTTACCCATGCGGTTGCCGAAGAGGTGCAAAGAGTTTCTATTCAGAAAGGCCATGATATTAAATTCATCGACCTGTATGCAGACAAGTTTAACCCAGTCCTCGAATTCCCCGACGTCGAATATGGCTTCATGGGTGGTAAAGCACCCGCCGATGTTAAAAACTATCAAGGTCAAATCGCCTGGGCTGACCACATTACTTTTATCTACCCCATGTGGTGGGGGCAAATGCCTGCCATGCTAAAAGGCTTTATAGACAGGGTATTTACCAATGGCTTTGCCTATGCCTACGGTGAAGCAGGTCCAGAAGGATTGCTTACGGGAAAATCTGTTCAAGTTATCATCAATACAGGGAATGCAACTGAAGCGTTGAGTCAAATTGGTATCACTCAAGCTACAACGACCTTAAATGAAATAGGTATTTTTGGTTTTTGTGGTATGTCAGCAGATGTTCAATTCTTTGGCAATATCATCATGAGCACTGATGATGAGCGAAAGCAATATCTGACAAGTATTGAAAGTATTATTTCCAAATAAATATTACTAAGGGAGTTGGTATAAGTCTTGTCATCTCCTTTTGTTAGTTATTACTTTTAATACCATAGGTAAAGAGGAGCTTAGTATGTCAAATAAAATTCTTGTTGATTGCTGCAAGAAATATACTCGGCGCTTATCTTGGCCGTATCGGTGAACGCCCTGCTGTGCGGCAGGCACTAAAAGAAGAAGGGTTAATATAAATATCTAAATATCATAGGAGTTATAAAATGAGTGAAGCTAAAATTGCTGCAAAAGAGCCAACTATACAAACACTTGAAGCCGGTACTTATTATTGGTGTAGTTGCGGCCAATCAAAGAACCAGCCATTTTGTGATGGAGCACATAAAGATACAGGCTTTGAGCCGATAGCATTTGAAATTACTGAACAAAAAGAAGTTGCATTGTGCCAATGCAAACGCACCAGCACACCACCTTTCTGTGATGGCGCTCATACAAAGCTGTAAGTACAAGTGGCGGGATCTTATCTCGCCATTATTTTTTTATTACCTTTTGCGTTTACCACTACGCCATATAGATAACAGTAGCCATATTCCACCAATAGTGACTCTGTTAAACTATGATTTAATTTTTTGCTAACTTTTAAAAATCATAGAGGCTAGTCATATGTACTCCACATTGCCATACACATATGTTTCATGTTTGTGTACCTTTGCTATCCACCACATATGCAAAGTAAAAGATAAAAACTATTATCTTACTAACAGATCTTATAATTTCAAAACCGCCACACAATGTTGACCGAGCCCAACTGCTCACGCCCTTCTCTGACTTGCGTTCCATTTGCATCGACAACATCACTGGTAGCCATTATATTGAAGTGCAATCCCCAGTTTTTCCTTTCATAATGAAGGCCGGCAATTATTATCCCAATCAGAGGCTCCTTATCTACACTATGACTGTCGCTGAAAGTATTTCCATCAAGGAAGATATTGTGAGCAAGAACAGTGCCTTTAAACGCCAATGAGCCGTAGAAAGCTGCCGCTTCGGGATTGGGTGGTTTCAGCGAGGCCATGTAGTGCATACTAAAACCAATTGGGTCTGGCATAGACACAAAACCTCTAGTCATATTGTGTCCAAAACGCAATTCAAGTGACATACTTGCATGAGTGAACAGATTACCCAATCCTGCATTACCATTTATTGTCATATCGAGTGAGAGCTCTGCAGGATTTCCCCAACGTAAAATTTTTTGCTTGCGCATATAATTGAAATTAATCACAGGTTCATTTTCGAGCTGATTGTCCCAGCCTTTTGGATCTGAGCTATGGGTTAGAACATGAAACATACTCTGCGTTTGTTCGCCCAGTGCGAGCGGTCCTACTACACCTACTGTGATCTGGAAGCCACGGAACTCGTCATCATTGAATGCATGCCAGGTTGTTTGTAGAGTAAGTGCACCTGCATAGGGCACATCATCTTTAATGAGATCACTTCGTGAGAGGTCTTTAGGTGTCTGAATAATCTGACCAAATGCAATCCCTACCCTATAAATCAAGCCATCCTCCGTAAGAGTAGGAATGGCCTTTCCCCAGTGCCTGACGAACTCAGGAACATGCTCCAATGTATCCCAGCTTTGAGCGACCGCTGAATATTTCTGCAACGACCAACCACTGGATATATTGTCATCCTTACTGAAATAAATGTCGTTATCTAATTCTAATCGCCAGCTTGATGACTCAACAGATGTGTTATCGGCTGAAGCCAATACTGTTGTTTCCCACCCATTGGCACATAGTATAAATAGTGTTAACTGGATGGTTCGTTGCCATTTGCTGATTATTATTTTAAGTTTCAAGACTCACCTAAATTGTCGTTTAAAACGCCATACCCCAAAGGTAAAGATCACAGTACCAAGTAGTGACAGACCTAATAATGAGTCCCATAAAATATCCAATCCAGCTCCTTTAAATAAAATGCCGTAACCCATTTCAATAAAGTAATACAGTGGTGACAGATACATTGCCAGACGCAATCCTTCAGGCATGGCTTCTGGTGGAGTCCATGCACCAGATAGAAAAATCATAGGCATTAAAATAAGGATAGCAAGCATGGCTGCCTGAGCCAGATTACGGCTCATGGTGGCGATATAAAGTCCCAAACCAGATGTCGCAATGGTATAAAGTGTAGTTACCGCAAAGAAAAGTAACAAGCTACCCTTAATAGGAATATGGAAAACCGGCTCCAACACCAAAAACAAACTCACCGCAGTACCCACTAAAATGACCAGTGTCATGGCGATGACTTTGGGTAATAGGATTTGAACGGGCGTCAGAGGTGAAACAATTAGTTGCTCGATAGTTCCACGTTCCTTTTCCCGTACAGCCGCGGCGGCGGGCAACATAATGGCAAGTACAGTAATGATCGTTAGCAATTCAGTGATAGGAATGAACCATTGGTCATTCTGATTTGGGTTGTACCAGACTCGATGCTGATCCACAATCATAGGTATATTTTCAAGACTCTTCTCAGTAACCCCCATGCGTTGCAGTGCAGCATCAAACCCATATTGGCCGATAATCTGTGCACTATAACTGGCGGCGAGAAAGCCCAGAACTGTATTGCTTGTGTCCACCAAAACCTGGACATCCGTTGGTTTACCCTGGAGCAAGTCATGTTGGAAATTCGGCGGAATGTTCAACATCATGAGTGCTTGTCCCTGATCCAGCAACTGAATACCTTCATGCTCATCAAGAATTTCCCCACCTAGCCTGAAATAAGGTGGTCGAAAACGATAGATCAATTCTCGGGAAGCCTCGCTATGATCCGCGTCATATACAATAACAGTAGCGTGATTCAGCTCCAGGCGCACGTTTCCCGTCATGAGGATATCGATTGTAAAAAGGAAGATAATTGCGAATACCAAAAACCAATCTCGCCCCAGTTGCAATAGCTCTTTAACAGTCATAGCAGTCAGTCGTGACCACCATAGAATAACGCCCTTGGTAAAGTATTTATTCATGAGCGCGGTCTCTTATGAAACAAAAGATAACTCAGAATCCAGAGTGCAACTGCATATATTGCTAATGCCAGCACTCTTCCCCAGAGCTGTTCAAGACCAATGCCCTTAAGAAAACTACCTAAAGCAATATCGGTGTAATACATAGCAGGGAATAAATGCGCTTCGAATTGCGCTCGTGGATCCATCGAGGCGATGGGAACCAACAAGCCTGAATACAGTACTGAGGGCACAATAGTTATCACAACGGTTAACATCATCGCCGCGACCTGAGTACTCACAATGAGCGATACCAGTAAGCCAATACCTGTCGTGCAAATCACGTAAATCACTGAAGCAAAAAAGAAGAATAATGGATCACCCTTGAAAGGCGCACCGAATAGCCAGCTAGCCATAATCCAGAGAATAAGTACATTGATTACGGAGATACCCACGTAAGGTGCCAGCTTGCCAATCAGAAACTCGCCGCGCGTGATTGTTGATGCATAGATATTATAAATAGAGCCGCTTTCCTTTTCGCGAACGATTCCCAACGCGGTCAAAAATGGTGGTGTAATCATCAACACAAACATCATTAGTGCAGCGACCATAGACCAGACATTCTTCACCTCCTGATTATAAAGGTAACGCAGTTGCACACTAACAGGCTGTGCCAGTGCCATTGCCTGCTCCGGACTGATCCCGAAACGTTGACTAATGTAATTAGCAAGCAGCTCACCATTGAATGCCGCATTAATCGCAATGACGTAGCCTTTACTCGCCGTTGTGCGAAACGGGAATACACCATCAATAAGGGACTGAACTGCTACCGGTCTGCCAGCGAGAAGATTTTTTTGGAAATTAGGCGGGATAACAATGGCGAAGCGTACCTTGCTATCAGCAAGTAAGGAATCGAGTTCTGCCTCTCTGCTGGCGTGCCCCTTATAATCAAAGTAACGGGAATCTATGAAACGGTGTAAGTAATCACGACTCATGGCACTACGATCATGGTCAACCACTGCAAACGGAATATGCTCAACATCCAGAGAGAGACCGTAACCAAATACCAGCATCAGAGATGCCGGCACCACAAAGGCCAGGGAGAAAAACAACCGATCACGCAGAATTTCTCGCCACTCTTTATAAGCCACAGCGACAATCCGCGACAGATTCATGATTGCCTCTCCAGTTTTTCCTGAGCCATGATTCGGTACACAAAAACATCTTCAAGATTAGGTTTGTGTGGACGGATATTTAATAGCTGAAGGTTTTGACTGGCCAGCAATGAACGAATCTGCACTTCCACTTTTTTTGCGTTTTTAGCAAGCAAGTGGATGTGCTTGCCAAATAACGCTACGCCTTCGAAACCAGTCTGCTCCAACAGCTCCAGAGCCAGCAACGGTCGGTCAACGGTAATCTCCAGTAAATCACCCGCATCTTCCTGCAAAGTCTGCTTCATCATTTCGGGAGATGCATCAGCAATAATCCGCCCGGCATACATCAAAGCCAGATGGTCGCAGTGCTCCGCTTCACTCATGTAATGAGTCGTAATAAGAATTGCGACTTTGTCTACTCTGGCAAGGTGCACAAGGATGTCCCAGAAACGCCGACGACCAATGGGATCCACACCGGAGGTAGGTTCATCTAAAAACAGGATCTGCGGCCGATGTATCAATGCACAACCCAGAGCCAGACGTTGGCGGATACCCATAGGTAGTTTGCCTGCTAAGCGATTTTCCAAACCACCCAAACCAGCCAATTCCACTACCCAGTCGATTCGTTGTTTTATTTTCTGACGGTCTACGCCATAGATATGGGCATAAAGACGAATATTTTCCATCACAGTCATATCTTGATAGAGGGAAAATGTCTGAGATACGTAACCTATACGTTCCTTGATCGTTTGTCCTGCACGGAGCATATTTGCCCCCGCTACCTGACCATCACCTTCAGTTGGTTTGAGAATTCCGGTCAGCATCTTAATGACTGTCGTCTTACCGGCACCATTAGCACCCAGTAGGCCAAATATTTCCCCATGACGAACACAAAAACTGGCCTGATCAACTGCGCGGAAATTATCAAATTCTCGTGTCAGACCATGTGCTTCGATAGCGACCGTATCACCATGTGGTGGATCATCATTATGATTATTATGACTACTACTGGGATTTTCTTGCTCTGCTAACTTGTAGCGACGCAGCAATGCAACAAAGGCGTCCTCAAGCTCCGGTTCAGTAACTTGAAATTCGTTAACGGTTAATCCAGAAAGCAAATCAGTTACGGCGTGAATTGCGGCATCGGGCAATTGATCATCTACAAATACTCGCAGTTGGGAACCAACTACCTCTGTTTGAGGAAATTGGATTTTAAGTTGTTCCAAAGCTTCAATTTGTGGCTCGGCAGAAAATTCCAGCAAACTGCCTGACGCTTGCTGGTGAATAGAATCAGGGTCCCCCTTTGCAAGAACTCGTCCGCCATACATCAAAGAAAGGTTATGAAAACGCGTTGCCTCATCCATATAAGCGGTAGAAACCAGTGCAGTAGTTCCTTGTTCGCGCAACAATTCCGCCAAGATGGCCCAGAAATCCCGGCGTGAGACGGGATCAACACCGGTAGTGGGTTCATCCAGAATCACCAGATCTGGCTCATGGATTAAGGTACAAACCAGACCAAGTTTCTGCTTCATGCCACCAGACAAGTGTTTCATCGGCCGCTTGCGAAATGGCTCCAGACGGGTCATCGCCAACAACTTTTGCTTGCGTTCGCTCAGTAATTCAGGGGGTACCTGACGCAACTGGGCAAAGAAATTAATATTCTCCTCAACCGACAGATCATGATAGAGGTTAAACCCCAAGCCCTGCGGCATGAAACCCAGTCTCCCCTTAATACGTTCAGCCGCCGCCTCGGAATCTACTTTGACGCCGAACACTTCGACTTCACCGCCCTCGTATGACAGCACTCCGGCTATCGCTTTCATCAGGCTGCTTTTGCCAGCACCATCAGGGCCGATCAGACCGTAGATTTCTCCCGGCTGAATTTCCAAATCCACGCCTTCCACCGCCACTTGCTTACGGTAGCGTTTGCAAAAACCCCGAATCAGAACTACCGGTACAGGAGGTTTCACCAACTCGGCTTCACCCATGGAGTATTCTCCTGCCAACGAATCACGGCATCAGCCGGCAAGCCTGGTGTCAGTCGATGCTCCGGATTTTCATCAAAAAAAAGTTTAACCGCATAAACGAGCTTGACGCGTTCATCCGGTGTTTGTACTTCCTTTGGAGTGAACTCTGCGCGCGACGCGATATAACGAACAATAGCGGGAACAGGATCATCCGGAAAAGCATCAGTATATATATGAGCGGGAAGTTCCAAGCGGACTTTGCCAATATCTTTTGCAGGGATATAAACCTTGAGATATAGACGATCGAGATCAACAATATCAAATAGAGGGCCACCAGGTATGACCATCTCACCTACATCCACAATACGAGTGGTAACAACACCTGTTGCTGGCGCACGAATGCTAAGATCATCCAGAATGCTTTGCGCCTCGGCCAATTTAGCTTTAACCAGATTCCGTTGTGCCTTTGCAGCTCTAAGCTGGTTACTTGCTATATTGTGTGCCAATTTCGCTTGTTCGTTCTCATGCTTTGTTGCCGTACCATCCAAAAACAACGCATGTAAACGTTTAGCATCACGACCTGCTTGCTTATCTTGTGTTTCTGCTACGGTAAGCTGAGCTTCTGCTGCGATCAGCCCCTGCCGAGCTTGTTCTAATTTAGCTCGCATTTGGACATCGTCAATCAAGACCATTAGCTGTCCCTTTTTAACCTGATCACCTTCATGACTAAACAGCTCTATGACTTGTCCTGGTATTTTGCTGGTAACAGTATAATGATCACCTTCGATACGACCATTAGCCTGAATCAGACCTTCAGGTAAAATCGCCTCATTTGCCCAAAACCACCAAACAGCACTACTCAGAATAATAACGAGTATTGAAACAGTTATAATTTTTATGCGGAACTTCATTATCGATTTCCTTTGTTTACAAATCACCAACAGCGCGTTTTAGACGTAAACTAGCCATTACTAAATCATAACGAGCATTGGCATGATTGCTTTGACTTAGAATGCGCAGTGTCTCTGCATCAAGTACTTCAGAACTTCTAGAAAGCCCTCTTTCATACCGATGTCGAGTTACTTTAAAGTTTTCATTCGCCTGTTCGATAGCCGCTTTAGTTACTTCAATGCGATTACGACTTTCTTTAACACCTAACCAGGCCTGACGTACCTGCAATGAAAGTGCATAAACCAAGTCTTCACGTTGCTCTTTCAACCCCGATACCTGGTGCTCAATGGCTGATGCCTGGTGTCTGACCATACCACCATCGAACAATTTCCATTGTAGTCCCAGTCCTACAAACCATTGTCCTTCGAATGCCTGATAGCGGTTTTGCTGGTAATTATAGCCACCACTTAGTGCAACTTGTGGACCAGCAGCTGCGCGGACACCTGTCGCTTTATAACGTAATGCATCCACCTGATTGGTTACCGCTAATAACTCACTTCGTTGAGAGATCGCTCTAGCAGTTAATACATCAAGGGAATCATTAAATATATTCGGTTGAATATCATCTAATGAGACTGCCTGCTCCAAAGGGCGCCCCAGTAAATAATTATAGTTAGCGTGGGCTAAATCAAGCCCATTTTGTATTTTGCTTTTCTGCTGGCGAGCATCAGCCAGGGCTACTTGAGCCGCTAACAAATCATTGCGAACTACTTTGCCCTGGTCATACATATTCTGCGCATCAGTAACATGAGCCTTTAAACTGTTAACATGGCTTGTTGCCACTTCAAGTCCTTGTCCCGCACGTAACACGCCTACAAAAGCTTCCGCAATCCTCAACTTTAAATTAAGCGTATTGCTTTGCTCATTGGCTCGGGAAGCCTTTAGTGATGCGGATGCCGCCTCAATACCACTATTAATGAGACCGCTAGTGTAAATGGGGAGTGTTGCCACTACTTTGTAAGATGGAGTCTCTTTTTCCGCTATGGGAAATTCCACAGCAGAAGGTCCTAAAGTCGCTTTTGATGCGGGCTCGTTATCTAACACTGTGTAACCAGCTTCAAGCGATACTCCTGGTAAACGTGCAGACTCAGCTGCCTTAACCTGTTGCTCGGATGCAATAATATTTTCCCGCGCAGCTTTAAGTCCATGGTTTACAACCAAGGCTTCTTTCCAGGCATCTTCTAGTGTCTCTGAATGTGTAGCAAACGGCACTAAAAGTATTACCAAAACCAATAGCTGGTGGTAAAAAAATGCGGACACATATCTCATCGTTTTTCTCCAGTCAGAGCAACTTTTTCAGTTTGTGTGGTGTGCCGCTGTTTGTAGTGCAGCAGCAGGTAGAGCAGAACGGGCACGACCAGCAGCGTCAGCGCAGTGGAGGCAATGGTGCCGAAAATTAGCGATATAGCCAGCCCGCCGAATACGGGATCTGACAGCATTACGGCAGATCCCAGAACAATCGCTAATGCGGTAAGCAATATAGGGCGTAAACGTACAGCCCCAGCTTCGCTGACAGCTTCACGCAGGGGCATACCACGTTTCATATAATCCAAAACGAAATCTATAATCAGTAATGAGTTGCGTACGACAACACCCGCCAATGCGATGACTCCAATCATAGAAGTTGCCGTAAAGGGTTGTCCCATTAACCAATGGCCTGGAAACACCCCCACCAATGCGAGTGGTATCGCTGACATGGCTACTAGCGGTATGCTAAACGAATGGTAATAACTCACCAATAGCAGGTAAATAAATGCCAACGCAACAACCATGGCATTACCCATATCACGGAAAGTATCCAGCGTAAGACGAATTTCACCGTCCCATAGCAATTTATAACCATCTATCGTATCCGGCACGATGGATTGCAATCTCAGGTTCCCTGTTTGTAAATGGCTTCCATCACCGATCTTCATTCCATCGATGCGCTTGTCCAAATCAATCACTGCATAAACCGGAGCTGTTTGTATTAACTCGCCCCCCACATAAGTCACCTGCTCGCTGTCTTTGTGCAAAATAGGCCGATCTTGCCAGGCGGGTATAATCTGAGTGAGCTCAGAAAGTGGAATTTTCTTACCCTGAGGATTGAAAACAAAAATTTGCGAGAGCAATAAAGGATCGATCTCATGCTCACGCGGAACGTGCAGGCGAATGGGAACTGAATGTTTTTCACCCGCTATATGCATACGGCCCATGTCATCACCATCAACTAATCGACGTATGGACTGGGCGACCTGTGCAACAGTTACGCCTGAAAGCGCCGCCTTTTCTTTATCGACAACAATGCGAAACTGGCGTACGTCATCGACCTGGCTATCCTGCACTTCGACCATATCGAATGTATTTCTAAATTCTTCACTGACGCGATCAGAAAGTTCACGCAGTTTTACAGGATCTTCTCCATAGATCTCGGCAAGCACGATAGCACGTACCGGTGGCCCCGGTGGATCTTCCAAAAGCTTGATAATACTACCTGGATAACTTTGCTGAATCGCGACTATCTCGGACCGAAGTTCACGAACCAAATCAATTGAACTGACATCTCGTTCCTTCTTGTCCGTCAGGTTAACCCGAATCTCGGCAACATGAGGGCCTCGTTTGTTGCTTGAACCACGTAGCAAACCATTAAAGTCAACAACGCCGGCCTGACCAATCCAGCTCTGATAATTGATGATATAAGGATTTTTTCGTAATACTTCCCCCACTTCACGGGCAAGCTGATCAGTACTCTCCACTGGGGTATATTCCGGCATATCAATGGTGATATTGAATGTGTTTTTATTATCTTTGGGTAACAAAGCAAGCGCCACACCACCTGCAGAAAGTGGCCCATTAACGCCTTGAGCTCGAATAAATTGCCAGGCGGGCTGCAGCATTGAAAGAATAATAAGAATGAGCACAGCAATGAAAAGACTGTTGCGAAATTTAGCCTTGTCCAGAATCGGTGTTATGACGGCATGATAAAATTGATGTAAGCGATCTTCCGACTGATGGTCTTCCAGATCATGTCCTTCACCTGGTTTAAGCCAGCGTTTAGCGGCCCAGGGTGTAACAATATAAGCCACCAGTAAGGAGGCTAGCATGGCAATAGGTACATTAAAAGTTATAGGATAAAAATACTGCCCGGGCATACCGCTCACCACAATCAATGAAACAAATACCACCATGATGGCAAAGGTCGCAAGGTTCGTGGGATTACCGATTTCATTTGTGGCCAGTACCGTAATCTCGGACTTATCTTTGTTACCAAGATGCTTGTAATGGCGATGAATATTCTCAATCACAACAATCGCTGCATCCACTAACAAACCCAGGGAGAGAATCAGGGCAAACAAGGTTATTCGGTTAATCGTAGGCCCGAACAGGTAGTCCGCACCAAGAGTTAGTGCCAGAATGAGCGGCACGGTGATGCCAACAATCAAAGCCTCTTTAAACCCTAAAAATAATACGATAACTACAAATACAGAAAGTACTGCTATACCCAAATGCTCAATCAAATTATTAACAGCTTGATCAGCCTTCTTGCCATCATTGCGTGTGACGATCATTTGAACTTCTTCGGGCACGAAATTTTTTTGCATACGTTCAATCCGATCAAGAACATCATTTGCCACAAACACTGCATTGCTGCCTGCTTTCTTGGAGACGGCAAGCGTAACAGCAGGTATTTCAGGATCATGTGTGCCACCAAAACGTGGATCAGCCGGGCCAAAAGCAAAACGGGAAAGTGTTTCACGTTCGGTAGTAGGGGCATCAACTACAGTGGCGATATCCTCCATATAGATAGGACGTCCTTGATGGCCCCCTATGATAAGTCGACCCAGTTCATCTACTGAGGTCAAAAAACCATCCAGATACAGGTTAGTGTTTTTACCTTGTTTGACCACCGTACCCACTGGTGCAGCGAGGTTACTGGCCTTGATCATGGTCTGTATCTGGTTCAGAGAGATATCAAATGCCTGTAGCCGTTCCGGATCCAGTTCGATACGAACTTCTCGGTCTCGCCCTCCCCGTACGAAAGCCACAGAAACCTCTTTCAGGCTACGCAGTCTTTCAACCATCCGATCAGCCAGCCGTTTTAGCGCATAGTCATCATATTTGTCAGAAGCAAAGGTAACGGTAATGATAGGCACATCATCCACATCCACGCTTTTGATGAGTGGATCGCCAGCATCCCTGGGCAGACGTTGCCGATTTCCCTGCACCCGGTCATACAGTTTAACCAGGGACTTCTCCTTGTCTTCGCCTACTTTAAATTGCACCATGATAATAGCTAACGAATTGACTGCTGTGGCATAGACATGATCCACACCGGAAATTCCGCCAATAATAGCTTCCAGAGGGTTAACCACCAGTTGCTCAACTTCTTTTGCGGTAGCACCCGGAAAACTGACAAAAATTTCAGCACCTGGAACAATAATTTGCGGATTTTCTTCTCGTGGTGTAAACGTAATAGCCATGAGGCCCAACAAAATACACGCTAACATAAAGAGTATTGTGAGCTTGGAACTAACGAAAGTTTGGGAAAGCCAACCCGCGGGATTCAGGTTCGGCTTATCCATCAACACTCTCCTCTGCGCTAATAAGATCACCTTCTCGCAAGCGGCTTTCTGTCACGGCAACAATTCGTTCGCCTCCCTGTAAACCAGCACGTACCTCTACCTGCCCGGGCCATTTCTTGCCTATCCGTAACCAGCGGAAATGTGCCTTATTCTCTTCATCCACGACAAAGCAACCTTGAAGACCACCACGTTCCAGCAATGCATTACTTGGTATGACGATGACTTGTTCTGACCCTATGTGAAAACGACTACGGCCAAACATTCCGGGAAACAAACCCTCCTGCTCAGGAAGTATAATCTTTACCCGATAACGTCGAGTTAATGGATCACCAGAAGTTGCAACCCGCGCAACCGTTCCAGCTGACGAAGCAGCCAGAGCGTCAATATGTACACTCACCTTCTCATTAACTTTGATCTTGCCAATCTGGCTTTCGGTTACGTAGGTTTCGAAAATAAGCCCCTGATTGATATTTACCGTCAGAATAGCATTTCTCGAAGTCGCTACGTCGCCTACCTGTTTATGACGTGTCACTACCACACCATTTACAGGGCTTGTTATACGTATATTGCGTTGCTTCTTATCCGTACTTTGAAGGATTACCAGAACCTGGCCTTTTGTGACTTTCATGCCATTAGGGATAAGAATTTTACGTATCAGACCAGTCGTTGGAGAGGCAATATCGATACGTTGATCCGTAACCACCGAGCCGGTAGAACTGTAGGTGAGAGGTATTTTGACAATCTTTGCCTGCGATAAAGGTAACTGCCAGGACTTAGGACTGTTCTTTGCCGCTACGTTAGCATCCGGATCATTACAACCAGCAAGGATAAAAGACAACCCCATTAGGATAGTCAGTACTGATAATTGTCTGCATATATTCATTAATTTAAACACCTGTATTTATATCGTCTTAGCTTGGGGATAAGCCTTTAGTTAAAAACTGCATTACATGTTTGGCAATATATTTTGAATCATTATGCTCAGGGCGCCCACCCGGCAGAAAATGTCGCATCGGTGCCATCTCAAAATGAAACAGCACTAAACCTATAATAGATACCGCCAACATATGAGGATCACTATCGGTGGTTAGTTCTTCTACCAAAGATATAATCGCCTGGAATGGGCCAACGAACACTTCCTCTGTCAGCAACTTCAATCGAGTCTCATCACCATCAAGCAGCTCCCACTGCACCAATGCCCTAAAATTAGGATCGGACTCTATCAAGATAACGAAGCTATTAATGAAATGCTCAAGCCGTTGCAATGGAGTGCCCTTTATTTCCAAAGTAGTACTTATAGCAACCGCTTTGTCAGTAAAAGCATGCCTCATTACTTCAAGATACAGATTTTCCTTGTCGGAAAAGTGGTGATAAAGAGCGGCTGTACTTACCCCAACAGCTTTAGATATGTCACGCATGGACACTCCACTGAATCCTTGCGCTGCAAACAGGGGAATTGCCGTCTCTAATATGTAGTTGTACGTATCGCCATGCTCAATACCCTGATTTGACGTCATAATCGCCCCCTTAACGAACGTTAGGTATGAATATTAGCTGAGTACCCCAAAACTGCAAGAAAATTATTCCTCTGCATAAAAAAACACGCGCTGCGTTGGAAACCGTATAGCCACCCACGATTAGTTTCTTGGCATCCCAGCCACGATCCGCCAGCCAGCCGGAAACCAACTTAAGGATACTGGCAGTAACCTCGACCAACCCTTCTACCAGTCCTACGATGGCCGGTCCCCCAAGGTCGCTGTCAGGAACAGGGGTAACAACGGCGTGATCATCTCACTGGCGGTATCATTCAGGAATGACACTAGTCCGAGTATAATGACGGTACGTGGCAAAAAAACGGAACATGGGATCAATGATAGCCCTCTGTAATGCTACTAAGATGGAGACCCGCCACTCGATATATTGTTGTCCTTATTGAAGAAAGTGTCGTTATCTAACTCAAATTGCCAGCTTGACGACTCAACAGATACTGTCTGCGCCAGAGTATTACTCGCTTGTACGCATAACGTTAGTAAGAACAGGAACACCAGAATACTTTGTTAACTCTGTATCATCAGCAACTATTGCACTGTTGCCAAACTCTTTCGAAACAGAGCCAGTGCCCCAAAGAAAAATACCATGCCGATGACAATATTTGCGACTAAATCTGGCCATACTACATCGAGACCAGCACCACGATAGAGGATAGCCTGGGCAATACGGACAAAATGGCTGGTAGGCGCGAATTGCATCGTAACCTGCACGAATTCAGGCATACTTTCATAAGGAGTACTGCCACCGGATAACATCTGTAGTGGCATGATGATTAAGATCATCAACAGACCCAATTGGGGCATGGTACGGGCGATGGTGCCGAGTAGAATACCCAACGAAGTGGTTGAGAACAGGAAGATCGCCGTACCCAACAGAAACAACGGTACTGAACCGGCAATGGGCATTTTCAACACACCTTCAATCATAAAGTTCAGCGACAACGCGGCAGCAACTAAAACCACCAGCCCCATGGCCCAGACTTTTGACAACATAATATCAAAGGGGGTGAGAGGCATGACTAATAAATGTTCGAGTGTGCCGTGTTCACGTTCACGAATTAATGCCGCACCCGTCAGAATGATGGAAAGTAAAGTGATGATATTGATCAATTCCATCACGCCGCCAAACCAGGCACTCGTCAGGCTTGGGTTAAAACGCATGCGCGTAATAAGTTTAATCGGCAATATTGTGTCGGCGCGATGGCCTTGCATGAATTCTGTAATCTCTCCCTGTGTGATGTTTTGGATATAACCCGCACCAATGAAGGCCTGAGACATTTGTGTCGCATCGACATTGACCTGAATCTCCGGATGTTTACCGGCCAGTATATCTCGCTGAAAATTCGGCGGAATATCCAGCACGAAGGTGTAAATACCCGCATCCATAACGGCATCGACCTCGGCAATATCGATCATGTCAGGTGTTTTAAAACTGGGACCATAAAAGGCACTGGTTATACGTTGTGACAGTGGTGAATGGTCTTCGTCTACCACGGCGATAGGCGCGTTATGCAGCTCCATCGAAACACCTTTACCTGCCAGATAAATCATGACAGTAAAGGAAAAAATAATAAATATAAACATCACCGGGTCACGATAGAGACTTCGCAACTCTTTTATTCCCAGATGAAAGATATTTGTCAGCCGTCGCATTGTTACGTCTCTTGCTTCTTCAAGAACAGAACGCATAACAGCGTTATCACCACAATGGCAACAACCAGTGGTAGATAGAAACCAGATAGCTCGGAAAATCCCAGTGCTTTGGTAAAGGTGCCTCGACTGATGAGAAGAAAGTAGGTGGTTGGATATGCGTTACCAATCACTGCACCCCCGCCCTCCAAAGATGAAACCGGATCGGTTAGTCCTGAATAATTAACAGCGGGTAATATAGTCGCGATCATGGTGCCGAACATCGCGGCTATTTGGGTGCGTGTAAACGAAGACATGAATAATCCCAGACCTGTTGTGGCGATTACGTAAAGTAACGCACCTGACGTCAGAGCCAACAAACTACCTTTGAGCGGCACATCAAAGACAAACACGGCCAGTAGCACCAGACTAAAATAGTTGATCATACTAATGCCGACATAAGGCAGTTGTTTACCTAATAAAAACTCCAGCCGTGTGACCGGCGTTGCATAAAGATTTGTAATGGAACCCAGTTCTTTTTCGCGTACCACGCCAAGTGCAGTCAACATCGCTGGAATCATAAGCAGTAACAACGGAATTACGGCCGGTACCATGGCATTTATACTTTTGAAATCTTGATTATAGCGGTAACGAATCTGAAGATTGGCACCACTACTTTGAGGTACAAAACCTACATTGCGGATCATCAGATCCGTAATGTAATCGTAATGCATGCCTTGCACGTAACCGCCGATGGTCTCGGCACGAAACGGCATAGCACCATCAATCCATGCACTCAGTTCCGGTGTTTTTCCTTTGCGTAACTCTTTACCATAACCAGGTGGAATCTCGAGTACCAGACTCAGTTCGCCACTGCGCATGCGCAGGTCCATATCACGATCATTCTGTATTGATGGTCGTTCGATAAAATAACGCGAACCAGCGATGTTCTGAATATAATCCAGGCTTTCGGGACTCTGATCGCGGTCGAACACAGCAAAGTTTATATCCTCAACATCCATACTAATGCCGAAACCAAGCACAAACATCAAAATAACCGAGCCCAAAAATGCAAATGCCAGGCGAATCGGATCCCGCAGGATTTCCATGTTCTCGCGGCGTGCATAGGCAAATAGTCGCAGCAGACTGAATGAGCGACTAGTTTGGTGTACTGGTGGTGGCGTTGGCCTCGCTTCACTGGACACTGAGCCTTGCTCGTTGTCGGCCTGTAATGTTGATGCCGTTTCGGCCTCCAATAAGTAGGCAATAAAACTTTCTTCCAGAGTTTGTGCCTGCTGTGATGCTATTAATGTTGTTGGCGTGTCAGTGGCCAACACCCGGCCGGCGTGCATCAAAGAAACGCGGTCACACCGTTCAGCCTCGTTCATGAAATGGGTGGAGATAAAAATGGTTACACTATCCTGACGGGAGAGTTTAATAAGTAGCTGCCAAAAGGTATCCCGTGCCACTGGATCGACACCTGAGGTAGGCTCATCAAGGATCAACATCTCAGGGCGATGGATAACCGCCACTGCTAATGACAAGCGCTGGCGTATACCCAGTGGTAAGCGGTCGGCCAATTCACTAGTATAACCCGCGAGATCAAAGTCATTGATCATCTCAGCTACCCGGGGCTGGATCTGCTCCACTGGGAGATGAAACAGACGTGCGTGTAGTTCCAGATTTTGGCGTACCGTCAACTCTCCATAAAGAGAGAAGCCTTGCGACATAAAACCTACCCGTTTGCGGGTGGCCATGTCATGGGCGTCCACATGATGACCGAACAAAGACGCGTCACCCGCGCTCGCCGGTAACAAACCGGTCAGCATCTTCATGGTCGTGGTTTTACCGCAACCATTGGAGCCGACAAAACCGAAAATTTCGCCGCGCTCAATCTCAAAGCTGACATCGGCCACTGCAGTAAAATCACCGAAGCGACGTGTGAGCCCTACCGCCTGTATGGCAGGAGGACCATCATTTTGTACTGTACGAGGTGGTACAACTAATGTTTTATGGCCTTGTCGTTTCTGCTCTGGCAGCAGTTGAATAAAGGCCGCATCCAGATCATCTGTTCCAGTTTGATCCATCAATTCTTGCGGGCTACCGGTTGCCAGGATCTTGCCTTCATCCAGAGCCACCAACCAGTCAAACCCTGTGGCCTCATCCATGTAGGCAGTGGCAATCAACACACTCATGTCATTCCGGCGATTGCGTATGCGTTCGATTAACGCCCAGAACTGCCGCCGCGAAAGCGGATCGACGCCGGTGGTGGGTTCATCAAGTATTAATAAGTCAGGGGCGTGAATCAGGGCGCAACACAAGCCCAATTTTTGCTTCATACCGCCAGAGAGTTTGCCCGCAGGTCGATCACGAAACGGTGCCAAGCCAGTGCTCTCCAGGAGTTCATCAATGCGCCAACGTCGTTCTTCCAGTTCCTGGCCAAACAAGCGACCAAAAAAATCGATATTTTCGAAAACTGATAATGTCATGTAAAGATTTTTGCCAAGACCTTGCGGCATGTAGGCAATGCGCGGACAAACACGGCTGCGATGCCGTCGATTGTCCATTTCTCCATCCAGCACAGTCACGTGTCCTTGCTGGATTTTTCGTACGCCCGCAACCAGTGCCAACAGGCTGGATTTGCCCATCCCGTCCGGGCCAATCAAGCCCGCCATGCAACCGGCAGGAATAGTTAGATCAATGTTGTCGAGAGCGATGTTTTTACGGTAGCGATGGGTAACGCCAGTCAGCTGGGCAACGGTTTCGTTGTTCATTAATCTGGTGTCTCTGCCAGATGTATTAACGGTGGCAGAATACCCGGCCAGGGCATATTGGAATCAAGCTGCACATAGGCCATACCAGGTACGCCGGTCTTGACGCGCTCGGCATAACGTTTGAGTATCTCGGGATCGATTTTAACTTTGACGCGGAACATCAATTTTTCACGTTCCGTGCGCGTCTCCACTGCGCGTGGTGTAAATTGTGAACGGGGCGCGATAAACGAGACTTTTGCCGGTATGGCGGCATCTGGAAAAGCATCCAGCACAATACGGGCATCCGCGTCTATGATGACCTGGCTTGCCTGATGCGTCGGCAAAAACAACGTCATGTAGACATCGCTTAGATCAACGATTGTTAATACCTTGCCTCCCATACCGAGAATTTCACCCGGTTCAGCAAGCCGATATAAAACGCGACCGTCTCGTGGCGATATTAGCAAGCTATCCTCCAGCCTCACTTTGATCTTACGTATCTGGGCCTCGGCTGCTTCGATGGCGGCCACCGCTTCGGCCACCTGAACATTTGCGGCTTGTAACGCCGCTTCGCTGGTACGCTGGCGGGTTCGACGTTGGTCAATCAACTCTTTTGAAACATGCCCCTGTTTGACCAGTTGTAGCGATCGCTTGAGTTCTTTTTGCGCTAATGTCAATTCGCTTTCGCGTTGAATCACAATGGCCTTGGCATATCGCTTGCTCTGCTGAGTGCGATGCAGATTGGCTTCTGCCACATTCAGATCAGCTTCAAGCTCTTCGGTATCCATCTTCGCCAACAACTGTTTTGCTTTCACCCACTCACCTTCAGCCGCGACGATTTCCGCGATCCGGCCACCGCTCTTGCTGGCAATATCGACGACGGTCGCCTCGATACGACTGTTACCAGCGGCAAAACCAGTAGGGAGTTCTGGTGTCTGTAACGTTTTCCAGGTGAATAGAGCGATAACTATCGTTAAGCTCAATAATAATCCTCCAGCAACCCAGTTTTTAACATTAAGACTTTTCATAGTTTTCTCCCTACAATTCACCAGAATGGTTTATTGTGCAGTTAAGCCTCCATCCACCACCATGGTATGCCCAGTAACAAAAGCAGCTTCAGATGAACATAATGTCACCACCATTGCAGCAATTTCCTCCGGTTTTCCCATACGTCCAACAGGTGTTGCAGCTGTTAAACCTGCTTCCAAAGCGGGTTGTGCCTCGACCAAACGATCCACCATGCTGGTATTAACAACACCGGGGCAAATCGCGTTGACTCGAATATTCGCTTTGGCATATTCAAGCGCTGCCGTTTTTGTGAGGCCAATGATTCCAAATTTACTGGCTGAATAAGCAGCTAATCCCTGATACCCCACTAAACCGGCAATTGAGGATGTATTTACAATTGCACCACCTGCATGCTGAAGCATGGCGGGTATTTCATATTTCATACATAGCCAAATACTCTTAAGGTTAATAGAGATAGTTCGATCCCAGTTTTCTTCTGTGCAATCGACAGTACTGGCCATGTTCCCTTCGATACCTGCGTTGTTATGCGCAAAATCAAGTCGACCATAAACCTCTATTGTTTTGTTGATCAGGCTTTCTACGTCAGATGCCAGTGAAACATCTGTCTTAATAAAAGTGGCTTCACCTCCCGCATCTTCAATCTGCTTCACGGTTTCCTCACCACCTTTTATAGAAATATCGGCAACGATTACCTTTGCACCGTACTTAGCAAATAAAATTGCTGTGGCTCGTCCAATACCTGAACTCGCGCCAGTTACTAAGGCAACCTTTTCTGACAAGTTAGTTAACATGGTAAATACTCCTTAGATACACATTGGTGTTCAATATGAATTTATTTCTTCTCTGCTATCTTTTATGTTTACCACTACGCCATATGGATAACAGTAGCCATATTCCACCAATAGCGGCACCGATGAATCCAATCAGTCCAAACATTGGAAGACCAAATAATGTGGGGCCTCCTTTTATAGTCATGACAATGGAGGAACCGATAATCAAAGCAGACGTAACTGTTCCCACTGTTAATCGGCTAGCGGCACCATCCAATCTTTCGGCAAAACTATCTAATCGGGTTACATCAACTTTAACCTGCAGTACACCTCGTCTTGCAGATTTTATTAATACGTGAAAATCTTTAGGTAAGCTACTTAAAAGATTAAGCATACTCGTTAAACTTTGCCAGCCACGTTTTACTAGTGCATCCGGGGAATAACGTGAAAGTAATGTACGGCGTAGAAATGGATGTATTTCAGAAACCATGTCGAAATCAGGATCAAGCTGTCGTCCCATACCTTCGAGTGTAATAAGGGCTTTAACCAATAATGCTAGATCAGGGGGTAAACTAAGTTGGTGCTCTCGCAGGATAGTCATCAGATCAGTCAACATCCCTGTTAAACTTAGTTGTTTCAGTGGTACTCCATGGTATTGATCAATAAACGCATCTACTTCATTGCTTAGTGCTTCAGTATCGACCTGAAAACTACTCGACCAATCAAGAAGAACATCAACAACAATCTGCGTTTTTCGCTCAACCATACCGTAGATTAAATCAACGACTTGATAGCGCCTCTCTTCCGATAAGTGGCCAACCATGCCAAAATCAATAAACGCAATGTCTTCATCTGCTAGATAAAAAACATTACCCGGATGAGGATCAGCGTGAAAAAAACCATCTTCCAACACCATTTTAAGTACGGCATTTGCACCTCGTTTTGCCAATAGTTTGCGATCCAAATTGGCTTCATCAACTGCCTTAAGGTCACGTCCAGATATACCATCAATATATTCCTGAATATTTAGTCGTTCACTCACCCATGACCAATATACCTTAGGTACTATAATACTAGGATCGTCCTTGAGGTTATTGGATATCCGTTCAGCATTGCGGCACTCACCCGCCAAATCTAACTCCCTGCGTAGAGAACGTGAGAATTGGCGTACCAATTCCCTGGGTTGAAAACGTTGTATTCCTTCAACTTCAGTTTCTGCCATTTCTGCAAAACGTTCTAATAAACGCAGATCAGACTCGACAATTGGACGGATACCAGGACGACGGATTTTCAGAATGACATCCGTTCCATCTGCAAGCTGAGCCCGATGTGCTTGAGCAATAGAAGCAGCAGCCATTGCTTGTGTTTCGAGATAAGGAAAAATTTCTTCAGGCTGTGTGCCAAGATCTTCTTCAAGTTGAACTCGTAGTTTATCAAAGGATACTGCAGGGACGTGATCCTGAAGTTTTTCAAATTCGATGATCCATTCTTGAGAAAATAGATCTGAACGAGTAGAAAGAAGTTGGCCTAATTTTACAAATGTGGGTCCTAAATCTTCTAACGCCTTGCAAACTCGTTGCGGTGGTTCCATGCGAGCGTATTGTTCCGCATCTTTCCAGTGCAGTGCTTTACCCGCTTTTTCCAAAGCGGTACTTAATCCAACTCGTCTTACGGCATCACCAAAACCATAACGAATCAGGATTGAAGCGATATCATGCAATCGCCCTAAATCACGTGCAGCACTGAGTCCTTCCCAAAACATGATAGTTAATTACTCCTTGTCAGATTTATTTTTTTTT
>Ga0316205_10001370_pt1 | contig 31486 bp, 32 predicted proteins | sample 3monthpyrite_MG_FD_204941 | JGI IMG/M metagenome (GOLD analysis project Ga0316205, IMG submission 204941) | Microbial mat bacterial communities from mineral coupon in-situ incubated in ocean water Damariscotta River, Maine, United States -... | ecosystem: Environmental > Aquatic > Marine >...
TCTCATTGATGCTGTGATGAAGTTTCAGTATCGACACGGAATGGAAGCGGATGGACTCGTGGGCAAGGGGACTATTCGAGTCATGAATATACCTGTCGAGCAAAAAATTGAAAAAATACGGGTTAATCTGGAAAGGGCAAGATGGGCTTTGCATGACTTACCTGAAAAGTTTGTATTGGCAGATATCGCCGGTTTTTCAGTCAGTCTTTATCAAAATGGCAATGCCATTTGGTCAACTCGTGCGCAGGTAGGCCAGCCTTTCAGAAAGACTCCTATTTTTCGTTCAGAGATTCGTTACCTGGTTTTAAACCCTACCTGGACAGTACCGCCAACGATTCTGGAGGAGGATATTCTTCCAAAAATACATACTGATCCCGATTACTTGTTGCGGAAGAATTTACGCGTACTCGATTTTAGCGGGAACCCGGTTGATGAAAGTACCATCGATTGGTCGCTTTACCCTGATACGAAATTCCCTTATATGTTACGACAGGATCCAGGCCCTGGTGGTGCGCTGGGTCGGGTTAAATTCATATTCCCGAATGAATATTCGGTGTATTTACATGATACGCCTTATCGTTCCCTGTTTAAGAGTACCGAAAGAGCATTCAGCTCAGGTTGTATTCGTATTGAAAAACCCTATGAACTGGCAAGACTATTGCTTGATGACCCAGAAAAGTGGAGTGAAGCTAGTATAGTTGAGGCGATTGATTTATTAGAAACAGCAAACGTATCGTTACCTGAACCGATGACCGTGATTTTATTTTACTGGACGACAACCATAGATGACGAGGGTAATGTCATGTTCCGACCCGATATCTATGAGCGTGATGCGGCGATATCGAAAGGCCTGGCGAGTCGTTTTCGTTTTAGGGAAAAGCCTATTCTTGATCAAGATGCAGTGCCAGGGGAATCATCATTGGAAAAGAAGTTGAAGCATTCGCTATTTTCACCCTTTAATTCCGCTGCTATGAGCTCTCCTGATAGTATTCATTAATCATAGTCGAGCCCTTTGATGTTTTAAAATTACACGGTATAGTCTGTGTAATTTAATTATAAATTCAAGGGAGATACGTATGTTCAAAGCACCTGAAAGCCCCTACCGTGTTCCTTATGATGGGACTTTCAAACAATCCCTATCAGAGACCACGCCCCCACAAGATGTAGAGCTCAATAAGAAAAAACTGGAAAAAGCACTCAAGCAACATGTCAAACAGGTGTCTGAATTACAGCGCATCATGTATGCACAAAATAAACATTCTATTCTATTGGTATTTCAGGGGATGGATGCAGCCGGCAAAGACGGTACGATTCGGGCTATTCTCAAGGGCGTTAATCCTGCGGGATGTCAGGTGTTTTCTTTTAAGCAACCCTCTAATGAAGAGTTGGACCATGATTTCATGTGGCGAACCAATCGTTGTTTACCTGAACGAGGAAGAATAGGTGTTTTTAATCGGAGTTATTATGAGGAAGTCCTTGTCGTTAAAGTGCACCCCGAGTACTTAACTGGTCAGAGATTGGTGGATATTGATCAGGAGACCATTTGGGAGCATCGCTATCAGTCTATTAGGCAACAGGAAGAACATCTGGCCAGGAATGGTACGGTCATTCTTAAATTCTGGTTGAATGTCTCTCAAGAAGAACAGCGTCGTCGCTTCCTGAAGCGCTTGAACGAACCCGAAAAAAACTGGAAATTTTCCAGTGGTGATATCAAGGAAAGAGGGTATTGGGATGGTTATATGCAGGCTTTTGAAAGTGCTGTTTCAGAAACCTCTCGATCCTGGGCACCATGGTATGCGATCCCCGCTGATAATAAAGCCTATATGAGGCTCTGTGTTGCCGACATTATTCATCAGTCTATGAGCTCACTGAACCTCAACTATCCGTCAGTTGATGATAAGGAGCGTCAGCGCTTTGATGAAATGCGGAGTATTTTGGGTGAGGATTAGCAGGGGGTTATAATTAATATAAATAACTTTATAAATGAATTGTAAGTAATTGTACTGTATAAATAATAGCTATATTATTTACGATTTTTTTTCCAGGCTTTTTTACGAGCGGCTTTTTTGTCTTCCTTCTTTTTTTTCATGGACTCAACTTCCAGCAATTCTTTCTGTATGCTTTCGGGAGTTTCAAACGAAAGGGTGCCTAAGGAGCCATCACGAATTTCAGTCAGGAAAATCTTGCAGACTTTATCTAGCAGTACATGCCCGCCAGCTCTTAGGCAACCGCGCTGACGACCGATGGTTTCCAGTAATTCCAGTTCAGTATCGGGAAGCTGGTTCAGCTCAAAACGCTTGATCAGGTTTTCAGGGTAATGTTGCAACAGATACTGGGCGGCAAAGAATGCGACGTCTTCATGGTCAATAGCCGTATCCCTGATGGCCCCGGTGGTTGCCAGTCTATAGCCGATATTAGGGTGATCAAATTTAGGCCATAGCATGCCAGGGGTGTCGGACAAAGTGATGTTATTGTCCAGTTTAATGCGTTGCTGGTCCTTCGTTACTGCGGGCTCATTCCCTGTTTTAGCAATGGTTCTTCCTGCCAGAATATTAATTAATGTGGATTTGCCCACATTGGGTATACCCATAATCATGGCATGGATGGGTTTATTAATTCCATCCTCTCTGCCAGGAACCATTTTGTGACAAAGTGACGTTATTTTATTTATTTTTTCTGTTTGATTGCTGTTGATCGCCAGTGTTTTAACAAACTGCTCCTTTTCAAGATAGGTTTGCCACTCCAACGTTATATCCGCATCTGCTAAATCGCATTTATTCAATACTTTTATGCAAGGCTTATTATCCCTAAGTGAAGTTAGTAAGGGATTATCGCTACTATAGGGAATGCGCGCATCAAGGATTTCGATTACCAGATCCACCTTGGGTAGAATCTTTTTGATCTCCTTGCTGGCCTTGTGCATGTGGCCGGGGAACCAATGAATACTCATGAGATAATAGTGTCTAGTTAAAGTTATATTATAACCCGGAAATCAACACAGGTGAGTTAATTATCAGAGGCGGATTAAACAAATAGTCATATCAAACTGGAATGGCATTATTCGAGGGTTGTTTATACATTTTTCCGTCATTGCGAGCCGGGTTTATCGGCGCGGCGATCTTTTGGTGTTTATGTTCAGCTCATTATTTCAGTAAATTTAAATAGTCTTTCTTTTTAAAAGAATGCTTCGTTGCCGCTCGCAATGACAAATTTTGGATATGTTTTGTTTGTGTAAGTACAATTCATATCAGGCTGATTTTAGTCTTATCAATTAAAATACGCTTTTCTTTATAGAGTTTTCCAAGGGCTTTTTTATAGCTGGATTTACTCACATGAAATTGTTGGTAGATGGATTCCGGGCTGCTTTTATCAGTCAGGTCAGAGGAGCCCCCTCGCTGCTCAAGAAACGCCAATATCTGTTCGGCTAGTTCACCCCTGTGTTTTTCACTGGGCAGTTGCAAACTCAAATCAATTTTATGGTCTTCCCGAATGGCCTTGATAAATCCCGGTATTCTCTGGCCGTACTTTAAAGGTTGGAAGATTTCATTTTTGTACAGCAGGCCCAAGTGAGTATTATTGATAACAGCTTTATAGCCCATGTCAGTCTGACCGCAAATTAATAAATCAACCGCCTCATTTAAGTCAAAGTAATGGGATTCTTCGTTCAGGAATTTGTGTAATTTTGAAGTAGCCACAATGCGATCGGTGTTTTCATCAAGGTAAGCAAATACCACATAGGAATCTCCCGGCTTCATTGGTGTTTGTTGACCGCTGAAAGGGACAAACAGGTCTTTAGGTAGTCCCCAATCAAGAAAGGCGCCTACCTGGTTAACATCAGTGGCTTTCAGGTAGGCGCATTGCTCTACCATGACATAGGGTTTTTGCGTGGTTGCAATAAGCCGGTCTTCAGAATCGCGATATATGAAGACTTCTATCCAGTCACCTATCTCGCACCCTTCGGGAGCGTACCGCCGCGGTAGTAAAATCTGGCCCAGTTCATCAGCGTCGAGATAAGCGCCAATATCGACTATTTTTGTGACCTTTAAGCGATTGAGTTTGCCAATGTCCGTCATAAATTTACCTGTATCAAGATCCGTGTAGTTTATCGATATTCTCGGGATAGGGCCAGCTAAGGAGCTTTCTGGTAGCTATTCATGAATTGATCAGAGGGACTTTAAGTATTCAATCATGACGTGAGACCGGAAATAGAGTAAAATTACTTTATTTAATATTGACCAAAAAAGAGGAAAACAAGCATGTCCAGAGCATCAGCACGCCATATATTGGTAGATAGCGAACAAAAATGTAACGAATTGAAAGATCAGATCCAGGCGGGTAGTGATTTTGCGGATGTAGCAAAAGAGCACTCTAGCTGTCCTTCTGGTAAAGAAGGTGGCGAGCTAGGTGAATTCGGCCGTGGTCAAATGGTTAAGGAATTTGACGAAGTAGTTTTTAGTGGCGATCTGAATACGGTACATGGTCCGATTAAAACTCAGTTTGGCTATCATTTGCTGGAAATCACCAGTCGCACAGACTGATAGTTTATGGGTTACTCATTGAATGCAGTTTGGCTTTATGCAGCCAAACTGCATTTTTAATTACTTGAAAATATAAGATCAGTGAAATTATGTCAGTCATGTTATTCAGGCTTAGAGGCGTTGCTATAGATGAGGCTGAAGAGCTACGTCAAGTGTTGTCTGAAAATGATATTCGTTTCTATGAAACACCTGCCGACAGATGGGGCGTTTCAATGCCCGGTATCTGGCTCAAAGATGATTCACAGCTGGAGCAAGCCCAAAATATTGTAAAGCAATATCAATCCGAACGCAGCGACAGAGTGCGAGGGGAAATGGAGCAGCTTAAGCGGGAAGGGAGGGCAGAAACCTTTATTCGTCGATTAAAGGAAAATCCTTTCATGATAGTGGTGTATCTCATCATGTTGGGTTTTGCTATGTATTTTTTTCTGGTGCCTTTTCTTTATTTTGCGCAGTAACCGAATGGAAAGGCTCGGACTGCTTTATAAATGATTGCTTTTGATGGCTGGCTATTAAGTATTAAAAATCGGCCAGCACGGTTTGTGGTATAAAGACCCGACGCTCACTAACACGTTTTTCAACGCCACCCCATTCTTTTTCACGCCAGTTAATAGCTCTGCGTTCATTACCATAAGAGCGATGAACAAATTCTCGGATACTTAACGGGTGACCATAAGGACTTTTTTTGTTGAATTTCTTAATGAATTTTTGAGCTATCTTTTCTTTCACAATATTGGCAACACAGAAGTACCCACTATCTTTATGTTTGTTAATGGGTAACTCCAGTCGAGATTTATTCTGATGGTCAATTTTTTTCAGCAAGCTATTAATTTCTGGTTCGTAGTTCTTGCCAGGAAGGTTTCCTATGAATACATACATCTACCATTGCTCCTCATGTGCGTTGGTCATTCTCCATGATATTTACATATTCTTATTATTAGACGTAAATTACTCATCGCATAACCAATTGCGATTAATCAGTTTATAGGTACTAGATTAGTTGAATACTGGTGTGTATGCAATATGATAACAATTTCCAACCGTTAAATAATTGTTATACTTTCGTGATAATTAAATTTTATGATCACGTCGAGATGTGGTCCCCATCTTGGTCTAGACTGATGATGGATATTATTGCTATTTCATCCTCGCCTGATAGATTACTATCAAGTTCATAAAATTATTTTTGGTGGTGATTTGCACCTTTTTTACTGCAAAAAATCGCTCCCAATGACCCGCTGCTTAGTAACATCATGGATTGAAGCCGGAAGGCTGTTTCTTCTGCTACGATAGTAAATGGTCGGGTAAAGAGCCAAAATATTGAATATTGGCGACACTTAAGGATTCTGTCATTATTACTGACCAGTCTTTAGATACACCTGAACCACGTGGTTCAAGCTTTAAAATCTAAGCGCATGTGTATTGGGGCAAAATACACGTCAGTGGTGGGGGTTTAAAAAAACATCTATGGGGCTGATTTTCCTGTCTATTTTCCCCACTATCCTGTAATCTAGCGCTCTATGGTACGTCAAAATCCCACATACCAGGCCACAGTCGGAAGCATTAAACCGCGAGTATTGGCAATTTCAATAAAGTCTTTTTATTGGAGTAATGCTGGGTGCCCTGGGTAGAGATGATGAATGGATTAAGGTGTTTTGGCCCCGTTTGTTTGATTGCCCTGGCAAATGAACATTAAAATAGAATAATAGTTGGATATAGTGTTGCTGGATTGATAGCAGGAGCAAAATATGGCAAAACGACCCAGGGTCGCTGGCGACCCCATTGATACCGATAAACTGGATAAAATAGTCGCCGATGCAAGAGCGGCGGATGATCAGCGGCAATTGGGGTATCGCGAACAATCACTGCGCATACATCCCTGGATCTGTGGTCGCTGTGGTCGAGAGTTCACCCGCGCGAATTTACAAGAACTAACCGTTCATCACAAAGACCACAATCATGATAACAACCCACCTGATGGCAGTAATTGGGAGAATCTTTGTTTGTATTGTCATGACAACGAGCACCAGAAATATGTGGATCATGTGCGCGGTTACGGAAGCACTACTAATAATGAAGTAGAATCGGCTACCCATAATCCGTTCGCCGGGCTTGCCGATATGCTGAAAAAAAACGAATAATAATTTATAACGAGTAAAACATGAAATATAAAGTAGTCGACGCAATGATTTCGCCTGTCGGTCGCATGGCGGTATTATCAAAAAATGAAGTAGAAAAATTACTGGATACAAGCAAAGGTGGTTTGTATCGATTATTCAGGAACTGTTCATTAGCTGTATTAAATAGTGGCAGCACACTCGATGATGGTAAGGAACTGCTAGAGCGTTATGAGTCATTTGCTATCCGGGTTATCCAGCAGGAAAGAGGCATAAAACTTGAAGTCATCAATGCGCCCATTCACGCATTCGTTGATGGTGTGATGATCAAGGGGATTAACGAACATCTGTTTGCAGTGTTGCGCGATGTGATATTTGTTAGCGATGAAATTAATAACAATGTAGCTTTTGATCTGGAAACCTCTTATGGCATTAGTAATGCCGTTTTTCATATCCTCAGAAATGCCAATGTTTTGAAAGTGGATCATGATCCCCGACTGGTGGTTTGCTGGGGTGGCCATTCCATTAAACGCAAGGAATACGATTACACCAAAGAAATAGGTTACGAACTGGGTTTGCGTGCGATGGATATTTGTACGGGTTGTGGGCCAGGAGCCATGAAAGGGCCGATGAAAGGTGCCACCATCGGGCACGCCAAGCAACGAAATAGTGGCGGGCAATATTTGGGTATATCCGAACCCGGCATCATCGCAGCTGAATCTCCAAACCCGATCGTGAATGAACTGGTTATTATGCCGGATATAGAGAAAAGGCTTGAAGCCTTCCTTCGTATTGGTCACGGTGTACTGGTGTTTCCCGGTGGTGTGGGAACTACAGAGGAAATTCTTTATATCCTGGGCGTGCTGTTACATCCGGATAATCTTGAAATGCCTTTTCCGCTTATATTTACAGGGCCTGAAAGTGCAAAAGATTATTTTAATGATATCGACGAATTCATATTAGCAACGCTGGGCGAGCAAGCCAGGCAGCGCTATAAAATTATTGTTAATGACCCGCCACGTGTCGCGAAAGAAATGCAACGTGGTATTGATGAGGTCAGGGATTATCGTAAGCTACATGGTGATGCCTATTATTTTAACTGGCTGTTGAAAATAGATGATGAATTTCAACAACCCTTTGAGCCTACCCATGAAAACATGCGTAACCTTGAGCTTGGTGCCGATCAGGAAAAGCACTTGCTGGCCGCTAACTTACGCCGGGTATTTTCTGGCGTGGTGGCTGGTAATGTTAAGGATGAAGGTGTTCGAGCAATAGAAAAATACGGTCATTTCGAAATTAGAGGTGACGTAGAAATAATGCGACGTGTTGATTCATTATTGGCCGCTTTTGTTTCTCAAGGTAGAATGAAACTCGGTGGTAAAAAATATAAGCCCTGTTACAAGATTGTGTTGTAATAACATCTATTGATGTTACTCACTAGTTAGAAAGTGATATGCTATTCCAATAGATAAATAAAAGGAAAAGCCATGACCTATACGCCTGAACTAAAAGAAGAACTCAATGTGCTTTTACTGTTTACCCTGACCACCACTCAGGAAGGGATCAAGGTTCACAAAACAGCCGATCCTGACAAAATAGCAGCCGTAGAGCGATTGCATGAAAAAGCACTGATTACCCAGGTAGATGGTGGCTATCTAACTGACCTGGGTCGAGAGGCGGCCGAGCATGCTCAGTCAGTTTATACCATACTGACTTCTTCTTAAGTGCCCATAGAATAATCAGGTTCCCCTTATGCTGGAAGACCTAGCCAAGCAACTGGATGAAAGCGGTGATTATAAAGTCATCCGACGATTTGTCCCGGTTGATCACTATAATAAAACTAACGGCTCAGAAACCAAACAAGCCATCTACCTGGATGTAGAAACCACAGGGCTTGATTCTGATGCTGACAAGATCATCGAATTGGCCATGGTGCCTTTCGAATTCGATAGTAATGGTAATATTTACAATATATTGCCTGCTTATAATGCCTTCCAAGACCCTGGCATCCCCATACCTGAATCGATCACAAAAATAACCGGTATTACCGATGACATGGTCGCAGGTCAATCCATCGATATCGACAAGGTCAAAACACTGCTGGAATCCTGCGTGCTGGTGATTGCACATAATGCCCGTTTCGACAGACCTTTCATGGAAAACTTTTATCCGGGTTTCCAGGAACTATGGTGGGGATGTTCAATGGCCGATGTTGATTGGCGTACTCAAGGAATAGAAAGCAGTAAACTGGAATACCTGGCTTACAAATACGGTTTCTTTTACGAAGGCCATCGTGCAACGATAGATTGCCAGGCCGGTATACATTTACTCAGCCAAACCTTACCCATTACGCAAGAGCCTGTGTTGAAACAGCTGTTAACGTCTGCGCGTAGAACCGAGTATAGAATCTGGGCTGTCAGCGCTCCCTTTGAAATGAAAGATCTTCTAAAAAAACGTGGTTACCGTTGGTCTTCTGGAGAAGATGGTGGTCATAAAGCCTGGCATATTGATATTGCAGAAGCTGATCTGGAAGCTGAGCTTAAATATTTGCAAACCGAGATCTACAGTAGACCAATGGGGGAACTTCCAAAGAAGAAAATCACGGCACAATTGCGGTATTCTTTACGGGTTTAGTGAGGGTTGGGTAGCATGATTAATAGAGTCTTGTTAGTGATTATCTAGTGAAGAGTTATTGTGCTGGTCTGAATGCATAATAATAAAAAAAACAGGTTAGACTCGTTTTATGTCCTATTTTATTATCATATCTATGGGGTCTGTCCCCATAGATTCGTAGTGAGTAACCACGAGGGCGTTAGCCGTGTCTTCTAGTATTAGTCAGACCTGTATACGGGTCTCACTTTTAGAATTAGTTATTTAATAACCATGTGTAAATTATTAAATGAATGGTCACCCTCCGAAACCGCTATTGACTTGATTAAGTTAAACGGCATTAATGATGAGAAAATAGCAAAGACACTTGATTATTTAAAGAGTCAAACCGAGCTAAGCGATATCGACGATGTTGAAGGTTATGATAACTGGAATTCATTTTTTATTATGTTTTGTATAAAAGCTAATAATAAACCCAGTGAGTATACAGGTGAAAGTTAACGGTTAATAATGGCTATCAGCAAAGAGAATCAAAAAAAACTATGTATCTACCACGGCAACTGTCCCGATGGATTTGGTGCGGCATGGGCTATTCACCACGTACTTGGTGATGGTGTTGAGTTTTATAAAGGTATTCATGGAGAGTCTCCGCCAGATGTGAATGGTATGGATGTATTGCTGGTGGATTTCTCCTATAAAAAAGATGTGCTGGAAAACATGCTTAAAACAGCTGCCAGCATCACCATACTGGATCACCATATAACTGCTGAAAAAGAGCTGGCTGATTTATTAACCAGCGGCGAAGTAAATGGTTTGTTTGATATGAACAAATCTGGTGCCATGCTGACATGGGAATGGTTCAACCCAGGCGCACCAGCGCCTAAACTCATTGAGCATATTCAGGATCGTGACCTGTGGCAGTTTAAACTCGACGGCACAAGAGAAGTGCTTGCTGCACTTTCATCTTACCCCTATGATTTTGAGGTGTGGGATAAGCTCATGGCCAGTAACCCGGATGAGTTCGATATGCTTAAACGCGACGGCGAAGCGATAGAGCGTAAACTGCAAAAAGACATAAAAGAATTAATTGCATCGGGTGTCAGGCGAATGGTGATTGGTGGATATAATGTGCCTGTCCTTAATGTGCCTTCTGCCTATATATCTGATGCGGGCAATATCATGTCAATGAACGAACCCTTTGCCGCCTGCTACTGGGATCACCCTGGAGGTCGTTCATTCAGTTTACGTTCAAGTGAAACGGGTGTTGATGTCAGTGAAGTGGCTAAACTATATGGTGGTGGGGGACATGTTAAAGCGGCAGGATTTACTATGAATATGGGATGGGAGGGTGAGTGAGTTGATTTTGGAGAGTGAAAGAATCAAGGCATCAGTTTGAGAATAAATAAGGTGCCCATCATAAGAAAAGTGAAATAATAAAGCGTATAATACCTACACTTCATAAAACACGGTGAACCCATGAAATTACTAGTACGCAATCTCGCCCAGAGCACGACTGAGGCAGATCTTCGGGCTATGTTCGAAGCCTATGGCGCTATCCAGTCCTGCAACCTGGTATTAGACAAAGAGACGGGTAAGTCAAAGGGCTTTGGCTTTGTCGAAATGCCAAAGCAGGGTGAGGCTAAGGTGGCGGTGAAGTCCCTCAACAATAAGGATGTGGCAGGCAGTAAGATCCGTGTTAAAAAAGCCGAGTCAAAACAGGCTCCAGGAAAAAGCGGTGATTCCTGATCAGAGGAGTGGAACAACGACCCAGGATCCGCTACATGGAGTGACGCTAAAGATGGTGGTTACCCACCTGTTTGAGCAATATGGCTGGGAAGAGTTGGGTAGTCGTATCAAGATCAAATGTTTTACCAACGATCCGAGCATCGCCTCCAGCCTTAAATTCCTGCGGAAGACACCGTGGGCACGACAAAAAGTTGAGGCGCTTTACCTACGTAATATAAATAAGGGATCGGTGTATCAAAGACGTAAATAGGGCACCCACCAAAATGAGGAAAAGAAGCGGGTCAAGTCTTGCTTTTACCCTCTATTAACCTGAGTATGTGATGACAGCACGGCTACTAAGATTAGTGGGCTAAATTTGCACATTGAATATCTTCCCTGTTATTTAGGCGTCATGAAAATATGTTAGTGATTATGAAATGATTGAAACTGCAAGCTTAGCCTTGGCGACTTTCTTTGCAACGATTGGCCCAATCGACGTTGCTGCTGTATTTGCCGCACTGACTGCGAATGGAACGCAAGAGTATAAGCGATCAATGGCCATCCGCGCGACGTTGATTGCTTCTGTCATTCTACTCGCTTTCGCTCTAATAGGTGAGCTTCTCTTAGCGAGTCTTGGTATATCTCTAGCAGCGTTTAGGGCGGCTGGCGGGATCTTACTGTTGCTAATTGGCATTGATATGGTGTTCGCGCGTTCATCCGGAGGCACCTCGACGACGGACGAAGAAGACCGGGAAGCGATATCGAAACAAGATATTTCTATTTTCCCGATAGCGACGCCGCTCATCGCGGGCCCTGGTGCTATGGGTGCGACTATTCTATTGATGGCAAATGCCGAGGGAGATCTAACGCGGCAAGTTATTGTTGTTGTGTCGCTCCTTGCCATTTTACTACTCACCGGAACCGCATTGCTGCTAGCAAGCAAAATCCATCAACTTCTCGGTGTCACTGGCATGCATGTTATAAATAGAATTATGGGTGTTTTACTGTCTGCTTTGGCAGTTCAATTTATCTTTGATGGTATTAAACAAAGTGGAGTGTTTGGCGCTTGACTGAAACGTAAGCTACCTAATCGGCCCGCCAAAGCCAACAAACAACGGGGTCAGAATAATTGATTCTAATATTGGTGATTTTTTTTGGTATCTATTTTGACTAAAGCACAATAAATGCCGTGATCCAAAATATTCCAAAAGCTATGGGTAAAAAATGCTTACTAAAGCGTTTTATGAAATAGGGATTAACATATGAAGTATATAAACTGTATTATTTTAATGCTTTCGATTATCGGCTGTAGTGAACCCAGTAAGTTTGAATCAGAGTTTGCAAAGCCCGTATGGTTTTCTTCTGTCGATGCGCCCGACATTCATACTGCTGAGGAAGTCAGTTCCCTTTGGCAGTCTGAAAAAAGGTGCTGTGAAGATAAGAATACGCTATTGAAGAATAACAGAATATTTTATAAAAGTTGCTACAATGCTATTTCAGAGCACTATGATGACGAGGAATTAGTTGTTTTATGCTTATGGTTAATGGATGTAGGGGCGGCGTCAAAACAGAAAATTCAATTATCACGATTTTTAGTTGACAATTTTAGCCATCATAAAAACAGTATCACTGGTTGTGTAAACTGCTTACCAGCCGATACTGTCGCTAGAGAAACACTTAGCCTGGCCAGATATGAAAGTCGTTTAAGTAATTCTAAGGATGAAAGCATAAAGCTAATAGAAAATATACTGGATAAGCGTGTTGATGAAATAAGTTATTGGGTTCAGGCAGAAATATATGAATACTTAGGGAAGCTCTATCTAGAATCCGGACTTGATGGTCGTAGACTGGAGCGTATGAGAGAGGTCTATGAGCGATTTAACCGTGTGAGGAAATACAATGATCCCTTGGAAAAGCGTTACGAGTCATTCGATAAAATTTACAGAGTAATCTTAGAAGAAGCATCAAACAAATCACTTCAGCAGAACTCTAATGCATCTGCTGAGTTTTGAAAGCATTTACCAGGTTATATCATCCGGAATCTGAAAATCCGCATAGGCGTCATCTTCTTCTGTTGGTGACTCAGCATGAGTAATCATTACAATTCGCTTTTCATTGCGTTGCTGAATTTTTTCAGCAATGGCCAAGGGTACTAATTCGTAGCGGCCTTCTATGCGTGCGATGCCTAATTTACCCTCAGCAATGTCTTGTTTCATTTCTGCATTGATATAAATATTCTTTACTTTTTTATTGTGTTCGAAGTGATAGGCGAGATCACATGTATCATCTCGTTTAACGAGATTCTGTGTGATGAGCTGATTGATTTCAGAAGAAATGGCTTTTTGTTTTGCCTGTAACTGTTTTTTCTGATTTAACTCGCGGTCACGTTGGGCTTTTTTTTCTGCGGCTTGTTGTGCTTTAAGTTTATTTTCATCGACGACTGGCTTTTTTCGAGAGCGTTGTTGTTTGTTTTTCTTTTGGCTTTCTTGCTGGGCTTTCTGGACTTGCTGCTTGGTGACCAGGCCAGCTTTAAGTAGTTGATCTTGAAAGGGGTTGCTCATCTTGTGTATCTCTTAACGGGTTTTAATCAAGTAGTGAAGTGGAGCACCTTAGCGTATTTAACGAATCAAGCCAAGCGATAATGGATAACGGGGTTTTCGTCTTCAATACTGTAAAAATATAGCGATGTTATTCTTTAAGTTTTATATTCAGTTGGCCGTCTTCTACTGCCACATTGTCAACACCATCTGCGAATGATTTCCAGAAGCCGTGTTGGTCACCAAATTCTTTCACCAGGTCGATATTTTTAATGCCACCTAACCAGGCGTTTGGGACTGGTACGCCCATGATGCTGATGCCTTTTAGTACGACAACAGGTTTGCTGTTGCGGTAAGCCATTTCTACGCCCGCACGGACTTTAAGTATTTGGCCACCCATAATTGGGAAGTCTTCATCAACAGGGACGAGTAATTTTGCACTGATCAAGTCGTCGGAAAGATCGATGGCCAGTTTTCTGGCCAGATCAGTATTATTGGCTAACAGGGCATTAACTTCTTTTTCGCTGAGCTTGATTTCTCTTTTTGCACCTTTCTCACTATAAGCTTCAGGTTGCAGCGTCTGGTCTGAAGACGGGGTGTGTTGAGCTGATTTACCCGATTGAAAAGAATCCAGTCTTTCCAATTTTTCATCTAGCACACGCTTTTCTTTGACATTGAGTGTGACGGGTGTGAACTCAGACGGAAAAATATAACTCTTCACGACCCACACCGTAACGCCGATGGTGACGATCATCATGATGAACATGGCAAGCAGGATATGCGTCCAACGGATGCCGCCTGATTTTTTGGTTTCTTCTTCTGCTGTATTGGTATTCATAGGGTGATACTGACCCAAATTGGCAGGCAGGTAAAGTAGCCTGTGAGGTAAAACTGGGGTTTTCTGGTGGATTAGTGAGAAAACTCTATGAATGTCTTTTATTTAGCGCATTTATAGACAATGTTATATATCTGTTAAATTTGTATAAGCTGCTTTTCGAGTTGTTGTTGATCATGTTTTGTAGGACTATTTAGCTTAAGCAAGTGCGCCAGTTAAGCAAATTATGTTAAAATCCTCGGATGAAAATATCAGGCCATTTAAAAAAAATGGTGACCTCACTAGGCTCACCAGTAAAATACAATTTACCTCTTGATAACGAATTACTTGAACTCAACCCCTATTTGGGTAAGCCAATTGCTTTACGTTACCAGGGTGAGATTCATTGCATAGAATGTGGACGCAAAACCAGTAAAAGCTATAACCAGGGGTTTTGTTATCCGTGTTTTCAGTCACTGGCAAGTTGTGACCTGTGTATTATGAAGCCGGAAACCTGTCATTATCACTTGGGCACTTGTCGTCAACCTGAATGGGGTGAAACTCATTGTTTTCAGGATCACTATGTCTATCTGGCCAATTCATCAGGGCTTAAGGTAGGCATCACTCGCGGAACGCAGATTCCAACACGGTGGATTGACCAGGGTGCCAGTCAGGCCATGCCGCTATTTCGTGTCAGCAATCGTTTGATTTCCGGTCAACTGGAAATGGCCATCAAGCAACATGTTTCAGATCGAACCGATTGGCGGAAGATGTTGAAGGGCAGCCCGGATGCAGTTGATTTAACTATCAGGAGTCATGAGATACTTGAACTTGCTGATGAAGAGATCAAACGTATCGAATCGGAGCATGGCAAAGATAACATTACCCATATGGAAGATGCCGAGCCTGTCGATATTCAATACCCGGTTTTGGAATACCCGGAAAAAGTAAAATCATTTAACTTTGACAAAACGCCGGAAATAGCAGGGGTGTTGCAGGGCATTAAAGGCCAATACCTGATCCTGGATACGGGTGTATTGAATATTCGAAAATTTGCAGGTTATTCGATAGAGTTTTCTGCTACTGATGCTTGAAGCTGGACTCGCATTTATTTTTTCAAAACTTCCAGCAAATGAGGCCAGGCATTTTCCAGAATAATGGTTTGCGCTTCAGCCGTTGGATGTAAACCGTCTTGTTGCATCAATGTACCGTTACCACCCACTCTGTCCAGTAAAAAGGGGATAAATGTCAGCGAGTATTGTTCAACCAGTTGCAGGTAGACGTTATAAAATGCATCGGTGTAGCGTTTTCCATAGTTAGGTGGAATTTTGATGCCCGTCAGTACTACGCGAGCACCGGCTTTCTCGCTCAGTTTTATCATGGCTGATAGATTTTGCTGCATGGCTTTCAATGACAAGCCCCTCAATCCATCATTGCCACCTAATTCGATGACCACAATTTCTGGTTGGTATTGCTTCAGCAGACCTTGAATTCGGTTTAGGCCGTCAATCGTCGTATTGCCGCTGATGCTGGAATTGATTAGCTGGTATCGGAAACTTTTATCGATTAATCTTTGTCCTAGTAATGAAACCCAGCCTTGATCGGGGCGAATGCCATATCCCGAACTAAGGCTGTCGCCTAACACCAGGATTCTCGGTTGGCTCTGTGTAGCCGGAATCTTGTCACTGGCAGCAGGGCTAATGCCTGTTATCAGTGCCAACAATAGTAAAATTAATAGTCGTCTCATGGAAAAACCTTTGGATATTATTCTCTCTGCCAGTCAGCTGGTCAAAGATGTACCCGCGCTGGATAGTAGCGCCAATCAATTACTCAACATCCTGAAGGGTGTTGACCTTGAAATCAAGTCCGGAGAAACCATAGCTATACTGGGTGTTTCTGGTTCAGGAAAATCTACATTGCTTGGTTTGCTGGCGGGTCTGGATATTCCGACGCGGGGCCAAATTGTATTGGCTAATACGCGAATGGATGGTCTGGATGAAGATGGGCGGGCACTGTTACGGTCTGAGAAAGTGGGTTTTGTCTTCCAGTCATTTCAGTTGCTACCGAATTTAACTGCGCTGGAAAACGTGATGTTACCCCTTGAGCTCAAGTCTGATGCTAATGCCGATATAAAATCAAAAAACATATTGGAAAGGGTGGGACTCTCTGAGCGTCTTCATCATTATCCGAAGCAACTGTCCGGTGGTGAGCAGCAACGTGTGGCCATAGCACGTGCTTTTGTTCTGCAACCCGCTATCGTTTTCGCGGATGAACCCACGGGTAATCTTGATTCTTCAACGGGTGAAAAAATCATCGACTTGTTGTTCACAATCAATAAGGAACACAACACAACATTAGTGATGGTTACTCATGATGAGCACCTGGCCAGTTTTTGTCAGCGACGCCTGGTACTGGAGAATGGAGTACTACGAGAAAAACAGGCATGAATACACTTCTATTGGCCTGGCGATTACTGAAACGTGACTGGCATGTAGGTGAGTTAAAAATTCTCATTACTGCTCTGATTATTGCGGTGGCCAGCATCACTTCTATTGGCTTGTTTACACAACGCATAGAGCTTGCCATGAATGACCAGACCGGACAGTTTCTGGGTGCGGACATGGTGCTCAGTAGCCCGGTAAAATCTGACGACAAAGTCATTACATACGCAGACAAATTAGGCTTGAAGCAAAGTACCAGTATGGTATTTTCAAGTGTGGTAATCGCTAAAGATGAGTTTCAGCTGGCCCAGGTAAAAGCGGTTGATGATCACTATCCCTTATCAGGAAGCATAAAATATTCGCCGCAAGCCTATGCACAGGAAATAGAGTCATCATCAGGGCCAGCACAAGGTGAAGTGTGGCTAACGCTGCGTTTACTGAATAGTTTGAAACTGAAGGTTGGTGACAGTCTGGAGCTGGGCAACAGCCGATTAACAGTATCAGCAGTCCTGATGCATGACCCGGGGCAAGCCAGTAGTTTTATGTCGATTGCGCCAAGAATGTTGATGCATTATAACGATGTTGTGCAGACAGGCATTATTCAGCCAGGTAGTCGCTTAACCTATCAATATTTATTCAGTGGTGATTTGAATAAAAGACAGCAATTTGAACGTTGGTTGAAACCCCAATTAAATTCTACTGACAGATTGATTGGTGGCAAAGAAGGGTCGCCCGCGCTGAATACAGCCCTCGACAGGGCTTCACAGTATCTGGCCCTGGCTTCCATGTTAAGTGTCATGCTGGCGGGTATTGCAATTGCCATGGCGGCTAATCGCTATAGCCTCAGGCATTTTGACCAAACAGCCTTAATGCGATGCATGGGTGCCACCCAGGGCCGAATTGTTTCATTGTACGGCTTGCAGTTATTAATTTTAGGGGTTATTGCCTCAGTGGCTGGCTGTCTGTTGGGATATCTCGTTCAACAAGGGCTGGCAGTATTGTTATCTGGTTTAATACCTGGGCATTTGCCAGCAACAAACTTCACCCCTTTCTTCACAGGTTTTTCATCGGGCATCGTGACACTGATGGGTTTTGGATTGCCAGCGGTGTTAAGACTTAAGTCTGTGCCGCCACTCAGGGTTTTACGTCGTGACAGCATTCCTCTGCCAACGTCGGCTTCTGTCGTTTATGGTTTGGCTTTAATCAGTATTATGGGGCTGATGTGGTGGCAATCAGGTAATTTAAAATTAACGGTTTTCGTCCTGGTAGGTATTCTAGCGTGCGTATTGCTTTTGGCTGTTTTATCTTCATTACTGATGATGATAAGTCGCTATTTAGTTAACTATTTACAGGGGCCATGGCGATCCGGTTTGCAACAAATTATTCGGTATCGGCGGGCTAACCAATTGCAAATGTTGTCTCTGGGTCTGGCACTGATGATTCTGCTAACCATTCTGCTATTGAGAACCGATTTGCTCGATCGGTGGCAGGCGCAATTACCTGTAGATGCACCTAACAACTTTATTATTAATATTCAGCCCAATGAAGTCGATGCTATATTTGCATTTTTACAGAATAATGCCATTAAATCGGAAGGCTTATATCCCATGGTGCGCGGTCGTATTAGTGCCATTAATGATGTGCCTGTCCTGAAGGCAATTCCTGAGCACTCCAGAAATGATGAATCGTTGAAACGTGAGTTGAATATTTCCTGGGCGACTGACCTGCAGAAGAATAATAAATTACTAAAGGGTGAGTGGTGGTCAACTGACAGCAGTGGTGAGCATTTAATTTCCATTGAGCAGAAATTGGCCAAACGCCTGGGCATAAAGCTTGGGGATCGTATTACCTTCCAGTCTGCTGACAAACCATTAACGGGTAAAGTGAGTAGTTTCAGAAATGTTCAATGGGATTCTTTTCAGCCGAATTTTTATGTTATTTTTTCACCGCAATCGATCAACCACTTACCGCATAGCTTTATTACTAGTTTTTTTCTGCCAGTGAATGAGAAAAATACCATTAATCGGTTTGTCAAAAAATTCCCGGGACTGACAGTCATTGAAGTCGATGCGGTAATGAAGCAAGTTAAGTTAATACTGAATCAGGTTACATTGGCAATTGAATATGTGATGTTATTCGTTTTATTTGCAGGCTTGGTCGTGCTGGTAGCTTCATTGCAATCCAGTATGGATGATCGCATACACACGGCCGTTATTATGCGAGCCTTGGGGGCTAAGAAATCATATTTACGTAAAAGTCAGTTAGCTGAGTTTGGTTTGTTAGGATTTTTCTCCGGTTTACTGGCGATGATTGGTACTGAGGTTATCGCGTACAATCTGTATACTCAGGTATTCAACCTGGGTTTTCAGTTGCACTATGTGTTCTGGTTGCTGGGTCCTTTGGCGGGTATATTATTAATTTTACTGACAGGATGGCTGTATACGCGCCACACGGTTAACCAGCCGCCTGCGAGCGTGTTAAATAGTTAATTAGGTGGCTTTTCTATCAGTAGAGGGGTTTATAATTCCAGGCCTGCACTGTACAAGCTCTGGATGATATTATTGACTATAGGTAATTTTCCATATTCAGGATGCAAAAGGTGCTGAACGAATACCGAGTAAGGGTTTAGTTCCATAGGAATGCCGGTGATTCTGTTTTGAACTTCTAACCCTATCAGTTCTGCCAGCACTTCTTCGGTAATAGAATTTTCATTTCCATTGTTCGTTGCATGTACCATTTCATGAATCAGGTAGCGTAAATTAAATTCGTAGGTCAAGATTTTTGGATCAATGGTGATGCTATTGTCAGATGGATTGTAATACGCATGTTTACCCATCAGTTTTTTAATGGTGAAGAGTACGCCTGTAGATTGGCAGTGAGTAGTCAGCTTGTTACCAACGGGGTCTTTGCTGATGCTGGTGAGTGCTTCGTCTAGTGTGGTATTTCCTGTGTCGAATGTTGAATCGCTATGATGATCTTCAAAGTCTGTAAAACTGGTTTCCTTAATGAAGCCAACATTATTTCGATTCCAGTTTTGTATGAAATGTATATCTTCGTCAGTGACTTTGCAGTTGCTGATTGAAGTGCATTCACTGCGGTTGTTGTTTGATAATGCGGCAAGGCGGAAAAAATGCATGGGTTGAAATATTATTTTATCACTGGGGCCAGTCATGACAGAATTCCATGTCACTACTGCTAATGCAACATCGTCGATGTTCAAGGGGCCGGTGGTGTGATAAAGCGAATTGATATAATGTAAAAATTGTGGTCTGTAAATGCTACGTTCGAGAATATGTTCCTGACCATAAGTGCTCAACACGTTTTTTACGTTGTCACGAAAGACGCTAGCGGGAAGGTAATTGGAATCCTGTTTTAATTCAATTGAAGAACACCCGGCTGCAATAATACCCATCAATAAAATAACGATGAATTTTGCGTGAAATTTATATTGTTTAATGCATGAATTTTTCATAACAACAAATCAATAAGTGCTTTATTAATTTATCGGCATGAATAACCCAAGACTTGAATGGCTAAAGAAGTATAAATTACCTGAAAAATATAATGTATTATAAGGGGTTGTATAAGTTAACTATTCAGAGTTTGATCCATTGTTAACGTACGATGGCAAGTCCATGCCCACGAGGATCACTGGCCGCTTCGAGCGTGTTGGATGCTTTATTCCAGAGGATTAATTGCATGTTGCCATAAGTACCTTCGCCACCGTATGGGGAGGTTTGTTGTTTCATGCTATGCCCCATTTTTTCTAGTGAAGCAATTTCTTTTTCAGTGAATGCACCATGTTCATAAATGATTTTGTCAGGCAAATATTGGTGATGAAAACGCTTGGCGTTTATAATTTGTTCGGCATTCATATTGTCGATGACATTTAAAACAGCAAGCAGCACCATGGTAATGATTCTACTGCCACCGGGTGTGCCAACAATGGCCAGGCTTTTATCGGATTCGACAAAAGTAGGGGACATACTGGATAAAGGTCGTTTGCCAGAAGCGATCGCATTGGCTTCAGCGCCGACGAGTCCATAGGCATTGGGTACTCCGGGTTTGGCTGAAAAGTCATCCATTTCATCATTCAATAAAACCCCGGTTCCTGGTGCAACAAAACAAGCACCAAAGGGATAATTAATACTGAGTGTGGCCGCGACACGATTTCCTTCTTTATCAATAATTGAATAGTGTGTCGTGTCAGTACCTTTGCCGATAGTTGGACTATGTTGGCCTAATGTTTCACTTTTTGAAGCGGCTTTGAGGTCAATACTTTTTGCCCAATCTTCGGCGTGTTGTTGGCTTGTGAGTCGTTTAACGGGCACGTTGACAAAATCAGGGTCACCCAAGTAAGTGGCTCGATCTGCATAGGCGCGACGCATGGCTTCGACAACGATGTGTTTTTTTTCTAGTGCTGACAATTTATCCAGATCGAAACTTTCTAATATGTGAAATATTTCGGCCATTGCAATGCCACCAGATGAGGGTGGTGAGGCCGAACTTATTGTGTGACCACGGTAGTTGAACTGGATGGGTTGGCGTGTTTCAATTTTATATTGATCCAAGTCGTCATGCGTCCAGATTCCTCCGGCTTGTTGCACTCCATCGACAAGATTTTTGGCGACATCGCCACTATAAAACCCATTGAATCCAGATGCTGCAATTTGCTCCAGTGTTTTAGCTAAATCAGGTTGCTTTAAAATATAATCTTTTGGGGGTACATCATTTTGGTATAGAAATATATTGGCCGCATCCTCGTTTGCTTGTAATGCCTTTAGTCTCAGTTTTGCATACAGGCGGTAACTTTCATCAATACGATACCCTTGTTTAGCAACGTTGATTGCAGGAGCCAGGCTGGTTTTTAAAGGCAGTTTTCCGTATTGCTGAGCGATAGCCACCATGGCAGCCGGCACACCCGGTATACCTGCAGCCAGTGGCCCCTGCAACGAAATACCTTTGATGGGCTCTCCCTGCTTGTCCAGATATAAATCCCGGTGAGCTTTTAACGGAGCCTTCTCACGGCCATCGATCATGATGTCTTTGTTGTTTTTTTTGTCATGCAGTAACCAGAATCCACCACCGCCTAATCCGGATGAATAGGGCTCAGCAACGGCAAGTACTGCTGCAACAGCGACTGCTGCATCAAATGCATTCCCACCTTGATCCAGGATTGCCATACCCGCTTTGGTAGCTAGGGGGTGAGCAGTTGCAATGGCCGCTTTACCAGGTGCAGTTTGTGTACATGAAATTGAGGAGATAAGCAGTGTGCCGACCAGTAGACAATATTTAAACGTGTTGGTGAAAGTCATGTTGCTTACCTGTGATCAATTATGTTTGAGAATGAATTAAAGTATAAAATAATTTTACTCGAAAAGAATCACGAGTGTTCTGATTGTTGACGTTCCATGGTCGATTTATGCAAGTTCGTTGTGAGCAATAGGGGAAGTGTTGATTTAAAAAAGGCGAGTCGTTTGACTCGCCAACCCAGGAGGGAAAAAGTAAAAATATACGAACGCGAGTCATCTGTAAGACTCATGTTTGCTTCATTGCAGGATATATTTTATGTGCATATTGGTAGTGTTTATGTGAGGTTTTGAATAATTCATTTGTGATCTATTTACTTGATTGATGTGGGTCAATCATCATCAATATAAGTAGAAAAAATAAATATCAATATAAACAATTAGATGTGCTTATAACTAAGATCGAATTACTATTACCACATTTATAGTATCTTTATTGTTAAGTGTTTATTTGCAATTCTAGTATCAGATAAAACTGAGGTGCTGTATGTCCTGCAAGAAGTGTCATTTTAAGAAAGCCTGTAAACACATGGGGGGATGGTGTCCCTGGGTTTTTTACGCATTCCTGATAACCATGGTATCAATACCTGCGGTGTTGTTAATCAGGGGTTAGCTTGAGGGAGCTTGTTTGGGAAGCTTAATGCTTAGTAGCAGCTAAACAAGCTTTGAAGTAATTGCTACATATTGGATAAGACATAAAAGGTTTGTTTTACTGATAACACTAATAACTATTTTCAGCGTTTTAAGTTTTCGATAGTAGATGTTAGTGTTTGATAGTGTTTTACTTGATTTGCTAGCGTAACAATAAGAAGCATTAGTATTCTTTTTTCTAAAATCCACTCAAATACTAAAAATTTCCTGACTTAAAAGCAAACGACTGGATTATACTCGTGGTGAAGCGAATTCAGTTCAGTAAGGAACAAAATCATGAGTAAAGTATCTGTTCTGTTTGTCTGCATGGGCAATATATGCCGTTCACCAACTGCACATGGCGTATTTCTAGATCTGGTAGACAAGGAAGGTTTAAGTGAATTGATCACGGTGGATTCAGCTGGCACCCACGCATATCACGTGCAGGAGCCACCAGACCACCGTTCACAGGCTGCCGCACTTAAAAGGGATGTTGATCTAAGTACGCTTCGGGCGCGTAAAGCCATTGAAGATGATTTTTACAGCTTCGACTATGTGCTTGCCATGGATGAAAGTAACTATGGAGATCTTTCCTCAATCGCTCCTAGCGAGCATAGAGATAAACTCAAGCTGTTTCTCGACTACGCCCCGCAACTAGGTGTGAAAGAAGTGCCTGACCCTTATTACGGGGGCAAAAACGGGTTTGAAAAAGTATTGGATCTAATCGAGGTGGCTTCACAAGGTTTATTGGACGACTTGAAAAAGCGTCATAAACTTTAAAAGCGAATAGTGTGCAGGAAAATAACCGACGCAGGTTAGAAGCCTGCATCGGTCACAATTATCCTTATTCAGATGTTGTTTCTGGCTTGCTCACTTTTTCTGCTGCAGGTTGAGCAGCTTCCTTTTTAACAACTGGAGCTTTGGGAGCGGCTTCTTTTGGTTTAGGCTTGGCCACTTGTTCACTGCTGTTAGTTTGCTTTGGAGCAGCGGGCTTTTCTACAGGCTGACTTTGATTGTTACTAGGCGTCGGCTTATTCTCAGTGGGAGCCGCAGCTTTTTGTTCATTGCCTTTGTTGGCGTTCTCAGGCTGCGTATTGTTTCTATTATCTTGCGCCACCGGAGTTGGCTTCTCACCCTGAGGTGGATTCTGGTTTGTGCTAGCTTCGGTTTTTGCTTCAGTAGCAGTGTTACCATTTTTATCCTGGTTTCGCGCCTGGTCAGGCCTTCTGCCACGGTTACGTCCGCCACGTCGACCACGTCGGTTACCCTTGTTGCCAGCTGACTCGTTACGTGTTTTTTGTTGGTCAGTGGCTTGTTCGCCTGACGCTTTCTGCTGTTGAGGTGAATTGCTATCAGGTTTTTTAGTTTCTTCCTGTTGGCGTTGACCTTGCTTGGGTTTCGCAGGTTGCTTGCGATTATCCTGTCTAGGTCCATTTTTTCTTGTGCGATTCTGTTGTCCCTTGTTTTGAGGGCGACGGTTTTGCTGTCTTCTGGGTTGTTGCTTGGCCTTGGGCTTTTCTTCTTCTTTGGGCTCTTCCTTTTTAGCAGTACCAAAAATGCTACCCCATAAGTTTTTAATAAAGCCGCCGTCACCCGTTTTAACAGGTTTAGAAACACTGGGGGCAGGGGCAGAGGGCGCCAGTGATTTAACGGCTGGTTCATCACTGGCCGATTTTTGTGGAGTCGCTTTCTGTGTTACTTCGGCTTGATCTGCTTGAACCGGTGCTACCATCTGGTGGCTGCTTTCTTCGGACACGACATCATCAGGGCGCATTCGAATAATATCGTAATTAGGTGTTTCTAGTCCCGGATTCGGTATCAGTATTAGCTTGACCTGATGGCGTGCCTCAATCTCACTGACCATCATGCGCTTTTCATTGAGTAGGAAGGTAGCCACATCAACGGGTAATTGGGCAACAACTTGTGAAGTTTTATCCTTGATGGACTCTTCTTCGAGAATGCGTAATACGGATAAGGCGAGTGACTCGATGCCTCTAATAGTACCCTGGCCATTACAGCGTGGGCAGACTATCTGGCTGGCTTCGCCTAAAGAAGCACTCAGGCGCTGACGTGACATTTCAAGTAGACCAAATCGTGAGATGCGGCCAACCTGAACACGTGCTCTATCCACTTTCAAGGAATCACGTAAGCGATTTTCTACATCGCGCTGATTGCGCGACTGGTACATATCGATAAAATCAATTACGACAAGGCCACCAAGGTCGCGCAGTCGTAGCTGACGTGCCACTTCTTCAGCGGCTTCGAGGTTGGTATTCAGAGCAGTTTCTTCAATGTCACCGCCCTTGGTTGCTTTAGCCGAGTTGATGTCGATCGAAACCAGTGCTTCCGTATGGTCGATGACAATCGAGCCACCAGAAGGTAGGCGCACTTCACGATTAAATGCGGTTTCTATCTGGCTTTCAATCTGGTAACGCGTGAACAGGGGTACGCTGTCATCATAGTGCTTCAGCTTCTTTATATTATGTGGCATCACCTGCTGCATAAATTCAGAGGCGTTTTTATACAGTTCCTCGTTATCAATCAGGATCTCACCGATATCACTGCGCAAGTAATCGCGAATTGCGCGGATGATGACATTGCTTTCCTGATAGATCAGGAAGGGTGCAGTTCGCTCGACTGAGGCTTTTTCAATGGCTTCCCATAGCTGTACCAGGTAATCCAGGTCCCATTGGAGTTCCTCGTGATTCCTGCCAACCCCGGCCGTTCTGACGATCAGGCCCATGCCTTCCTTGATATTCAGTGCGGCCATTGCCTCACGGATTTCATTACGGTCTTCACCTTCAATGCGACGGGATACGCCACCTGCTCTGGGGTTGTTCGGCATCAGTACCAGATACCTTCCTGCCAGGCTGACGAAAGTGGTCAGCGCTGCGCCTTTGTTACCGCGCTCTTCCTTTTCAACCTGAATGACTAATTCCTGTCCTTCCTCAAGCACATCCTTGATATTGACGCGACCGCCACCGGGGCTAACGTCCTTCTTGAAGTAACTACGGGCAATTTCCTTGAGGGGTAAGAACCCGTGACGAGTGGACCCATAGTCAACAAAGCAAGCTTCCAGACTGGGTTCAATGCGGGTGATACGCGCCTTGTAAATATTGGATTTTTTTTGTTCTCTGGAAGAGGTTTCCAGATCAAGATCGTATAATTTTTGGCCATCAACCATGGCAACGCGCAACTCTTCTTGCTGAGTTGCGTTAACTAGCATTCTTTTCATTGTTATTCTCTCAAGCGCTTAAGCAAGATCGTCCCTGTTTAGTTCAGCAGGCAGAGTAGAGCAAAGCGCTGTAAATTCTTAAAATCTATGGCCTGATCTGTAAGCCAGGATAGCCGGCTACGATCAAGAATGTATTTATTCAAGGTATCCAGGATAAGTTCTGATTACCAAAAAACTGTTTTCTGTGGGTTTGTCACATTTATGCAAGAATGCAAAAAACCTAAGTCGTTTTTATCTAATAGGGGGCTGCATAGATACATTCAAGTGTTGACTGTAATGTATTGTACTAAAAACGATTTTTCCATATCTAATATAGCAGTGTTTAGCATTGGCGGCAATTAACTTAGGACATGTGCGGGTCAGCTGGTATCATCCGCTACATGAATGAAGTCGCAAAAAAGGCATCGCAAGGTGTACAAGTAGTTGAAATAGCTGAAGATCAGGATGGCCAGCGGGTAGATAACTACCTGGTGCGCCTACTCGGCGGCTTACCTAAAACGCGTATTTATCGCTTGTTACGCAAAGGTGAAATACGAGTTAACAAAGGCCGAATAAAGCCTAATCATCGCCTAAAAACCGGGGATATGGTTCGAATTCCGCCGATCAGGCTGGAAGAGGGCGGTAACACTAAAGTCCCCCAAGGTCTCATGAAGGAAATTGGGGCTTCCATTCTCTTTGAGAATGAAGATTGTCTGGTGCTCAATAAGCCCGCAGGTCTGGCGGTTCATGGTGGTAGCGGATTACGCTTTGGACTATTGGATGTGGTTAAGGCTATCAGACCCAATGATGGTTATATGGAATTAGTGCACCGACTGGATCGTGAAACCAGTGGTTGCCTGTTGTTGGCGAAAAATCGGAAAACGCTCACCTTTCTGCATGAGCAGTTCAAGCAAGGCAAAGTCATTAAAAAATACCTGGCAGGCGTCATCGGTAGTTGGCAGGTTGGAAAAATGACTATCACAGCCCCATTAAGAAAAAATACCCTGCAAGGCGGGGAGCGGATGGTGGAAGTGCATGAAGACGGCAAAGCAGCCACTAGTCATTTTTCATTACTGCAGCATTATAAAGGCCTTAGTTTAATGGAAGTGGTACTGGAAACCGGGCGAACTCACCAGATAAGAGTGCATGCAGCCCATCAGGGACATGCTATTGCGGGTGATAAAAAATACGGTGATAAGGAACAAAACCAGAGATTGAAAGCCAAAGGATTAAAGCATTTATTTTTGCACTCACATTGGTTGGAATTTATGTTGCCGGGGCAGTCGGATGCGTTGCAAATAACCACGCCATTGCCACCAGAATTACAAGCGGTTCTGACGAATCTGGAAACAAAAAATTAGCGATGAATGATATCAAATTAGTGATTTTTGACTGGGATGGAACCCTGATGGATTCCGTTATGCACATTGTCGATTGTATGCGAAATTCTATACAAGAGCTGGGATTGGAAGCACGCTCAGACGATGAGATGAAAAACATCATTGGCCTGGGTATGCGTGAAGCTATTTATGCACTCTATCCCGATCACCAAACCCCCGAATTTGCAACGCGCTTTACCGATGCTTACCGGGAGTATTTTTTTACCAGTAACGCGCCGCAAAGTTTGTTTGACGGCGCGATTAAAACCCTGCAAGATCTTAAAAGCAAAGACTATGGGCTAGCCATTGCCACGGGTAAAAGCCGGAAAGGCCTGGATAAAGTGCTGGCTGAGACTGGCATCGGCGGTTTATTTCAAGAGAGTCGATGTGCGGATGAAACCCGTTCCAAACCTCACCCGCAAATGCTGGAGGAAATACTACAGGCTATGGCGGTGAAGCCGCATCAGGCGCTCATGATCGGCGATACAGAATACGATATGGAAATGGCCAGAAATGCTGGTGTCCATCCTGTCGGCGTCAGCTACGGTGTACATGAACCCGATCGATTGAACAAATTTCAACCGGCCCATATTCTGGATCATATAGAACAGTTACCCGCATGGCTGGATAGCCAATAATTTGAATTGAAATAGTAATAAACAAGGTGTCAGCATGAATGAAGAAAAAAATGAAGGATGGGAAAAAGAGTTGGTCAATAAACTAGCCTTTTCAGCGCTCAATGAGCAACGTAAAACCCGTCGTTGGGGCATCTTCTTCAAAATCATGTTCCTGCTTTATATTACCGCTGTGTTGTTTATGTTTGCATCGGGAGATAGTACCGGTAAATCCGGTTTACCCGTGGGTGAACACACCGCATTGGTGGAATTAAGCGGCGTTATTTCGGCAGAAAGTGATGCTAGTGCCGACGTTATTGTGACGGGCATGCGTGAAGCGCTGGAAGATAAAAAGAGTAAGGCGTTAATCATTAGAGCCAACAGCCCCGGTGGTAGCCCGGTTCAGGCAGACTATATTTACAATGAAATTGTACGCCTGCGATTAAAATACCCGAGTAAACCTATTTATTCCGTTATTACCGATGTGTGCGCATCGGCCTGTTACTATATTATTTCTGCCACTGATAAAATTTATGCCAACGAAGCCAGCCTGGTGGGTTCCATCGGCGTATTGAGTGACAGCTTTGGTTTTACTGGCACCATGGAAAAACTCGGTGTGGAAAGACGACTGTATACTGCCGGTGAGCATAAAGGAACGTTGGATCCTTTCTCACCTGAAAACCCGCAGGATGTTGCACACATGAATGGATTATTAAAAGAAGTGCATCAGCAATTTATAAACGCCGTAAAAGACGGGCGGGGCGAACGACTAAAAATATCCGACGATATGTTCAGTGGTTTATTCTGGACAGGGGAAAGAGCAAAGACAATGGGTCTGGTTGATGAGTTCTCAAGTTCCAGCGCCGTCGCACGTGATGTCGTTGGCCAGGAAGACCTGGTGGACTACACACCCAGTCAGAATCTGCTGGATCGTTTGATGGATCGCCTTGGAGCATCAGTAGCGACGAGTATTTTTCCTCAGAATAAGTTGGAATTACGTTGATATTTATCGTGAACTTACTCGGTTTGCTAATTGTTATATGAATTAAAGCAATGGATGACAGGGCATTTACAGCATTAACTGATTTTCTATCTAAAGTACCTGTGGTTACAGGTACAATTGGAAAAGGGGTAGAAGAAGATGGGCAGTGGTGGGTGAAATTTGAAATTGATATAAACCATCAATTTGCATGGCACACAGTTCAGGAACTTGGTCATGTCTTAAATTATTTATCTATTGATGAACGTTTACCCACTTCATTTCATCCAATTTCACCTCCACCCTATATGAATGGAGGCCCTGGAGAATACTTGTCTTGGGTCATAGAGTGTCACGATCCAGAGTTTCGTCCTGGCACATGTGCAAAATGGTTAGAAGAAAGGCTGCCAAAGCCAGTCGATGATTTGGCGCAGTGGGAAAATGAGTAAATTAAAATAAATAGGGGGATCTAAATGGACAAACCAGTCATTGCTGATAACAAGCCTGTCAAAGTCAGCCTTTCCAAAGGACAGGAATATCACTTTTGCACCTGTGGCCGATCGAAAAGCCAGCCTTTTTGTGACGGCTCACATGCAGGTACATCGTTCAAACCTCGGGTGATCGTTTCAGATGAAGACGGTGATGCTTATTTATGTGCTTGCAAGCACACGGGTAATACCCCTTTTTGCGACGGTACTCATAAACAATTCAGTGACGAACAAGTCGGCACGGAAGGCCCCGGTTTAAAAACAGACCCTGCTGAATTACCCACTGCTGTTGCAACCTCAGAAGAACCCACGGTTGCCTATATTCATCAATTGGCCAGAGAAGGCTTATCCAAACTCGGGCATCACGGTCAAATGACATCGATGGGTGTTCCTCGTAATCAGTTGCCTCACTGGGATGATTTGCAAATCATGGCTGCACAAATGGCCACCAAACCTTTGTTGGAAGATATCAGTGTCGCAACCGAACTTGTTATTGGCCCTCAAGCTGATAAACCACTGACATTAAAAATCCCCCTGTTTGTATCAGACATGAGTTTTGGAGCCCTGTCTGAGGAAGCAAAAATATCATTAGCGAAAGGTGCAGAGTTGGCTGGTACTGGTATTTGCTCGGGTGAAGGAGGAATGTTACCTGAGGAACAAGCTGCGAACTCTCGGTACTTTTATGAGTTAGCCAGTGCTCAATTTGGTTACAAAGAAGAGCTGTTAACTAAAGTACAAGCCTTTCACTTTAAAGGCGGCCAAGGCGCAAAAACAGGCACTGGTGGACACCTTCCCGGTAATAAAAATAAAGGAAAAATTTCACAAGTAAGAGGGATACCTGAAGGCGAACCTGCCATATCGCCACCTACGTTCAAGGACCTGTCATCGGTATCAGATTTCAAACGTTTTGCTGATCGTGTTAGAGAACTAACAGGTGGGATTCCTATAGGATTCAAACTCAGCGCCAACCATATTGAAAAGGATATTCAGTTTGCTTTAGATGCCAGCGCAGACTACATCATCCTGGATGGTCGCGGCGGCGGAACCGGTGCGGCACCTGAAATGTTTAGAGACCACATCAGCGTGCCAACAATTCCAGCTTTGGCTAGAGCCCGTCGCTACTTGGATCAGCAAGGTGCCAGCGGACGTGTCACGCTTATTATAACAGGTGGTTTGCGCGTACCCATCGATTTTGTAAAAGCCATGGCTTTGGGAGCGGATGGAGTTGCTATTTCCAATAGTGCCATGCAGGCTATCGGTTGTGTTGCAGCCAGAATGTGCAACACTAATAATTGTCCAGCAGGCATTGCGACACAGAAAAATGATCTTCGGCAAAGAATCAATATAGAACAATCATCTCAACAATTGAGTAATTTTTTTACGGCCTCGGTTGAATTAATGCAAGTCATGGCTCGTGCCTGTGGGCATGATGATTTAAGTAAGTTTAATAATAATGATCTGGCTACATGGCATCGTGAAATGTCATTGTTATCAGGGGTGGAATTTTCGGGTTTTGATGATCCTTCTGGGGGCGTGTAACAATCCGAAATTTATGTTGCAACGTTGACAGTCAAGAGTTTGATTAAGAATTTGTATATTTTTACTTATCTTTTAGTAAAGGAAACAGCATGAGCTACAATATATATCTCTCTGGTGAAATACATACTGACTGGAGGCAACAGCTAAAAGAGGGTTGTGCAGAACATAATCTGTCTATTATATTTACGTCTGCCGTAACAGATCATGAAGCTAGCGACAGTGCAGGCGATTTGCTGGGTGCAGAAGATAAAAATTTTTGGCGTGATCACAAATCAGCAAAAGTTAATGCAATAAGAACTAAGACGCTGATAGAAAATTGCGATGTAGCTGTGGTCCGTTTCGGTGATAAGTATAAACAATGGAATGCGGCTTTTGATGCAGGCTATTGTGCCGCATTAGGTAAACCCTACATTACCCTGCATGATGAAGATATAATACATCCGTTAAAGGAAGTTGATGCATCTGCAATGGCTTGGGCCACGACACCAGAGCAAGTTGTAGGGATTTTAAAGTATGTTAGTGCCAAAGAATAAAGCCAGGTATGTATATTAAATT
>Ga0316205_10001371_pt1 | contig 31483 bp, 31 predicted proteins | sample 3monthpyrite_MG_FD_204941 | JGI IMG/M metagenome (GOLD analysis project Ga0316205, IMG submission 204941) | Microbial mat bacterial communities from mineral coupon in-situ incubated in ocean water Damariscotta River, Maine, United States -... | ecosystem: Environmental > Aquatic > Marine >...
TTGTCGCCGGGGGGGGTATCCTCGCTCATGGCGGCATGCTCATGGGCGCGGCCAGGGTGGCCTGCATCATCTGCAACCAGGCCGACAGGATGAAGGGTGTTGACAGAAACAACAAAAATACGCCGCCAAAGGCGATCGCGGGGGCACCCACAAAGGCCACCGACAGCTGCGGCATGGCTCTGTTGATGACACCGAGCGCCACGTTGTAGAGCACCGCCGCGATCAGAAATGGAGCGGCCAGCGAAAAAGCCAGCCGAAAGGCAGCGGCCACGCGCGCGACACCCCAGGCCCCAAGGTCGCCAGCCAAAGGCAACTGGCCTGCTGGCAGAACGTCATAACTTGCTATCAACATCCGCGCGACAAAAATGTGAAACCCCGAGATCACCGCCAGCGTCATACCCGCGAGCATCAGGAAATTGGCCAATGCGGGCTGTGGGTCGGGGGCAGCACCGCCTGCGATCTGAGATAGCGATGTGGATTGCGCCGCCATCGAGCCCGCAATTTGCAGCGCATGCACCATCAGCCGGACCGAAATTCCAATCAGGAGGCCCGACAGGGTTTCGGTCAGGAAATACATGGCATTGAGTGTGGCCGCGCTGGTCGCTAGCTGCGGGGCCAACGCCGGTGTCAAAAGCGCCGTCATTGCCAAAGCCGCGCCCAGCCGGACGCGCGGTGGAATGAATTGCTCGGCCAGTGTGGGCAGGACCAGGAAGGCGGCCCCGACGCGCAAAAAAACAAGGATCGCCATCATCAGCCAGGCTTGCGACATGCCCAGGATCTCGGCCAGCGGCAGGGTCATGGCGTGGCCACGCCGACAAGCGCCGGTTTTGCCTCCAAGCCAATCTCCTCAAAGGAGAGGACCGGGTTGAGGATGCCGCGCGACAAAAGCACCGTGCGCAAAAAACGGCGGCGCAGCGACGAGGTGACAATCGCCGGATAGGTGCCGTTTTCACCGGCTTGCGCGACCTTGTCACCGACCGCCCGCGCCAGCGTGTTGAAGATCTCGGGCGGCAGCGCCACTTCGGGCTGCCCGGCTTCGCCATTCATCTGGTGCTCGGCAAAGATATCTTCCCATTGCCCGGCCAACTGCACCAGCGGCAGCGTGCCATCGTCGCGTTTCAGCTCGGATACCAGCTGAAAGCCAAGCCGCTGACGCACATGTTCGCAGATGAGGTTGGGCTGCTGCAGCGACGGACGCGCCTCGGCGATCGCCTCAAGGATGAGCGGCAGGTTTCGGATCGAGACCTGTTCCGACAGCAACAGCCGCAAAACGGAATGCAGTACATCCATTGGCACCTTGTCCGGGACAAGTTCGTTCAAAAGGCGGCGGTTGCCTTCGGAGCGGGTCGGGTCGGAAAGCTCAACAAAGGCATCGAGCTGTCGTTGCAGCGCCTTGAACGTCAGCAGCCGCGACAGGTTTTTCTTTAGCGTTTCCATCAGATGTGTCGCCAGAACTTCGCCCGGAGCGACAACGGTGACCCCGGTCAGGGCGGCCCTGTCGCGGTCCTGCGGCGCGATCCAACGCGCCGGCGCGCCATAGACCGGTTCGGAGACATCGCGCCCCGGCGGCAAAGCGCTTTCATCGCCGGATTTCAAGAGCAGCAGGCCGTCGATATCCAGCTCAGACCGGGCGTGTTCGACGCCTTGGATGCGAATGGAATAGGTGCCCGGCGGCAGGTCATCCCGGTCGGTCAGGCGAATCTCGGGCAGGATCATCCCAAAGCTGCGCGCTATGTGGTCGCGCATGTTGCGAATTCGAGCGTCAAGACCGCTGGCGGGATCGAGCGCCATGGACACCAAATCAGGTGCAAATTCGACATGGATATCGTCCAGTTCCAGGACATCGCCGATGCGTTCCGTGGTTTCGGGCGCTTCGGTTTCTACGCTCTCGGCGGTGGCCGCAGCCTCTTTGCGGATCGTCGCGGCGCGAAAATATGCGGCCGCTGCGAGGCCTCCGGCCCCCAGAACGAAGGGAAAAAAGGGCAGGCCGGGCACGACCGCGAACACCGCCATCAAGGCCGCAACGGTCGCCAGCGCCGTGGGATGCCGGCCAAGCTGCGTAAACAGCGCCACATCGGTCGCGCCCGAGGTGCCGCCGCGCGCCAGCAAAAGCGCCGATGCAATGGCGATGATGACGGCAGGAATTTGCGAGACCAGACCATCCCCGACGGTCAGAACCGAATAGGTTTCAAAGGCCTCTTTAAGCGGCATCCCATGGATCGCGGTGCCAAAAATCAACCCCATGACGAGGTTCAGAAGCGTGATCATCAGCCCCGCGACCGCATCGCCTTTGACAAATTTCGACGCTCCGTCCAGCGAACCGAAAAACGTCGTTTCGGCCTGTTCGCGTTCGCGCCGCGCCTTGGCCTCGGTATGGTCGATGGCTCCGGCCGACATGTCGCTGTCGATGGCCAACTGGCGCCCGGGCATGCCGTCGAGCGCGAACCGCGCGCCAACTTCGGCCATGCGGGCGGCCCCTTTGTTGATCACGATGAAATTCACGATCAAAAGCACACCGAAAACCACCAGCCCCATCACGACATTGCCGCCCATCACGAAATTGGCGAAGCCCTCGATCACGCCACCTGCGGCACCGGTGCCGGTATTGCCGTTGCCGATAATGAGCTTGGTGGAGGAGACGTTGAGCGACAGCCGCAGCATGAGCGAGGCCAGCAGCACGGTGGGGAAGGCCGAAAAATCCAGTGGGCGTTCGATGAAAAGCGTGACGGTGAAGATCAAAATGGCCAGCCCGAAAGACATGGCAAGACCGAGGTCCAACACCCAGGACGGCACCGGCAGGATCATCATCACGATGACCGACATCAACGCGAAGGCAAACAGGATCGTGGGCTGAAAAATATCCCGTATGCTCATATTGTCATGGCCTTTCTGACCATAGCCCGCTCTGCTGGGTGGTGCCGATTTCGAACTCGATCAAATACGTTATAATTTCAGAGAGTTACCAATTTCTTAGCTGCCCGGAACAGAGGGCGACAGCAGCGCGGAAACCGCAGCGCGCATATCCCGGCTCCGGGTCAATAACGCACTGATCTCATTGGCGCTGCTGGCGGGCACGGGCGGGGCGACATCGGAAAGGGCTACGGGAGAATCAGCCTCGGACGCGGAAGCCAGGTCACGCGTGATCCGGTCGAAGGCGGCGTTCAGGATCTCCCGGTCCGGGGCGCGATCAGTGTCGCCAGCCAGGATGATGTCGCGTGTCAGATCGGGCAGGCCGCGTGTCAGGAAATAATTCGCGACCTGGCGTCGATAGGCCGGCGACGGGAATTGCCCGAACTGATCGAACTCTGGCGAAGACAGAAGGATCAAAAGCTGCGCCGTCTGGCCCTGATCCATCAGAATATCAATGACATCGGTAAAGATCGGCATGGCGGCCGAGGCATCGCTGCCCAAGGCCGCGTTCAGGCGTTGCATGATCGGATCCAGATTGCCGGCCAGCGCGTGGGCCAGCGCGGTGACATGAACCAGGCCATTGAGATCGGGCGGAGGGTTGGTTTCAAAAATCAACGCCTCGGCGGCCAGAAGATCGGCAGGTCGGGCGCGGCCCTCGGTGTCGATCTGGGCGCGCAGCCGGTGCGTCATGGCGGCGACGGCATTGACGCTGCTGACATGGGCGGGCGGCGCAGAGGAATTGGCGCGAAAGGCGGCGTTGTCGGGCGCGGCTTCGGCCAGATCCAGATCGAGAAGCGCCAGAGTCTCATGGCCAAGCCGACCGCCACGGTATAAGTTCGCCCTGATTTCAAGCGCGGCCGCGTCGTCGCCAAGAGTGACGAAATTGCGCGCCAGCATGGGACCAAAGAGGTCGCGCAAGGTGGCAGGCAAGGAGAAAAAATCGGCCAGGATACGGGCGCTGGTGTCGGTATCGGGGCGGTCCTGTCCGGGGCCGGTGAGGAACAGCCAGAATGTCATCGCCGCGTCGCACCCCCCACGTGCGTCGAAATCGCCAAGCCAGCCGTATGTTCCGTATTCGACATAGGTCGCCAACCCGGTTAAAAACGGTGGCGGTCGGTTCATCTGGTCCAGCCAAAAGGCGGCCTCGGCCCCGAACCCATAAAACAGATAGAACTCCGCCAACAGCTGCGCACGCTCTTGAACAAGCTGTCCGCGACCATCGTAGATCCCCAATCTGAGCGCGCCGATCCCATTGGCAAAGCTCATTCCGTCGGACCATTGCGAGGCGGGCCGGGAGGGCGGCGCAATGCATGAGGCGGCGGGCTGCGGTTGCAGCCGCCCGGGCCGGGTATTTGTCCGCAGGTCGAACGCATTAGCCATTTCAAGAGGTGGCGGGTTCGGAGCAGCAGGTGCACCGCGCGCAGGCATTTGCAGCGCTGTCTCAGCGGTCTCAAACGGGGCATCCGGCATGGTCGAGATCGGATCGCCCGCCTCAAAAGACATGCCGGGGGCCACATCCAGCAGGCCCGCTGCCGTGGCGCGGGCCAATTGCTCGGCCAGGGCATTGCCAGCATCGGTCACGTCGATCCCGGGCCCGGCAATATCGTTCGTCGCGGGGAAGGGTGGAACCGGGGGGGGCGGGATCAGTGCAGGCAGGGCCGGAGGTGCCCGCGTGCCAGCAAAGAGCGGCAGACTGGCGGCGGGATCAGGCGGCAATGCGGCCAAAGGCTCGGACGTAGGTGGCGTGTCGGGCAAATAGGGTGTGTCGCTGATATCAATGACGGCCAGGTCGTCCTGAAAGCGTTCGATACTGACTGCGCAGGGGCAGGCGAGGTTCAGATACAGTCCATTCTCGGATCGGATCGCGGTCAGACGGGTGCGCCCGATCAGGTCAAAGACTTGCGAGACATCAAATTCGGGCGCGTCGGGGGTAAAGCGAATGACGACACCGGCCTCAACGCGGATGATCTGCCAGTCTCGCTCGGCCCCGATGCGCGCCACCAGCCGGGTAAAGCCGTCATGCTCACCCGATCGAACCGGCACGACCTGAGCTGCGGCAAGGCTGCCGATAAACGCAAGGCCGAGTGCCGCAATGCCAGCCAGCAGCCTCATGCCGCCGCCTGCCGCAGCCCTTTCAAGGCATCCTCAAGGTCGTTGAAGGAGGGGCGATTATGGCCCGGCGTGTTTTGGCGGCCAACTTCGATGCAGATATTTGTCGCGTGATTGTGCAGATTGGCGACCAACACCTCACGGATGAGGCCGTAGAAATTATGCTCCTCCTCGATCACGGTTTTGACGCGGGCCGCGAACGGGCCCACCAGCCCATAGGCCAGAAACACGCCCAGAAATGTCCCGACCAACGCGCCGCCAATGAGTTTGCCAAGAATTTCAGGCGGTTGATCAATCGATCCCATGGTCTTGATCACCCCCAGAACGGCGGCAACGATGCCGAGCGCGGGCAGGCCGTCAGCGATGGTTTGCAGCGCGTGCGACGAGTGCATCGCGTGGTGCAGATTGCCCTCAAGCCGTTTTTCCAGAACATCCTCGACCTGATGCGGATCATCAAAATTGAGCGAGGCCGAGCGGAGCGTGTCGCAAATCAGATCCACCGCTTCCCGATCGGCCAGGATCCTGGGATAGGTGCTGAAAATGGACGATTCGGCGGGTTTTTCGGTGTGCTCCTCCAGGGCGACCGCATTTTCGCGGCCGAGCCGGATCAATTCATAGAGCAGGCAGAGCAGATCACGGTAATCATCATGCTTCCATTTCGGGCCTTTAAAGACTTTGAGCACATCCTTGATCGTATGTTTCACGCCGGCGAAATCGTTCGACAGCATGAAGGCCCCCACCGCAGCCCCGCCGATCATCGTCATCTCGTAGGGCAGCGAATACAGAATGATCCCGAGCTTCCCGCCCGAGGCGAGATAACCGCCGAAAACCATTCCGAAAATCACGATTATGCCAAGAATGCCTACCATGGTTTACCTTCTACTCCGTCTCATCCGTCAGGGTTGTGCGTTGGGTGAAACAGCAGACGACATCGGAGCAGATGCGTTGCGCGTCGCCAGAAGAACCGAGATTGAATAGGCGATGGGTGGATCCAGTTCAGCCAGAACACCCGCAGCCGCCTCTGATTGCATGCGGCCCAGAAACCCGGCGGCAAAGCTGGGGTCCATCTGCGAAAACAGGGCCGCCGCATCGCTGGCATCCATCGTCTCATACATATCGGTCAGACGTTCGAGATCGGATTCCGCGGCAGTATCGGAAAGCGATAACAGCGCTTCCAGCCGGGCCTCGGTCTCCTCCAGAGCGACCAGTTGGCCAGCGACCATCGCCTCGGCCTCTTCGACCGCCCGCTCGCGCTCTGCGATCAACGCCTCGCGTTCATCCAGCGCCTCGGCGCGCCCGACAACGCGCGCCAGCGCCAGCTCCAGCGATTCCAGCGACATGCTTGGCACCATTTCCTGTGCCACCGCTGGCGTCTCGCGCGGCGTCTCGGAGGGATCTCCGGCTGCCGCGAAGGCAAAGTCGAGCGTGCCAATTCGCAAAACACCAGACGCCATGAAAAGCGTGAAAAAGGCTATCAACCCAATGCGTTGCCAGGGCCCGCGACGGCGTGTTCGGGTTCTCGGGTGTTGCATCGTTTTATCCCAGACCAGCGAGAAGCGATTTCGATTTCAGGAACAGCGGTATCGTCGCATCCGCACGGTCCCCGGTCGTTTGACGTCGCGATCCGAACATGATCGCAGGTTTTGCACCGGGTAAGGCCTCGGGCGCGGCCTCGTTCTGCCAGGCGGCGTCGGCATCGTCGTCGTCGGACATCAGATCCTCGAACACGTTCCAATTTGGCTCTGCATTTGTGTCCGCATTGGCGGTATCGGTATCGGTGGCGGGTGGCGGGGCCTCGCCAACATCGTGGCAGGCTGATATCATCAATTCCAATTCCTCCAGCAGCGTCCGCGCCTCGGTATTCAACTCCTCCAACCTGGTGGCAGAACCTTCCGAGCCGGATTTGGTTTCGGCCAGCGCCTTGCTCATGTCGTCGACCTGCGCTGACAACACCGCAATCGCCCCGCCTAGGCCATTGTCGATACGCGATAGCCGGGTTAGGCGACGCGACAGAATCAGACAGAAAATTCCGGCACCAAGGGTCGCTGAAATCAGCATTATGTCGGCGGTATTTCTCAGGATCATTTCCATTCAGTTCACCACGAATTCGGTTACAAGAAGATCGCGCACCAGCACTTCGCCGGTGACAATCTGGATGCGGCGCAGAAGTTGCGCGCGCAGGCGGACAAGCGTGCGGGGGTCGTTCAGCTCCTGCATGTCAATCACCCGCAGATAGCCGTTGAGCACATCAAGCACGCGCGGCAGCAGGTTGGTCACCTCTTCGGCATCATCGGGGGCGACCTCAAGCTCGGCGGTGAACAAAAGCTGGCGGCCCAGAGCGCCGGACCCGATTGTGATCACCATCGGGTCAAGCGGAACAAAGGCCACTTCTTCAGGCTCGGGCCGGATATATGTGACGGCTTCCTCACCGTCACCGCCATGACCGCTGCCCTGGTCGTCATAGCCGGCGCTGTCTGACGATCCGCCAAGCGGGCCGCTGGTCACGGCCCAATAGCCGCCCGCACCGCCGGCAATGGCAAGCGCCAGCCCAATGATCAGCGGAATCAGCAAGCCCTTTTTCTTTTGGGGTGCATCTGCACTTGGCTCACCTTCTGCCACCTTTCCCACCTCCTGCGCTTTTTTGGGCTTCCCGACCATAAGCCGATCAGAACTAACCAAATCTTAAGCGAGCTGCGTTTTGATCGGCGCTGTCAGGCCAGAACGGCTGAAAGGAGAAATCACCGGTGCAGCAGCTCATTGATACCTGGGGGGGGCTGGATCTGCGGCGGCGCGCCACCCTTCTGGGCGGGATCGCGGGGTTGTTGACCGTGCTGGTTTTTTTGTCCCGCATGGCAATGGCCCCCAGTTTCGCCCTCCTCTATTCCGGCCTTGATCCCGCCGCCGCCGGCGAGGTGATTTCCGCGCTTGAGGCGCGTGGCGTGCGCTATCAGGTGCGCGGCGATTCGATCCATGTCGAAGAGGTCGACCGCGATGCGCTACGCATGTCTCTGGCCGGCGAAGGCCTGCCTGCATTGGGCGCACAGGGGTACGAACTGCTTGATTCGCTTTCTGGTTTCGGCACCACGTCGCAGATGTTCGATGCCGCTTACTGGCGCGCCCGCGAGGGTGAGCTTGCCCGCACCATCGCCGCAAGCCCGCGTATTCGCGCCGCGCGCGTGCTGCTGGCCACCTCCGGAAACAACCCGTTCCAGCCGCAGAATGAGCCCTCGGCTTCGGTCAGTATCCGGCCCGTTGCGGGCGGCATCTCGGCCAGTCACGGACAGGCGCTGCGGTATCTCGTGGCGGCTGCGGTTCCGGGCCTGCTGCCGGAAAATGTCACCATCATCGATTCGGATTCAGGCCGCGTTCTGGCTGGCGAGGACGGACCGAATGGCGCGTCGGATGCCGTCGGCCAAGCCGATCAGCACCGCCAGAACATCGAACGCCTGCTGAATGCCCGCGTCGGGCCCGGCAATGCCGTGGTTGAGGTCAGTGTTGAGCTGGTCCGGTCGCGTGAAACCGTATTGGAGCGTCGCATCGACCCCGACAGCCGCGTCGTGATCGGCACGGAAACGGAGGAGATGACCAACAGTTCCACCGAAAGCGGCACCGGAGCGGTCACAGTGGCCTCGAACCTGCCCGACGGCGATGCCGCCGGCGGCGCGGGTGGCAACTCGTCGCTGCAAAACACCGAAACGCGGGAGCGGGTTACCTATGATGTCTCGGAGATCCAGCGCGAAGTCGAAAACGGCCCCGGCGCGATCCGACGCATCAGCGTGGCGATTCTGGTCAATGCGGTGTCAGTCGCGGGCCCGGACGGGATTTTGCAGTCGCAACCGCGTGACGCGGCCGAGCTCGAATCGCTACAATCCCTGGTCCAGTCGGCGATCGGTTTCGATGCGTCGCGCGGCGATACCGTGACCATCCAATCCATGGCGTTCGAACCGCCGCCCGATCAGGGGCTTGAAGACGTCGCCGGTGCCGGGCTGTTTGCGCGGCTTGATGTCATGGCCCTGCTGCAATTGCTGGGGCTCGTCGTGGTCGCACTGACGGTGGCGTTCGGCGTCGTGCGGCCTTTGTTAATGCAACGCGCGGTCAATGACATCGCATCGCCAGAGCGGGCGGCCCTGCCGATGCGCGCCCCGGCACTTGGCCTTGCGGGCCCGCAAGCGGTCGCTGCCGCGCCGGCGCAAACCCTGGCACCCGCAGCCGCAGGCATGCCGGTGCTGCCCCAAACCGCCGCTGGAGTTTTACCAGAAAACGGCCGCGCATTGCCGGCATTGGCAAATGAGGCCTCGCCAGACCAGCCACAGGTTCCTGCCCTGGAGGTTGCTGAACCCGCTGATCCGGTTGCCCGCCTGCGCCGTCTTATCGAGGAGCGGGAGGAGGAAACGGTGGAGATTTTGCGCTCATGGATGGCGGAAGACGAGGAGGCAACATGACATTGAGGGCCCTAAAGCTGGAGGTTTTCGGATCCAGTCGGATCGCCAAGGGCGGCGCGCCTGTCGCTGGCGGCGATACCGAGGAATTGCGGCTGAGCGCCTATGAAGGCGGTTACAAATCCGGCTGGGACGACGCGACCGCCGAGCGGGAAAAATCCGATCAGCTTATCGCCGCCGACCTTGAGCGTAACCTGCACGACATATCATTCACCTATTCCGAGGCGCGGGCTGAAGTGCTGAACGGGTTTGGGGGGCTCATAGAATCCATTCTGACCAGCTTCCTGCCCGCTATCGCGGCCGAGGCCGTGGTGCCACTGGTCAATGCCGAACTGGAGGCGCTGTTACGCGATCTGGGTGACCCGCGGTGTGAACTGTTGGCCTCTCCGCGCACGGCCGCGCAGCTTGAATGGCTGATCAGCCGACATCTGGAAGCCGATCTCCACATTATCCCCGAGCCTGCCTTTGCCGACGGTCGCGTGTCCCTGCGCTTTGGCAACGAAGAGCGCGAAGTCGACATGTCCGGCATGGTCGAAACCATGACAACCGCGATCCGGGATTTCACCCAAACCGACATATTCATCGAGGAGCGGCAGAATGCCTGATCCGACCCCCCCCCAAGCAGGCCAGAACCGGCTGCGGTCCGTGCCTGTGGAAATTCGCGTTTCGGTTGGTCATGCCCGCCCGACCGTGGCCGAATTGCTGGAACTGCGCCAAGAGGCGGTCTTGCCGCTCGATCGGCGCATCGAAGACCCGGTGGAGCTTTATGTCGGTGACCGTTTGGTGGCCTATGGCGAACTGGTCGAACCCGAGGGCGGTGGGGCCGGGTCGCTTGGCGTGCGGCTGATCGAACTTGTGGATGGTGGCGCGGGGTGATCCGGGAGATGCGGCGCGCGCTGTCTCTTGCTCTCTTTCTGGGCCTGGTCCTTGCGGCACCCGCTGCCGCACAGGAGATCGCGATTGATTTTGGCGAGGGCGAATCTCTGACCGCGCGCACATTGCAGATCATCGCGTTGGTCACCGTGCTCAGCCTGGCACCGGGGCTCGCGATCATGATCACCAGTTTTCCTTTTGTGGTCACGGTTCTCTCGATCCTGCGACAGGCCATCGGGTTGCAGCAATCGCCGCCAAATATGCTGATCGTGAGTCTGGCGCTTTTTTTGACCTATTTCGTCATGGCCCCAGTGTTTGAAGCGTCCTATCAGGCCGGGATCGGCCCGCTGATGGATGGCCAGATGGAAACCATGGACGCGCTGGCCGAGGCCTATGAACCCTTTCGCGTGTTCATGATGGCAAGGGTCGACCCTGATACATTGCAAACGATGTCAAGCTTGCGCGACGGCGTACCCGATGCGGCCCCTGACCCTTCGGTGTTGATCCCGTCCTTCATGCTAAGCGAAGTTGAACGCGCCTTTCAGATTGGGTTCCTGGTTTTCCTGCCCTTCCTGATCATTGACCTGGTGGTGGCCGCGATCCTGATGTCGATGGGCATGGTGATGGTGCCGCCGGCGATCGTGTCGCTCCCGTTCAAGCTCGCCTTTTTTGTTGTGGCCGACGGATGGGCCCTGGTCACCGGCGCGTTGGTGCGCAGCTATTTCTGAAACGGAGGATGCCCATGCCAGGCGAAGCCCTGAAGTCCCAGACCCCGCAACGGTCGGATAGTTTCACCCGCAAAGCACGCGTTCTGCTGGAGCTGTTCGGCCCCAACGGTCTGGAGCGTCTTGAAGGTGCGGGGTTGGAGCCCGGTATCATAAAGGCGATCGAAGAGGCCGCGGTGGCATCGCCCGGGCCGGAGAATGATCCGCATTCCGGGCGGGATGGATTGCTGCACCGGTTTCGGGAACGGGGCTTGCTGGATCGCGCGGACGGTGCTCCCGCGCCGGTTCCGTCGCCCTTACCCGTCCCGGCACCTGCCTCTGGCGGCATTCGTTCAACCGTCGGCCACCGCATTGCGGCCCATTTGAGTGACGGGGATCTCGAGAAGGAAAACCCCGCGGTCATTGCCTTTATTCTGCAATCGCAGCCGAAATCAGTTCAGGCGCGCGTTTTGCGGGCTCTGCCCGGCGCGTGCGCGCGCGCCACGGTTCGGCACATGAGACGTTGAGCACGAAAAAGCCCCGGCAAGTTTCAGACCGGGACACATTTCTGTGACGGTTGTCTTTCTACCGAACAATCAGCTCCGCATGCAACGCGCCTGAGGCGTTGATCGCATTCAGGATGTCGATCATATCGCCCGGTGACACGCCGAGCGCATTCAGACCCGCAATCACTTCGGACAGGGATGTGCCATCGGCAATCTCGGCCAGCCCGGTGCCCGCTTCTTCGTCTATCGTGGCTTCGGTGCGTGGCACGATAACGGTTTCGCCTTGCGCGAACGGGTTTGGCTGAACCGCTATCGGGCGCTCCTCGATCCGAAGCGTCAGGTTGCCCTGCGCCACGGCCACGCGTGAAATGCGCACGTCTTCGCCCATCACAATCGTGCCCGACCGTTGATCGACCACGACGCGGGCGCGGCTTTCAGGTTCCACCCGGAGGTTTTCAATACGATAGACCGAATGGGCCGGTGACAGATCGCGCGTGGCCGTCAGATCCAACGCCACGGTGCCCGCATCCAGCATCAATGCCACGGGGCGGCTGTAAAGCCCGTTGATCGCTTCCTCGATCCGCGCGGCAGTGGTGAAATCGGGGGTTCGCAGGGCCAGGCGCATGGTGTCCAGGCTGTCCAGCTCAAAATCAACCTCGCGTTCTATTCGGGCCCCGGATGGCACGATGCCGGCGGTCGGCACACCTTCGACAACGCTGGCGGCATTCCCTTGCACGGCGGCCCCACCGGCGATGATGCTGCCCTGGGCCACGGCATAGATTTCTCCATCGGCGGCGGTCAGGGGCGTCATAACCAGCGTCCCGCCCATCAGGCTCTCGCTGTCACCGATGGCCGAAACCGTGATGTCGATCTGGCTGCCGGCGCGCGCAAATGCGGGCAGCGTGGCGGTCACAATGACTGCGGCCACATTTTGCGGCCGAAACTGTTCACCGGTCACATTCACGCCAAGCCGCTCAAGGATATTGGCCATGATCTCTTCGGTGAAGGGCGAATTTCGGATACCGTCGCCGGTGCCGTTGAGGCCGACGACCAGGCCATAGCCGATCAGATCATTGCCGCGCACGCCGTCAAATTCGACCAGATCCTTGATGCGGATCGGAGTGGCAGCTGCCGCATTTGCCGCGAAAAACACCGCCAGTGCCAGGAAAAACCGGATCATCACATATACTCCGTCAGGCTGAGACGCGACAGCCGGGTGGTCAGAAGATAAAGGCTTTCGAGGCGGGTCTGCGCCTGCTGCAGCTCGGTGGCGACCGTAAAGGGGTCAATGCCGGTCAACGCATTGCGCTCAAGCTCCAGAAAACCGCGTGCGGTGTCATTGCGCACCATCGCGGATTCGATCCGCGCCTCGACATCGCCAAGCCCGGCGCGCAATCCGGTGACGCCCTCATTGCCTTCGATCATCTGCAACGCGGCAGTTTCCAGCAATTGCTGTTTGTCCGCCTCGGTGGCGGGGCCCTGGCCCCGCGCCACAAGGCTGGTCAGCGCCATACCCATCAGGGATTTGCGCAAGGCCGGGTCCAGCGCGCTCAGCGGGTTGGCGATGGTTTCGCCTTCGGCCACAGAAAACCCCGCCCCCGGATTGGTGCTGCCCTGATAGGCAAGCGTTTCAAAGCCGCCGCCCGCATCCATGAACCAACTGTCCAGTGTGGCAATCAGATCGGTTGCATCAGCCGCCCCCGCGGCCAGAGGGGCCAGTTGCGCAAGCAGGGCGTCGGCGCTGATCAATGGTGCGGTATCGGTGGCGGTGCCGGAAAACAGAGCTCGCCCCGCAACCTGTTGATTGAGCATCGCAATCGAGGTGTTCAGCCGATCCTCTGCACTGGCGGCCACGATCTCCATCTCCTGACCAGCGCCGGTGCCCGAGGCCGCCAGCAGCGCCGGCCCTAACTCAAACAGCTGATCCTGGATCGTGCCAAGTGCGGCTTGCGCCGCTGAGGTTTGCAGCGCCGCCTCGGCCCCGGAATTGCGATAGGCATCAAACAGGCGCAGGCTGCGTTCGATGCCCGATAGCGCCGAAAAATCACCGCGCAGGGCCTTCGACAGATCGCTGGCCTGTCCACTGGACAGTTCCTGGGTCAGGCGGGTGAGGTCGGTTTTGACCTGAGCCTGGTTCTGACGCAGGAAAAAACTGCGGGCCTGATCGGCGACCGAGGTTATGGCCATGGCTCAGATCCTCATCAACTGGTCAAGCATCTCTTCCACTGCCGAGACGATGCGGGCATTGGCGGCATAGGCGGTTTCAATCTCCAGCAGGCGCTGCAATTCCTGATCGGTATCGACACCGCCGCGCAGTTCCGCCTCCCGCAGGACGCCATAGCGGCCCGCGGCCTGGGCGAGATCGGATTCGGCAAACTGGCGGTCGGTGGCTGTCAGGGAAAGGAAATCGCCCGCCAGTTCGCTCATCGAGCGGCTGGTGCCGGAATAAATGGCCGAGGTTGTGGGCCGGTTGGCCTGAAGCGCCTCAAGCGTGGCTTGCAGAAGCATCGGATCCCCGGCATCGCCTTCGGCGACTGCCCCGATGCCGTCGCGCAACCGCCAGACCGCCCCGCCCTGCACCGGATCGGCCAACGCATTGATGCGCAGCCGCGCGGCCAGCCCGGATTCGTTACCAGCGGTTGCCAGGCTGCCGGCATCGGTAAAGAGGCCCGGATCGGTCAGCGCGCGGGTTGGGTCCAGCGCGGGGTCATCCATGCGCGCGGTCAGGTCCAGCGCAACACCATCTAGCTGCGCCTGCGCCTTGACGCCGATGGAGTCGCGCACGTCAAAAAGGGCCGCGAGCCGCCCGCCCTGAAGCGAGGCATAGCTGCCGCCAAGGTTGATGGGCCGCCCATTGACGCTGAGCCCGGACAGATCGCCATTCGCATAGCTCATATCGGCGGCAATGGCGGCGGTGGGTGTGAATCCGAACTGCGCCGGGCGGCCGTCCAGAAGGGCAAGGCCATCACCGGTAAAGAGCGAAACCATTCCGCTTTCGTTGCGTATCTCACGGATCGGAACCAGATCCGAGACGCCGTCGATCAGCGCCTGCTGCTGGTCTTGCAGCCCGAGCGCATCCTCACCCCGGGCAACAGCGCTGCGAATGGATATATTCAGATCGTAAATTGCCGAGAGGGACCTGTTCAGCGTCTCAACCTCGGTGCCGATTTGGCTGTCGGCTTCGCGGCGGATGGTCTGAATGCCGTCCGAGATGGTGTTCAGACGCGCGGCCAGACGCCCGGCGCTTTGCAATACGCTCTCCAGCCGTGACTGGCTGTCTGGGCTGCTGGCGGCGGTCACCAGCCTGGATTCGAAATCATCGAAATTGCCTGACAGGCTGCCGGGGTCGTTGGGGGTGCCGATCAGGGCTTCGATTCGGGTCAGGAAATTGGCGCGGGTATCGGCCTGACCTTCGGCCGCTTCCGCCCCACGGCGTTCGCCAAGCAGGATTGGATCGACATTGCGGGTGACCCCGACGACCCGCACACCCGCGCCCGCGCCTTGCACCAATGGCGATAGCGATACCCGGCGCACACCATAGCCGTCGGTATTGGCATTGGCGATGTTCGAGGACACCACCGAGGCCGCCCGGGTGCTGGCAGTCAACCCGGTCAGGGCCGCGGTCAGTGCGCTGGAAATGGTCATGGGGAAACCCCGGCTTATCTAGCGATCAACGCTTGATATTGGTGGTTTCCTGCAACATCTCATCGACGGTCTGGATGATTTTGGCATTCGAGGAGTAGGCGCGTTGCGTCTGGATCAGTTGCGTCAGCTCGCCTGCCACATCGGTTGTCGATTCCTCGCGCGCAAATCCGATAACGTCACCGGTTGGCCCATCGCCCGCATCCCACATGAAGAACGAACCACTGTCGGGCGAGATCTGATAGGCCTGATTGTTAATGGCAATCAGCCCGTTGGGGTTGGGCACGTCGATCACGGGCACCTGATAGATGACGCGGGTAAAGCCGCTGTCATAGATGGCGTGCACCTTGCCCTCGGGATCGACCTCGACCGATGTGAGGTTGCCGACCGGTGAGCCATCTTTGACCACCGGCGCGAAGGAGAATGTATCGGAAAGCTGCGTCAGCCCGGATGGATCGCCGAGCGCGCCGATCGCAATTTCAAGCGGGCCGCCGTCAATGTTGACCGAGACGGATCCGGTCGCGCTATCGTAGGCCCCGCCGCTGATCGTGGTGACCGAAGCCAGATTGCCGCCATTGCCGCGCGCGGTATCGAAGGTGACGGTGTATTCGCCGACCACCGCATTGCCCGAGGCGGAATCGCGGATCGTCATGGCCCATTCATTCGAGGATCCGCTGGCCGGAACCGTCGGAGTATAGGTTACTTCCAGAACCTGGCTGGTTCCCAAGTTGTCGAAATACTCGGTCGACATGACCAGCGGATCGCCCGATTCGCCTGCCGCCGTGGCGGTTGCGGGCAGGTTGACGGTCAGGTCCATCTTGGTCGTCGGATCACCTGCGAACTGCCCGGTATTGGCGCGGATCGGCTCCAGTGCTGCTGTGGTGTCACGGGGGAATGTCGGCACCGTGCCATCCGCATCGGCCGGCCATCCCATCAGAACCAGCCCGGTTTCCGTGGTCAGATACCCATCGGCATCGGGGCGGAACGACCCGGTGGTGGCCAGCATCACCGGATTGCCGCCGGTCGGGTCATTCAGCGAGCTGGAGGTTGTGACCGGCAACATGCCGCGCCCGCCAATGGCCAGATCGGTGGGGTTGTTGGTGGTGATGAGCGTGCCGCGTTGGTCGACCAGGCGATCGGTGATCACGCGCACGCCGCCCGCCGAGTAACTGCCGCGCCCCTGGCCGATCACCATGGATTGGAAATCGGTCACGGCACGTTTGTAGCCATAGGTGCCGGAATTGGCGATGTTGTCGGAAATCGAGGCGAGGCGGCTGGCGTTCACGTTGAGGCCGGCAACACCCGCGTTGAGCGAGGAGGATATGGTCATAAATGCGCCTTTCTGCTGCATCTCGTCGTATCGCTGACAAAGAAAGCACAGCAGGGTTTAACGCGGGCCTAACGGTTCAAATTGAACATAGTTTGTGGCTCAAGCACCTGATCTAAGAAGGATAATTTCGACGCGATCATTGCGCACCGCCATCGGATCATCTGTTGCAGGGCTGCGATCGGCGTGGCCAGTGACGCGCTGAAACCGCTGCGGGTTCACCCCCTCCGCCTCAAGCGTGCGGCGCAAAAGCTGCGCCTGCATCATGGATTTCTCCCACCGGGTTTCCTGGACCACGACAATGGGCTCTGCGCGCACATACGCGCCCACCGCCACCCCATTTGAAACCGTATTGAAAAGCTCGGCCATGATGCCGGTGAACTCCGACAGCCAGGGTTGCAGCGTCGTCCCATCCTCTGAAAAGAGCGGCGCGCCGGGGCGGGCGAAAACCTCGATCACCAGGCCCATGTCGGTCAGGCGGGTCTGCACCTGGTCCAGCGTCTCATCGCTGATCCGCGAATCGCCGGCACCGTTCAACCTATCCTCGATGTCTTCCAGGGCCGCTTGCTCCAGCGCCTCGGCACTGTATTCGGTGCCCGAGATCCCCATGGCCTGACGCCCTTCGGTCGGAAACTCAGAGCTTGCACCGGTGCCGCTTTGCGCAAGGGTTTCCTCGGAAAAGGGGCTGTCGCCGCCGAAGGATCCGGTGCCGCCGCCGGATATTCGTGCCACCGGAATCGTGGGAGTGAAGTAATCGGCCAGACCCTTGCGCTGCTGCTCGGTGGTGGCATTCAAGAGCCACATCAGCATGAAAAACGCCATCATCGCGGTCACGAAATCGGCATAGGCCACTTTCCACGCGCCACCATGATGGCCGCCGCCGGCGATGACCTTCTTTTTCTTGATGATAATCGGGCGCAGCGTGTTTTGTGCGTCCATGACGGGCCTCGGCAAATTTCGATCTGCCGGAACGCTAACAGCGACCTCTGAACAAGGGCTTAAGGCCTGCCCGCCTAACCGGCGGTCGATTTCTGCGCCGCCAGCTGCAGGCGTAGCGCAACCGCCCCGCCCCGCAAAGCGGCCGCAGCCCCCTCCCGCAACGACCCCGCAAACAGCTGCTGCTGAAAAAGGGTCGATCCATCATGATCGTCCGCGGTCAGCAACGCGGGACCGACCAGGATAGTATGGTTCACCCGGCCTTTTGGCGCGCGCGGGCTGGCGGCTCTCTCCAGCTAGGCTTCATTATGGGACGTTGCATCGCATCCCGTCTTGACCGGTCAGGTGCTTAAGTGGGGTCACGCTCAACGGCTTGATGCGCATGGAATGTAGACGTGGCGATCTGAAAATACGCGGCAGATCGGCGTGCCCCCATAGGCAACAGGTTGCTCTTGGGTGGACATAATCATTTCCGAAATGTGCGGTCGAGCTCCGTCCCGTTGTCAGGCGGGTGATTGCCACGCAATCACCGAGTGGAGGCGCAAAATATGCTAATGCTTTCTACAGGGTTTCGTCGACTTTCCGAAGCTGACCGCTCTTTCGTTCCGGGCTTTGATTCGACCCTGCTCGACCGTCGTCACCCCGTTACGCAAACCCGTTTTCGCATTTGTTCTTCTCCAAACCCCAGCATCCCTACTTCCGGGTCTCCGGCAAGCAAGCAGTGGTTCAACGGCGCTGAACTTGTTGACGACCGCGAACCCGGTTTTGAAGCCCCGTGGGCCGAGCTTTCAAAAGCCTGCATTTCGCCAGTGCATTGACTGGACAACGATCAGCGGCGCGTTTAAACGTCGTCGCTGCGCCTCACTGGCTCAGGTAGTGGATCAATTGCTTCGCAAGGTGCGGGTCCATCCGCGATTGACGCTTTTGACCAGTGAGTTAGAGAAAGCGCGAAGTAACGAGTAGGGCCATAGTCGGGCCGCAGAAAGAGAAGGATGCCGCTGTAGCTCAGCTGGTAGAGCACGTCATTCGTAATGATGGGGTCGTAGGTTCGAGTCCTATCAGCGGCACCATTCTTCTCCACTTCTCCACCTCTCCACGTAAATTTAGCACTGGAATCAACACCTTCGGTAAGACCGCAAGGGGACGACTGCGCTCTCAATCTTCAGACATACGGGCCAGGCTACGCTCAGGATTGGCGAACAGAGTCAATCTCGGGGTGTCGCACCCCCACCGCTGGCGGTCGGTGTCGACCGTAACGACACCTCCTCGAACCCTATGGACGGGGCGCTGGCGTATCCCTGCTTGGTGGCCTCAGGCAACGGCACCGAACTGACCTTGAATGCCATCCTGAAATGGCAGGAGGATCGTAAGGTCGAGTGGCATTACATCGTGCTGGACCAACCGATGCAGAACCGGTTCGTGGAGAGCTTCAATGGCATCTGCGGGACGAATGTTTGAATGAGCACCTGTTCGCCAATCTGCGTCATGCCCGCGCGCTGATCGCAGCCTGGCGCGACAGCTATAACAATCACCGCCCCCAACACGAGCCTCGGCGGGCTTCCCCCCCCGTGGCGGTATCACCAACGGTCAACAAAGCGCCAAACCCTGAACAGAGCGAACCAAATAACACGAACTCCAAGGGGAGTACGTCACACGGTTTCGGGCTCGCCCGCGTCAGGAATTTCGTCACCAGCCACGACCTCGATATCGGATTCGACGATCTCGACTGCCTCTGCCGCAGGTTCGGTTTCGGGGCTCTCCAATGCGCCCACAATGAGCGGCAGCATCGGTGCGGTGGCGGCAAGGGCGGCGGCGCTTTGCGGAGCCTCGCTCCAACCGAGCGTGTCGAAACTTTCGCAGTTTCCGCAAACCGGCTGCCAATCTGCGTGGACATGGCCGCAGGCCTCGCAGGTCCATTGCGGCCCGCGCGATGCAGTGACCGCCTTGGCCAGCCAGGCGCGCACCAGATGGTCCTCGCCGCCCTCACCGCGTTCGATCGCGGCCATGATGGTCAGGGACCGCGCGGTGGGCGCGGTTTCCGCCAGATCGCCAAGTGCGGCCCGCGCGGCGGCGTAATCCTCGGCCGCGATATGCAGTTCGGCCTCCAGCAGTTTCACCTCCGCGTCGCCGGGATGGCGGGCAAACAGCACCCGGAACCGTTTCAGCCGCTCTGCTGGCGTTTCATCCGGCACGATCTCGGCAAAGGCGGCGGCCAGATCGGGATGCGGGGCGCTGTCCCAGGCCTTGCGGATCGCCTTGGTGGCAACCCGCGGTTTGCCCTCTTCGATCGCCATGCGCGCGGCCATCACCGCGGCGGGCACCAGCGCGGGCGACAGACGGTTGGCGTCAGCGGCGTCGCGGCGCGCGGTGTCGATCTGCCCCTCGGCCAGCGCATCACGGGCATGGGCCAGAGCCAGGACCGCATCACGGCGTTTATGCACATCGCGCGGCAAACCGCCCGATTTCAGCTTGGCCGCCAGCGTGGCGCGCGCGCCCGACCAGTCATCGGCCCCGGCCTGCAGGCGCAACAGCGTATCCTGCACCTCGATATGCTGTGGACGCAGCAAAAACGCCTTCTCCGCCAGCTTCATCGCGGTCTCGGTCTCGCCCGCCTCCAGCTTTTGCCGCATCAGCCCGCGAATGCCGACAAACCGGGTGGCATCCTGCTGCACCAGCGCCTTGTAGGTCTCGGTCGCCTTGGCGGTGTCGCCAGCCATCTCGGCGGCCTGCGCAACCAGCAGATTTGTCAATTCCGGGTGGCGCAGATAGCCCTCGGCGCGTTCGGCCTTGCGAATGGCAAGCCGCCCCTCGCCCGAGGCCAGTGCCAGCATCCCGTCGGCCAGCGCCTGATAACCCTTGCGCTCGGCGCGGCGGTTGAAATAGCGCGACAGCGCGGTTTCATCACCGTTGAAAAACCGCAAGATCGCCACCAGCAGCCCGGCGAGCCGCAGCACCACCCAGACCGCAACCAGCAGCAGCAGCGCCGCAATCGCACCCGATAGCGGCGTCAGCGCGAATTCGCGCCCGGCAACAGTCAACAGCACCATCTGGTCGGTTTCCATCAGGAATGTGACCCCAAAGGTCAGCGCCACCACCAGCACCACGAAAATGACGATTTTGAGAACCGACCAGAGCATCATGGCGCTATCCCCCCTGGCTCGCCGCATCCAGCGCGGCGGCAAAATCGGCCATCGCGTCGGTGGCGGCAACCCGCTGGCCCGCATCGGCGACCCAGGCAGCCAGTGCCTCCTGCGCGGGGGCGGGCAGGGTGGCAATCTCGGCCAGGGCGGCGGTCACATCGCCGCTCTGCAGGACGGCCTCGGCCCGCGACAGAATCGCGTCGGGGCTGTCGCCCTCCTGCGGCTCAAGCGACCGGCCGCCAACCTGGCTTTGCAAAAACGCCGTGACCCGGTTCATCGCGCCCGTGCCCGCCGTTTCGCGGATCGCGATGGGCAGAGCGGCGCGGGCGGCGGCGGGAAAGGCCGATTGCAGATCATCGAGCGTCGGCACCCCGGTTGCGGCCGCGTTCTGCAACGCCTCGGGCACCTCGATACCGGTGCCGCCCGCGACATCGGCCAGCGCGCCCGCAAAGGGCGCGCCGGTGGCCACGGCAATGCGCAACTGGCCAAGGGCGGCCTGTGCGGTGGCCCCGCCGACACGCGCTTCGGCGCGGGCCTCGGCGGCGGCGATACGGTCCTCGGCGGCGGCCGCAATGTCTTGAATTTCGGCGCTCATGGCGGCGTTCTCGGCCTGCTGCGTGGCAAGCTCGGCGCTCTGTTCCTGCAACGCGGCCTGCATCTGCGCCACGGCTGCGGCGATAGCGGCAGTATTATCGGCCCCGTCGCCGGTTCCCAGAGGCAGGGTTTCCAGATAGGCCACCCGGTCCGTCAAGCCTTGCAGGCTTTGGTCATTGGCGGCGATCCCCGCGCCAAGCGCCTCGATCCGCGCCGATAGTGGCGACAGGTCCACAGGTGCGGGCGCGTCCGGCAGCGCGGCGATTTGCGCCTCAACGGCCCCCGTGCGCTCGGTCAATGCCACCAGGGCGCTTGTCTGACCTTCGATCTGTTCTGTCAGCCCGGCAAGCGGGGTCTCGATATCGACGCCTTGCCCCGGCAGATAACCCAGATAGGCCGCGCCATAGCCAAGACCGGCGGCAATCACGCCCCCCAACAGCAGCGGAACGAAACCGGGGCCACGGCGCGCCTCGATCACTTGCGGCTCGGGTGCCGGCACAGGCTCGGGCACAGGCTCAGACAAAGGGGCCTCGTCCACGATCTCGGCCTCTTCCACTTCGGATGTCTCGGGGGTCGCTCCGGAAATTTCATCCGTTGCCTCGGTTGCGATCTCGTCTGTCGCTGGCGTTGTCGTGTTCTTGGCCACCACTGAACTCCCTATCCCCGGTATTCGGGCCAGACGCGGCGAGAAACCCGCCAAGGCCCCGAGTCAGCGGTCAAATTGGCATGGCGGGCCGGGCAGGGCTAGGGGCAAAGTTGTCTCGCTATGGCAATCAGCATGGCCGCGCCGGTCGGGGCATCGCTGATCGTGGCGCGGTCCCGCAGGGCCTCGGGCAGCGCCAAATGCGTGGCATTGCTGATGCAGGGCAGGCTGGTGTTTTCCAAATCTGTCACCGCCCCCGCCAGCAACCGGGCGCTGCGCGGTGAGAAAAGCGGCGCTATGACGCGGCGCGGGCTGGCCAATGCCGCGCGCGCCTCGGCGGTCAGCGGCAGGGCGCGCTGGTCATAGACGACATGCCCGGTCGCAGCCAATCCCGCGTCGCGCAACCACCCCACCAGATCGCCGCGCAGGGCCCGCCCGTGCAGATGGAAAAGCGGCCCGGCGGGGCGCGCGCGCAGGATCACTGCCGCCAGATCGTCCACCGTGCCATTGGCCGAGATCGCATCGAACCCGCCCGCGCGCGCCGCTTCCGCCGTGCGATCCCCGACGCAATAGGCCCGCCGCCCCGCGCCTGGGCCCGCGCGCAGATATCCAAGCACGCCATTCTCGGACGTGAAAATCGCCGCCGCGCCCTCAGGCATCGCAGGCACCCTTTCGGTCCAGACGATCTCCTGCATCGGGGCCTGCATCACCTCGGCGCAGATGCCAAACTCGGCCTCGCACAGCGCCGCGAACCGCGCGCCTTGGGCGCGGGGCCGGGTCAGCAGGATCAGGGGCGTGGCATTGTCAGACATGGGGCCGAGTGTTACCTGCGGGGCATCCATTCTGCAATGAAAGCGCCCATGTCCGACCCAGTGATCCTCCTCGGTATCGAAAGCAGCTGCGATGACACCGCCGCCGCCGTCCTGCGCGCCGATGGCGAGGAAGCCCGGCTCCTGTCTTCGGTGGTCAGCAGCCAGACCGACCTGCATGCCGCGTTCGGTGGCGTCGTGCCCGAGATCGCGGCCCGCGCCCATGCCGAGAAGCTCGATCTGATGGTCGAGGCGGCGGTCGAACAGGCGGGCATTGCGCTCAGCGACATAGATGCCATCGCCGTCACCGCCGGGCCCGGCCTGATCGGCGGCGTTCTGTCGGGCGTGATGTGCGCCAAGGGACTAGCGCTGGGGCTGGGCAAGCCACTTGTCGGGGTCAACCATCTGGCCGGTCACGCGCTGACCCCGCGCCTGACCGACGGGCTGACGTTCCCCTATCTGATGCTCCTTGTTTCGGGCGGGCATTGCCAGTTTCTGCGTGTAGACAGCGCCGAGGATTTCACCCGCCTGGGCGGCACCATCGACGACGCCCCGGGGGAGGCTTTCGACAAGGTTGCGCGGCTTCTGGGGCTGGCCCAACCCGGCGGCCCCGCAGTGGAAAACGCCGCGCGCTCAGGCAATGCCACCCGGTTCAAGCTGCCACGCCCGTTGCTGGACCGGCCCGGCTGCGACATGTCCTTTTCCGGCCTCAAGACCGCCGTGCTGCGCCTGCGTGACCGGCTGGTGGCCGAACAGGGCGGGCTGCATGCCGCCGACATCGCAGATATCTGCGCCGGGTTTCAGGCCGCGATGCGCGATGTGCTGGTCGAAAAATCCCGCCGTGCACTGGCGGGGCAGGCCGATCTGTCGGGCTTTGCCGTGGCCGGAGGCGTCGCCGCCAACCAGACCCTGCGCGCGGCATTGCAGGAAGTCGCCGCCGATCACGGCCTGCCCTTCATCGCGCCGCCGCTGGCGCTCTGCACCGACAATGCCGCGATGATCGCCTGGGCCGGGCTTGAGGCGTATCGCGCCGGGCACCGCGACGGCATGGAGCTCGCGGCCCGGCCGCGCTGGCCGCTCGATCAGACCAGCGCGCCGCTTTTGGGCTCGGGCAAGAAGGGAGCCAAGGCATGAACGGCATCGACATCGCGGGTGCCGGGGCCTTCGGCACCGCGCTGGCCATCGCGCTGGCGCGCGGCGGGGCGGAAGTGACGCTCTGGGCGCGGGCCGGGGCCGAGGATATCCACGCCGCCCGCGAAAACATCAAACGCCTGCCGGGCCACGCCCTGCCGGACGGCGTCCGGGTCACGGGCGATCTGGCTGACTTGACGGCGGATATTCTGCTGCTGGCGGTCCCGACGCAAAAGCTGACCGATTTTCTGACCATCATGGGCCCGCGCGGCGGCACCATCCTGTCCTGCGCCAAGGGCATCCACAAGGCCACCGGTCTCAGCCCCTCGGCCCTGATCGCCGCCCATGCGCCCGAGGCCACCACCGGGGCGCTGACCGGGCCCAGTTTCGCCACCGATATTGCTGCAGGGCTGCCCACCGCGCTGACGCTGGCCTGTACTGATGATGCGAAGGGGGCCGCGTTGCAGGACCGTCTTTCGACCCCGATGCTGCGCCTTTACCGCAGCACCGATCTGGTCGGCGCGGAGCTGGGCGGTGCGCTGAAAAACGTCATCGCCATTGCCGCCGGGGCGGTGATGGGCGCGGGCCTGGGTGAAAGCGCGCGGGCGGCCCTGATGGCGCGCGGCTTTGCCGAAATGGCCCGTGTCGCGGCGTTGAAAGGCGCGCGTGATGAAACGCTGTCGGGGCTCTCGGGCTTTGGCGATCTGGTGCTGACCTGCACCTCCGAGAAATCGCGCAATTACCGCTATGGTCAGGCGCTGGGGGCTGGTCTTAAGCCCGATCCCGGCATGACCGTCGAAGGTGTCGCCACCGCAGAAGAGCTTTCGAGCCATTCCGATATCGACACGCCCATTGCCGATGCCGTCGTGGCCCTTTCGCGTGCGCAGATCACGGTCCATGATGCCATGGCCGCCCTTCTCAACCGTCCCCTCAAACCGGAGTGACCCCCCCGATGCGCTATACCCTGATCTGCACCGACAAACCCGGCCACTTGAGTGTGCGCCAGGCCAACCGCGCCGCCCATGTCGCCTATCTGAAGGAAACCGGCGTCGAAATGGCGGGGCCGTTTCTGGATGCCAATGGCGATATGTGCGGCTCGCTGATCGTGCTGGCGGTCGAAACCCGCGCCGAGGCGGAACACTGGGCCGCAAACGATCCTTATGCGGCGGCGGGGCTGTTCTCGGATGTCCGCATCGAGGCCTGGAACAAGGTGATCTGAGATGGCGTATTGGCTCTTCAAATCCGAACCCTCGACCTGGTCCTGGGACGATCAGGTGGCGCGCGGCGCGGCGGGTGAGGAATGGGATGGCGTGCGCAACTATCAGGCCCGCAATTTCATGCGCGACATGGCGCTGGGCGATCTCGGCTTTTTCTACCATTCGCAAACGGAAAAGGCCGTGGTCGGCGTGGTCGAGGTCATCGCTTCCGCTCATCCCGACAGCACCACCGAGGATGCGCGTTGGGAATGCGTCGATATCCGCGCCGTCAATCCCTTGAAAACGCCCGTTGATCTGGCAACGATCAAGGTCCATCCGGCGCTGGAAAACATGGTGCTGGTGAAAAATTCGCGCCTTTCGGTGCAACCGGTCACGGCCCCCGAATGGCAGGTGATCTGCGATCTGGGCGGCGTTTCCGCCTAGAAACTGCCCCAGTAGCGTGGTGCAAAAAAACAAGGAGGGCTCCGACCCCCCGGAACCCTCCTTTACCCACGCGCAATACCTCGCTCCGCACGTGTTCTATGAGGGTCCACCATACTGGTCGGACAAGTCTGACCATAGCGGAGCGCGGGCGAATGCCGCAACGAAAATGCCTCTAAGGTTTTAGGAAAACCCAAGATTTCCGCCCCATGTTCAATGCCGCGTTCAAACCCGCAGCAGCCAGCGCATAGGGCCCGGCAAAAACACCGCCACCCAGAAATTGATGCGCAGGATCAATGGGAAAACGGAATTATGGCGGGGGCGTTCGGCCAGGCGGGCCAGCTTTCTGGCGCAATAGTCCGGGCTGACCACCGGGATCAGCGCCGCGACTTTCGGCATCTTTTCGATCACGCCGGGATTGTTGTCGAAATAGTCCGACGCGACCCTGCCGAAAATCACATGGCAGCTGCTGATCCCCGTTCCCGCCAGATCCTGCGCCAGCGCCTCGTGAAACCCGCGCATCGCGGCGCGCGCCGCCGCATAGCCCGCGCTGGAGGGCCAGGGCAGGATCGCGGCTGGCGAATTGACGTGCAGGATCACCCCCGACCCGCGCGCCAACATCGCAGGCAGAAAGGCGCGCGTGGTCAGGAAATCGGCGAAATAGGGCGCGTCCATCATCGCGGCCGCTTCGTCTGGCGTGGTCTCGGGCACCGTTTTCCACCCACCCGCGCCGGCCGAATGCACGATCACATCCGGCACGCCCTGGGTTTGCATCACGCGCACCGCAACCGCGCCGATCTGATCGGCATTCGCGGCATCGGCGGCGGCGGGCGTTGCGGCGTGGCCCAGCTCGGCGGCAAGGTTTTCCAACCTGTCGGCGGACCGGGCAATCAGAACAACGCGATAGCCACGCGCCACAAATGCGCGCGCCGTGGCCGCCCCCACCCCGCTGGAGGCTCCGGTGATGACGGCAAGCCTGCTCACACCGGCATCCGCGCCTCGATCATGCCGGAGTACCAGCTGGCCCCGGCAGGGATGGCCTCATCGTCGAAATTATAGGCTGGGTGGTGGCACATTGCCGTGTCGCCATTGCCCAGGAAAATATAGGCACCGGGACGTTCCTCCAACATGTAACTGAAATCCTCGGCGGGCATGATCGGGTCGACATTGTCATCGACATCGCCCGCAATGGCCCGCGCGACATCGGCGGCATAGCCGGTGTTCTCGGGCGTGTTCACCGTCACCGGGTAACCGGGCTGCCAATTGACGATTGCGCTGGCCCCAAATGCGGTGGCGGTACCTTCGGCAATCGCCTTCACGCGGGTCTCGGCAAAGGCCCGGTATTCCGGGTCCAACGTGCGCACCGTACCCTGCATCCGTGCCTCATGGGCGATGACATTGCTCGCGGCGCTGTCGGTGTTGAACGTGCCCACGGTAACCACCACACGCTTTAGCGGGTTCACATTGCGCGACACGATGCTCTGCAACGACAGCAGGATCTGCGCCGCCACCAGCGTCGTGTCCACCGCTTCATGCGGGGCGGCGGCATGGCCGCCCTTGCCGGTCACCACGATCTCGAATTCGTCGGACGAGGCCAGAAGTGGGCCAGGCCGGATCGCGAACTGCCCCACGGGGATGCCCGGCATATTGTGCATGCCATAGATTTCCTGAATGCCGAACCGGTCCATCAACCCGTCGCGGCACATCTCCAACCCGCCGCCGCCGCCTTCTTCCGCCGGTTGAAACACCACCACGGCGGTGCCGTTGAAGGCCCGCGTCTCGCACAGGTATTTCGCCGCCCCCAACAACATGGCGGTATGGCCGTCATGGCCGCAGGCATGCATCGCGCCGGGGGTCTGGCTGGCATACTCCAGCCCCGTCGCTTCGTGAATCGGCAGCGCATCCATATCGGCGCGCAACCCGATCACCTTGCCGCTTGTGGTGCTCTGGCCCTTGATCACCCCGACAACGCCGGTGCGCCCGATGCCTTCCACCACCTCATCACAGCCAAACCTACGCAACAGATCGGCCACGCGCCGGGCGGTGCGATGAACCTCGAACAGGATCTCGGGATGGGTATGGAAATCGCGCCGCCATTCGGTGATCTCGGAATGCAGCTCGGCGTAGCGGTTCTTGATTGGCATATGCGGTCCTTCCTGATTTCCCATTCACAGACAGCAAAAAAGGGCCCGTGCGCAATGGCGGGCCCCTTCTGCCATTCCGTCCGGCGCGTCTCAGCCGTAGACGCTTTCTTTGCCGAAATGCTTGGTCAGCATGTAATAGACAACGGCGCGATATTTGTTGCGCTCGGATTTGCCATAGGTGTCGATCACGGATGCAATCGCGGCATCCAGCGCGGGCCCATCGGCCAGACCCAGTTTCTTGATCAGGAAATTCTGCTTCACTGTCTCAAGCTCGGCTGGTTGCGAGCCCGCCACGGTCGAGGCATCGGCATTATAGATCGCCGGGCCGCAGCCGATGGTCACTTTGGTCAAAAGGTCCATGTCGGGGGTCATCCCGCATTTGTTCCTCAAATCATCCGCATATACAGCAATCAAATCGTCGCGTTTGCCCATCTTGTCACTCCCTATTGGTTTGTTGTTTAAATTGGTGTTTTTCCCAAAGCTATAAAACGCGGGCGCGGGCGTTCTGACAACGGGAAAAATGCGAAATTCGCCATTCCACGCAAAAAGACGACCCCTTTGATGTCGGAATCGGCGTGGACGGGGCGGTTACCCTACGGCAGCGTTGGCCCTGACAAGACCCGATCGCGAGGCCTCGAAATGTCCACGCCCCTCACCGTCGATCAGATCGCGGCCTATCAGGCCAACGGCTTTCTGCATCCGATCAGTGTGTTTGAACCCGCCAGGGCCGCCGCCCTGCGCGACGCGGTCGAAACGCTGGAACGTGACCATGGCGCAGGTGCGGGCGGCCATGACCTTGCGCAATTCATGCGCGTGAACGGACAGCTGGTCATTCCGCTGCTGGCCCAAATCGCCGCCGATCCCGCGATCCTGGCCCCGGTTTCGTCGATCCTCGGGCCAAATCTTCTGGTCTGGTCGGTTGAATTGTTCATCAAGGAACCGGGCACCAGGAAAGTCGTCTCCTGGCATCAGGACCTGACCTATTGGGGCATGGGCGAAACCGATGAGGAACTGACCGCCTGGCTTGCGCTGTCGGACGTCTCGGTGCAGGCGGGCTGCATGCGGTTCATCCCCGGCAGCCATGCCAATGCCATCGTGCCCCATGCCGATACGTTCGGCGATGAAAACCTGTTGTCCCGCGGCCAACAGATCGAGGGTATCGACGAAGAGGCGGCTGTTTTCGGGCCGCTCAAACCCGGCCAGATGTCATTTCACCATGGCCGCACTTTCCACGCCTCAGGGCCTAACATGTCCGATGACAGGCGCATCGGCATGGCCATCCGCTATGTCACCCCCGAGGTGCGACAGGCAGACATGGCGCGCGATTACGCGATGCTGGTGCGGGGTCAGGACCGCGAAAAGGGCTGGATCAACGTCGCCCCGCCCGCGCGTCTTTTTGATCCTGTTGCGATGGCGCTCTATAATGAGGTTCTGACCGCCCAGGCCACCGCCCTGACTGCGGGGGCCAAGGCCCCGGTGGATCTGTACGCCGCCCCCGAAACCGCACAAGGCGCATCGCTATGACAAAAGACACTCAGGTCAGCTTCACCCAGATGAAAGACGGCACCGCCGCCGATTACGCGCTGCTGGAAACGCTCGAAATACCTTATCACGCGCTCACCGCGTCGCGCATCATGGACGAATTGCGCCGCCAGGGTGAGGTCTCGCTGGAGGGTTACCCGATCACGCGGCTGGAACACGGGCTGCAATCGGGCACGCGGGCCCTGCGCGACGGGGCCGATATCGACTGGATCGTCGGCGCGCTGTTGCATGATATCGGCGATGGCCTGGCCCCGCAGAACCATGACCGGTTTTCGGCCGAGGTGATCCGGCCTTTCGTGCGTTGGGACGTGGCCTGGGTGGTGGAACATCACGGGATTTTTCAGATGCTCTATTACGGGCATCATTACGGATGGGACCGCAACGCCCGCGATCAGTTCAAGGATCACCCCTGTTTCGAAAGCTGCGCCGAGTTTTGCGAACGCTGGGACCAGTCCAGCTTCGACCCCGATTACGAATACGAGCCGCTGGAATATTTCGAACCTCTGGTGGCCGAGGTTTTCGCGCGCAAGGCCTATGACCCTGATGTCATTCGCGAAGGCTATGTGTCCGCATTGACCGGACCGTCCCCGGCCTGAGGTCACCCCGCCAGCACGACCTCGATCAGATAAGGCCCGGACCGGTCCAACCCATCCGCCAGCGCCGCCGCGAAGGCCTCGGGCGTCGTGACCCGCGCCCCGTCAACCCCGTGTCCCTTGGCCAGCGCCACCCAATCCAGCGTCGGGTTATCCACGTCGAACATCGCGCTTGCATTTCGCCCGACATGCGCGACGCCCAGATTGGCCAGCTCGCCGCGCAGGATCTGGTATCCGCGATTGGCAAAGATCACCACGGTCACGTCCAGATCCTCGCGGGCCATGGTCCACAGAGATTGCAGCGTATACATCGCGGAACCATCGCCGCTCAGTGCCAAGACCTTGCGGTCGGGGCAGGCCACGGCGGCCCCCGTCGCCGCCGGCAGGCACTGGCCGATCGCGCCGCCCATCGTGGGCAGCCAGTCATGGCGCGCCGCCGCCGCCGTCGCCGCATATATCGGTGCCCCTGAAGTTACGGATTCGTTGACCAGGATGGTCTCCTCGGGCATCAGGCGCGCAATCACTGCGCCCGCGCTGGCCGCCGTCAGGGCCCCGGTGGGCATCTCCGGGATATCCGGTGCCACGGGCACCACCGCGGCCCCGCGCGCATCCAACCGGTCGGCAAGCGCCTCAAGGCAATAGAGCACATCCATGCCCGGATCGCAGAGTTCGGTCACCAGGCATTCGGGCGGTTCGGGGGTCGAGGTCTTGCCGGGATAGGCAAAGAAATTCACCGGCGGCTCGGCCCCGCAACAGATGATATGGGTAAGCCCGGCCAGCATCTGCTGATTGGCCTCGATCACATAAACCAGCTGCTCGATCGGCAGGCTGCCCGCGCCGCGCTCCAGCCGGGGCGCGAAAAGCGGCGCGATCAGGCGGCACCCGGCGGTTCGGGCGATTTTCGAGGCAAGCACGCGGCCCGCGCCATAAAGCGCCGGACCACTGACCAGAAACGCGGCCCCGCGCTGGCGGAGCGCGGCGGCGGCGGCATCCAGTCTTGCGGCATCGGGGCGGTGCAGGGGCGGTGGTGCCGTGGCGGTTTCAGGATCCGCGCCCGTCTCCCAGGCGGTGTTCGCCGGCAGGATCAGCGTCGCGATCTGGCCGCCCCTGCTGCGCGCGGCGCGAATCGCGGCGGCCCCGTCGCGGGCCACGTCCCCGGCGCTGGCGCTGGTCCGGGTCCAATGCGAGACGGCGCGCGAAACGCCATCGGTATCGCCGCGCAGGGGGCTGTTATATTTCAGATGATACGTGGCGTGTTCGCCCATCACGTTAATCACACCGCTGCCCGCTTTGCGCGCATTATGCAGGTTGGAAAACGCATTGCCGAACCCCGGTGCCAGATGCAGCATCGTCGCCGCCGGTTTTCCCGCCATGCGATAATACCCATCCGCCGCGCCGGATGTGCCGCCTTCGAACAGGCACAGGATACAGCGCATGTCGGGATGCGTATCCAACGCCGCCACGAAATGCATCTCGGAGGTGCCGGGATTGGCAAAACAGGTATCCACGCCGCTGGCCAGCATGGTCTTCACAAGCGATTCCGCACCGTTCATCTGTCACCTCCCGTTTTCGCCAGCAGATCATGGATCAAAACCGGCGAAAAGAGGCGGCGTTGCGATGCCGACAGGATCGAAAAAAATGACACATGCGTCACTTTTTCCAGATTGCTGCGAAAGAAGCAGCCGATTTGCCCTCAATACCGGTAATGTTCCGGCTTGAACGGTCCGTCCTGCGGCACGCCGATATAATCAGCCTGCTCTTTCTTCAGAACGGTCAGTTTCGCGCCGATTTTCGCCAGATGCAG
>Ga0316205_10001372_pt1 | contig 31479 bp, 28 predicted proteins | sample 3monthpyrite_MG_FD_204941 | JGI IMG/M metagenome (GOLD analysis project Ga0316205, IMG submission 204941) | Microbial mat bacterial communities from mineral coupon in-situ incubated in ocean water Damariscotta River, Maine, United States -... | ecosystem: Environmental > Aquatic > Marine >...
ATTCACACATTTATTGCTACTTCACCTATCCATATGAAAATGAAATTGCGTATGGAGCCTGATCAGGTTGTAGAGCAGGCTGTAAGAGCAGTTAAACGAGCCAGGCAATACACGGACAATGTTGAATTCTCACCAGAAGATGCAGGTCGGTCTGATATTGATTTTTTATGTCGGGTGCTTGAAGCGGTTATTGATGCGGGTGCAACAACAGTCAATATACCCGATACGGTGGGTTATAACTTGCCACATCAATTCGGTGATTTGATTAAACAATTGATAGAACGAGTACCGAATTCTGATAAGGCTATCTTTTCTGTGCATTGCCATAATGATCTTGGTTTGGCTGTTTCAAATTCCTTATTAGCGGTATTGAATGGCGCAAGGCAAGTGGAATGTACGATTAATGGCTTGGGAGAACGAGCAGGTAATGCGGCATTGGAAGAAGTCGTCATGGCAGTGCGCACTCGTCAGGATATGTTCAGTTGTGATACAACTCTGGACGCAACTCAAATAGTCACATGTTCTCGTTTGGTGTCTAATATTACCGGTTTCCCGGTGCAGCCTAATAAATCCATTGTAGGTATTAATGCGTTTGCACATGAGTCCGGGATTCATCAGGACGGTGTACTTAAAAGTCGTGAAACCTATGAAATTATGCGGGCAGAAGATGTAGGTTGGTCTGCTAATCGAATGATTATGGGTAAACACTCAGGACGAAATGCATTTAAAACACGTATGCATGAATTAGGGGTAGAGTTTACTTCTGAAGAAGAACTTAATGATGCCTTTGCACGGTTTAAAGAATTGGCTGACAAAAAACATGAAATCTTTGATGAAGATTTACAGGCATTGATGACAGAACACAGTATAGAATCCGAGAATGAATTTTATAAACTGGTTTCGTTAAAGGTTTGTTCTGAAACAGGCGAAACACCATCATCAACGATTACATTAAGTGTTGATGGTAAAGAGTCGCAAAGTTCTGCTACAGGTGGTGGGCCGGTTGATGCGTCTTATAAAGCTATTGAAGATATTGTTAAAAGCCAGACAGAATTGCAATTGTATTCGGTTAATAATATTACCAGTGGTACAGACTCTCAGGGTGAGGTAACCGTAAGGCTGGAAAGAGCAGGGCATATTGTTAATGGCCAAGGTTCAGATACTGACATTGTTGTTGCTTCAGTTAAAGCCTATATCAATGCATTAAATAAAATAGAGCTACCACGTGAACGAGAACACCCACAGTCAGGTGACGTTTAGGCTTGGATCTTATGCAGGAAACGACACGTCAACAATACCTTCAGGCAATGGATATCCAGTTATGGGAAAACCGTTTGTCGCTAGACATAGCAGGGTTGGATGTATGTGTTGAGCAAAATAAAGATCGTGATCCACTCTTAAAAGTAGATCATGATACTGAGGAGCTTGATTGGCAGTCATTACAACGGAAAGTTGAGTCGTGCGTAGATTGTCATCTACATGAAAATCGTATCTATCCTGTATTAGGTGCGGGCGATTTGAATGCTAGGGTCATGTTTATTGGAGAAGCCCCAGGAGCAGATGAAGACAGACTAGGCGAACCCTTTGTTGGTCCTGCAGGTCAGTTACTGAATGAAATGTTACAGGCAGTCGGTTTTAAACGAGAACAGGTTTATATTGCCAATACTCTGAAATGCAGGCCACCTGGTGACCGCACACCTGAATCGATAGAAATAGAGATGTGTGAAAAATATTTAACAAGACAGATATCACTCATACAGCCTGATCTTATTGTTGCTCTTGGTGAGGTGTCAGCACAATGGTTATTGAAATCAGATGATGCGCTGAGAGAAGTAAGAGGTCGAATATTTCATGAGGAAAAAACAGGTGCGCCTGTAATAGTTACATACCACCCAGCATATTTATTGAAAAAACCGTTAGAAAAATGTAAGTCATGGGATGATTTAAAATTAATTTTATCTCAGATAGAAAAAATAAAGGATTGAATGTATGAGTGCCATTCTTCGTCCTGGACCTATGACTTTACGCGTAATGAAAGAGGAAGATCTTACTGACATTATTAGCATAGAGAATAATGCTTACAGTCACCCCTGGACGATCGGTATATTCAGAGATTGTTTGCGTGTTGGTTATTATTGTCAGGTGTTAGAACAAGATGGTGCCATTCACGGTTATGGCGTCTTGTCTGAAGCGGTAGGTGAAGCGCATGTTTTGAATGTTTGTATTCATCCTGATTCGCAAGGCACCGGACTAGGACGTATGTTAGTTGAACATTTGATTACATCTGCTAAAAGAATGGGCGCTGATATAGCGCTACTTGAAGTCAGGCCTTCTAATAAAGTTGCGATAGGCCTGTATCATAATATGGGTTTTTGTGAAGTTGGCACACGCAGGAACTACTATCCAAGTGATAATGGGCGAGAAGATGCATTAATTCTGGCATTAAACCTTTAATCTACTAATGTCTGAAATTACTCAATTATTGTTGTAATATAGCTTAAATTTAGTTATCAAGAATCAAAATTATGTCTTTACTGGAAGCCATCGAGAATCGTCGTACATTCGCGATTATTTCTCACCCCGACGCGGGTAAAACCACCTTAACTGAAAAGCTTTTGTTGTTCGGGCGTGCTATTCAGCAATCTGGTACTGTAAAAGGTCGTAAATCAGACAGGCATGCGACGTCAGATTGGATGGAAATGGAAAAAGACCGTGGTATTTCCATAACGTCTTCGGTCATGCAATTCCCTTTTAACGGGAAAACCATGAATCTGTTGGATACCCCCGGACATGAAGACTTTTCTGAAGATACCTATCGAACATTAACTGCTGTTGATTCCGCTTTGATGGTTATTGACTGTGCCAAGGGCGTAGAAGATAGAACAATTAAGCTTATGGGCGTTTGCCGATTAAGAACAACGCCCATTATTACGTTTATTAATAAACTGGACCGTGAGGGTAGAGAGCCTATTGATCTACTTGATGAAGTTGAGGATATTCTCAAAATAAAATGTGCGCCGATTACCTGGCCTATCGGTATGGGTAAAAATTTTAAGGGTGTTTTTAATCTGAAAGAAAACAAGGTTCATTTATATACGGCTACTCATGGCGGTAAAATTCAGGAAGGTGAAATAGTAGAAGGGTTGGAAAATCCACGTCTTGATGAGTTGTTTGGAGAGCAGGAAGCGCAAGATTTGCGCGATGAAATTGAATTAGTACAAGGTGCCAGTCATGAGTTTAACAAAGAAGACTATTTGGCAGGTGAGTTAACACCTGTATTTTTTGGGTCGGCCATTAATAACTTTGGCGTGCAAGAGTTACTCGAAGCTTTTTCCGATTATGCGCCTGCTCCACAGAGCCGGCAAACGATAAACCGTGAAGTGTCCGCAACTGAAAATGACATGAGTGGTTTCGTTTTTAAGATACAAGCCAATATGGATCCTCAGCATCGCGATCGTATTGCCTTTATGCGTATTTGTTCTGGTACATTTACAAATGGCATGAAACTAAAGCATGTCAGGATTGGTAAAGACATAAAAATCGGTAATGCGATTACTTTCCTTGCCAGTGAGCGAGGTCAGCTGGAAGAAGCTTATGCAGGTGATATTATTGGTTTGCACAATCATGGCACTATTCAAATTGGAGATACTTTTACACAAGGCGAAGAACTACAGTTTAAAGGTATTCCGAATTTCGCACCTGAGTTATTCAGGCGAGTTATTTTAAAAGATCCTTTGCGTATGAAAGCATTACAAAAAGGTTTGATAGAATTGTGTGAAGAAGGGGCGTCACAGTTATTTCGCCCTTTAAATAAAAATGATTTAATCATCGGTGCGGTAGGGGTGCTTCAGTTTGATGTTGTTGCATTTAGGCTGAAGCAGGAATATAACGTTGAGTGTGCATTTGAGAACGTAAACGTTGTTACTGCGCGTTGGGTAACATCAGATGATGAAAAAAAATTGTTAGAGTTTCGTAATAAAGCAGCTGAGAATCTCTCAATTGATAGCGGTGGCAGTTTGGCCTATATCGCCCCCTCCCGAGTTAATCTTGATTTAACGATTGAGAGATGGCCAGAAATAGAATTTCATTCTACTCGTGAACATGGAATCCATAAGTAAAAAACATCTATTGTCTTAAGCTGTTAAATAATATTAATTATTTATAACTATATATAAAACAGTAAGATAGAGCGCCAGTCAATATCCTTTAGATGCTATTATTAATTTATGTGCTTTTTCTAAAGAAAGCTATACAGATTGCCGAAAAATAATAAAGTAAATCAAAAAAATCTGACTGAGTAAGAGCAGATAATTTTTGTGTTATTTTTTTATTATAGATTGGGGCCTAAGGATGAGTGCTGGAAATCCAAAAATGAAAGATGATAATTTGCATGTTAAGCATTGGCTTACCTCTTATTTGCCTGCTCTTTTAGTTGGCATGTTAATAGTTGTGTATTCAGTGTGGTTAAAGGAATACCTGTTATCAGTAATTAGTTTAGTGATGTTGTTTTTGTGGGTTTATCCTGTATATAAAAATAAATTAAATGTTGAAGCAGACCAAATAGCACAAGATAAAATAAATATTTCAGCAATGGCTGAAGCTCAATCTATTACAAATGAGATATCAAAAGATTTGCAAGTTCAATTTCAAAATTTTCAGGTAGAGTTAGGTCAGATCAGTCAAATGGTTGTAGATGCAACTGAAAATTTAATGGCTAGTTTTAATGGATTGGAAAATAATACACGAAGAGAAGAAGAGCTTTTACGCGATATGATCTTGCGGATTGCGCAGACATCTATGGATGAAGATGGCAATGACAAGTCAGGTAATGAGGCAGTTGATCTATTAACAAATATGACAGATAGCTTAATGGCAGCAAGTGACGGTAGTATGAAGATGGTCGATGCTATGAATGATATGCGTCAAAATATATCAACTGTAGAAGGGCTGTTAGGTGAAATAGAAGGCATCAGTGAACAGACTAATTTACTGGCATTAAACGCAGCTATAGAAGCAGCGCGTGCAGGTGAAGCGGGAAGAGGTTTTGCTGTAGTGGCAGATGAAGTTAGAAGTTTGTCACAAAGAAGCAACCAGTTTAGTGAGGAAATTCGTGCAGAGTATAGGTCAATACAGTCCTCAATTGGTGTTGCGAGTAATGTTGTCGGTGGACTTGCATCAAGTGATATAGCGTTAAACCTAAGTTCAAAAGATAGATTTACAGAAATACTGAGTGGATTTGAAGAGATGAATGTTTTTGTTACTAAAACGTTAAGTGAGGTTACAGAGATATCAGCAGTAGTAACGGAAGATGTAAATACGGCTATAAGAGCATTGCAATTTGAAGACATGACAAAGCAGCTTGTTACACAGATGGAAGAACGTATCACAGCCCTGGGAAGTGCAGTAGAAGATATATCAGGTTTTCTAGATTATTGTGTGACAAATGACATGTATGACGTTGATGCTGTTGCCGATAGAATTCAAGAGCTTGATCATAGTGTTTCGTCGAGGATAAGAGTCAGCGCGGTTCAGCAAGATAAAAAAATAGTAGAACAAGGATCTGTAGATGAGGGGGAAATTGAGTTATTTTAAACTCAAATAAATTATTATGTCATCAATATTAGTAGTAGACGACGAGCAGCCAGTCTGCGATATGATTAAGGACATGCTTGAGCCAGTCGGCTATAAAGTTAAGGTTAGTTTATCTGCAGACAAGGCATTATTACAGTTTAAGGAAGCGCCTAGTGACTTGCTTATTACTGATATGGTTATGCCAGAAATGACGGGTATTGATCTGATTATGAAAATAAAAGAAATTGCGCCAGGTACGAAGATTTTGGCAATGTCAGGTGGTGGTGGCATAAATGGTCGATTTGATTATCTTGCGGTTGCAGAATTATTAGGTGCGCAATCAATACTTAAAAAGCCTTTTACAATTTCTGACTTGAGAGGCAAGGTAAAAGAAATATTAGCCACATAATCTTTTTTCAATGAATAAAATATTGATGATAAAAATATGGATGATTTAGTGAGCACTGATAGTAAAGTTATTTCTGCTTTGGTGCGAATTTTAAGTGAAAATTTAGCATCCGATTCTCAAATTTCAAATTTTTACCAGATAGTATTAAATGAAATAATTTCTTTAACGGGAAGTCAGTACGGGCTTGTTGGTGAGCTTTTGTTTGAAGATATTGCTTTTTCATATTTGCATGTACATGGAATTGAATATAGATATTGGAGTGCAAAAGAAAGAAGTGAATTTTCTGACAAATTGCAAGAAGGAATAAATTTCAGAAAGCTTGGTGGTTTGTTTGGTCAGGTTCGCTCAACTGCAAGTACGGTTATTAAACAAGAAGAGATAACTGATTCTTTGATTTCTGGTTGGCCTATCGATCATCCTGAGTTTAAAAATGTGATCGCAATTCCGTTGCATGGAAAAAAGACTGTTATTGGAATTTTAATGCTAGCTAATAGCAAGAATGATTATACGTTAGCAGTAGAGAGCGAGTTGCTAGTTATATTACAAATAATTTCGAATTATATAGAAGAAAATAAGAAATATAATAAAGATAAATTTATAAATAAGAACGAAGATTATTATTATAACTTGATCGACGGCATGCCTGGAGCAGTTTGTAGAATGCAAATTGATGACGATTTATATATCTTAGATGCGAGTCACCAGATAAAAGGTATCACGGGTTATGCTAAGGATGAGTATTTAAGTAACGACCGTGTTTCATATGGCGCTAAGATTATTGAAAGTGATAGACAAAGAGTTCTGTCTACTATTAAAGAGGCTTCTGATCGAGGGCGGTCGTATGACCTTGAGTATCAAATTATTAATCGAAACGGTGAAACGAGATGGGTGCTTGATAGAGGTTATGGCCTATACCATGTCGATGGTGAATTATGTTACATATCCAGTTATTTAATGGAAATAACGAATCAAAAAAAATCATCTATACGAAAAATAGAGATAAATAAAAGATTACTGCAAGCACAACACATGCAGACGTTAGGTCAAATGGCAGGTGGTGTTGCGCATGATTTAAATAATATGCTGGCCAGTATGATGGGTTATTCAGAGTTATGCATTGAGATGTTAGAAGAAAATGAGCACGATAAAATTGGGGCTTATCTAGAAAATATTCTATTGGCAGGGGAACGAGCAAGAGATGTTGTGGCTAGTATGGAAACGTTCAGCAAGTCTGATGAAAGAAGCGGGGAATCACAGGAGTTAATAGTTTCACAAATTTTTGAGGAATTAAAAAAAGTACTGTTTGTGATGCTGCCTAAAACGATTACTTTATCATTTGACGAAATAGATGATACGCTTGTTATAGATTTTGACCCTATAGCAATTCAAAGAATTATTATCAGTTTATGTGTAAATTCGAATGAAGCAATGGATGGTCGTGGGGTTATCTCAATGTCAGCTCGGAAAGTTAAGCTGGAAAATATTGTGTGTGATTCTTGCCATGATCTGTTTTCCGGGGCATATGTAGAAATTTCGTTACAAGATACTGGTAGAGGCATGTCTTCTGAATTAAAAAATAAAATATTCGACCCGTTTTTTACAACGGGGGAAATCGGTAATGGTGCTGGAATGGGTCTGTCAGTTGTGCATGGGACTATTCATGGTCAGAATGGTCATATTACGGTAAAATCAGAAAAGGGTGAAGGTAGTACTATTAACCTTTACCTTAAATTGGTAAAGTAGAAATCACTAAGGAATCAATCATTATTAAGTGTGTCTAGCATGCTAAAACTTAGAAAGTAAAGTGTTTTAGTCTACTGTATGCCTTAGCCTATAAATTTAACAGCCATATCTTTTTGGCAAAGAATTATAAACATATGTTTGATTCATTTTTGCGAATTTTATTAAAGTTATTTTTCAGAGTTGAAGTTCATGGTTTGTCGAATTTTCATGATGCTGGAAATAAAACGCTTATTCTTGCTAATCATGCGTCGTTGTTAGACTCATTAATTATTAAACTCTTTCTACCAGGTGATATTTGTTACGCTGTTGATGAAAAGAGTGCTAGAAGATGGTATGTCAAACCATTTTTAATGTTGTTTAGGTATATCAGGGTTGATACGTCAAACCCGTTAGCATTAAAAAAAATAATTGAACGTCTTAAAGAGAATAATAAAGTGTTGCTTTTTCCAGAAGCGCGTGTGAGCAATACTAATGCGTTAATGAAAATATACCCATCTACAGGGTTTGTGTTGGAAAAATCAGGTGCGAAAATACTCCCGATTCACATAGACGGCTCTCAATATAGTTTTTTCTCTGATCTTAAAGGGTTGGTGCCACGAAGATTATTCCCTAAGATAACATTAAATATTTTTGAATCTCGTTATATGGAACTGTCAGATGGGCTTTCAGGGCAAGAGAAACGTGATGCTAGTATTGAATATATTACAGCGTTAATGAGGGAAATTAAATTTCAATCCTGTAATTGTAATTTAACTTTATATCAATCGTTATTAAAATCTAAGAAACGATTTGGTGGAAGGAAAAAAATTATTGAGGATCATAAGCGTGTACCACTTAGTTACTCTCAAATAGTGATGCGTTCTATCCTTTTAAGTCGATATTTAAAAAAAGAAACTAATTCCATTCAGCCCGTCGGTATATTTCTTCCAACCAGTGTCATTGCAACAGTTATGATATATGCATTGCATGTTATAGGAAGATACCCTGCGATGCTGAACTATGGAGCTGGCAAGAAAGCTTTATTAAGTTGTATGCGGAGTGCAGACATTCAATGTATTTATACGTCTCACGCTTTTGTTAAAGAAGGTGGATTTGAGGAATTGATAAATGAAATCAGTGAAAATACATCGATTAGATATGTGGAGGATGTAGCGGAAAAACTGGGGTATGCAAATAAAATCAGTGCGTATATATTTTCATTGTTTCCAGACTTTTATTATCGTTCACAAGTTGCGTCAATAGATAGTGAAGACACCGCTGTCATTATCTTTACATCTGGTACAGAAGGGTTACCCAAAGGGGTTGCGTTAAGTCACAAAAATTTCATTTCAAATATAATGCAAGTTGGATGTGCATTTGATTTTAGTATGAAAGATGTATTATTGAATTTCTTACCAATTTTTCATTCGTTTGGATTAACAGCAGGCACATTTTTGCCATTAATTTTAGGGATACGTTTTTTTCAATACCCATCACCATTACATTATAAGGTAATCCCTGAGCTGGCTTATGAAATTAATGCGACAATAATATTTGCTACTAATACATTTCTTTCAGGTTATGGGCAGCATGCGCATCCATATGATTTTCATAAAATTAGATTAGCGTTTGCAGGTGCCGAACCACTAACTGAACAAGTTGAGAAGTTATGGGTGGATAAATTTGGCATTCGTGTACTTCAAGGTTACGGTGTCACGGAAACAACTCCGGTTCTGTCTGCAAATACATTACTTACCTATAAAAAAGGGACTGTGGGTCGTTGTCTCCCCGGTATAGAGTGTCGATTGGTCGAGGTTGAAGGAATAATGACAGGTAAGCGCCTGCAGGTAAAAGGTCCGAACGTTATGAAAGGTTATATTTTGCCTAGTAACCCGGGTCACATTGTTCCAGCATGCACTGAAGAAAATGGTCTGGGTTGGCATGATACTGGTGATATTGTTGACATTGATGATCAGGGGTATATTACTATTCGTGGTCGAGCAAAAAGGTTCGCTAAAATTGGTGGTGAAATGATTTCATTGTCAGCAGTTGAAAGTATGGTGGCTAATACCTGGCCGGATGCATTGCATGCTGTGATATCTCGTCCGGACATAAAAAAAGGTGAGCAGCTTATATTATTTACTGAGCATAAAGATGCCCTACGCAAAGATTTGTTAAAGCAGTCAAAAGAAGATGGCTTAAGTGAGTTGTATGTTCCAAAACAAATTGAAATTATTGCTGAGCTACCCATTCTGGCAAGTGGAAAGGTGGATTATGTTACTTTACAGACACTCCTAGACTCATCTGGTGGATGATACATTAAACAATAAAAAAATCATTTCCTGGGCTCTGTATGATTGGGCTAATTCAGCCTATGCAACGGTTGTCATGGCAGGCTTCTTTCCTATTTACTTCAAACAATATTGGGCCTCCTCTCTTAGCTCGCAAGAAAGCACTTATCAGATCGGTTTGGCTAATTCTATTGCTAGTCTGGTAATTGTGTTAATTGCACCAATTGTAGGTTCTATTGCTGATCAGGCAGGGAATAGAAAACGTTTCCTGCTTTTTTTTACCTATATGGGATTAATAACTTGCGCCGCTCTTTTCTTTGTTGGTGAGAATGATTGGAAGTTATCCATTCTACTTTATGTAGTTGCGACGATAGGGTTTTCTGGCGGTGTCTGTTTTTCTGATTCGTTATTACTTTCAGTTTCTGAAAAAAATAAACTCGATGTAGTATCTGCACTTGGGTATGCAATGGGTTATATTGGAGGAGGGTTGCTGTTTGCATTTTGTGTCTGGTTAGTACGCTCGCCAGAAATAATGGGCCTAAACTCTTCACTAGAGGCTATGAAGGTTTCATTTTTATTGGTTGCTATTTGGTGGGCAGTGTTTTCAGTTCCCATTTTTTTGTTTGTAAAAGAGCCGGCCAGGACAAACAATAATTCACGTGGTATTTCAGTTATTTTCAGTGGTTTTTCTACGTTATTTAAAACGTTTAAAAGTATCAGACAGTACAAGATTGTTTTTACATTTTTATTGGCATATTGGTTTTATATAGATGGTGTTGATACGATTGTTCGAATGGCAGTTGATTATGGTTTAGCGCTTAATATAAATAGTGCTGATTTAATAATGGCTTTGTTAGTGACGCAATTTATTGGATTTCCGTCGGCCATTGGTTTTGGATACTTGGGTAATCAGTTAGGTACTAAGCTGGGAATTCAAATAGCAATTGTAATGTATATTGTTGTTGTTATTTGGGCGTATCAATTAAATTCAGTATGGGAGTTTTATATGCTGGCTGTAATGATTGGACTGGTACAAGGCGGTATACAGTCATTAAGTCGTTCGTTATATGCGAGTATTATTCCAGCTTCACGCTCAGCAGAATTCTTTGGTTTTTATAATATGCTGGGTAAATTTTCAGCTGTCATTGGACCTATTATGATGGCTTGGGTTGTCGTTCTAACAGGTAGTCATCGTATTGCCATGTTATCTATCGTAGTGTTGTTTGTAGTTGGCTGGGTGTTGCTACGTTATGTCGATGTCGATAAAGCCAGGCAGTTAGTTAATTGACCCAGTGTTTTTAATTCAGTGTGATATTGGGATTAGATTTATTTATTGATCCTATCTTGATCTTCGATAATTAGTTAAAATTCATAGTAGTTTTTTATCCAGGTGTTTTTTATGAACAAGTCTAAAGACGTGAGTTTATTTAAAGTTGTGTTAAGTGTTATGGCTGCGATGTTTGGTGTACAAAGCAGTAAAAACCATGAGCGTGATTTTAATCAGGGGCGACCAGCAGCGTATATTATTGTTGGGATTGTAATGACTATTTTATTCATCTTAACAATATGGACAGTTGTCAGTATCGTAATGAGTGTAAATGGTGTTTAAGTATTATTAATCGCGGTTAGATGATTATTGTTGCGCCTATTTTTTGCTGTATTAGCTTATTTCAGGCAAAAAAATGGGGGCTTGTGAGCCCCCAAGGGAGAGAGACCATGCGCTACGGCCTCTAAAAAACGGGTGTTTTGCGAGTTTGACGATAAAAGCGGTGGGTAGAAGAACGCAAATTGATATTGATCGTTACTTTTACTCCAGATTCGTATTTTTTATAAGCTTTATTGCAAACTGCAGAAAAAGAATAAGTTTATTTGCACTAAAGGTCAAATTTATTTTCAATTATACTTGTAACGTCTAGTGGGTTTATTTTATTTTTTATTTAAAACAGCAGGTTGCATTTTATCTTTAAGTGGAGGATGTTAAGTTCCATGCATTTTGCAGGCTTTCAACGAAATAATTAACTGCAAAATGCATTTTTACTCTATAGAGGGATAAATTACATGCCTTCTATACGTTGCTGCTGTTCTTGTAAGCTATGTAGTGTGTTATTTGCTTCATTAAGTTTTTCGCGTTCTTTTGCAACAACGGCATCGGGTGCGCGACTAGTAAAATTATCATTCGCAAGCTTACCCGATAATCGTGATACTTCTTTTTCTACCTTTTCAATTTCTTTGCTGAGGCGCGCTTTTTCTTCATCAACATTAATTAGTCCGGCCATTGGGATTAATACTTTCATTTCTCCTACCAGAGCGGTAGCTGATTCTGGTGCTTGTTCATCAGGTAAGATAGTGATTGATTCAACGCGGGCTAATGATTTGAGATAGGCCTGTGTTGTAGTTAAGCGTTGTTCATCAGTACTTGATGCATTTTGTATTAATACGGGTAGCAGTTTGCCGGGCTTGATATTCATGCCACTGCGTATTTTTCGAATACCTAACACAAAATCCATGACCCATTGAATTTCTTCTGTGGCCTCATTGTTGATTTTTTTATCGTCCTTTTGAGGAAATGCTTGAAGCATGATTGTGTCGCCTTGCGCGTTAGCAAGGTCAGCAACGCGCTGCCAAATCTCTTCGGTAATAAATGGCATGATAGGGTGAGCAAGCCTCAGCAATGATTCCAGGATATAAATTAAAGTCTGCCGCGTGCCGCGCAACTGAGCCTCTGTGCTCGCTTCGTTATTCAGTACAGGTTTGGATAACTCCAGGTACCAATCACAGTATTCATTCCAGGTGAACTCATAAATGGATTGTGCCGCATGATCAAATCGATATGTTTCAATTGATTTTTTGACTGATTCGCTAGTCAGTTGTAAGCGGCTAATGATCCATTGATCTGCACTATTTAATTCTATATCCCCACCATTTTGACCACAGTCATGGTCCTCAGTATTCATTAGCACGTATCGTGCAGCATTCCATATTTTGTTACAAAAATTACGGTAGCCTTCTACGCGATCCATAGAAAGGACAATGTCGCGACCCGTGGTGGCCAAAGATGCAAACGTAAAACGTAGCGCATCAGTACCAAAGGCTGGAATACCTTCTGGCATCGTTTTCCTGGTGCTCTTTTCGATCTTTTGAGCTAAATGTGGTTGCATCATACCGCTGGTACGTTTTTGTACCAGTGACTCAAGGTCGATCCCATCGATAACGTCAATTGGGTCAAGAACGTTTCCTTTTGATTTGGACATTTTTTGTCCTTCGGCATCACGAACCAGACCATGAATATAGATTTCTTTAAAGGGCACTTTACCTTTGAATTTAAGCCCCATCATGATCATTCTTGCAACCCAGAAGAAAATAATATCGAAACCAGTTACGAGTACGCTGGTTGGATAGAATGTATCGACGTCTTCATTATTTTCTGGCCAGCCAAGTGTAGAGAATGGCCAAAGCGCAGATGAAAACCAGGTATCCAGTACATCATCATCTTGTCGAAGAATAATGTCGTCAGATAAATTGTTTTTTTCGCGAACTTCCTGTTCACTTCTGCCAACGTAAATATTGTCTTCAAGGTCGTACCAGGCGGGTATGCGATGCCCCCACCATATTTGTCTGCTGATACACCAGTCTTGAATATTGTTCATCCATTCGAAATAGGTGTTTTTCCAATTGTCTGGCACAAAACGTACATCACCATCTTTAACTGCTTTGATGGCAGGTTCAGCTAAGGGTGCAATTTTGACAAACCATTGATCAGTCAAGAAAGGTTCAACAACCGCGCCCGACCGGTCGCCACGTGGAACCATGAGTTTGTGGTCATCAATTCGTTCGAGTAAGTCCAGTTCTTTTAGATCATGAATAATCATGTCGCGTGCTTCGTAACGATCTTGTCCGCGATATTTTTCAGGTGCTTCGTCATTAATGCAGGCGTCAATAGTAAAGATATTATGAATAGGCAGGTTATGACGTTTACCCATGTCATAGTCGTTGAAATCATGAGCAGGTGTTATTTTTACGCAGCCTGTACCAAATTCCATGTCGACATAGTCATCAGCAATAATGGGGATTTCACGACCAACTAATGGGAGTGTGATGGTTTGCCCGATCAGGTGTTTGTAACGTTCATCATCTGGGTGAACGGCAACAGCTGAGTCACCTAACATGGTTTCCGGGCGAGTGGTGGCAACGACCATAAAATTGCCATCGCTTACAGGGTATCGCAGGTGCCAGAGATGGCCGCTTTCTTCCTCAGAAATAACTTCGAGATCAGAGACGGCTGTATGCAAGACAGGATCCCAGTTAACCAGACGTTTGCCACGATAGATAAGCCCTTCTTCATGCAGGCTGACAAAAACTTCTTTAACGGCATCTGATAGACCGTCGTCCATGGTGAAGCGTTCACGAGACCAGTCGAGAGAAGAGCCCATGCGGCGGAGTTGCTGAGTGATAGTTCCGCCTGATTGCTCTTTCCAGTCCCATATTTTTTCGATGAAAGCCTCGCGCCCAACATCGTGGCGGGTTTTACCTTTGGCATTGAGGAGGCGCTCAACAACCATCTGTGTGGCAATCCCTGCATGGTCTGTACCTGCTTGCCACAATGTATTGTCACCACACATACGATGATAACGGATCAAGGTATCCATTATGGTGTCCTGGAAAGCATGTCCCATATGTAAACTGCCAGTGACATTGGGAGGGGGAATCATCACGCAATAGGGATTACCTTCGCCGGAAGGGCTGAAATAGTCTTTATTTTCCCAGGTTTGATACCAGCGTTGCTCAATATCTTGCGGATTGTAGGTTTTTTCCATGTTTTTCAGGTCTATAAGTCTTGATTTGGCTGATTATTATAACCGTAGTGATGGGATCTCACCAGAAAAACGATAAAGACTTACATGAGAATAGATTTTTAAGCCGAGGTATTTGATTAATTACGTTTTAGTACGTGAGAGGCCAGATTGCTATTAAGTAAGACGAGAATATCCTACGTTTAGCGCATTTATTTTTTCGGTGATTGTTTGCAAGCCGTTTCGATAATTGATGGTAACTGTTCGTGTAGTTGTTCTAGAATTTTGACGGATAATTTCTGGCTCTCTTCATTAACAACTTTATGCATGGTTTTAACCATCGTTTGATATAAATGCTGGTGAAGGCTTGCTTGTAATTCTTCGGCAAGATGATTAACCATTGCTTCGAGTTTTATGTCTTCCTTTTCTACGTCATGATGCACATCTTTTAAGGTGGGGATATTGTCAGTAAGCTCGCTGATATTTTGTACGGTTGCTGATTGTTCCTGTGCCATGTGAGTACCCTTATTGTCAGAGGTTATGTGTATTCAGTTCATAACCTCGATCTCTGTAAAATTTATATCGTTCACGTGCCTGGACTTTATATTGAGGATCTTCATTGACCAGTTCGGCTACACGCTCAAACTGGCTGAAAAACGAAGGAATATCCTGTGCCAGATTAATTAATACATCGGCCTCGTTGTTTAAATCTTTATTATTTCCGATGGTAATAGGCGTATTTTTATCAGGGTTTTGCGCTTGTTTTTGGTGTGGCACGAAGCTGCCATCACGGAATGTCCATAACAGATCATCCATTAGTTGTGTCTGTTCATTAGAATCGGTGTGAATATGAATGCGATTGCCTAGTTTGTAAGCCTTTTCAGCAATTCGACACGCTAATAACTGGCGTGCTGAATTTTCAGTGTCCTTACTTAAATAAAAATCGATTCGTGTCATAAAAGGAATGGCTTAGTTAATTCGGTTAAGCAAGAATTGCATCAGCATTGGCACAGGACGGCCGGTTGATCCTTTTTCTTTGCCGCTCTTCCAGGCTGTGCCTGCGATATCTAAATGAGCCCATTTAAATTTCTTCGTATAACGTGAAAGGAAACAAGCGGCTGTAATTGAACCCGCATCGCGTCCGCCTATATTCGCCATGTCAGCAAAATTACTGTCTAACTGACTCTGGTATTCATCCCATAAAGGCAGCTCCCAGCCCTTGTCATTGATTTGTTTGCCCGCATTGAGTAATTCATGAGTTAATGGATTGTGATTGCTCATAATGGCCTGAGCATGGTGCCCGAGCGCGACAATGCAAGCGCCCGTCAATGTGGCGATATCAATAACAACTGTAGGGTCGAAACGTTCGGAATAGGTTAACGCATCACACAGGATGAGTCTGCCTTCTGCATCGGTATTGAGTATCTCGATCGTATGCCCAGACATACTCGTGACAATATCGCCTGGTTTATTTGCATCACCATCAGGTAAATTTTCTGAACTGGGAACAACGCCAATGACATTTAAGGGTAGCTCAAGTTCTGCACAGGCTTGTAGAGTGCCTATAACACTGGCTCCACCGCACATGTCGTATTTCATCTCATCCATACCAGCTGATGGTTTGATAGAAATGCCGCCAGCATCAAAAGTTAGCCCTTTACCAACCAGTACCACTGGCTTTTCATCATCGTTAGCGCCAGTGTATTGCATAACGATTAATTTGGCCGGTTCCCGGCTACCACGAGAAACGGATAAAAGTGCGCCCATGCCCAATTCTTGCATGTCGGACTCATCCAGTATGGTCGTGGTTAATTTTTCATGTTGTTTAGCAATTTCACTTGCTTGTTCAGCCATGTAAGTCGGTGTACAGACGTTACCTGGCAAGTTGCCGAGGTCTTTAGCTATGGTCATGCCATTGGCAATGGCTTGAGCCGATTTGACGGCTTCTTCGCACTCAGTTAATTCTCGACGACTAGGTATGCTGATGATAATTTTACGTAAAGGTCTTCTGAATTCATCTTTTTCTGATTTCATCATATCGAACCGATATAACACATCTTCAACAGCGAGGATGAGTTGACTGACTTTCCATTCGCTATCTTGGCCTTTGATGTTGATGTCGGTCAGATAGAACACTGCTTCCATTGTGCCGCCTTCGTTAAGCGCGTTGGTGGCAGTGGTAATAATCTTGTTATATTTTTGAGGACTCAGTTCACGTTCGCGTCCACAGCCAACCAATAAAACGCGATCGCATAATGTGCCCGGTACGTTGTACAGAAGTAGAGATTGGCCTAATTTCCCTTCGATATCACCTCGACGAATGAGGTTAGAGAGATAACCATCGCTGGCTTTATCGATTTGGTCAGCAGATTGAGACAGGCGACGGGGCTCGAAAACGCCGACAACGACACATGCAGTCCTTTGTTTTTCCGGATTTCCACTTTTAACGCTAAATTCCATGATGACTCCTGTTAGCCTGACTATTCAATTTGCTGCTGTTTAATCAAGTAGTTATGCTTCTTTACTGAACTAAATGACTCATTTTCTGATCTGAGCTGGTGGTGTACTATAATGACTGATAAAGTATTGAATAAAGGTTGTTTTGTCAGCCGTTATCCAATGTTTAACGTGTCTCATACAGAAAGATAATTACTATTTTTGGAAGTTTACTACAAAAAATGCATTTTTCCAGCCAAAACCATAACTTTTCCAATTTGAGCCTAGCATGAGTCAAATTATCGACCGTTATATCAGTCGTGAAGTATTAAAGACATTATTAGGTGTTTCGACGGTTCTATATTTTATTTTCTTGAGTAATAAGCTTGTACGATATCTTTCAGAAGTGGCATCAGGAGACCTTCCTGGTAGTTATTTATTTATTATTATCGGGTTAGTATCTCTGCGTTATCTTATTATTCTTACACCCCTGGCATTTTATATTTCTATCCTGTTGTTGTTTGGCCGGTTATATCGGGATCATGAGATAGCCTCATTGGAGTCGTGTGGGATTGGAGTGTTGCGGTTATATAAACCAGTTTTTAACGTTGCTATCCCACTTTCAATATTAATTGCCGTTCTTAGTTTCTATGTGGTGCCGTGGGCTTCCAATATAGAAGGAGATTTAACAAAGTTATTTGCAAGAAATCTTGAATTTACCGGAATCAGTGCGGGCAAGTTTCATGTTAGTGGTAATCGAATTATTTACCTTGAAGAGATGTCCGAAGACAAAACCAGTATGCGTAATGTTTTTATTCAGACAAAATATAATGATCGGGACATTTTGATGGTGGCAGAGAAAGCGCATCTTGAAGTGGATACTAATACTGAAGAGCGATTATTAGTCTTGGTTAATGGTTCTCGTTATGAAGGCGTTCCGGGTGACACAGAATTTAAACAGCTTAAATTTTCCAGACATACGATGCGTGTTGCGCCTTCTAAAAATAAAACCATTAATTCAAACGTAGAATCAATGTCAACAATTGAGTTGTTTAAATCAGGTTCTCTCTCAGCTTGGGCGGAATTGCAATGGCGTGCTGCTATTCCATTATCAATTTTGATACTGGCATTTTTGGCTGTGCCGCTATCAAAAATTAATCCACGCCAAGGACAATTCGGGAAATTATTCTGGGGTATTTTATTATATGTGGTTTATGTCAATTTAATTGCTGTTTCAAAAGCGTGGATGGTTAAAGAAAAATTGCCTTTAACAGTCGGTATGACATGGGTGCACGTGCTCATCGTGATGATTACTTTGTTCATCTTATACCGTCAGTATGGATGGTTTTGGCTTAAGCAAGTCCCTTGGTTAAATAAATTGATTGGTAAAGCAGCATGATTATTATTGACCGCTATATTGGAAAGTCAGTACTGGCAGGTTCATTAATGGCGTTACTTGTATTGTTGTCATTATCTGCTTTTTTTACGTTTGTTGATCAGTTGGGCGATCTGAAAGGTGATTACTCAGCGTTTAAAGCTTTTGAATACACCTTGTTTATATTACCAAGAAAAGGTTATGAGCTTTTTCATACATCTATTTTGCTAGGCACATTAATGAGCCTGGGTAGCCTGGCTAATAATAGTGAACTAATCGTTTTACGGGCGGCGGGTTTATCGATTGCAAGAATAGCCTTTTCGGTGATGAAAGCAGGTTTGTTGTTAATGTTGTTAGGGATTTTCCTTGGCGAGGTTGTTGCCCCATCAGCAGAAAATCATGCGCAAAAAATACGGGCTACGGCTATTAGCGGATCTCAGTCTATACGCAGTGGCAGTGCTGTTTGGTCTAAAAATAAACAAAATTATATTAAAATAGGGAATGTCTATCCTGACTCACGCTTGTCTGATATTGGTATCTACACCTTTGACGAAAGACATAACCTGGTTCGTATTATTCGAGCAAAACATGCTGTTTATAAAGAAAGTACCTGGCATTTGAAAAGTGGTATAGAAACCTTGTTTGAAAAACAGCGTTTTACTCAGAAACAGTTTGATGTCAAACAATGGGATGATCTGGTTCAGCCTGAAATGCTGGATGCGATTACGGTCAAGGCGCAGAACTTATCCATTGTCTCTTTGTTTAGATACGTGCAATACCTGAAAAAAAATCAACTTGATGCCGCACAATATGAATTAGCATTCTGGGTAAAGGTTGTTAAGCCATTTTCTGTTTTAGTTATGTTGTTAATTGCATTGCCATTTGTGTTTGGTTCATTACGTTCAACCAGTATTGGGCAGCGATTAGTGGTAGGTGTGTTAATTGGACTGGGGTTTCACTTATTTAATCAAGCGTTGAACCATATTGGCGTGGGTTATGGGTTAAACCCTGTGCTTAGTGCATTACTCCCCAGCTTGTTATTTGTTTTAGCTGGTACGGTTGCACTGAAAAGAATATTTTAACGAGTTTAATTTATTTCCGGAACATAACGTTTTTCAACCAGAATAACCTGTGTTTTTGCCAGTCTGTCGTATAGAGCTCGATGTTTTTCATCCCACAAACACCAGATCAAGCCTATGCCAAATGTCATGATGCTTAATGTAAACCGTATAGTTGCCTGAGACCAATTGAGGCTCTGACCGTTTTCAAGTTCGACTCGTATTTTCCAGGCACGCATGCCTAATGTTTGGCCGCCGTGTGTCCAGAACCATCCGTAAAAGAAAAATATGACTAAAAATATATATAATTGAAATACAGGGTTGCCTTCGTTAACAGCACCTCCAGTAAATGGCATTACAATAGCTGTTGCCAGAATCAGTAATGCAATCAATAATATAATATCGTAACTAAATGCGCCTATGCGCCGCTTAATACCAACGTATGTCACTGGGTTATCAGTTGTGTCTCGTACGGATTGCATAACGTTCTGCCTTGTCAGATCTATATATTTTGTGCTACTACTAAGCTAATGAAAATAAGAACTATCTCAAAAAGAGAGTCATCATGAGTATTCTAGCAGAACTGGAGGCTATGCCGGGAGTTATCTGTGTCGGTGAATATTCTTATCGCGGTGACCGTTTTTCCTATAAGGGACAAATGGATGATGAGCAAGCCAGGCAGGCATCAATTATGTGTCGTGCGACAACAATGAGTGTTTTTATGCAGACAGGAATGCTGGATGTTTTTTGCAAGGATAGTGGCTGGGCACCTAATAAAGGTTGGGTAGTAAAAGGCCCGCAATTTACCGTTTGCGTTATTGCCAATGTGTTTTGTTTTGTTAATGAAAAAGAAGGTTCATTAAATCAAATTTTAGGACATATGCGAGAGTCATTATCCGATGTATCAAATGAACTTGTTTAGAATAAATATGGTTAACATGTTGTGGAGAAAGGTATGCCCGATTTAAATCAACTAATGGCTTTACCGGGTGCGTTAGCATCATTTGAATTTACTGAAAAGGGTGAGTTGGTCAATAGCAATATTGCTGAAAGCAGCAGTCTCGATAAAACCGCACTCGATCTTTTATCACACGTATGTGTTGCCAATACAGCAATCGCAACCATGCAAGCGCGTGGCTGGGAAAATATGACAGGTAACGAGGGCTTTTATCCCGTTGAAGGTTTTTCCATGATTGGGCTGGACTGGACCACAGTGACCCATGGGCAGTTTGGTGTAGTTATGGGTAATGACGAAGCAGATATCGAAGCGGCGTACAGTGCATTAGCATGATTAAACGTGTATTGGCCTTGGATGGAGTGTTAGCGATTTGCCATTTTCGTGACGATGGATCATTTGTTGATGGTTATGGCATGATGCCTGAAGAAGAGATGATTGGGCTGGCTCATTTTGCGCATGATTACAAACGTATAGTGCAAGGTAATACGGACCAGTTATCGATGTTCACTGGACTTAATGGTTGGACGCCGCCGACAGGCTGGGTGGTTCATGGTAAGTCTAATACTGTATGCAGTGTGGGTAATATGGTTTGCCTGATTGACGAAGAAGCCAGCCTTTCTGAAGTTATGCAGGAAATGCATGAGGTATCCAGTTGGTAGAAACCGTTCAAAATATTACATATTGACTGATTCTTTCACCCCATCTAAGTATAGAAATGTTATCATACGTCCAGTATTTATCTTACAATCAAAGCGTTTTAAGCGGAAAATAACAAGCAATTATCAATGGGCGTATTAAGGAAAATTTCCAAGTTATTTAAAGCGCGGGAGCCTTCTTCCCAAACGTCTTTAGATCCTCATGTTATCCCTCGTGCACAACATAATATTTCCCGCGAGAATATCAGCGAAAATGCGCTAAAAGTACTTTATCGACTGCACAAAGCAGGTTACCAAGCATGTCTGGTGGGTGGGGCTGTACGCGATCTTGCCCTTGGTCTGGAACCTAAAGATTTTGATGTGGCAACGGATGCCAGTCCTGAGCAAGTGAAATCATTGTTTCGTAATTGCCGATTAATTGGCAGGCGCTTTCGTTTGGCGCATGTTTTTTATGGGCGAGACATTATCGAAGTAGCTACTTTTCGTGGTGGCAGCGATTTAAAAGCTGATGTCGATAAGTTATCGCATTCAGATGAAGGTCGTATCTTACGTGATAACGTTTACGGTACGATTGAAGAAGATGCGAGTCGTCGCGATTTTACAATTAATGCAATGTATTACGACATTAAAGATTTTTCTGTCCTGGATTATATGGATGGGATGAAGGATATCGAACAAGGTCTTTTGCGGATTATCGGGGAGCCCGAACAACGATACCGTGAAGACCCGGTCAGAATGCTTAGAGTTGTGCGTTTCGCAGTAAAACTCGGTTTTAAAATACATCAAGAAACCGAGCAGCCTATATTTGAACTGTCAGGGTTGTTAGATGATATTTCTCCTTCACGTTTATTTGATGAAAGTGTGAAATTATTTATGTCTGGCCAGGCGCTGCAAACATTTGAGCTAATGAGACATTATGGTTTGTTTGCTTATTTGTACCCGTTGACAGAAAAAGCACTATCAGTTGAAGAACATGATTTCCCTATTGTTCTTGTTTCACAAGCCATGAAAAATACTGATGAACGTTTACAGTCAGGTAAGTCTGTAACGCCAGCATTTATATACGCTGCATTACTTTGGGAGCCTATCAGGCAATTAGCAAACCGCATTCATGCTGAAGAGGATTTGCCGGAATTCCCAGCGTTACAAAAAGCGATTGCGAACGTGCTTCAACAGCAATCCAAGCATACATCTATTCCCAGGCGCTTCAGTATGTTTATGCGGGAAGTATGGCAATTACAAGGGCGTTTTGAATTCACGACGGGCATGCGGCCGTATAAATTAACGACTCATCCACGCTTTAGAGCAGCTTATGACTTTTTGCTATTGCGAGCAGGTTGTGGTGAAGTATCTGAAGAGACAGCTGAATGGTGGACACGTTTTCAAGATGCCAGCTCATCTGAAAAGAAAAAAATGACACGCTCCGGTAAACGAACGGGTAAAAAGAAAAAATAATGTCAGAACGTGTGTTTATTGGTTTAGGAAGTAATCTGGGTACCCCCTTAAAACAATTGGAGATAGCAATTTCTGCCTTGAAGGCGCTGCCCGATGTTGAGTTAAAGAAAGTTTCCAGTACTTACCTTACTAAACCCATGGGGCCAGCAGATCAGTCTGATTATTATAATGCTGTCGCTGAAATTGTTACGCAGTTAACAGCAGAAAAATTATTGAGTGCGTTACAATCTATTGAAAATCAGCAAGGACGAAAACGCGATGGTAGGCATTGGCATGAGCGCGTGATTGATCTTGATATACTATTGTATGGTGAAGAGTGTGTGAATTCAGATGAACTCGTGATACCTCATCCTGGTATGCATGAGCGAGGTTTTGTTTTGTACCCACTGCATGAATTGGATAATAATATTAATATTCCTGGTAAAGGTAATATCAATATTTTAATGAAAAATAAATTATTAGGTGAAGTGCAACAAAAGTTGGATTCTGTTTTATGACACTGACTACTTCAGATCATCGTTATATTGTTATAGAAGGCCCAATTGGGGTTGGTAAAACCAGCCTTGCCAGACGGCTGGCAGACAGTTTTGGTTCTGAGCTTATTCTTGAAGATGCGGCGGGCAATCCTTTTCTTGATCGATTTTATAACGACCCTAAATCCGCGGCATTGCCGACCCAGCTATTTTTTCTGTTTCAACGCGCACAACAAATGCAGTCACTTTTGCAAGATGATATGTTTACGCCGGTTAGAGTGGCCGATTTTTTGATGGATAAAGACAGATTGTTTGCTGAATTGACATTGACCAAGGATGAATTAAATCTTTATCAGCAAGTCGCCGACAACTTATCCATAGAGTCTCCCAAGCCTGATCTGGTAGTCTATTTGCAAGCACCAGTGGATGTTTTAAGAGAACGCATTATCGGTAGAAATATCAAGGCAGAGCAATTAATCGATCATGATTATCTGTCACGCCTGGTTAATGCTTATTCACGCTTCTTTCATGATTATCATGATGCGCCGCTACTCATTGTAAATGCCGCCGAGATAGATCCGGTAAACAATGATGACGATTATCAGCTATTATTAAAGCGTATTTTGTCGATGAAGAATGGAAGGCACTACTTTAATCCATTGCCGATAGCGATGTAACGAAATTATGTATAAAGACACAAGCAAACCACGAGCGAAAGTTACCATCAATACTCTGGTGAAAATGAAGCAAGCAGGTGAAAAATTTTCTTGCCTGACTGCCTATGATGTCAGTTTTGCACATGTGCTGGATCAAGCCGGTATCGACGTCATTCTTGTTGGTGATTCGCTTGGTATGGTTATACAAGGCCATGAGACAACTGTGCCGGTCAGTATGGATGACATGGCCTATCATGCCGCGTGTGTTGCAAACGGTATTGAACGAGCCTTATTGATGGTCGATATGCCATTTCTGAGTTATGCCACGGTGGATCAAGCTGTTATTAATGCAGCACGTCTGATGCAGGAAGGGGGGGCGCACATGGTTAAATTGGAAGGTGGGCGTTCACAATTGCCAATTGTAGAAGCGTTATCAAAAAATGGTATACCCGTGTGCGCTCATATTGGTCTGCAACCTCAGTCAGTACATAAATTAGGTGGTTATCGAGTGCAAGGGCGTGAGAAAGCAATCGCTGACGCCATGTTAATAGATGCCGAAAAATTGCAGCAGGCCGGTGCGGATATTATTTTACTTGAATGTGTGCCTGATTCACTTGCAAATGAAATTACGCGTAATGTTGATGTGCCTGTTATTGGTATTGGAGCAGGGGGTAGTACGGATGCTCAGGTGTTGGTATTGCAGGATATTCTTGGCATTACGGCAGGTAAAATTCCGAAATTTAGTCAAAACTTTATGCAAGATGCAAATAACATACAAGAAGCTATTGAGCGCTATGACCTGTCTGTTAAGGATGGTAGTTTCCCATCTGCAGAGCATATTTTTTCCTAATTTACCGCTTAGAAATGAGAAAGTTACCGAGGTCATACACAGACCAGTAGCTTTACGATACAATTTATCTCATGCAAACCGTCAAAACCAAATCGCAAACGTCAGCAACTGTTCAACGCTGGAAACTCTCGGGTGAGAGTGTCGCGTTTGTGCCTACGATGGGTAACCTACATGAAGGGCATCTTAAATTAATCGACACTGCCAAGCAGTATGCGGATAAGGTGGTTGTAAGCATCTTTGTTAACCCTATGCAGTTTGGTGAAAACGAAGATATAAATACCTACCCCAGAACATTGGATGCTGATAGTGCTCAGCTGGCTGAGCGCGGAGTTGATTTACTGTTTTCACCTTCAACCGATGAGATTTATCCAGATAATACGCACTCTGCAACACGCGTAGAAGTGCCTGCATTTTCAAGTATTTTATGTGGTGAATTCAGGCCAGAGCATTTCGTAGGTGTAACGACTGTCGTCGCAAAATTATTTAATATTGTCCAGCCAGATGTAGCCGTGTTTGGTGAAAAAGACTTCCAGCAATTATTCCTGATTCGTAAAATGGTGAGTGATCTTGATTTTCCAATCAAGGTTATTGGGATGCCAACAGTAAGGGAGAACGATGGTTTGGCGATGAGTTCAAGAAATGGTTATTTGTCGGAAACAGAACGTAAACAAGCGCCGTTGTTACACCAAATGCTTGAAAAGATTCATACACGGTTAGAAGCTAAGAATGCTAATTATCGTGAAATCGAGGAAAATGCGTCTAAAATACTCGAAAATACAGGGTTTTCGGTGAATTATGTCAGCATTTGTCGATCTAATGACTTGCAGCCTGCTAATATTGCCGACAAGGAAATAGTTATCTTGGTCGCTGCGAAGCTGGGTAAGACACGCCTGATAGATAACATTAGCATTAATATCTGATATAATTATTAATTACTAGATTATTCACTAGCTTATGGATTGTTAGATGCAAAGAACCCTATTAAAAGCCAAGCTACACCATGCCTACGTCACTCATTCAGAACTTGAATATGAGGGCTCGTGTGCAATTGATGGTCATTTGCTTGAATCAGCAGGTATTCTTGAGTATGAGCAAATTGAAATCTATAACACGAACAATGGTGAGCGTTTTAGCACCTATGCTATACGGGCAGAAGACCATTCAGGCATTATTTCAGTCAATGGTGCAGCTGCACATAAAGCAGACCCTGGAGACAGAATTATTATTTGTTCCTATGCGCGCTTAGAAGAAAAGGAACTACCTGGCTTTAAACCTCAGTTGGTTTATCTGGATGAGGGAAATCAAATTAAACACATGCGTAATGCCATACCTGTGCAGGTGGCCTAGTAGCTGTCTTGCTTTGAAATCAGCTTGTGCTTTTGTCCTGTTTCACTTCGTCTACAGGTAAAATCCTTTCTCGTGTAATGCGCCATTGATTGTCTTGTTCCTGCTCGATCACGACTTCGATGCCCATAATATTTTTAGTGCCATCGGTTGCTTCAACTAGTTCAATAGTTTTAAACATAATGCGTTTTTCAGTTTGCGTTATTATTTTTAATCCTTCATAAGACACATCTTTAATAAAACCTTCAGCAAATTCACGCTTACATTGAGTGGCCCAGTCATTAAAGTTGATGACGTCAAATCCTGGGAACCCAAGTAATTGAACATCTTTGGAGATTAAATTCAGATGAGCATCCAGCTCCATCGCGGTTGCAGTATCTGCCATATTCTGGAGAAATGTGTTTACTATTTCATTGCTCATTTTGTTATCCTGCTGATGAGATGGTATTTTGATATTTTAACAGGCTAATTTGTTTGTTGCCGATGTTTTTGTAAAGATGAAATGTTATGAATAAACCTTTTTCTGAGTCCTGCGAGCAAAACAAACACGTCATTCTTGATGTTATTAAAAATGTGTTTACTAAACCGGGTAAGTTATTGGAAATTGGTAGCGGCACTGGGCAGCACGCAGTATTTTTTGCACCTGCTTTGCCATATCTGCAATGGGTTCCTACTGATCGAGAAGAAAATTTGTCCGGCATACAACGCTGGTTAGATGAAATTGATGCTGAAAATATAATGTCATTGCAATCGTTAGATGTAGAACAGAATGACTGGCCCATAGAAAGCACCGATTATGTTTTTTCAGCGAACACGGTACACATTATGTCATGGAAGGCAGTGCAGGCATTGTTTTCGGGGCTTGAAAATAAAATGAATAAAGGTGGGCTGCTTGCTTTATATGGGCCATTTAATTATAACGGAGCGTATAGTAGCGATAGTAACGCGCGTTTTGATTTATGGTTAAAACAACGCGATCCGTTAAGCGGTATACGCGACTTTGATGATTTGGATCAACTGGCTCAGCAAGCAGGATTAAGTTTCGTGCATGATTACGAAATGCCAGCGAATAATCGGATACTAGTCTGGGAAAAGAGCTAGTTATAATTTACGTACAGTCTCTGTACGTATATACAACGTTATTATACTCAGCGCGCATTAATCCGCTGAGTATAATAAATCACCCGGTATTTCGCATACCAGAAGCAATGGCATTGATTGATCTTAATAATGGATCAAGCCAAATCGAATCATCGCTTTCCTCGATGTCATTACGATAACGTTCAAGTAAAGTAATCTGAATATAATTCAAAGGATCCAGATAAGGGTTTCGTCGTGTTAAAGAAACTGCCAGTGACGGGTTTTCTTCAAGTAAAGCGTGTTGATCGGTTACACTGAGTGCTTGCTGAACAGTACGCTTAAATTCCGTTTGAATTTTTTCGTAGATGTCAGTTTCTGTTTTTTCATCAAGACATAACGTTGCATATTCACGCGCAATATCCATTTCACTTTTAAATAACGCCATTTGGCTATTGCCAAGTAAAGCACGGAAAAATGGCCATTCGTGATACATTTTTTGTAACTTGGCTAAGCGTTCTGGTTCGTTATGTCGCCATTGTTCAAGTGCTGAACCGATGCCATACCATGCTGGTAAAGTTTGACGTGATTGAGCCCAGCCAAATACCCATGGAATAGCGCGAACGGAGCCTTTGGAGCGATCTTGTTTTTTACGGTGTGACGGGCGAGAGCCGATGTTCATCAGACCGATTTCTGAAACAGGCGTGGCTTCATAAAAGTAATCAAGGAAAGCAGGGGAATTATCGGTTAACTCACGGTACTGCTGTTCACCGATTTCAGTTAACTCATCCATAATGCCCATATAATCTTTGCGCTCATCTTCCACTTCATGAATGAGTGAACGACTTGCTTTCATTAAACCACTAACGCCCATGGTTAATTCATACAAAGCGGTTTCCTGGTTACTGTATTTATACGACAGTACCTCACCTTGTTCTGTGAACTTAATTTGGCCATGAACAGTATTGGCCGGTTGTGACATGATAGCTTCATGAGTCGGGCCGCCGCCGCGACCTATGGTTCCACCACGGCCATGGAATAATCGGCATTCCACTTTGTGTTTATTGGTTAATCTAATAATGGTTTTTTGTGCGTTATATAAGCTCCAGCCTGAAGCCAGAATACCGCCATCCTTACACGAGTCAGAATAACCCAGCATAATTTCTTGTGTGTTACCTGCAGCTTTTACAAGAGCAGAATAAGTTTCGTTACCCAGTAATTGATCCAGCACTTCTTCTACGTGCGATAAATCTTCGATTGTTTCAAAAAGTGGAGAAACATTAATGTGGCTAAAGTAATGTCCGTCCTTGAAACCAACAAGCCCTGCAAGGCGAGCAAGGAACATGACTTCTAATACGTGGCTGGCAGTATGTGTCATGGATATAACATATTCACCAAATGCGTTAGGGCTGACTTCTTTGCGAATGTCTTTCATTGTGTGGAAGACTTCAACAGTTTCACGAGTCAGTTCATCAAGTTTTTCTAGTGCAAGCTCAGGAATGGAAGGGTTTGACAATTCGTTTGCTAGTAAGGCTTGTCTGTCAGCTTCATTTAAATCAGCGTAATTTTCCAGGCCCAGTTGTTGACAGATTTCTACTACGGCTTCTGTGTGGCGTGTTGATTCTTGTCTGATATCGAGTTGAACCAGGAAGAAGCCAAACGTTTCTACCAGACGAATCAGGTCTTTAAGGCTACCATTTGCAATGTTGAGATCACCGTGGCTAATTAAAGATTCGCGAATTAACTCCAGATTGGACAAAAATTCACTTTCGTCTTTATAACTTGATGTAGAGTCAGGGAAAACGCCTTCAATGCGTTGTTCAGCAGCACTGAGGTTTTTCTGTAGTCGATAAAGCATGATATGTAACATGCGACGATAAGGCTCATGTCTGAATCGATTAGGTTTATCTTCAAACGCATCGTTGTATTGTGCAAACTGTTGCTCAAGGCTTTCGATGAGTTCAGGGCTTGGTGTTATGAGCTTGTCTGAATGAGTTAAAAAATGTCCCAGGTCTTTTACGCGTCGAATGTATTCTTCAAGTATTTCCTGATTATGTAAACGAACAGCCATGGCCGTGGTTTCAGGTTTTACAAAAGGATTACCATCACGATCACCACCGATCCATGAACCAAAATGCAGAAAGCTTGGAACTTTTACAGCAGGCACTCCATTGGTTTCGCCATAATTACGACGTACCGCTTTTTCCAGATTGCGATAAACCTCTGGAACCGCTTCAAACAGACATTCACGGAAATAATAAAGGCCATTACGGATTTCATCACGAACCTGTGGTTTATGGGCTCGAACTTCATCAGTTTTCCATAATAATTGAATTTCGCTTTCTAGCTGTGTTTTTACATCTCTTATTTCTTCTTTACCCAGATTCTTGTCTTGCAGTTGTTCACTGGTAACAAAAATACGACGTAAGATTTCCATATTAGTACGGCGTTTTGATTCAGTAGGATGAGCCGTAAATACCGGGATGTAAGCAAGCTTGTCGAGAAGTCCTTGTAGCTCATCTGCACTGATGTCGTTAATCATGAACTTGGTAATAGTGTTAGAAAACGAACCTGCCCAGAGTGGCGCATTTGAGCGAACTTGACGTCGGCGTTGCTGATGCATAAATGATTCTTCAGCGATATTAACCAGGCTGAAATAGATGCTGAATGCACGCAATACCTGGCTTAAATCAGTCGATTCAAGTTGTTCTATGTATTTTCGCAGTGTTTTACGGCGGCGCGGATTATCCTCTTTGCGAAGTTTAATATAACCTTTACGTAAGGTTTCTACTGCTGCAAGGATCTCTTCGCCTGCATGTTGCCGGATGACATTCCCAAGCAGGTTTCCAAATAACTTTACACGTGAGCGAAGTTCTTTGTCTCGCGGTATACTTTTTTGTAAATTTTCTATATACATATTTTAAACTTGATTTAGAGAGCTAATGCTCGGTCAATAAAAATTTGGGCGAATAAAGCCGCGAGATTATATCGAAATCAGCTAAAAATAGCGATTGATACTCTTGTTTATTATGGATATCATTTGCTAAATTTATGTTTTTAAAACTATTTTTTTGTAAATAAAGTAATTCATACACGTCATTTAAGGAATTAAGTAAGGGATAATATGATTGAACTGAACCGGTCACCTTATTGGTTAGCATTGCAAAAACACTGGGATGAAGTCCACGATGACCATATGTTGGACCTTTTTGCACGTGATCCACAGCGTTTTGAGCATTATTCACTGAAAGCTGCCGGAATACTTCTTGATTATTCGAAAAATCGGGTTGATGATGAAACCTTTAAGCTACTGATGTCTTTGGCACGGGATCGTGACCTCGAAGGCATGCGTGACAGTATGTTTGCTGGTGAGTTGATCAATACCACTGAAAAACGAGCCGTATTACATGTGGCTTTGCGTAATCGTAGTAATCGACCTATTTATACTGAAGGCAAGGATGTTATGCCCGATGTGAATTCCGTACTCGACAGAATGCGTGAGTTCACTGAATCAGTACGTAACTGCCAATGGTTAGGTTATACCGGCAAACGAATTAAACACATTGTTAATATTGGTATTGGTGGCTCTGACCTGGGGCCGATCATGGCCTGTGGAGCTTTGCGCCCCTATCGTCATCCACATTTGCACCTACATTTTGTATCCAATATCGATGGTACGCATATGATTGAGACGTGTAGTCGTCTTGATCCTGAAACTACGTTATTTCTTGTAGCTTCAAAAACTTTCACCACGCAGGAAACCATTGCTAATGCCTACACTGCGCGTGAATGGTTTTTAAATTCGGGCGGCAAAGAGAAAGACATAGCCAAACATTTTGTGGCTATGTCGACCAATGCTGAAGCGGTAGAAGCTTTTGGTATCGATCTTAAAAATATGTTCGAATTTTGGGACTGGGTAGGAGGGCGTTATTCGCTTTGGTCTTCTATCGGTCTCTCATTGGCATTGTCTATCGGCATGGATCGATTTGAAGAGTTTCTCAATGGCGCACATGAAATGGATGAACATTTCCGGACGGCCCCATTAGAACAGAATATGCCAGTGATCATGGCAATGGTTGGTATCTGGTATGCAAATTTTTACAAGGCTGAATCGCATGCTGTTATGCCTTATGATCATTATTTTTCACGTTTCCCGGCATACCTTCAACAAGGAGACATGGAAAGTAATGGGAAGGGTGTTGATAAGGATGGTAATTCAGTTCAATACCAAACGGGTCCGGTGATATGGGGTGAGCCGGGTGTAAACGGACAACATGCATTTTTTCAGTTATTACATCAGGGTACGCGGTTAATACCTTCTGATTTTATTATCCCGATGAACTCCCATAATGCAGTGG
>Ga0316205_10001373_pt1 | contig 31465 bp, 26 predicted proteins | sample 3monthpyrite_MG_FD_204941 | JGI IMG/M metagenome (GOLD analysis project Ga0316205, IMG submission 204941) | Microbial mat bacterial communities from mineral coupon in-situ incubated in ocean water Damariscotta River, Maine, United States -... | ecosystem: Environmental > Aquatic > Marine >...
GTGATTTTTTTATTGTTAATGACATCATCTAGCATGGCATTGGCATCATTAAAAAGCTTAGTTGCCTCTCCACCAATGACTTCATGCTTTAAGATTAACGGATACTTACCTGAGAGCTGCCACGTCATGAAAAATGGCGTCCAATCAATATACTTACGCACTTCATTTAAATCAAGTTCATCTAAAATAGTAACCCCCAATTTATTGGGTTTTTTCACAGTGTAATCTTCAAAACTGATAGGAGTGCTATTAGCTCGTGCCTGCTCAATTGTAATTAAACTAGAGCGAGGGCCTTTTTTATAGTGACGAGCACGAACACGCTCATATTCTTCCTTAGTACTAGCAAAGAACTTGGCCTTATGTTCGTCTGACAGCAAATTACTGACCACTGAAACTGCGCGCGAAGCATTAGAAACATACACCACAGGATGATCATATTGCGGCTCAATTTTTACCGCTGTATGAGCTTTAGAAGTTGTTGCTCCGCCAATAAGTAATGGCAATTCAAAGCCTTGGCGTTTCATTTCTTTAGCAACATGCACCATTTCATCAAGTGAAGGCGTTATAAGGCCAGATAAACCGATGATGTCAACGTTTTCTTCTTTAGCTACACGTAAAATATCTTCACAAGAAACCATGACACCTAAATCAATAATTTCATAGTTATTACATTGCAGTACTACGCCAACAATATTCTTACCAATATCGTGAACATCACCTTTTACTGTTGCTAATAAAACTTTACCGTTTGAGCTAGCCTCTGTTTTTTCTGCTTCAATAAAGGGATTTAAGTGAGCTACTGCTTGTTTCATCACTCGCGCAGACTTAACCACTTGTGGTAAAAACATCTCGCCTGCACCAAACAAATCACCGACAACATTCATGCCATCCATTAATGGCCCTTCAATAACATCAAGGGGCCTTACGGCTGCTATACGCGCTTCTTCAGTATCTTCAACAATAAATTCGTTAATACCCTTTACCAAAGAGTGTGCTAACCGTTCGTTAATAGGAAGTTCGCGCCAAGCGAGATCAGTTTTACTATTTTGACTGCCTGCTTGACCACGATATTGCTCGGCAACATCAAGTAGACGTTCAGTCGCGCCATCATCACTATTTTGAATGACATCTTCAACGGCAAGGCGTAAATCGTCAGGAATATCAGAATAGATGGCTAATTGCCCTGCGTTAACAATGCCCATATCCATGCCATTTTTAATGGCGTGATATAAAAATACCGCATGTATTGCTTCACGTACTGGGTTATTACCACGAAAAGAGAAAGAAACATTGGAAACACCACCGGAGATCATGGCATATGGTAAGTTCTGCTTAATATCGGCAACGGCTTCAATAAAATCAACAGCATAGTTATTATGCTCATCAATACCAGTAGCGACAGCGAAAATATTAGGATCGAAAATAATATCTTCTGCCGGAAAGCCTATTTCATCCACTAAAATGCCGTAGGCTCTTTTGCAAATTTCATATTTACGCGTACGGGTATCGGCTTGACCTTCTTCATCGAACGCCATCACAATAACGGCCGCGCCATAGCGACGAAGTAACTCTGCTTGCTTGCGAAAGTTTTCTTCACCTTCTTTTAAACTAATAGAATTAACAACGCCTTTGCCTTGAATACACTTTAAACCTGCCTCTAAAATATCCCATTTAGACGAGTCGATCATAATAGGCACTTTGGCAATATCAGGCTCACCGGCAATTAAATTCAAAAAACGCACCATAGCAGTTTTTGAATCAAGCATGCCTTCATCCATATTAATGTCGATGATTTGTGCACCGTTTTCAACTTGCTGCAACGCAACGGCTATTGCCTGATCGTAATTTTCTTCTTTTATTAAGCGTTTAAATATTGCTGAGCCAGTCACATTAGTACGCTCGCCCACGTTAACAAACAAGGTATCTTCTTGAATGGTTAGCGCTTCAAGCCCAGCTAGTCGACAAGCAATTTTACGCGGCTCAACTTTTCGGGGCGCTATATTTGCCACCATCTCTGCCATACCTTTAATATGCGCAGGGGTAGTGCCACAACAGCCACCAATAATATTTAGAAAACCTGAGCTAGCCCACTCTTGCACATGGGTATTCATGTCTTCGACAGTGAAGTCGTATTCACCAAAGGCATTTGGTAAACCTGCATTCGGGTGAGCAGAAACGGCAACATCAGATATTCGGCTTAACTCTTCTACGTATTGTCGTAGCTCTATTGGTCCTAACGCACAGTTCAAACCAAAAGAAATTGGTTTAGCATGACGTAAAGAGTTATAAAAAGCTTCTGTGGTTTGTCCTGAAAGGGTTCGACCTGAAGCATCAGTGATGGTGCCTGAGATCATCACCGGCAAACGAATTTGTAATTGTTCAAAAACTGTTTCTACTGCAAAAATAGCGGCTTTAGCATTTAAAGTATCGAAAATGGTTTCAATTAGAATAATATCACTGCCACCTTTAATTAACGCTGCAGTGGATTCAATGTAAGCCTCTTTTAGCTCATCAAAATCAACATTACGAAAAGCCGGATCGTTAACATCAGGAGAAATTGAACAAGTACGGTTAGTTGGTCCTAACACACCCGCGACAAAACGTGGTTTTTCCGGTGTTTTTTTGTTGTATTCATCGGCAGCTTGTCGGGCTATTTGTGCAGCAACCAAATTAATTTCTGCACTATATTCTGCCATATCGTAATCAGCCATGGCGATCGTTGTGGCATTAAAAGTATTGGTTTCTAGTATATCGGCGCCCGCTTCGAGGTATTCTAAATGAATTGTTTTAATAACATCAGGCTGAGTTAATACCAGTAAATCGTTATTGCCTTTTACATCGCTATGCCAATCAGCAAAACGCTCGCCACGATAGTCTTGCTCTTCAAATTTATAAGCTTGAATCATGGTGCCCATAGCGCCATCTAATATCAAAATATTATTGGCTATTTGCTGTTCAAGTAAGGCAAAAGACGATGATTTTTTCATGGTATATTCCGGTGTTCTTTATCGAGTAAGTAAAATTAAAAGCTGAGTTTATAGTGCTTAAATAACGGTATCAGGATGAACTGCTTTTATGTTTGAAGCGTCTAACTTATATGGTGTAATCTGATAAACGTAATAATTAAGCCAGTTAGTAAATAATAGACTACCATGACTACGCCATGAGCTTACTGGCGAGTTATTTACCTCATTACCCTGATAATAATTCTCTGGTATTGGTGTATTTTTATCGTTTTTACTATCCCTGAGGTATTCCTCATGCAAGGTGCTGGTATCGTATTCAGGATGACCAGTTAAATAAACTTGCTGCTTGTTTTTACTTGCCACTAACAATACGCCAGCTTCATCTGACTCAGCTAAAATTTGTAACTGACCGATACTTTGATAGTCAGCTTTATCTATATAGCCATAACGAGAATGTGGGATGTTAAAACACTCATCAAATCCTCGGGTGAGTTGCTCTTTACTATTAAGCGGTCTATGTGAAAAAACACCTGACAATTTCTTTTTACGTAAGTGCCGATTCAAACCATAATGATGATATAAAGCAGCGTGAGCGGCCCAACATGAAAACATAGTTGAAGTAACATTTTTTTCAGCCCAATCAAACACTTCACAAATTTTATCCCAAAAACTCACCTGCGAATAATCTAATAGGGCTAACGGCGCACCAGTGATTATTAAACCGTCGTATTGCTTGTGTTTGATATCATCAAAAAGGCAATAAAAATTTTCTAAATGTTCCGTTGGGGTATTTTTAGATTCATTGGCGTGTATACGAACAAATTCAACATTAATTTGTAATGGCGTATTGGAAAGCATACGCAATATTTGCACTTCCGTTTCAATTTTATTAGGCATTAAATTTAAGATTGCCACTTGCATCGGGCGAATTTCTTGAGAAATAGCTCTGCGCTCAGACATGATAAAGATATTTTCTTTATCTAAAATGGATAATGCGGGTAATTGATCTGGAATTTTAATGGGCATAACTTACCTATCGCAGCAAACTAAAATAACTAAATATTGATTTATAAAGTTTAGTCTAAAAACAAGATAACAATATTACTTGGATTGCTAGATATGTCAACATCTAAACGTTTAGATGGCTAAACATCTTTTGTACTTTAGAAAAACAAAAAGCGTTATTCTACTGCTAGAATAACGCTTTTTTATGATGAAGCACTTTTAATTTATACGAAGTAATTCATTTGGAAATGAAATTATCCTCAAGCTTTTTAATAAACTTACTCAGTTACAGCTTCTTCTTTTTCTACGGGAGCATTTTTAGTTAAAAACATATTTCTTAGCTTAGTATCAACATCTTTCGCCATTTCAGGGTGCTCTTCTAAATACTTAGCAGCATTAGCTTTACCTTGACCAATACGCTCACCATTACAGCTATACCAGGCACCTGACTTTTCAACAAAGCCATTTTTTACACCTAAGTCAATCAGCTCACCCAAATTGTTAATGCCTTGACCATAAAGAATTTGAAATTCAGTTTGTTTAAATGGCGGCGCTATTTTGTTTTTAACGACTTTAACACGGGTTTCGTTACCAACAATTTCATCACCGTTTTTAACCGCGCCAATACGGCGGATATCCAAACGAACAGAAGCATAAAATTTTAACGCATTACCACCTGTTGTGGTTTCTGGGTTACCAAACATTACCCCTATTTTCATCCGAATTTGGTTAATGAAAATCAACATGGTATTAGATTTTTTCAAGTTACCGGTAAGCTTGCGCATAGCTTGTGACAACATACGCGCTTGCAGCCCCATATGCGAGTCACCCATGTCACCTTCAATTTCAGCTTTAGGTGTTAATGCGGCAACTGAGTCGACCACGATAATATCAATAGCCCCTGATCGAGTTAGCATATCGCAAATCTCTAACGCTTGTTCTCCCGTATCTGGCTGAGAAACCAATAGCTCATTAATGTTTACGCCCAGTTTTTCAGCATAAATAGGGTCAAGTGCATGCTCGGCATCAACAAAAGCACACACTTTACCTTCACGTTGTGCTTGAGCAATAACTTCTAATGTTAATGTAGTTTTACCACTAGATTCTGGACCATAAACCTCAATAACACGACCAAAAGGTAAACCGCCAGCACCTAACGCAATATCTAACCCTAATGAGCCGGTAGAGATTGTTTCAACATCCATAGTGTTGTTATCACCAAGTTTCATTATTGAACCTTTACCGAATTGACGTTCAATTTGACTTAACGCTGCTGATAGTGCTTTTTCTTTTTCGTCTTTCATTTCTTGCTCCACGAACCTGAATTGGTTATTTCGTTTTGATAAAGCAAGTATACTGTAAGTTCGTACAGTATCAAGTTTTTTTGCAATATATTTTTATTTATTAAGAAAAATCAACGGGCGATACTTATTACCTATTGATAAATATTGATTTTTTTAGCATTAGTAACTTTTTATATTTTTCTGACAAAAAGTTACTTATTGAGGAAAACAGTATTCTAAACAGTGTTATTTAGAAGGAAGATTAGCCCATGGCTCTGGTTTGTGAATATGAAAACCTTGTCCGAAATCTACACCAATTTCTGTCAATATTTTTTCAATTTCAGCATTTTCAACAAACTCCGCCACTACCTTTTTATTCATTGCTTCGGCGGTGCGTTTAATGTTCTCTACAAAAATACGGTTAACTTTATTGGTGTCCATATCTCGAACAAACATACCATCAATTTTGATAATATTGATCGGCAATTGCTGTAAATAACTAAAAGATGATAAGCCACTACCAAAATCATCTAATGAAAAACTACAGCCGAAATTACGCATTTGATTAATAAAGTGTAATGCCGATTTTAAATGACTGATAGCTGTTGTTTCAGTTACTTCAAAGCAAATGCGCTGTGGCGATATTTTATACTGCTCAAAAAGCATAATGACATCATCATAAATATCGCGATCCGCAATAGTTAAACCTGATAAATTAATACTGTAGCTAGTATCGTTATCCTGATGATTCTCTATTATTGCTTTGAAAGTATTTTCAATGACCCAATAATCTACTTGTTTTACATGGTTATATTTTTCAGCAGCCGGAATAAAATCATTGGGCGGAATAATTTTTCCTTGCTTAGATAGCATTCGTACTAACACTTCATAGTGAGCATGATTTTCACGCGTTAACGATTTAATTCGTTGTCTATATAAGACAAATCTGTCTTCTTTTATCGCTTGTGTTATATCATGCAAAACCTCCATTTCATTAGCATGTTTGACTAGCTGCTCATCATCACTTTGATATATTTGTACACGGTTTCTGCCTTTTTCTTTTGCTAGGCGAACCGCTTGACCTAATGACAGAAAGACTTGCTCTGCATCAAAAATAGATAGATCAAGCCTAACGACACCAATACTAACAGTGGTATTACTTTCTTTTTTTAACTCTTCTAGTTTTATTGTTTGAAATAATAAACGTATTTCATGGGCAAATGCTTTCGCCTCACTAAAAGCCAATGTCGGTAGCAACACAGCAAACTCATCATTGCCTAAACGGCTAATAGTTGCATCACTAGGTAGAAATGCTTTTAACGTCACGGATGCTACATTTAGGAATTTATCACCTATGGTGTAACCAAAACTGTTATTAATCACTTGAAATTTATCAATATCTATATGAAAAGCCACGCCAACATCTACCTTGCCATGACCACGAATGTGCTTTGTTAATTTTCTGTCAAAATGCGCCCTATTGACTAGCCCCGTCAATCGGTCATGATTATCTACATAAGAAAGTGCTTGTTTTATCTGTATATGCTTTAAAAACCTAGATTTTTGACCCCGATAAAAGGCAAGGATCATTAACGCTAAAACCAACCAAATCCCCATAGCGTTAATCAGGCCTTGTTGGTACAAATCGCTACTAAATTGTGGATCTAATCTTATCGCTAACTGCCAGCGAGTTTCAGGTATATTTTTGATAAAACTAAAACTTGCTAAGTCATTATCACTTAATAATTGAGTAGCCTGTATTGAAGTATTTTTTTTAGTACTCAGTTCTACTTCACCTTTGCGATCAGATCGAATTAAAAATAGTTGCTGATGGGGGAGTTGATATTTTTCAAGCAAATTAGTTAACACATTAGGTTCAAAGGCCACAAAAAGATAACTACCATCACTTTCATTTATCGATAATGGTTGCAACAAATCGAAATGGATGTTTTTTTTATTTCGATGCAAGAATAATTGCTTTTGTGAGCCCGATGTTATTGTTGAAGCAATCTCCACTTCACAATCTGGTAAAAAATCTCCTGTAATGTTTTTTAGCTTTCCTACGCCTGTTTTATCAATAATGGCAAAGAGTCGAGTATCACTTATATTGCCCCGTAAGTTATTTAGTACTTTCATGTACTCTTTTACTGACGCTTTATTGCCTGCTTTATTTAGCTTTTCTAACTCATTAATTTGTTTTTGTTGAAATAAATCTATTTCTAAGCGCAGTTGGGAAAAGTATTCTTGATATTCAGAAAGAATACGATCCGTCACTGAATCCATAAGCGACTTTTGGTAGCTTTGGTGAATTTTACTAGCAGAAAAACTTTGCCAGATGAGTAATGCTAAAATCAAAAGGCTAGTTAATATTATGACACGCTTTAATGCGTTAAGAGCTCTTAGGCTAGTCTGAGGAATTATTGCATTATCTGGTTTCAATCGACTTCCGCAAAAACTTAATTATCTATAAAGTGTAGCAGTAGTTGCGTATTTAGCCATTAATAAAATTTCGAAAAAACTTAGGATTTGAACAACCCGTTTGTGGCATAATCATCTTAGAAGCAAACGCCATAACAACAGCAAATTCAATATTTAAATGACTAATTCTATTCAAGATTTCTCTAATCACACGCCGATGATGCGCCAGTATTTAACCATTAAAGCCGAATTCCCTCATATTTTGATCTTTTATCGTATGGGTGATTTTTATGAGCTATTTTTTGATGATGCCAAAAAAGCTGCTGATTTATTAGATATTTCTCTCACGGCAAGAGGAAAAACCGGTGGCAATGCAATTCCTATGGCGGGTGTGCCTTATCATGCAGTCGAAAATTACTTGGCTAAACTAGTCAATTTAGGTGAGTCTGTTGCTATTTGTGAACAAATAGGCGATCCGGCAACCAGTAAAGGCCCTGTTGAACGAAAAGTTGTTCGTATTATCACCCCCGGCACTGTAAGTGATGAAGCTTTGTTGACCGACAGGCAAGATAATTTAATTGTTGCTATCACTGAAAACACTTCACCTGCTAAAGGCTCTTCTAGAACTAAAAAGGCTTCTGAGCCCGATTTTGGTTTAGCCTATTTAGATATGACCAGTGGCCGTTTTGTCATCACTGAGCCGCAAACAAGTGAACAATTACAGGCTGAACTACAACGCCTTTCTCCTGCCGAGTTACTTTATTCAGAAAGCATTTCGACAATGCAGTATATTGAGTCATATAAAGGCTTACGTCGTCGCCCTGAATGGGAGTTTGATCTTGAAACATCACTAGCTTTACTCAACGAGCAGTTTGGAACAAAAGAACTGAATGGGTTTGGCGTTGATGATAAATTACTTGGTTTATCTGCCGCTGGTTGTTTATTTCAATATGTAAAAGATACCCAGCGCACTGCTTTGCCGCATATTCGCTCAATAATCGCAGAATCAGCTAACTCAGGTGTTGTGCTTGATGCAGCTACTCGACGAAATTTAGAGTTGACGCAAAATTTACAAGGCGGTAATGACAATACCTTAGCCGAAATTTTAGACAAAACCTCAACCCCCATGGGCTCGCGTTTATTAAAGCGTTGGTTGCATTTTCCTTTACGTGACTTAACCACGCTAACTAATAGACAAAATGCCATTGAGCAAATAATTTCGACCGATTTACACCTTGATATTCAATCTACTTTAAAAGGCTTAGGTGATATTGAGCGCATTGTTGCTCGTATTGCTTTAGGGTCTGCTCGTCCACGAGATTTCGCCCGCTTACGTAATGCACTACAAGCATTACCTGAACTTCAGCATTGTTTGTCAACTTGTGCAACAGGTTATGTTCATACGCTTGCAGAGCAAATAGCACCCATTCCTGAAATTCAGCAGTTATTAGAACAGGCTATTGTAGAGAATCCACCAGTGCTTATTCGCGACGGTGGAGTTATTGCCCCTGGTTATCATCAAGAATTAGATGTATTAAGAGATTTAAGCGATGGTGCTACTGAGTTTTTAGCGCAATTAGAGCAAAGAGAGAAAGAGCGCACCGGCATTCATTCATTAAAAGTGGGTTATAACAAGGTTCATGGTTTTTTTATTGAAATGAGTCGCACCGCTGCAACTGATGTTCCTGATGATTATATTCGTCGACAAACCTTAAAAAATAATGAGCGTTTCATTACCGAAGAGTTAAAAGAGCATGAGCATAAAGTACTGAGTGCGCAAAGCAAGTTTTTAGCTCTAGAAAAACGCCTCTATCAAGCATTATTTGACAAAGTTTTGCCTGAGTTAGCTCAATTACAAACACTTAGCCAAGCTATTGCCGAGCTTGATGTACTTAGCAATTTTGCCGAACGCGCTATCACCTTAAATTATGTAAAACCTGATTTAGTACAAACACCGGGAGTTAATATTGATGCTGGTAGGCATGCGGTTGTTGAGCAGATGACCAATGATGCTTTTATTGCTAATCCAGTTGTCTTAACCCAACAGCGAAAAATGTTAATTATCACTGGCCCTAATATGGGCGGTAAATCCACTTATATGCGTCAAACGGCATTAATAGTTTTGCTGGCACACATAGGCTGCTATGTTCCAGCTGATGCTGCTCAAATAGGCTTAGTAGATAGAATATTCACGCGCATAGGCGCTTCTGATGATTTAGCCAGCGGTCGCTCAACTTTTATGGTTGAAATGACTGAAACTGCTAATATTCTGCATAATGCTACCGACAAAAGCTTAGTATTACTAGATGAAATTGGGCGTGGCACTAGCACTTACGATGGTCTTTCTTTGGCTTGGGCGTGTGCAGAAATGCTAGCTATTAAAACACAAGCTTTCACTTTATTTGCCACCCATTATTTTGAGCTAACCTTGCTCGCGCAAGAAATAGCTACCCTAGCGAATGTACATTTAGATGCAATGGAGCACGGCGATAACATTATTTTTATGCACGCGGTACAAGAAGGCGCGGCAAGTAAAAGCTTTGGTTTACAAGTAGCGCAACTTGCTGGGGTGCCAAAAGCGGTTATTAGCCGGGCTAAACAACGTTTATTAGAATTAGAGAATCAGCAAGCACCGTCTATTTTGCCAGCACAGTCTGATGATTTTCAGCAACTGTCTTTAGTTGCTGACGATCATCCTGCAATTGATACATTACGTAATATTGATGTGAATGATTTGTCGCCCAAGCAAGCATTAGATTTATTATTTGAATTAAAAACACAAGTTTAATAACCTAAAAAGGCTGTAATCATTACGATTACAGCCTTTAGCTTTTTCACTTATATTTTTATCTTAATAACTTATAACCTTTCAGGTTATCCTTTCTATTGTGCTTCAAATAAAGCCTCAATGGATAAGTTTTGATGGCTTAAAATATCACGCAATCGCTTTAAACCTTCAACTTGAATTTGACGAACACGTTCACGGGTCAAACCAATTTCCAAGCCAACATTTTCTAAAGTTTCAGCTTCGTAGCCCATGAGACCGAAGCGCCTAGCTAATACTTCTCTTTGCTTAGAGTTGAGTTCATTTAACCAGTTAATAATATTATTGCTCATATCCTCTGATTGTAAGTCACCTTCAGGACCATCACTTTTTTCATCAGCAATAACATCAAGTAGAACTTTATCAGAGTCACCAGAAAATGGCGTGTCAACGGAGGCAATACGCTCATTTAAGCGCAGCATTTTGTTTACATCAGCAACAGGTTTATCGAGCGAGCTAGCGATATCTTCAGCGGTAGGCTCATGATCGAGTTTTTGAACAAGTTCGCGGGAAGCGCGTAAATAAATATTTAATTCTTTAACAACATGAATGGGTAATCGAATGGTACGAGTTTGATTCATTATCGCTCGTTCGATAGTTTGGCGTATCCACCAAGTGGCATAAGTAGAGAAGCGGAAACCTCGCTCAGGGTCAAATTTTTCAACGGCGCGAATTAAGCCTAAATTACCTTCTTCAATTAAATCAAGTAAAGGTAAACCGCGATTATTATATCGTCTGGCTATTTTAACCACTAAACGTAAATTACTCTCAATCATACGTTTACGCGAAGGTTCGTCGCCTTTGAGGGCAAGTCGTGAAAAATACACTTCTTCTTCTGCGCTTAATAGTGGTGAAAAACCAATTTCACTTAAATAAATTTGCGTAGCATCAACACTTGATGCGGTTTTCTCTCTATCCTTAGATACTGCTGTTTGTTTTTTTTCTTCTACCATACTGTGCTCCCGTATATAGCAAAGTTGAATTAAAATTTAAATGTTCACACTAACTCCAGTTTTATTGATTTGATTGACGGTATTCTCTTTGACTAAGCTCATTGAGAAAAATCAAAGGAATAACACTAATTATATTTTGGTAAATACTTCAAAGGATCAACTGATTTACCACGAAAGCGAACCTCAAAATGAAGCATGACTCTTTGCGCGTCGGTATCACCCATTTTTGCAATAATATCGCCTAATTTAATTTGTTGCTGTTCTTTTACTAAGATGGTGTCGTTATGAGCGTATGCACTTAAGTAATCATCATTATGTTTTATAATAACTAACTTACCATAACCTCTTAACGCACTACCTGCGTAAACTACTTTGCCACTTGCCGCAGCTTTAATATTAGTGCCACGACGTCCTGCGATATCTATTCCTTTATTACCTTGTGCTTTAGCACCCTGTAATTTAGAAGAAAATCGCGCAATAACTTTACCTTTTACTGGCCATTGCCAACGACTAATTTTTTGAGAAAACTTTGTCTTTGGTGAGCTCTTTGGTAAGTTGTTTTGGATTATTTTCTTCTTACTTACATTTTTACCATACGCCTGCTTTTTTGAAGATGCAATAGGCTTTTTAACCACTTTATTACTGGTCAGATTAGAGCTTTTAGTCTGCTTTTTACTAGAGTGCTTATTATTACTCGCTTTAGCAGTTTTTCCTTTATTTTTAGAGACTAAAATTAATTTTTGATTTGGATAAATATTATAAGGAGGTGAAATATTATTCAATTTAGCTATTTGGCGAACATCCGAATTAGCTCGCCATGCTATTGAATATAAAGTTTCACCTGCACGCACCGTATACTCATTAGCATTAATGGTATTTTGCACTCGCTTAGTTAGCGGGCTACTGCCATAAACTGTTGCAACTGGCGCAGGTTTTTCTCGTGAAGAGCAGGACAAAAGAGCGAATATAAAAAAGAGGTAACAAAATATTTTAAAAAACAATTCTTCAGCTTTATAAGCTCTGTTTTTATACTTGTTGCTAGTTTGTCTCATAACAAGGTCAGCACTTTGTTATCTGAAAATAAAATAGGCGACAATGATCAAAGCGACTAAGCCCCAACCAAGTACATCTACCCATTGGCGTAGTTTTTTTTCCATTGCACTGCCGCCCCATTGAATTAAACCGGCGACCAGAAAAAATCGCATGCCTCGTCCAATAGCTGAGGCAAGTAAAAACGGCAAAAATGCCATTTGCAAAAAGCCCGCACTGAGTGTAAATAGTTTATAAGGTATAGGAGAAAAGCCGGCAATAAAAACAACCCAAACACCCCAATCACTAAACCAAGTCATAGCAATATCAAAGCGTTCTTGATAACCAAATTGGGTGATTAGTGGTTGTATCCAAGGCTCAAACATCAAGTAACCCAATAGATAACCAACAACACCACCAACAATAGAAGAGATGGTGGTTAAGCTTGCTAGTCGCCATGCTTTTTCAGGTTTAGCTAATACCATAGGGGCAAGTAATACATCGGGAGGAATAGGAAAAAATACAGATTCGGCAAACGTTAGTAGTGATAACATCATTGGCGCAAGTTTATGTTCAGCCCACTTGAGTGTCCAGTCGTAAATAGCAGAGAACACTTTCATTACAGCAAGTCTCCTGGCACTAAAGGCACAAACCTAACTGCTTCAACTTGCTGCTCACTGTATTCATCACCATTTCGCGTAATAATTTTCAATATTTGTGTCTGCTCTCCAACAGGAATAACTAAACAACCGCCATCAACAAGTTGTTCTAATAATGCTTGTGGCACACTGGCAGCACCTGCAGTGACAATAATAGCGTCAAAGGGTGCTTTACTTGCCCAGCCTTGCCAACCATCACCATGTTTCATGGAAATATTATGTAGATCCATCGCTCTTAAGCAGCGTTTAGCTTGAAATTGTAATGATTTGATACGCTCAACCGAGAACACTTTATCAGTAAGCTGCGCCAAAATAGATGTTTGATAACCAGAGCCTGTACCTATTTCTAATATGTTACTGGGTCGGCCTTGTGCTAGTAATAACTCTGACATTTTAGCAACAATATAGGGTTGAGAAATCGTTTGTCCTTGCCCTATAGGTAAAGCCGTATTGTCATAGGCTTTATGGGCTAATATTTCAGGTATAAAAACATGGCGCGGAGAGTTAGCTATAGCCTGTAAAACCTGCGGATTAGTAATACCTTCTGCCTGCAGTTTTTGTGCAAGCAGCTCACCACTGCGTTTTGATTTTCCGACGATGCGGCTATTGTTTGCATAAGTTGTCATAACGTTACTTCACTCATCCATTTTTTCATATTATTTATACTGTTATGTGCGGTCATATCGACAGTTAACGGTGTTACTGAAACATAGTTATTAGCGACTGCGTGAAAATCGGTTCCTTCACCACCATCAAGCTCTTGCCCTAATCTGCCATACCAATAAACATCTCGCTGCCATGGGTCTTGGGTTTTATTCATTTTTTCAGCTTTGTCTCGATGACCAAGACGAGTCACTTTAATGCCTTTGATATCAGCTAACGGCACATCAGGAACATTAATATTAAGTATTTGATCTACCGCTAGCGGGTGCTTTTGTATATGTTTGATAATTTTTGCCGTAACAATGGCTGCAGTTTGATAATACTGTTCATGTTTCCCCAAAAGCGAAACAGCAATAGCAGGAATGCCCATATGCCTACCTTCAGTGGCGGCTGCCACAGTACCAGAATATAAGGTATCATCACCTAGGTTTGGGCCGTTATTAATACCGGCAACAACTAAATCAGGATTTGAAGAAACAAGCAGGCTAACACCTAAATGTACTGAATCCGTTGGTGTACCGTTTACCGAAATAAAACCATTATCAAGGGTTTGTGCTCTTAAAGGGTTTAGCAAGGTTAATGAATTACTAGCGCCACTGCAATTTCTATCTGGCGCGACAACTGTAACATCAAAATGCTTAATTAATTCTTGTTGTAACACTTTAATACCAAGTGCATGAACACCATCATCATTACTTAATAAAATATTCATTGCGTTACTTGCTTAGCGCCTTGCTCAGCACTTTTCTTAATATCAATATCCGCATTAGGGATAACCCGTTGCGTGCCATCTTGATAGTCAATTAATTCTCGCAACACCGTAGTTGCATATGAACCGGCAGGTAAAGTAAAGCTAACTTTTACGCTAGGTAATGCATTGCTATCGGAGATATTATCCTGAGGGATAACGGCAATATTTGCGGCGGCAATGGTTAAGCGAATACGGCGACGCTCTTGTTTTAAACCAAAACGCGGTAAACCTTGTGAAAATTCACTATGATTATCGGCAACTTGCTGCTCTAAAATGGCGGGCTCACCGCTGGTCATTAACTCCCCCGCGCCCCACATAGTGGCGCTAATATCAACATCTTGCTCATTAAATCGCTGCTTAATGCTGTCATCCACATCATCTAAATGAAATACCGACTGAGTGCCAGCAAGCATGAGTACATCACCTACTTGCAGTTGAGAAAAAAGACTTTGTTTAATACGTTGATTAATAATATCGTTAAAAATAGCTGAACGTGCTGCAGATAAATACATGCCGCGTTTTTTCTTATCTTTAACTTTTGTGCCTGAAAATAAGGCCAGTGCTTTATCAATATTACCACCGTCAATACCAAAGCGTTGCTCACCAAAGTAATTTGGTACACCTTGCTCCGCTATGCTTTGAAATCGCTGCTGTAAAGCTTTAAGGTCGGTTACATTACGCAGAATTAACTCAAACCGATTGCCTGTTAATGCACCAGTGCGAAGTTTTTTGTTATGTCTTTGGTAGCTAAGTACTTCAACGCCTTCAATATTAAGAGAGCTTAAATCATAAACTTGCTTACCCGGCACATGTATACCAAACCATTGCTCAGTAACCGCAAACCGGTCTTTTAAACCAGCATAAGAGACAAGTTGTTCTTTTACTTTAAAATATTTAGCCAGTTCACGAGCAACAAAAACAGTATTTGCGCCTGTTTTTCTGATATGAATATATAAGTGTTCACCTTCACCACAAGGTGAAAAAGGTAATTGTTCAAATACTTTAAAATCACTTTGTGTGGATCTTAATAAACCTTTCGATTTTGGTTTGCCATGTAAATAGGCCAGATCTGGTAACATTTTATTCCCTAAGCATTAACTAATGCATAAATTCTACTTGGCTTGCAATAACACCACACAATGCACAGCGATACCTTCTTTTCTACCGGTATAGCCTAGTTTTTCAGTGGTGGTTGCTTTCACATTAATTTGTTCAATATCACAATGTAAGTCTTCACTTAAGCACTGACGCATGGCAAGTAAATGCGGTGCCATTTTAGGCGCTTGGGCAACAATGGTGATATCTCCATTGCCTAGTTGAAACCCTTTATCTGTCATTAAACTAACTACATGACGTAATAATATTCGGCTAGATATATTTTCATATTGACCATCAGTATCAGGAAAATGATTACCGATATCGCCTAAGCAAAGTGCGCCAAGGATGGCATCACACAAAGCATGAATAGCGACATCACCATCTGAATGCGCAATAAAACCTTGCTCAAAAGGTATCGCAACACCAGCGAGTATTAGTGGGCCTTTACCGCCAAATTTATGTACATCAAAACCGTGACCTATTCGCATCTATCATCCTTATTCTGTTCAATTTTTTGCAGTTGCTCTAAGCGCTGTTGCTCTAATGCTTGTTGTTTAAGGTAAAAGCTCGCTAGCGCTAAATCTTCAGGCCGTGTTATTTTAATATTATCTCGTCGACCTGAAACCAACAAACTTGGCAAACCAGCATATTCTATAGCTGAAGATTCATCGGTAATGCTTATGTTTTTTGCTTGCGCATCGTCAATCGCTTTTTTAAGCTCTGTTGTTTTAAACATTTGCGGTGTGAAAGCATGCCATAAATGCTTACGCTCAACTGTGTTATCAATATTGTTGTTATCTGTAGCACGTTTCATGGTATCAACAACGGGAGCCGCTAATATGCCTCCACAACTATGAGCAAGACAGGCTTTAATCAGCTTATCTATATCATCATGTGTTAAACAAGGTCTGGCAGCATCATGAACCAACACCCACTGAGCTTCCTTAACTGCTTGCAAACCACTTAAAACCGAATCAACCCGCTCTTTACCACCAGATACTCGAATAATGTTGTCATTGCTTGCCAACGCAGTTTCTGCAAAATAATCATCATTATCACTGAGCGCTAAAATCACTTGAGTAATATTTGGGTGACTTAATAAACGATTAACAGTATGACTTAACACGCTTTCGTTATTTATAGTCAAGTATTGCTTGGGACAGGGAGCTAGCATGCGCTTACCAACGCCTGCTGCTGGCACAATAACGGTAAGCTGAATATTATGAGCAAAAGAGCTAATCACGACTACGGAAGTTCCTTGCTAAGAAGGGCTTTATTTGCATTACCTTTGTTGGGAATGAGCCGAAAAAAAGTTTCATTTTCTTTTATCATGCCGAGCTCATTTCTTGCGCGCTCTTCAATAGCTTCAGTGCCTAACTTAAGATCATCAGTATCAGCATAAAGCAGTTTGTTACGCTGCATTAATTTTTCATTAGCAAGTTGTTGGCGAGTAACGTCTTCTTGTAAAGCGAGATAGTCAGGCACACTGTTTTTACCGAACCAAAGTCGGTATTGCAATAAGCTAAAAATAATTAATAATATTGCCGTGAACGTTCGCATGGTTAACTAAAAAACCTGAAAAATGAAGAAAAAACTAACTTAATAAAAAGTTACAGTCTTCTCCATTATATAAGGCTTGAAAACAGTGTAAATGTTTAAATAACTAAACAGCTTAAAAATGATGGCTATGTGCTTGCAAAATGAGTAATTGTCATTAAAATGCAGTTATCATCGAAGGAAATATCTCTCTTTAAAGGATTAACAATGCTTAAAACTTCACATGCAAATATCGCTATAATACTGGCACTCTTTTTTTACAGCAATAATATATTGGCCAGCACTACACCAGAAAAACAATTACCTTGCCATTCAAGTAAACACTCCAACGATAGTAGCGTGGTCCAAGCACAATCTATTAGTAAAATAGCAGCCAAATATCCAATAGAAGCAGCTAGAAAGAGTCAAGAGGGTTGGGTGCGTTTAAGCTTTGTTGTTAAAGAAGACGGCTCTGTTGACTTGCCTATAATTGAAGATTCATCAGGTTTAAAGTCTTTTGAAAAAGCAGCAAAAAGAGCGGTGAAATTGTGGAAATTTGACCCCGCAACTCGAAATGGTGAAACCATTGAGCAGTGTCAAAATAGTGTGCAATTAGATTTCAAAATGAATAAAACAACGCAGGGTGCTTCTAGGCGATTTGTTAGACAATATCGAAAAATAATCAAATTAATTAATGATAAAGAGCTAGATAAAGCTAAAAACTCTTTAGCAGAACTTGAAAATAAACCCCGACAAAATTTTTATGAAGACAAATTCTTTTTCAGTGTTAAAGCCAGTTACTTTCAGGCTATAGGTGACCAACGCCAAGAGTTGCTAAACCTAAAGAAATTGATTCCTGCGGGAAAAGACTATTTACCCAAAGAGGCTTATGTATATTCCGTTGCTAGAGCTTTTCAGTTGGCATTATTAAACAATGAATTATCGAGCACCTTGTATTATTACGACAAATTAAAACAGTTTGATGAAAAAAACGAAAGAGTTACTGCGCTAGCACCTTATATTGAAAAAATTAACGAACTTATTAACAGTACTGATCATCTTTTTGTAAAAGCTCAAATTAATGAACGCGAACACTGGAATCATTATTTAGCGCGAAAAAGCTTTACCTTTACTAATGTAGAAGGAAAGTTAGATTCTGTAGATATACGTTGCGACAACCACTATTCAAGCTATCCTTTAGAGCAGCAAAAAGAATGGCAGATTCCTGCTCGTTGGGGAAAGTGCCAGCTTTTTGTTAAAGGTGAGCAAGGGGCTACATTTGATTTAGTTGAGCTAGCAAATAATGCATAACCCATAGTTATTAGTTACTGCTTAGGTTGAGTTTTATGAAAATCATGCCAATTAACCGCGCAAGATAGTAACAACTCACGAAGGCTTGGAATAACTGGGCTAGCTTTATTGCCATTTAACCAACAATGCCCCGTACAAGCAGCTAGCATTACTTTTTTGTTGGGTTTAAGTAATACTCGCTCTGTTAAACTGGCTAAAGAAAACCAACCAGAAATATTTGTACGTATGCGTTGCTGCTCATGATCAACTTTATCAATGCAGTCCAAGGCAATATGTTCTCCCTGTAGTACAGGCACAATTAAGCCCAATAATGAGATATCATTGCGATTAATTAAGGCTGAATACCAAGCGCTGATTTCTGCCGCAGTTTGCCCAGATAAAGGCAGTTTATTGGCTTGCTTGGTTGACCAAGTGGCATTTTGTACATCTAAAAGCAGTGGTGATTGGCCTTGCTCGTTCACTTGTGTCATCAAATTTGCGGTGCGGTTAACATAATAAGATAAGCTTTTTAACCGCCCTTGAACACTTACCACGCTAGAGATCTCACTATTAGCAAGCAAGCGTAACTCTCGCTCATAAAGCGCATTACAAATTTCAGCAAAATCATTGCTTTGTTTGTTGTTTTGCCAAAGGGATGATTGAGTCACTTGAATTAAAAATCAATAACTTACTAAGAATATGGCTTTAAGCATACTTGATTGTGATGAAAAATAAAACGCTCTGAGATAATTAAGCTTATTAAAGCCATTGAATGACAAGGTATTGTCATTTATATTGACTGTTCACATTTTGTTATTATATTTTTGTCGTTATGTCCGCTAGGCTTTTGTATTCCTCTTTATTATTAATTTCACTTTTTATTCAAAAATTTTCTTTTGCTAACCCAACTCTTGATTTAACTAAGATCGTAGATGTAAATCTATCTGCTTGTATTGCAAAACAAGCTGAAAAACAGCGTTGGCAAAAGCTATCAGATGTTAAAGCAATAAAGTGTCATGGTAAGAAGATTAACAACTTAGCAGGACTAGAAAACTTTAGTAATTTAGAAAAGTTATCTCTGTTTAATAATAAACTCACGCAGCGGACTTTCACACCTTTAAAAATCTTAAACATATTAATATTGCCAATAACAAGTTAACTCGCATTAAATGTGTTGGTAGAGAATAGTGCAAAGTCTTTGTTGTTTACTAAATAACCATACGCGGTTAACGAAAGGTCATTGTCTGTAATGTAGTTTAAATTTACTAGGTGCGCGGCTAATCTATGCTCGCCTAGCTCATTCGCTGGGCGCGTAGCAACAATACCATAACGAATATCTTCTTTTGGAATTGTAGAGGTGGAATCTTGACCAAAAATTCGCTGCACTTTATTGCTATAAGCATATTGTAGGTGCCAATTAACTTGATCATTGTAATCAAACATAAGCGCATCAAAATTTTGTGGTGTTTGCCAAAACTCTATTTTGCCAACAAAGCGTTCATTATCAAAAGCTAAAGCTTGTCGACCTAAAGTCAATTGCCAGTCATTGTCACTGTCATAGTGAAGATTAATTTTACTCCAGTTAAAACCTTGAGGATCTGGAATGGGTGAGGTCGTTTTTTTAATTGCAACAGAGTTAAAGTCGCCATCATTAAAAGCATAGACAAAATTAGGCTCAAGCAAAAACTGCCATTGCTCATTATCATCTAGAATGAAACTTGAAGTTAGCTTTAACCGCGTCGTAAATGCTTGCGCGTCACCTAACCATGCATCCTCAACTTGTTGAAAACGGGTGCGCATGCCTAGTTCATGTTTACCGGGGATATTCACCGCTAATGCGTTATTAATGACACTATCAAAAATAAGTGCTAAGAATAAAAGCCCTGTTGTTATAGCTAAACTCAGATAACTATTACAAGAACTAGGCATTCTTTTTCCATGCTTTTAAACGCACACATAAACCGCGAGAGACAATTAAATCACTGGGCTCACCAAGTGCAGATCCGCCCTCTTCTTCAAGGGTAACAATTAACGAATCAGAATCTTTAATCAAACGCCATTGTGCGGTTGTTAACTGTTGTTCTATTAATTTCTCACCCATAGGAATTACGCCTAAACTGCGCGCTTGAGCATCAGTTTTAGAGACAACCCATAACTCTAAGGATTGATCATCTTCAACACTGGGCGTTCCTACAACATTAACAATTAACTTTTTCGACTCACCATAGGTGGTTGCCACTAAATGTGCTTCGCCATCTTGTTCTGTTAACACAGCAACATAACTTAGCGGGTCATTGGTTTGGTTAAAGGGCTTAGTTATAAATAACACTAAAACAGCCAGTACCATCACTGAAAATGCACTAGCGTAACGTGCTGCTGGCATAACAAACCATGACTTGAGCCACAAAACAAAAGAGTCAATTGGGTTAACTTTAATTTTAGCACTTGCCTGTTTTATCCCCTCAACTGTTTTTGATTCTTAAGGTATATCAAGTTGCTCGGCAATATTTTGCCAAACATGTTCACTTGGTGGTAGCTCAGTGGTTTGTTGATCAAGGCTGACAAAACGCGCTTGCCAGTAATGAATGCGCTGGGCGAGCGCTTCATTATAAACAGATTGTTTTTCAACACCTTGATGAACCTTTTCCGTTAGCGTGCCAAGAATATACTGGCTAGCCAAATGTTCTACTATTTTAGGATTTTCATAACGCTTTGGCATTGATTTTTTGGCTAATTCTTGGGGGGTTAATTGTTCAGACATAGTTGTAACCTCCCTAAACCACGGCGGATCCACGATTTTATAGTGTTAATTGGCGTATCAAAATAGTGAGCAATATCATCTCGACTATAACCATATAAATAAGCCATTAAAATACTTTGGCTCTGTTTTTGCTCAAGTTTGGCTAAACAGTTATTCAATGCTTGTTCGCTATGATCGCCTAAGCCAATTTGTTGGGAGTTGCGATTGATCTCGCTTAATTGCTCTAGGGTCAAGTCCATCTCATTAAATTGCACCATTTCTTGTTGGTGCCGTCTTTGATCATAACGCACTCGGTCATAAGCACGATAACGAACAATAGAGGCGAGCCAAGTAAAGGCTTCGCTTTTACCCGATTGATAACTATCACGGTTTTGCCAAATTTGCATAAAGGCTTCTTGCAAGACCTCATTGGCACTGTCAACATGACGGGTAATACGATAGGCAATACCATTTAAACGTGCTGCACTTTGCTGATAAAGCTGACTAAAGGCTTGCTTATCACCTTGTTGACACTGATAAAGCAAACAAGCGAGCTTATCTTCTGCCTGATTTATCGAATCAGTAACAGGTGCGTTTTGCTGTGACAAAAGCGTTTTTTCCCTATGATTTTGATCATTTGAATAAAATGAAGGTTTCATAATTAAATACTCATTGCTAATACTCTAACAAGTAGCCTTAAAAATAGAAATGGCTTTGCAGGAAAACCACATCATAATTTTGCTTAGGTTTTTGGGGAATATCTTGCTTTACTCTCATACCAAAACGAAGCTGAATATTAGACAAAGGCGTATATTCAGTAATAAATGAATACCGTGTTTGTTCATTTTCAGCAACATCAGTATCTGTATCTAAATATTCAGCGGTAAGCTTAAAGTTCCAGCCTTTGCGCCATTGGTAGTTCATTTCAAGCAAGCTAACTAGTTGATTAATGTCTTGCTGATTAAAAGTATTCGCCGCCTCTAACGTGATGTAATCAATTTCACCTAGAAAACCAAAATCGCCAAATTGAGTGCCCGCATACAGATTTAATAGCAATGTTTGCTTATCACCATCGTTTAGCACCGCACTTGCCCCCACTCGAAAGAGAGAAAACAAATGTTCAAGTCGCGCGCCATACAACAAACTGTCATTATTATTAGTGGCTTGGCTTGTACCGTTAGCTACATAGAGATTTAGCGTGGTTTGTCCAAGATTAAGACCATACTCAACACCATTGTCACTGTTATCGAAATTCATACCGGTAGCCTGGCGAATAAAGGCACTATCATCTTCAATGCGCAGGCCATAAGGAAGAAACAACTTTCCTGCTTTTAGATAACTACCTTGCGGTGCGTCTTCTCCAGCAAAATTGTACATAACAAAGGCTTCACGATTAATAGCACTTCCAGGAGCCACTTGCTCATCAAAATAAAACGACAAGCCAGTTTTAGGTATTTTAAAATGCAAATATAATTGAGCATTTTCTACAGCAAAACCTGTGCTGGTGTTATTAGTTTTTTCTTCATTTCTTTGATAGTTAGCATTAAAACGGGCGTCTGCGCCAATGGATAAATATTGGGTCAGTTTGGCCATTTTTGCACTATCAAAAGTGTTGGCTTTGCTGGGTAATATACTTTGCCCGTATATTTTGCCAAAGTCATTGCGTAAACCACCACCATTAGGATTAACATGACAGGCAGCACATTTAAGGTTATTTTTAATGGCTAAATAAGGCTCTGCTTGTACTGAGAAACTAAGCGCTAAAGTACTCAGTATTATGGTAGCGATTGTTATCACAACAACCGCAAATGCTTTATAAGAAAAGTTCATAATTAAATGCTCCACCTTCGACGCCATTATCATCACCATCAAGGGTTTCTCCCATTTTAGTAACTAATGTTGAGATACTGCCCTCATTTAAACGAATGGCTAATTTAGTGATATTCGGTGCTAAATTTTGTACGCTGATTTGCAGCGTATGATCATTAATAACATGTACTGATACTTGCTTATTTGGCACAAAGTATTGATTCGCTGTTATTTCATTAGCGTTATAGGCACTCACCAATATTTGATCTTTAGTTAGGTGATCAAAGTTCATTGCTTTGTTAAACCAAAAAATAATACTTAATGGCTCTTTGTCTCGCCAGATGTAATCACTTTGACTAAGCAACTGGTCCAAATTATTTGGGGTGAGATCTGTTTTATTTGTCATGCTTGTTATTGTCCTGCTAACTTTCGCCATAGTTGATGAGTTTTGTGGTAGCAAGGCACCATCGTCAATCCATTTTTTTATAGCGGCAATACTTGCTTCATCTAAAGCAGGTTGCCCCAATGGCATACGCGCACCTGCCCGGCTATCGCCAGCAATCTTCAAATATAAATAACTCTCAGCTGCTGAGCCTGGTAGTACACGTTTAAATAAAGCATTTGATGAATCAATGTTTATCAAATTAGCGATAGAGCTTTCAAGTGAAGATAAATCTTGCCCTGCCGCAGGGTTAGCACCACCATGACAAGTAGCACAAATGGGCGTAAATACCTTTTCTTGAATTGAAGTTAATGTTGCTTTCATACCATCATCTGGCGGTGTGGTTACATCTATAGGCTCTACAACAGGCGCTTCATCAAGGGGGCGACCTTGTTCATCTAAGTCTTCACCACTGCCAGCTTTGCAACCAGTAAGCGCGAGTAATATCAGCACTATTGATAAATGAATCTTCATCGGGCTTCTCATTTTATGGATGATTAAAATAGAAAACCCCAATACATACTATGTATTGGGGTCAAACAAGGTTACGGACGAGCAATAGTCCAACTGGTGTAATCGCCATTAGTATCACCAACAGCACTGTCACCTACATAGAAATACAAAGGTAAACCTTTATAAACCCATTGCAGTGTTGTTGTGCCATTTTCTGCACGAGAGATAATAGTGTACTCACCAAAAGCTTGATCAGCTGATGTTGCATATAATGGTGGCCAAGTCGCCGCACAACCATCAAAACAAGTACTTTCACCTGAATCTACGACATCTGAGTCAAAGGTGTATAAGGTTAAACCTTTAAGCTCTGCTGAGGTTTTTCCAATGCTATCAAGGACATCACCGTGAGCAACTAACAGCTGACCTTCAGTCGCGTGATCATCAACTTTAACCGGTGCTGGACGAGCAACATGCCAAATTGATTTTACATTTTCACCTTTAATATCATCTGCAGTTTCGTCTGGAGTAAAGAAATATAACGGCATATCATTTAGTGCCCATTGTTTACTGCCATTGCTGCGCGTGATAAGTGAAAAAGGCGCTGTGGCTACATCAGTTTTATCGGCAATGAGTGGTGGCCATGTTGCTAAACAGTCACCTTCACAATTGCTCACTCCGGCGGTGTCGTTATCAAAGGTATAAAGCGCAAAATCAGCTTTATTAACAATTTTTGCCATAAACTCATTTGTATCTGCATCACGCATTAGCGTATGTACCATGCCATCAACGGTTAAAGTAGCCCCTAAGCTATTAGTTTCTTCTTTCAATGCTGTGGTAATAGGTAAAACTAAGTGCCAGATGCCTTTAACACCATCGCCATTGATATCACCTCGTGCTAAATCATTTTTAAAGAAGTAAATAGGCATGCCTTGATAAGCCCACTGCTTAATACCATCTGCGCGAGTGATAATAGTAAACTCACCTATTTCAACATCTTCGTCGTTAGGAACAAATGCAGGCCAAGTATCTAAACAAGCTTCAACACAGTTAGAAACGCCCATAGTATCGTTATCAAAAACATAAAGACTAAAGCCATCTTTATCCATGGCAGTTACTGTATTGGCTAATGCGGAAACATTAACCATGCCTGTTGCTGATAATGAACGGCCATTTTCTGTTGTACGTTGAATAGCTGGCTCTTGGGTGGCAATATGCCAAATGCTTTTAACTTCATCACCGTTAACATCACCTGCTGCGGCATCATTTTTGAAGAAATATAGGGGTTTACCTTTATATGCCCACTGCATATTACCATTAGTTGCATTAATGATACTTAATGGCGGCATCGCCATGGCGCCCGCATCAGCAAGTAGTGGCGGCCAAATATTGATACAGTCTCCTGCACAAGCAGAATCATCAATTGGATCGTTATCGAAGGTATATAAGGTATAACCTGATTTATCAATACGCATTGAAGTTAAAACACCCCCAGCGTCTGTAACTGAAGCAATGGTTTGATTACCAACATAGCCGTTTGTACCAGCAACATTGGCTGACATTAGCGGCATTGGACGAGCCAAATGCCAAACATCATTAATACCATCACCATTGATATCGCCTTGTGCAGAGTCTTGATACCAGTTATATAGTGGCTGACCTTTAAGTGCCCACTGCATAGTGCCATCGCTACGCGTGATAATAGTCATGGTGTCATCAGCAACAGCGCCATCAGCCGCTAGTAATGGTGGCCATTTTCCTGCACAGGTAGTGGTATCTTCAGGCGTGCCATCGCAATTAGAGGTGTTCATGGTATCATTGTCGAAGGTATATAAAGACAAACCCGACTCTGCAATAACGAGTGAGCCATTATCATTAACCACAGTCACGTTTGGTTTCGCCACTTGGCTTGGAAATGTTGCTACTGGTGCAGGAGGTGGCGGCGGTGGCGGTGTTACAACAGGATCAGGCTTTTCACTACTTGATCCCCCACAAGCAGAGAGTAATGCTACCGTGATACTTGAAAGTAAAACGAGCTTAGCATTTTTGCTAAAAGTACTATTTTGTTTATTATTTATTTGTTGTCGCATGGTTATATTCCGTCTATTAACTAGGGTTCATATAAGCAATACGCCAAGTAATTAAAAAAGTTGCAGTGATTAAGAAAAATAAATAAAAAAATCGAAAAAAAACGCTAACTTTAGCAAGTTAACGTTTTTATGGTACGCTAACATATTGTAAATATTATTTATTTCCGCCAACCGCTAACCAGAAAGGAAGTTTATTAGTCAATACCCCAAAGCGTTGTGAGGGTAATTCTATAAGGAAATTTTCACTAATTCTGTGGCATCAAGTACTTCATGATGATAATTTTTTTCAATTAACTGATGGCTTTGCTGCTTTGAATTGACACTTCTCGACATAAAGTGTGAAAGCAATAATTTTTTAGCTTGAGATTTTTGAGCTATCTTGCCAATGCTTGATGGTGTCATGTGTAAATATTTGGCTATTTTTCCAGCCTGTTCAGGAATAGCATTATGAGCCACCAATAAATCAGTATTTTTAGCCAGTTTAGGTAAGTTATCACTACTGGCATTCATGTCTCCACTAAAGGTTATTGAACAGCTCCCACTGTCTACTCGCCAAGCTAGAGCTGGAATAGCACCATGATGTATATTAATGGCAGAAATTTTCAGTGCAGTGTCGATCTTTTTTGACCAAACATGACTCTTAGCAGCAACGTTGTTAGCGGTAAATAAATATGGGGTTGATGCTTGTTTCTCTATAAAGTCAGATAAATAAGGGTAAGCACTGATTTTCTTTTCGGTGTTCCCATCAGAAAAAAGTGCCTTAACAAACTGTTTAGTTGATGGAAAATCGCCTCCTGCTTCAGGTCCAAATAATGGAAGAGGTGTTTCTCTGCCTGTGAAAAAGCTGCTTTTGATATAAACAGGTAAAGCCGCTGTGTGATCAACATGCAAATGCGAAAATAAAATAGCCTGTAAGTCATTAAAGTTCGCCCCTGATTTTTCAAAATTCAAAGAGCTACCTCCGCCTGCATCAACCATTACCCGTGCTTTGCCATCAATCCATACCAAATAAGAGCTTGACGCTAAACCATCATTTATTTCAGGGCCGCCAGCACCAAGTACTTGCAGCTTAATATTAGGGCACTGATTAGCACTTAACGACTGACTAAAGCTCACGAGCACTATGAAAGAAATGATAGTGGTTATTTTAAGGTAGCTCATAGTTATCCTTATTGCCCTTTATTAGCTTTTATTAGTTAAGAAGATGACTTAATAAGCATAAAAAAACTCATGCTCTCTTACAAGAACATGAGTTTGTTAAATAAATTTCGGTAGTAATTAAATAATTACTGTCCTTTAACTTCACTTAAGCCATTAAAGATTGCTTTATCGCCTAAGTATTCTTCAATACGTAATAATTGATTGTATTTAGAAACACGGTCTGAGCGACATAAAGAGCCTGTTTTAATTTGACCAGCAGCAGTACCTACCGCTAAATCAGCGATAGTGGCATCTTCTGTTTCACCTGAGCGATGAGAAATAACAGCAGTAAATCCAGCATCTTTTGCCATTTTAATAGCCGCTAGCGTTTCAGTTAACGAACCAATTTGGTTGAATTTGATTAAGATAGAGTTACCAATACCTTGCTCTATACCACGGGCTAAAATTTTAGTATTAGTTACAAATAAATCGTCACCAACAATTTGTACTTTATCGCCAAGTAGCTTGGTTTGATAAGCAAAACCATCCCAGTCAGATTCGTCTAAACCGTCCTCAATTGAAACAATAGGATACTGCTCACAAAGTGTTGCTAAAAAATCAGAAAATTCATTAGCGGTAAATTGCTTACCTTCACCTTTAAGATCATAGATGCCTTCACCATTATTAGCGGTGGTATCGTAAAACTCAGAAGCAGCACAATCCATCGCTAAAGTTACATCAGTACCTAGTTCATAATCAGCTGCAGCAACGGCTTCTTTAATAACAGCAAGTGCATCAGCGTTAGAGGCTAAATCTGGAGCAAAGCCACCTTCATCACCAACGGCAGTATTCAAGCCTTTGTTTGATAAAACTTTTTTCAAAGCGTGAAAGATTTCAGCGCCCATACGTAATGCTTCACCGAAGCTTTTAGCGCCAACAGGCTGAATCATAAACTCTTGAATATCAACATTATTATCAGCATGTTCACCACCATTGATGATGTTCATCATAGGTAATGGCAAGCTATAAACACCCGAAGTACCGTTTAAGTCACTGATATGTTCAAACAGTTGTACACCTTTATCAGCCGCAGCCGCTTTAGCTACAGCGAGCGATACTGCTAAGATAGCATTAGCACCAAATTTTTCTTTGTTCTCTGTACCGTCTAACTCAATCATGATTTTATCAATGTTAGCTTGCTCTAGTGCATTTTGACCAACTAAAGCTGGTGTGATGCTGTCTTTAATGGCAGCAACCGCTTTTAATACACCTTTACCTAAATATCGTGCTTTATCGCCATCACGTAATTCTAATGCTTCACGCGATCCCGTTGATGCGCCTGATGGTGCAGCTGCACGCCCCCAAGCACCTGATTCTAAATAAACATCGGCTTCAACGGTTGGGTTGCCACGAGAGTCCATGATCTCGCGAGCTAAAATTTTACTGATCTTTGACATTTTCTTTCCTCTAATATTAAAACTGAAACTTTTGTAAGCCTTATATCTATTAGCGCTTCGCTTGTAAGGCTAAAGCCTCACCTACAGGTGAGCATTCATGCTTACGTTTGTGTATATAAATAAAAGCCGCAACACACAGGTCACGGCTTAAAGTTTGTAATCGATTAACTTAATTGCTGTTTTTGATGTTCAAAAGAAGCGGCAACAAAGCTTTCAAATAGTGGATGACCATCTCGCGGAGTAGAATTAAACTCTGGATGGAACTGCCCAGCAACAAACCATGGGTGATCGGCTATTTCAATCACCTCAACTAAACTTTTATCTGTTGATAACCCCGAGAAAGTTAAACCTGCTTGGCTTAATTGCTCACGGTAGTTATTATTTACCTCATAACGGTGGCGGTGTCTTTCATTAATTGTTTCACTGCCGTATACGTCGCAAACCTTGGTACCTTTCATAAGGTAACACAATTGTGAGCCTAAGCGCATGGTGCCGCCTAGGTCTGAATTTTCAGAGCGATACTCAACCTGACCTTCTTCATCTAGCCATTCGCTGATTAAACCAACCACAGGATGCGGTGTTTCACTATTAAACTCAGTACTGTGGGCATCGGTTAAACCGGCAACATTTCGGGCAAATTCAATTAATGCCACTTGCATACCTAAACAAATACCTAAATAGGGCACTTTATTTTCACGGGCATATTGCGCCGTTAAAATTTTACCTTCTACGCCGCGCTCACCAAAACCGCCCGGAACTAAAATTGCATCCAAATCTTTTAAAATATCAGAGCCTTTAACTTCGACATCTTGCGAGTCAACATATTGAATATTTACCGTTACTTGGTTTTTTAACCCTGCATGTTTTAACGCTTCGTTTACTGATTTATAAGCATCAGGTAATTCAATATATTTACCTACCATACCAATGGTAATTTCACCTTTAGGGTTTGCTTCATGATAAAGCACTTCTTCCCATTCGGTTAAATCTGCTTCTGGCACATCTAAACCAAAACGACTCACTACCAGTTCATCAGCACCTTGCGCTTTTAATAACGCAGGAATTTTATAAATACTGTCAACGTCGCGCATTGAAACAACCGCTTTTTCTTCTACGTTACAGAATAAAGCAATTTTTGCCCGTTCATTATTCGGAATAGGTCGGTCTGAACGACACACTAAAATATCAGGGAAAACACCAATAGAGCGTAAATCTTTAACTGAATGCTGAGTTGGCTTAGTTTTTATTTCACCCGATGCTGCTAAATAAGGCACTAAGGTAAGGTGCATAAACATAGCACGTTCACGTCCTACTTCAGTTGCTAATTGACGAATAGCTTCTAAAAAGGGTTGTGATTCTATATCACCCACCGTGCCACCAACTTCAACCATAGCAACATCGTAGCCTTCAGCACCTTCAATTACGCGACGTTTAATGTCATTGGTAATATGTGGAATAACTTGAATAGTTGCCCCTAAAAATTCCCCTTTACGTTCACGCGCGAGAATATCTTGGTAAATTCGGCCAGTGGTAAAGTTATTACGCTTGGTCATTTTGGTGCGAATAAAACGCTCGTAGTGACCTAAATCTAAATCAGTTTCTGCGCCGTCTTCCGTAACAAATACTTCGCCATGTTGAATAGGGCTCATAGTGCCGGGGTCGACATTTATATAAGGGTCAAGTTTGAGCATGGTTACTTTCAAACCACGTGCTTCAAGAATAGCGGCCAAAGAAGCTGCGGCAATACCTTTACCAAGAGACGAAACCACGCCGCCAGTAACAAAAATATATCTAGTTGTCATGTCTACACCGATGTAAGGGAAATACAGAATTTTTTATGCTTTTCGCTTTTCTATTAACTTAAAGTATTAAGTAAATAATAATTAGCAACCGTTATTTTAGTTGAACATTCACTAAAAATCAGGAGAAAAACGAATAAAGCAGGACGGGAAAGCATTATACTGAAAAGCACAGCTAACAACAATAACAACAGGCTACTGAATAACTAAAATAAGCATTTTTTTCTGCTTCGTTAATCGTTATGATATTAATAAGATTTTTTACCTAAGTAAGTTATAAAGTAAGTTATGAGCAATCAACTACAAGGCGTTTTAGCTGCCATTGACGAAATCAATGCCAAAGATACTAATATCACTGTCTTTGAAAATAAAGACTACCCAAAAGAATTAATTTATGGGCAGCGCATGACAGCTTGTTTAGCAAAGCATTGGCCACAAGCAAATGAGTTGCTACAAATTGCCGTGCGCGCACAGCATATAAAACGCTGGCACTTAAAACGTAGTGAATTTGCCCTAGGCAAAGCAGGCTATTACCAATGGCGTATTGCTTTAGGTAAGTTTCATGCACAGTTAACCGCTTCAATCATGCTTGAACAAGGCTACAGTGAAGCGCAAGCAGCACAAACAGCTTCTATAATTTGCAAAGAAAATTTAAAAAGCAAAACCTCAAATACGCTAAACCAAGATAGCCAAACGCTAGAAGATGTTGCTTGTTTGGTTTTTCTTGAACATTATTTTGATGACTTTGCCAGTAAATACCTTGAACAAGACAATGAAGCTAAAATTATTCGCATTGTGCAACTAACATGGAAGAAAATGTCTGAAGATGCCCATAATATTGCCTTAAAAATGACATTACCTGATCATTTAGCTGATATTGTTAATAAAGCGTTAGGCTAATATTATTTGCTAATAGGTAAACGCCACAAAAAGATAAATGGCCAGCTAACCAGTAAAACCACAAGCAAACTAAGCATAATATTTTGCAGTAAATAGGCTGACCAAACCACTGACAGCACGATCATGAGCAATGCAATTCTTTTGGCTTTTCTGGGAATACTTT
>Ga0316205_10001374_pt1 | contig 31461 bp, 28 predicted proteins | sample 3monthpyrite_MG_FD_204941 | JGI IMG/M metagenome (GOLD analysis project Ga0316205, IMG submission 204941) | Microbial mat bacterial communities from mineral coupon in-situ incubated in ocean water Damariscotta River, Maine, United States -... | ecosystem: Environmental > Aquatic > Marine >...
AGCGCGCCATCTGGCCGCCCATATTGCCCAGCCCGATAAATCCGATTTTCATGATGTTTCCTTTACAGTTTTAGCGCATCGGCCCCGAGTGGCCTGAGCATTTGGCTTATATTGAGGGGGGTAACTTCCTCAATTGTGGCTGGAGTCCACTGCGGATTCCGGTCTTTGTCAATGATCGCGGCGCGGATGCCCTCAACAAAATCGCCCTCGGAGGCCGAGCGCGCGGTGAAGCGGTATTCCATGCCAAGCGCTGGTTCGATGGCTTCAAATCCGCGCACGCGGCGCACCAGTTCAAGCGTGCATTCAACCGAGAGCGGGCAGTTGCGGTGCAGGGCCTTTTCGGTGGCTTGTTCCCAATCGGTGCCGGTGAAGCCGCGGAGCATATCGGCGACAGTGACCGCGCCGAAACTGGCGTCGATCTCGGCTTGGTGGGCCTTGAAAGTGGCATCGGGCGCGGGCAGGGCGGCTTGGTCGATCAGGCCTGTGTCACCCGAGGTTTCCAGCGCCTCGATCAGCGCGGGCCAACCCGCGTGGGGGATGTAATAATCGGCAAAACCGGCGTAAATCGCATTGCCCGCATCCATCCGCGCCGCGGTGCAGCCTAGGTAGGCCCCCAAATGCCCGGGCGCGCGGGCCAACAGCAGCGAGCCGCCGACATCGGGCACCAAGCCAATACCACATTCCGGCATGGCGATTTGGGAGTTTTCGCAGACAACGCGGTGTGAACCGTGGCAGGAAATGCCAACCCCGCCGCCCATGGTAAAGCCTTGCATGAAGGCGATATAGGGCTTGGGGAAGTTATAGAGCTTGGCGTTCATCCGGTATTCATCGCGCCAGAATTTGCGGCCATAGTCAAAATTGCCAGCGCTGGCGGTGTCATACATTTCCTGAATGTCGCCCCCTGCGCAAAAGGCTTTGTCACCCGCCGCGTCGATTATGACCAGCTCAACGCTTGGGTCGGTCGCCCAACCATCCAGAGCGCTTTCGATCTCCATCGCCATATCATAGCTGAGCGCATTCAGCGCCTTGGGGCGGTTGAGGGTGATCCGGCCAGCTTTCCCCACAACGCGAATCGAAATATCAGCCACGATCGCGCTCCGCCAAAAGCTCGCGCGCGGTAATAAGGCGCATGATCTCGTTGGTGCCTTCCAGTATTTGATGCACCCGCAAATCGCGCACGATTTTCTCGATGCCGTAATCGGAAAGATAGCCATAACCGCCGAGCATTTGCAGGGAGTCATTGGCGACGGTAAAGGCGGTGTCGGTCACGAAGCGTTTGGCCATGGCGCAGAATTTGGTGGCATCGGGGGCTTTTGTATCAAGCTTCCACGCGGCTTGGCGCAGGAAGGTGCGGGCGGCTTGCAGCTCGATCTCCATATCGGCGACACGGAATTGTAGCGCTTGGAAACGGTCGAGGGTTTTGCCGAAGGCTTTGCGCTCACCCATGTAATTCAGCGCGATGTTGAGGGCGTTTTGCGCGCCACCAAGCGCGCTGGCTGAAATATTCAGCCGCCCGCCATCAAGCCCGGCCATCGCGTAGGAAAAGCCGCGGCCTTCTTCGCCAATCAGGTTGTCAAACGGAATGACGCACTCATCAAACTGCACCTGCGCTGTGGGCTGCGCCTTCCAGCCCATTTTCTTCTCCAGCGCACCAAAGGAAAGGCCGGGGCTGCCGACCTCGACCACCACAGAAGATATCCCTTTAGGGCCATCTTCGCCGGTGCGGGCCATCACGAGGTAGGCGTCGGAATATCCGCCGCCTGAGATGAAGGCCTTGGTGCCCGTTAGGCTGAAGCCCTCATTGGTGCGCGCCGCTTTGGTGCGCAGGGCCGAGGCATCGGAGCCGCTGCCGGGCTCGGTGAGGGCGTAGGAAAATACGGTTTCCATGCTGCACATTTTGGGCAGCCACTTGGCTTTGCTCTCGTCGCTGCCGAATTTATCGATCATCCCGCCGCACATATTGTGGATGGAAAGGAAAGAGCCAACGGCGGGGCAGGCCATGGCGAGGGCTTCAAACACCAGCGTTGCATCGAGCCGTGTGAGGCCGGAGCCGCCGTGGTCCTCAGACACATAAAGCCCGCCGAAGCCCAATGCGGCAATTTCTGGCCACAATGTTTTTGGAATGGTGCCGTCTTCTTCCCACTGCACGGCATGCGGCGCTATCTCGGCTTGGCCAAAATCATAGGCCATATCAAATATCATTTGTTGTTCTTCTGAAAGTGCGAAATCCATAAGGGGCCTCAAATTAACTGAACACTTGTTAATTTCCATTGTTTCGGCTGATAATGCAAGCCAAATTCGGCTGCGGTCAAACCTTCCTGCAGCCAAAACCACACGAAATTGTGAGCATAGGGCGCGCGAACTTGGTTTATGCAAAGAAAATCAAAGGAGTGCACCATGGCAAAAACACATCCCGAGCAGGCGAGCGGCGGGCATAGCGGGCATATGCCAAGCGGCGGGAAGGCGCTATTGGTATCCGGTTGGCTGACGGGCGTCTATTTTTTTATCGAAATGGGAATAGGCCTTTGGACAGGCTCTGTGGCTGTGATTTCGGATGCGTTTCACACCTTTAGCGCGGTTGGCGGGGTGCTGGTCGCGATTGTCGCCAAAAAGGTGTCGGAGCGCGCGGCTGACGGGCGCAAGACCTTTGGCTACCACCGGGCCGAGCTAATCGGCGCACTCGTAAACGGCGCCTTTTTGTTGATTATGGCGCTGATCGTCATTGTGATGGGGGCGATGCGGCTGGGGCAGCCGATCGACATTCCTTCTGGCCCTATGTTTTGGGCGGCGGCGGGCGGCTTGGTGACCGAGCTAATTTCGCTATATATGATGAACCGCGAAAAGGGGGATGACCTCAATATGAAAGGGGCCTACTGGCACATTATCCAAACCTTTGTTGGCTCGCTTATTATTATTGTTGCGGCGCTCGTGATCAAATTCACTGGCTTTATGATGATCGACCCCATTCTGGGCATGGGTTTTGGTTTTGTGCTGCTTTGGGTTTCTTTCGGGATATTAAAGGAGGCAACGCATTTGCTGATGGAGGGCACGCCGGAGGATGTGGACCTCGACGCCGCCATTGCGAGCTTGGTCGCTATAGAAGGGGTTGAAAATGTGCACCACGTCCATTCGTGGGCGCTAACTTCGGGGCGTTATGTATTTTCCGCGCATTTGAAGCTCGAAGACGAGGGTGACAATGCGGCGATTTTAAAGAAGGCGCACGGGCTGTTGGCCGATGATTTCGGGTTTTATTTTTCCACCTTGCAGTTGGAAACCGAATGCCTTGATGAAGACGGGGCTGCGGCAATTGATGTTGCGGGGGGCGGCGGGACTGCGACCGCGCAAACGCATTCCGGGCACGAGATGTAGAAAAAACGCCCGGCTTTTCTGCCGGGCGTTTTTGCTATCAAGTGTTTATTCCATTGTCGGAATGCTGAAATCGGCCCCTTCTTTGGTGCCGGATGGCCAGCGCGAGGTCACGGTTTTGGTGCGGGTGTAAAACTTGAACGCATCCGGCCCGTGCTGGTTGAGGTCACCAAAGGCTGATTTTTTCCAGCCGCCAAAGGTGTGATAGGCCAATGGCACAGGAATGGGCACATTGACGCCGACCATGCCGACATTGATCCGGCTGGCGAAATCACGCGCGGTATCACCGTCGCGGGTGAAAATCGCGGTGCCATTGCCGTATTCGTGGTCCATGGTCATGCCCACAGCCTCTTCATAGGTTTTGGCGCGCACGGTAGAGAGCACCGGCCCGAATATCTCGGTTTTGTAGATGTCCATATCGGTGGTGACGTTATCAAACAGGCAGGCACCAACAAAGTTACCGTTTTCATAGCCTTGCAGGCTGAAATTACGGCCATCAACCACGAGTTTTGCGCCTTGCTCAATGCCTGAGTCGACTAGGCCCAGGATTTTGCGCTTGGCGTCGGGGGTGATAACTGGCCCAAAATCGACGTCATTTTCCGAAGTATATGGCCCGATTTTCAGGCTCTCAACGCGGGGTGTTAGAGCTTTGATCAACCGGTCGGCGGTATCTTCGCCCACAGGCACGGCAACCGAAATTGCCATGCAGCGCTCGCCCGCGGCGCCGTAGCCAGCACCTATGAGGGCGTCTACCACCTGGTCCATATCGGCATCGGGCATGATGATGGCGTGGTTTTTCGCACCGCCAAAGGCTTGCACGCGTTTGCCGGCCGCACAGCCATTGCCATAAATATATTCGGCGATCGGGGTGGAGCCAACAAAGCCGATCGACTGGATAACAGGGTGCGCGATAATCGCGTCTACCGCTTCTTTATCGCCGTTGACCACCTGCAAAATGCCTCTGGGCAGACCAGCCTCTTCAAAAAGCTCGGTGAGCATGATCGGCACGGTCGGATTGCGCTCGGAAGGTTTGAGGATGAAGGCATTGCCAGCGGCCAGTGCCGGGGCAAACATCCACATCGGGATCATGGCAGGGAAGTTAAAAGGTGTTACGCCTGCGGTCACGCCCAGTGGCTGTTTCATCGAATACATATCAATGCCGGGGCCTGCGCCGTCAGTATATTCGCCCTTCAGGAGTTGCGGTGCGCCGATGCAGTATTCCACCACTTCAAGGCCGCGGATGACATCGCCCGCCGCATCGGGCAGGGTTTTGCCATGCTCTTTTGAAAGCGCTTCGGCGAGCTTGTCCATATCGCGGTGCAGCAGATCAACCATTTTCATCATTACGCGCGCGCGGCGCTGCGGGTTCATCGCCCCCCATGCCGGCTGGGCAGCCTCGGCATATTTCACCGCCTGGTCCATTTCAGACGCATTTGCCAGGGGCACTTTGGCGATCACTTCACCGGTGGCAGGGTTAAAAACATCGGCATAGCGGCCGGATGTGCCGGCGACATGTTCGCCATTAAGGTAGTGCTTGATCTCGTGCATCAGATTCCCTCCGTTAAGTTCTGCGCAGCTTACATCTGTGTATGCCAAAAGGGGAAGCGAAAAGTATGACCAGATGGTCAGTTTTTCTAAGTCCAATTAAAAAGCAAATTATAACCAGTGATAGGCGCACAACTTGACAGGGCACGTCCCTGCCTTCACACTCATTTATGAATCAAAAAGGAGAACCCAAATGAATGTCAGCCAGATTTTGCAAGCCAAACCAATTAACGAAATCTTGTCGATAAAACCCGGTGATACTGTCGAAAAAGCGGCAGGTATGCTCTCCGAACACCGGATCGGCGCTTTGATCGTTTCAGAAGATGGTGCACTGGTTGACGGGATTCTGTCCGAGCGCGATATTGTGCGGGAGATTGGCAAAAACGGTGTCGGCTGTATGAGCAACTGCGCCCGCGATTTGATGACATCCACCGTGGTTGCCTGCTCGCTGAATGATAGTGTTGTGTCAGTGATGGCCAAAATGAGCGCGGGACGGTTTCGGCACATGCCGGTGGTAAACGAGGGCGCATTGGTTGGCGTTGTGTCTATTGGTGACGTCGTGAAAGCCCGTATTGAGCTGATTGAACAGGAAAACGCCGCCCTGACAGACATGATCCACGGAAAAGTCTGATTATTACGTATTAATGATTGACCCGAAGGTCATATTTGCGCAACTGTTCGCAGGTGCAGCATAATGGGGGGTATCATATGCGCGTAGGGCTTTATCCGGGAACATTTGATCCGGTCACTGTTGGGCATTTGGATATTATCAAGCGCGCATGTTCGCTGGTTGATAAGCTGGTGATCGGGGTTGCGATCAATCGAGATAAAGGCCCGCTTTTTAATCTCGAAGAGCGCGTGGCGATGATCGACTCCGAATGTGCGGATATCTCGGCCGAATGTGGCATTGAGATAGTTGCGCACCCGTTTGATAATCTGCTGATCGACTGTGCCGATGAAGTGGGCGCCGGTGTCATTATTCGCGGCCTGCGGGCGGTGGCGGATTTTGAGTATGAATATCAAATGGTTGGAATGAACCGTGCGATGAACGATCAGATAGAAACCGTATTTTTAATGGCGGAAGCACAGCATCAGGCGATTGCTTCCAGACTGGTAAAGGAGATCGCGCGGCTGGATGGGAATGTCTCGAAATTTGTAACGCCGCGGGTAAATGCGGCTCTTAAAGCCAAACTCGGGAAAGACTGACTTAATCTGGCAAGCTGGCATGGCGCCACTGTTTGGTGGCGCCCCGGATTTTGCATTGTGCGGGCCGGGCGTCAGCCAGCCTCTTCTTCGTCGGCATCTTCCCCTTGCTCGGCGATCCACGCCACTGAAACCACTTCTTCGCCCCTAGCGGTTTTAAATACGGTCACGCCGGAAGACGTGCGGCTTTGCCGTGATATTCCGGCCACAGGGCAGCGGATGCTTTGGCCGGAATTGGTGGCCAGCATGATCTGGTCGTCTTCTTCCACAGGGAAGCTGGCAATGATCGTATCACCGCGCCGCCCAAGATTGGCCGCAGCCACACCTTGGCCGCCACGGGCCGATATCCGGTATTCGTGGGCAGACGAGCGCTTGCCAAATCCGCCAGAGGTAATGGTCAGGATCCACTCTTCAAGCGCTGAAAGCTCGGCATAACGCGCGGTGCTGATGTTGCTATTGTCGGCTTCCACATCGGCCCCGTCTTCACCTGTTACGGCCCGGCGCATTTTAAAGTATGCATTGCGCTCATCCGGTGTTGCCTCAACGTGGCGCAAGATCGACATCGACACGATTTCGTCTCCTTCAGCCAGCCTTATGCCGCGCACGCCGGTGCTATCACGGCCCTTAAAGACCCGCACATCCGTCACCGGGAATCTAATCGCTTTGCCCTGTGCGGTTGTAAGCATGAAGTCATTGTCTTCGTTGCATATTTGCGCCTTTATTAAGCGCATACCCTCATCAAGCTTCATGGCAATTTTGCCGTTGCGCATCACGTTGGTGAAGTCGGAAAGGGCGTTGCGGCGCACACCACCGGTATTGGTGGCAAACACGATTTGCAGGTCAGCCCACTCTTCTTCATCGCGGTCCACCGGCATGATGGCGGCAATGCCAACGCCTTGCGGAATCGGCAGGATATTGACAATCGCTTTACCGCGCGCATTGCGCCCGCCGCGCGGCAATTTCCATGTTTTGAGCTTGTAAACCATACCTTCGCTGGTGAAGACCAGCAGCGGTGTGTGGGTGTTGGCCACAAAGAGCGTGGTAACAAAATCCTCGTCTTTGGTGTTCATGCCTTGCAGGCCTTTGCCACCGCGCTTTTGCTCGCGAAACTCGTCAAGCGGGGTGCGCTTGATATAGCCGGAGTTGGTGACGGTCACCACCATGTCTTCGCGCTCGATCAGGTCTTCGTCATCCATATCGGCGGCGAATTCCACGATTTCAGAGCGGCGCGGGCCGGCAAACATATCACGGACTTCGATAAGCTCGTCACTGATGATCGCCATGATCCGCTTTCGGGAGCGCAGAATTTCGAGGTAATCTTTGATTTTGCCCGCCAGTTCAACAAGCTCTTCGGTCACTTCCTGAACCCCCATCGCGGTGAGCCGCTGGAGCCGCAGCTCCAAAATGGCGCGCGCCTGGGTTTCGGAGAGGAAATAGGTGCCGTCTTCGTTCATCTTGTGGCTGGGGTCGTCAATGAGCTGGATGTAGCTGGCGATATCCTGCGCCGGCCAGCGCCTTGTCATCAGCTTTTCGCGGGCTTCAGCGGGGTTGGCCGAGGCGCGAATGGTGGCGACGATTTCATCGACATTGGAAACCGCCACCGCGAGGCCGCAAAGAATATGGCTGCGGTCACGGGCTTTGCGGAGCTCAAACGCTGTGCGTCGCGCGACAACTTCTTCGCGGAACTTAATGAATTCGCTCAAGAATTTCTTAAGCGTCAGCGTTTCGGGCCGTCCGGCATTGAGCGCCAGCATGTTGCAGCCAAAGCTGGTTTGCAGCGGGGTGAAACGATAAAGCTGGTTCAGCACAACCTCGGCAGTGGCATCGCGCTTTAGCTCAATCACCACCCGCACGCCAAAGCGATCGGATTCGTCTTGCACGTGCGCAATACCCTCGATGCGTTTATCCCGCGCCAGCTCGGCGATCTTTTCGATCATTGTGGCTTTGTTGACCTGATAGGGTATCTCGGTCACCACAATCGCATAGCGGTCTTTGCGGATTTCCTCGACAGTGGAGCGCGCCCGCATAATGACCGAGCCGCGGCCCTCACGATAGGCTTTGTGCGCGCCAGAGCGGCCCAGAATAATACCACCGGTCGGGAAATCTGGGGCGGGGATGATCTCGATCAGGTCATCCACGGTCATGTCGGGGTTGGCCATAAGCGCCAAAGTGCCTTCAATAATCTCGCCTAGGTTATGCGGCGGAATGTTGGTGGCCATGCCCACAGCAATACCGCCTGCGCCGTTAACGAGCATGTTTGGAAAGCGGGAAGGCAGCACGGTGGGCTCACGGTCTTTGCCGTCATAGTTATCTTGAAAATCGACGGTTTCTTTATCAATATCGGCCAGCAAAAAGCCCGCGACCTTTTCCATCCGCACTTCGGTATAGCGAAAGGCAGCGGCCTTATCGCCGTCCATCGAGCCAAAGTTGCCCTGCCCATCGAGCAGCGGCACTGACATCGAGAAATCCTGGGTCATCCGCACCAGCGCGTCATAGATCGAGGCATCGCCATGCGGGTGGTATTTACCCATAGTGTCGGAAACCGGGCGGGCTGATTTGCGGTAGCTTTTGTCAAACGTATTGCCGACTTCGTTCATCGCATACAAAATGCGGCGGTGCACCGGCTTCAGGCCATCGCGAAGATCAGGGATAGCGCGGCTCACGATCACGCTCATGGCATAATCGAGATAGGAGGTTTTCATCTCCTCCTCTACCGAAATACTTGGTCCGTCATAGACATATTTTTGCGGCTCTTTGCCGTCTTTATTGTTAGTCTTGTCGCTCACGTTCACTCACCCCGATGGAACACAATATCTTGAGGCTGAACCTAGCAAATCAAGCCAAACAACGCAATCTCTGGTTAGATGTTTCGCGGGGTTAAACGAGCGCTTTCTCCACAGAGGGCGCTCAGGGCGAACGGCATCGAAACCGTCACCAATGTGGCCGGGCTAATTCAGCAGCATCCGCGCCGATTTTTTGAGGCCAAGATCTCTTTGGGTAACCGAAAAGCGCACCAGTCAACATTGTGGGAGGTAGGCGGCGCCAACAACAAAAAACCCCGCTGTTTAGGGCGGGGCTTTAGGGCTTTATTTCTTGCGAACAAGATTCAATCGCGTTGCTTAGCTGGACGATTTCTTTTTCGTTGCCAACGGATCGTCTTCACGCTTCACCGAGCCTTCGAAATGCGCGCCGCTTTCGATAGCGATGGTTTTATGGATGATATCACCCTCAACTCGTGCAGAAGCAGTGAGCCGCACTTTCAGGCCACGCACGCAGCCCACAACACGGCCATTTACAACTACGTCATCCGCTACGCATTCACCTTTAACAGTGGCGCTTTCGCCGACGGTCAGAAGATGGGCGCGGATGTCACCCTCTACTGTGCCTTCGATCTGGATATCGCCCGACGTTACGAGATTGCCGGTGATGGTCAGATCAGAGGACAGAATGGAAGGGGCGGGCTTTGGCTTGCTCGCCGCAGCTGGTGCCGCGCTAGGCGCACCGCTGGTTGCTGATTTTGCCGGCGTGGTTGGTGCCGGTTTGGCAACACTTGTTGCGCTTGTGTCTTGAGATTCGTTTTTCTTAGTAAACATTTCGTCCTGCCTTTATGTAAGTCATAGGGTTAACTGCAACGCCATCCTTGCGGATTTCATAGTGAAGATGCACACCGGAAGACCGCCCCGTATTGCCCATGGCCGCAATAGCGTCCCCGCGGGAAACGGATTGTCCTGTTGTTACCAGTCGCCGGTTTAGATGGGCGTAATATGTCTCATAACCATTGCCGTGGTCAATGATCACGATATTACCAAATCCGCTTTGAACACCGGAAAACTTAACCACACCATCCGCTCCGGTATAAATAGGTGTGTTCAGGCCCGCGGCCATATCAAGCCCTTTGTGCAACCTGCCACCGCGCGGGCCAAAGGGGCTGGTCAGCCGATAGCCTGAGCGCAACGGTGAAGCCAGCGGAATACTGGCAGCTGCGGCATTGAGAGAAGATACATCATCGAGCCGGGCAAATATGGCCTGAACCCGCTGATCAAACTCGGGCAAATCCTCTGCGGCTTCATTGCTAATGCCGCCCGTGCCGGAATAATTTTGCCGCACGTTGGCCAACAGGCTATCCACATCAAGCCCGGCGGCGTCAAACATATTTGTGAGCGGCACCAGCGAAACGCTCAGCGCGTCCTCAAGCTGGCCCAACAATCTATCTTGCCGTTGTGCGGTCAGATTGCGCTGAAGCTCCAGATTATCAAGCTCGGCCCGCAATTCGGCGATTTTTGCCTGCTCCATATCGCGCGCTTGCACAGCATCCGCCAGTGCCGCGGTCATCGAAGTGACAACGGCAATCTCGTCTTGCTGCCCGCCGAGGCGTTCGGTCATCAGGGATTGTAGCGACGTGATCTCTATATCCAGCCGATTTGCTTGTTGTGCCGCCCGGTCACGGTCTACCAGCGCTGCTTCGAGCTGGTCCTGAACGGCACCGATAACCGTATCCATCTCCTGACGCTCGGCGCCAATCTGCAAAATGCTTTCCTGTTGCGCCATCAACTGGCCCTTGGCCAATTGCATCCGCTCGGTGGTTTTTTCCAGTTGTCCTATAAGGAGATTCCGCTCGCCGCGAAGCTCTTCCAGCCGGGTTTCATAGGCCAGAGTTAGCGCTGCCGAGCGCTGGCGCATCTGGTCGTCGGCCGTGCTGTTTAGCAATACAGTGGCGGTTGCAATGACCCCCCATATTGCCAGCGAAACGCCGGCCACAACAATCATCAGCCGCTTAACCGGAGACAAGGTGAAACTGTGAATACCGTGGCTATCAGATAGACTGATTGTCTGTGCAGGCAGAAAATGCGCCAGCCCCGTTTCTGGGTCTTGCGGTTTTTCTGAATTTGCGGCGCTACTGTGCATATGGCAAAGGTTCTTTTTCGGGGTCAGACAAATCTGTGTCGTATGAATAGGGGCATATGGCGCGCACGGCAACTGATTTAAGGCCGTTAAACAGGAAGTTTTCGGCTTTGGGCGGGGAATCGCCTTATCACCTCTTTCGCTAGCCAGATTAAGGCGCTATGGCGGGGCTTGAAACAACGTGTGGAACCGAAAATGCCAAGCCTGAGCGATTTTGATTTTGATCTTCCCGAAGACCTGATAGCCCTGCGCCCAGCGGTGCCACGGTCGGCCTCTCGTATGCTTGTCTCACAGGCGGGTGAAATCACAGATTCTTCGGTTGCCGATCTGGGGCACTGGCTGAAGCCCGGCGATCTGCTGGTGTTTAACAACACCAAGGTTATTCCATCACGGCTCTCTGGCACGCGGACGCGCAATACAACACACGGCACTGGCGTTTCGCAGATTGAAGCAACAATGATTGAGCGGATAAGTGGCAACACGTGGCGGGCGCTCGCCAAGCCGCTTAAGCGACTTGCCATTGGGGATGTCGTGGTCTTTGGCGATATTTATGCCGAAGTGATGGAGAAATCTGACGGGCAGGTGGAGCTACAGTTCTCTGCGACAGGCGAAGATCTGGACGAGAGCTTTCGCCGCATTGGGCAGATGCCACTGCCGCCTTATATTGCCTCGAAACGCGCATCCGACGCACAGGATATGGAGGATTATCAAACCGTTTTTGCCAAGGAAACCGGGGCAGTAGCAGCGCCAACGGCCTCGCTGCATTTTGATGAAGCGCTGCTGCAAAGCCTTGCGGATATCGGTGTAGCAAGCACGGAAGTGACGCTGCATGTGGGGGCAGGGACCTTTTTGCCGGTTAAAACCGAAGTGATCGAAGAACACAAAATGCACAGCGAGTGGGGTGACGTTTCAGAGAAAGCGGCGGCGGATATTGCGGCAACGTTGGAAAGGGGCGGACGCGTGATTCCTGTCGGCACAACAGCATTGCGGATTATCGAAACGGCCGCACAAGAAACCGGCTCTATTCAGCCCTGGCAAGGCGATACCGATATTTTCATTCGACCGGGGTTTGAATTTAAGGTCGCGTCCGGCTTGATGACCAACTTTCATCTGCCAAAATCGACGTTGTTGATGCTCGTTGCCGCGCTGGTTGGCCTCGATACAACCCGCGAAATATACGGACATGCGCTTGCTCAGAAATACCGGTTTTTTTCCTATGGTGATAGTTCACTGCTTTTTCCATAAGAATGGGTTTGAACTAAATAACCGCAGAATCAGGGTTTTTGCAGGCCTCACAGAGGCTTCGCTTCGCGCGCTCTATACACTATAAATGTAGGCCCTTTTTCAGGGGCGATATATGATAATTGGCCTCTTTTTGGTCGCTTCAATGCGAGACAGGGGCAATTGACCAAGCCACTCTAGGGAAAACGGGGAGCGAAATGGGCTATATTCTCAAAAATTCATGGGCTTTGCTGATCGGTATGTTCTTGCTGATGCTCGGCAACGGCACGCAGGGCACGTTGCTGTCGGTGCGCGGCGCGCTGGAGGGCTTTGGCCCGACCACCATGTCTTATGTGATGGCGGCCTACTATGTCGGATTTCTCATCGGCTCGCAGCTTGCGCCGCGCCTCATCCGCCGTGTCGGCCATGTGCGGGTATTTGCGGCGCTGGCGTCACTGGTTTCTGCGGCGTTTATTGCTTTTGCTATCGCGCCAGATCCCTATATCTGGTCCTTGCTTCGCTTGATCGTCGGATTTGGATTCTCGGGCGTTTATGTAGTGGCCGAAAGCTGGCTAAACGATGCTTCCACGAATGAAACCAGAGGGCAAGCGCTGTCGGCTTATATGATTGTCCAGATGCTTGGGCTGGTCTTGGCGCAGTTCCTGATATTGACAGCGGATCCGTCGGGATTTGTCCTTTTTGCGGTGATCTCGGTGTTGGTTTCGGTTTCGTTTGCGCCGATTTTGCTTTCGGTTTCGCCCGCGCCGGCGTTTCATGCCGCGCCGGCGATGACATTACGGCGCTTGTTTCTGGCCTCTCCGCTTGGCACGGTTGGGGCGTTTATCCTTGGCGGCGTGCTTTCGATCCTGTTTGGCATGACGGCAGTTTTTGCAACCGAGCTCGGCCTGCGCACGGCCGAAATCTCGCTTCTGGTTGGCGTGAGCTATCTGGGCGCTGTGGTGATGCAATATCCCATAGGCTGGGCTTCTGACCTGATGGACAGACGGCTGTTGATCGTGATTGTTACAGGATTTAGCGCCTTGGCGATTTCGCTGGCGCTGCCTTTTGCAGGGTCGTTTTACACGCTGCTTGCGCTAGGATTTGTGATCGGCTCAACCGCAAGTCCGCTCTATTCACTGCTTATCGCCCACACAAATGACTATCTCGAAGCCGAAGATATGGCAAACGCTTCTGGAGCGCTGGTTTTTCTAAATGGCGTCGGGGCGGCTGGCACCCCTGTTCTTGTTGGCATGGCAATGACCCGTTTTGGCGCGTTCAGTTATTATTATGCGCTAATCATTCTAATGGGGGCGATATCGCTCTATGGCACCTATCGAATGACCCGACGCGAGGCTATTCCGCTCGAAGATCAAATGAGTTATACGCCTGTCATGCCACAATCTACGCCTGTTGCGGCAGAGCTTGCGCAAGAAGTTGCTATTGATGCAGCCGAAGCGGAAGAGGATGCGGACGAAGCGTAAATTCACCCTTGCCAGAATCATGTTTTCGAAGTTTAGCTGGTAACAGGCATAAACTTGGGGAGCAGTCCGATGGGTATTACACCTGAAAGCGTAATCGATTTTTGGCAAAACGAAGTTGGCCCCAAGGGCTGGTATGTGGTTGAACCGGCGCTTGATCAAGAAATTCGCGACCGATATCTCGATTTCTGGCTCGATGTAAAGGCCGGTGAATATGATAACTGGCCGGGCAAAGCCGATGGAGCGCTGGCGATTCTGATCGCAATTGATCAGTTCCCGCGCAATATGTTCCGCGGATCAGGGGACTCTTTTGCCACCGACGAAAAAGCGCGCTGCATAGCGAAACGCGCCATTTTCTCCGGGCAGGATCTGGAATTCGATGAGCCGATGCGCCAGTTTTTCTATCTGCCGCTGATGCATTCAGAAGTGCTGGCCGACCAAGACACCTGTATGCGGATGTTTAAGCAAAACATGACGGGCGAAGGCCGGTTTTTGCACCCGCGCGCGCATCGTGAAGTCATCCGCAAATTTGGGCGATTCCCTTACCGGAATAAAGCCATGGGGCGAAATTCAACGCCGGCCGAAAAAGATTATGTGGCAGCGGGCGGCTACGCCGTGACGCTCAAGGAATTGCAGGCAGAAGCCTAGCTGCGCAGAGAGGGAAGGCCGATCCCTGTGCTCTCGAAGCCGCCATCAGCTGCAATGAGCTGCCCTGTGACAAAGCTTGCGCTTTCCGAGCACAAAAAGGCTATCACTCCGGCAATTTCGTTTTCCGAGCCATAGCGGTTAAGCGGAATGGCATCGTGATAGGCGTCTATGATGTCTTGCGTATGCACTGCCATCGCCAGCTTGGTGCGCACCGGCCCCGGGGCTACACAATTGACCCGAACCCCGTATTCGCCAAGCTCTGCCGCATATTGTTGGGTCAGGTGGATAACCGCCGCTTTTGAAGTGCCGTAGGCCACCCGCAAAGTGGAGGCCCGCAGGCCGGAAATGCTGGCGATATTCACGATACAGCCTTTGCTTTCCTTCAGGGCCGGCGTAAGCGCCTGTGAACACAGAAACACCCCGTCAAGATTGGTTTCCATCACTGTGCGCCAGCGTTGGAAATCTGTGTCCTCGATTGGCCCGAAATCAGCGACACCGGCGTTATTGACCAGCGCATCCACCCGTCCGAGCGCTTCATTGGCACCCACCACCATCTCGTCTACTTGCTCTGGAATTGAAATGTCGAAAACCAGCGGAACAACATCTTTGAGACCATCAGCCGCGTTGGCAAGCTCATTGGCATCCCTGTCCACCATCGCGACCTTGCGGCCCTCGGCCAGAAATAATTTTGTGGTCGCCAGCCCTATACCGCGTGCTGCTCCGGTTACGATCGCTGTTTTTTGGGTCATATGGCAGATCTTCTTTCTTATGTAGCGGTGCGGGTGACGAGGCCTGGCTGCGCGACATTCGGCTTCGGACCCTCGCTGTAGTGTTTTTCCTAGTGATCTTTTTGGTCAGTAAGCTTTCTGAATTCATGTTGACGCTTGGATCGCGGCAAGCCTTACTCCAGCCTCATCTTCCAACGGATAACACATTACGGGGTCAAATCCATTCATAGATTTAAAGGTTGTTTCTGTATGGAGCATCGAACGCGGTATCTGAAACAAACATCGTCTTAAAACAGCAATCTCGTCCAGAATGGTTAACTGGCCCGCTTTGAGCAGAGGTGTGAAATCCAAGCCCTCAAGTGGAGCGCACAAAAAGGGCGGATCATGATGAACCCGCCCGATGTCTCATTTACCGGCTCGGCCGCGCTGGCCGAAAAGGTTAGAAATCTATCCGCACACCCAAACGAATCTCGCTTTGGGTGACGTCGACCGGCATGGTGACTCCGGGGAACGCCGGGGCCAGCACGCCGCTGGCAGTGCCAAAGTCAGTATACCGGTATTCAAGCCGAACCGTCGCTACCGGGTTGACCCGCCAATCGACCCCTACGCCTGCGGTCCACCCGTTTAGTGTGTCACTGTAAGCGCTGATAGGGCTCGCTGATGGCCCGCCCATAAAGTCGAACTGACCTGTCGCCCAACCCGCTGTGGCGTAATAGAGCGCCGGTTTGTTGCCAAGCTGGCCCGCAACGCCGACAACGCCACGCACGGAAGCCTGCCATACTCCTTCGGTAGTGCCGCCCGAAGTCGCTCCAGTGGTGTTGATAAACGATCCCGCGACGTTGTTAAGGTCTGCGTCGATTTCACCGCCATAGACCATGTTTCCGGATTGAAAGCCGTAGCCAACAAAACCGCCGATCAACAAGCCGTCGGGACTGGAATTATCTGACGGAGCGCCATTGTCGAAGCTGTGATTGGCGTTGCCGATGGCATAGCCGAAGGTCAAGCCGCCATAAGGCCCGCTCCAGTCCTGAGCCATGCCGAGCGCCGGGACTAAGCCAAATGCTGTTGTTGCTAGCAGTATTTTCATTGCCGTTTTCATGATGTGTCTCCTTCACCTAGATTTAAGTAACTACGTGTTCCACATTCCCCGACAAAACTGCCACCGGCTGATCTTGCCGAGCAATTATAGCGTAATCCTGGCGGTGAAGGTTGGCTATGATATAGGTCAATTTTTCAAACCTGCATTTCCCGATTTGGCTTGCCATTTGTGGGGTTTTCACTTTGGTAAAATGATCGGTTTTGGCATTTTTTGGGAGTGATCCAAGATTTCAGGTTTGTAAAAAAGGCTGCCAGACGTGGGCCAGCGTGGGGCCCTCCGCCCATTCGGGGCAAATCGAGGCGTTCGAAATCCAATAAAACCTATAATAAATGGAGCGGGCGACGAGGTTCGAACTCGCGACAACCAGCTTGGGAAGCTGGTGCTCTACCAACTGAGCTACACCCGCAATGCAGGCTGATTAGCGCGAGGCGGGCGTGGCGTCAATGCGATTGTGGTTGATCTGGTGGTCAAAATGGGGCCAGTATATGAACAAGCGTTCAGGAGGCTGGTATGGATTTAGGCATTAGTAAAAAAGTGGCGCCGCTTATCGCGGCAGTGCGGGAAATGGTGGAAAACGAGATTGCGCCTTTGGAGGCGGAATACCGCACCGAGGTCGGCAAAGCCGGAGATCGTTTTGTGTATACACCACGAATGACCGAAATACTGGAGAATCTGAAAACCGAAGCGCGGCGGCGCGGATTATGGAACTTTTGGCTGACCGACAGCGAAAAAGGCTATGGGTTAAGCACGGTCGAATACGCTTATCTAGCCGAGGAAATGGGAAAAACCCCGCTCGGGGCCGAAGTGTTTAACTGCTCGGCACCTGATACCGGAAATATGGAAGTTTTGGAGCGCTACGGCAATGCAGAGCATAAGGAAAAATGGCTAAGCCCCTTATTAAAAGGCGAAATACGCTCCGCCTATTTGATGACAGAACCGGATGAAGCCAGCTCTGATGCCACCAATATTTCGATGTCCTGCGTGCGGGATGGAGATTCCTATGTGCTGAACGGAGAAAAATGGTGGGCCAGCGGGGCTGGTGATCCGCGCTGCGCGATCTATATTGTAATGGTGAAAACCGGAGGCGAAGCAGCGCACAAATACCGCCGCCATTCGATGATATTGGTGCCCGCAGAAGCGGCGGGTGTTAAAGTGCTGCGCCCGATGCAGGTGTATGGACATGACGACGCGCCACATGGGCATATGCATATTCGATTCACCGATGTGCGCGTTCCGGCCGAGAATCTCTTGCTTGGTGAAGGACGCGGATTCGAGATTTCGCAAGGGCGGCTTGGGCCAGGGCGGATTCATCACTGTATGCGTGCTATTGGCCATGCGGAAAGCGCGCTGGCAATAATGTGTAAGCGCAGCCTCGCGCGAGAAGCGTTTGGCAAGAAAATCGCACATCTGGGGGCAAATTACGACATCATCGCAGAATGCCGGATGGAGATCGAACAGGCGCGCCTCTTGTGCCTCAAAGCGGCGTGGATGATGGATCAGGGCGACCCGAAAGCAGCGGCGCCGTGGATATCACAGATTAAAGTGGTGGCGCCCAAAGTGGCGCTTAAAGTGGTAGATGAAGCAGTGCAAATGTTTGGCGCACAAGGAATATCGCAAGATACACCGCTCGCGGCGAGCTGGACCCATTTGCGCACGTTAAGGCTGGCGGACGGGCCAGATGCCGTGCACCGCAGGCAAGTGGCCCGCACCGAGCTCAGACAATACACCAACGAGAAAATTTGATGAATTTCAATCGAATATCCGGGTTTCTTGAGCAGAGTATCAAAGGATTTTTGGGCCCGGTCACGGCAGAGAAAACTCAGACGGGACAATCCAACCCGACCTATATTCTGAGCACGCCAAGCGGAAAATATGTGCTACGCGCAAAGCCGCCGGGCAAGCTCCTGAAATCGGCCCACGCGGTTGATCGCGAATTTCGGGTGCTAAAGGCTTTGCATCAGCAGGGCTTACCGGTGCCTTTGCCATATTTGCTGTGTGAAAACGAAGAAATTGCCGGCAGTATGTTTTACATTATGGCGTTTTCCGAGGGTGAGAACTATGGAGACCCGCGCCTGCCGGGGCTTGACCCTGCGAGCCGGGCTCGGGTTTATCAATCGATGAACAAGGGGCTGGCGGCGGTTCATTCTGTTGATCTCGCCAAGGCAGGATTGCTTGATTATGGCCCTTCGGGGAACTATTTCGAGCGGCAGATCAAAAGGTGGTCCGGCCAATATGCCGCGAGCGCGACCGAGAATATTCCGGCGATGGACAAACTGATCGGTTGGCTTATGGCCAACATGCCGGAAGATGACGGAAAGGTAACGCTCGTGCATGGGGACTGGCGGATCGACAATCTCCTTTTTGATAAAGATACCAATGCATTGACAGCCATACTTGACTGGGAGCTTTCAACTCTCGGGCATCCGCTTGCCGACCTTGGGGCGCAGCTTATGCAATGGGAAATGCCGGTTGGCGCCGAAGGGCGCGGGCTAGCAGGGGTAGACCGCGCTGCGCTCGGGATCCCTAGTGATGATGCTTATGTTGCGGAATATGCAGCACGGACGGGCATAGACATTCCTGATATGCGCTTTTACGTGGCGTTTAGTTTTTTCCGTATGGCGGCAATCCTTCAGGGGGTCAAAAAGCGGGCGCTAGAGGGCAATGCCTCGAATCCGTCCAAAGGGCTGAAGCTCGGCAAATATGTGGGCTTGTTTGCGACAGCGGGGTTGGTGCGCGCACAGAGCCAGCCTAACGCGGAATAACAATTTTTGCGGATAGGCCGCCAAGGCTCGTGCTTTTTCCCAACTCCAGCGTGCCACCATGGCTGCGGGCCACATCCAGCGCGATGCTGAGCCCTAGGCCAACCCCGCCACCCAGATTTTGGTTGCGCGCGTCGTCGAGCCGGGTAAATGGCTGCAAGGCGCGTTCCCTATCGATGGCCGGTATTCCCGGCCCGTTATCTTCTATGCGAAACTCCAGAAACCGCTGGCTAAGCGCCACATAAAGGATGACCTTATCCGCGTGAAACAGCGCGTTATTGATCAGGTTTTGCAGCGCGCGGCTTACCGCCTCTTTGCGCAAGACAACATTGGCTTTATCAGCTGTAGATTGGGTGACTTTGACGGGTATATCGCCACATTTCGCAGCAACTTCGCGGGCCAGAAAAATGGGATCAATCGGCTGCCCTTCTTCGGACTGGTTATCGCGCGCAAAGGCTAGAAACCCGTCAAGCATACGTTCCATCTCGCCAATATCGGCGTTGAGTTCGTCTCTGTCTTCGCTCATTTCGGCGGCGAGCTTCAGCCGTGTAAGCGGCGTGCGCAAATCATGGCTGACGCCTGAAAGCATCTGGGTGCGTTGGGAAACTTGCCGCTCCAGCTTGTTTCGCATCGATAAAAAGGCAAGCGCCGCGCGGCGAACTTCAACCGCGCCAGCCGGATGAATGGGGATATCACGCCCTTTGCCAAAAGCTTCGGCGGCCTCTGCAAGCCGGTCGATCGGGCGGATCTGGTTGCGCAGAAACAGGATCGAGATTATCATTAGGATCAACGAAGTGACGATCATCAAAACCAACAGCTGGTGCGGATTGGTTGCATTAAGCCGATTGCGCGAAATTAGCGCTTCGAGTTGGCCCTTTTCAAGCTGTATCACCAGCGCAAGCCGCCCCGGCGCCCTAAGAAGATCAATGGAAATCGGCTGTTCTATATCTCGATGCAGAGCCTTGATAAGGGTGTTTCCGGAAAGATCATAAAACACCACGCGATCAGGGGGTAGGGGGCTTGTTTCGGGGTTGAGAAGCAGCAACATATTGAGATTAACCGAAATTTCGTCGAGCACCGCTTGCGGGTCTTCTGCCCGCGCCACTTGCTCGATGGCAAATTTTAGTTCAAGAATCACCGAAGCCGTCATCTGCTCTGTCACGCTCTGAAAATGGCGCTGGATAAACACTTGACCAACAACCAGTTGCAGCACGATCATTGGCAGAATCATAATGAGCAATGCGCGCCCGAAAAGCGAGCGCGGCATGTATCTCTTGAGCCAACCAAAGTTCATAGGGTAGCGTTAAGCGGCAAAGGCAGGTAACGCAAGGAAAAGCAGATGTTTGAGAAAAGCCACAATCCGCAGATTGGTGTTGCCGAGCACCTTGCCGAGGGGCTGCGGGTGCTCACGGCACCCAATGCCAGCCCGATGACCTATACCGGCACGCGCAGCTACATTCTGGGTGAAGGCGAAGTTGCGGTGATAGACCCGGGGCCTGAAAGCGACGCCCATTTTGCAGCCCTGATGCGGGCGCTAGACGGGCAGCGCGTGAGCCATATTATTGTCACCCACTCCCATGCGGACCACTCGCCGCTGGCGCGCCGCCTTGCCAAAGCAAAAGATGCGCCGGTGCTGGGCTTTGGGCCAAGCAGCGCGGGCATGAGTGATTTTATGCGCGGGCTTGGCGCGCTCGGCGGCGGTGAAGGCGTGGATAAAGACTTTTCACCAGATATTGCGGTTTCGGACGGTGAGGTGATTAAAGGCAACGGATGGGCGCTGGAAGCGGTTCATACGCCCGGGCATATGTCGAATCATCTGTGCTATGCGTGGGAAAAGGCACTTTTTAGCGGCGACCATGTTATGGGTTGGTCCACCACACTGGTTTCGCCCCCCGACGGAGATTTGACGCAGTTCATGGACTCAATGATAAAACTGCAAAATCGCGGTGAAAGCACTTATTATCCCGGGCATGGCGCATTGCTTGAAGACGCGCATAGCATGTTGGCCCATCAAAAGGCGCATCGCCACGGGCGCGAGGCCCAGATACTTGAAGCCCTCGGCGCCGCTACCATTCCCGCCATCACCGCAAAAATCTATGCAGATCTGGACCCGCGCCTGCTCCCGATGGCTGCGCGTAATGTGTTCTCCCATCTGATAGACCTTCATAAACGTGGCAAAGTGCAGACAGAAGGCGAGATCAGTTTTAACGGGCGATTTGAATTGGCAGGCTGAATGGGCATAGGGAAAATGAACCATATTTATGGGGCGGTTTCATTTAGGCTCCGATCACACAGCTAATTTACCCGCGCCAAAGCGCGCCTTTGCTGCGCAAAAGCCCGCTATGCCTTTGGGCGGTGGCCTCGGCTTCGCCTCGGCAGGCGTCTCATCACTTACAAATTTTTCAAACTTTGGCGATTATCCCCTTGTCGGCCCAAACTGGCTTTGCTATATCGCCTTCATTAGCGCAAACGCGCATTTTGTTCCGGCGTAGCTCAGTGGTAGAGCAGTTGACTGTTAATCAATTTGTCGTAGGTTCGATCCCTACCGCCGGAGCCACCACCCCCTGTAAGCATTGAATAAAACGGGGTTTTGTAGTTCCTACCCCCATAAACACCCCTATAACCTAATTGATGCTTTTGAGCTTTTGTCCGGCCAGTTGCGCTTCAAATGCTTGATGCTGCCGGTGGGTCTTCTGGTATGGCGAATCTTATTCGGCACGGCGCTTAACCGTGTAGCGCTCAAGCTAGTACCTGTTGCAGCTTCGAACTCGAACGCCCAAACGGCCCTCATCGCTTGGAGGCTTCATCCAGTATGGTTTTGCAGGCGGTGTTTTGATGATATACTCCCAAACGCTTCCAGCCTGTTCTGTTGAGAAACTCCGATTTCCGCAAAAACTTGAAAACATTTATTCACACAGCGCGAATGAAGAATTTTGTCGAGGGTATCGGTTAAAATGGACTTTTGGCCGTGTCGCAGCCTTTTTGAGCCTTTAACGGCAACCCTCACGGAGTTTTAGGTAAAATCCGCTTATAGCGGAAACTCCCGAAATTCAAATTTGGGGGTTTCAACAGAATAGGCCCATTGCGGTATTTCACCACAAATTTAAAATGCTGCGGTGCTGCTCGTCATTGCGGCCAAACATTGCGTGGACAAAATTAGTCATACTTTTCGGTGTATGCAACAAATAGGAGGAGCAGCTAGCGAAGTTTAACTCTACTTCTCTTGCGTCTTAGCACTCTAGTAGCTGCAGATTAATCACAGCTACGAAAGCGGCACTTTAACTAGATGTCGATCGCAGTTGCTCAATCTATCTCTTTAAAATCTTTTATGTGATTGGCCGCCCGAAGAACCGAATGACGCACGGAATCGACTAAATATCCTTCCGCAGTTTGGTTGTCGAGCAAGGTCAGCCTTTCAACAATTCTGTTTAGCTGGGCACCCATTTCCCGCTTTTTGCTTTCATCCATGTCGCCGATACGCTCGAAAACTAATTTTTCTAGCAACTCTAATACTCGCAACGCGAATCCGCGATGGTTCTCGTTATCCAACATTTCATTAAAACGGTCCAAAAGATCGCATATATCTTCCCAGTGTTGGAGGGTGCCCCTCTCAGTATTTTCGTGGGTTTCGATGCGGAGCAGTAGCCGAAGATGGTGTGTGTCCAACTGATAGGTCTTGAAGTTCTCGACATCATTGGCTCTACTGTAAGCGGTTCGCAAATATTCGAGAGCATGTTGATGCAACTCCAGTGTTGCGTATTCCTCATCTGATGCTATCGCAAATTGCAGCCAAAACAATGGCTCAGCGTTGATTTCAGGGACATGGCGGGCTTTTTCAAACATCGCAACAATCATTTCATTCTTATTCGGCTCTTCGGAAAGCAAGCCTCGCAAACGTGAGACCTGAAAAATCCGCCCCAATACTTTGACGGCTTCATGGAAACGAGGGCCTCGTTGGTCATGTAAAAGTTGCTCTTGCTTTCTGCGGGCCGCAACAGTTGCGACATTTAAAGCCCAGTCTAGAATATCTCGCGAAACAAGGAACTCCGTGAGAAGGAATTCGGAAACAACTGTTGAATACGGTTCAACTGAAGAATCTTGGAAGTCAAGGAAGTCAAAAACGTGTGAGCGCAGTTCTATTGGAACAGCTTCTAAGAGAGCTGCAGGGTCTTCACCCAATATTTCACGCTTGAAAGTAGGTGAAACGTCAAGCTCTAAAGCCTTGAGAGCAAATACTGTTGTCATGGCTCGCCGCACCGAGGGTAGCTCCCACAAAGGATGCGCGTGCTCTATGATGCGCTTCTTAATCGGTTCGTGCTCATAGAGACGGAGTAGGAAGTCACGCAGTTCGATGCATTTACCAAAAATCTCGGGAAAGCTGTTTGGTCGGATACCTGCTTTTTTCAAAATTAATTCAAAATCATCCCTGTCTTTTTGATCGAAAGTATTCACGTTGATCCGAGCAATTGGAGACATGAGTTGCTTCCCCAATGCATTCGCGCGTACATCCGCGATGCTAGAGGAGACCTCGACGACAAAGCGCATTTCAGAACGAGGTGTTCCAAGTTGTTTCATAACGTGGATAGCGTCGTCGTGGGTTTTAAAAAACAGAATAAGTCGATGGGTCGATTTCAGAAGCTTAAGGTCGTCATCTGACAAGTTTGGAAGCGATTTGGATCGGATGCACCGCCAACCTTTTTGTGACAGTGCAATACTAAGCATCTCAGAAAAAAGCGATTTTCCGTTGGATGACCTACTATGAATTAAAGCTGTTCTCGCGGTTCTAAGGCTGTCAATAGCTTCGCTCACTAATTTGGATCGAGGAACCAAATAGGTAGCGTTGGGCCAGCTCGCTGCACATGAAAGGATGTTAAAGCGACCAAAGGTAAGTAGATTTCGCACTTCAACAGAAGTGGCTTGTGTGAGAGTTTTCCGATCCTTTTTAGCGTTCATCTCATTAAAAGCCAAAAACCTCGTTGGGGTAGGAGTTTTCTTCATTTCAATGGAGCGGATCCTTAGATGCTCAGCGAACCCAGTCAAAGCGATTGGCCGAATACGTCCATAATTCGAGAGCTTACGCTTGTACCGACCAGTTGGTTCGCCACGCACTACAAATGATGTTTTTTCCTGTATTCCTGAGGAACTAAGGAGAAGCGCGTTTATTGGCGTATCTGAGAGACTATAACCCAAAAATACAATGTGGTCTGAAAAGCGGGCATCATCGGTAAATTCGTCAAACCAAGGTCGTGTTTGAGCTAACTGCCTAACGTAACTTCTTTCGGATAGAACAAGCTTCTCGTCGATGTTTTCATTTGTACATTCGTGTATGTTTCCATGGAGGTGGATAACTTGCACACCTTTTTTAATCCTAGTCACAGGTGAGTCGAAGCTGACAGGATGCGGCGTTAGGCCTGCCTTCAGCGAGCCAAACTCAAAAACGTCATCATAGTTTGTTGTATAAACACGGCGCCAAGGTTGTTTGATGATTTCAGCCTGATCTGCACTAATCTCAATGGTAGTCATCAGCGGCTGTAGTGTTTTGTTTAGCGCTTCTTGGTGATCTGGTATGAAGTCATCTGAGATGTCGCGAAGCGAAGGAGTGTCGCTTTCTTCATCCCCCAAAATCTCTTGAAGGCGCTTGGCAAGTTTCCCACCGTCCAAATAGTTTTTGTTTTCTTTATTTATAGCATCCATTGAGAAACCGGAGCCAAGAAATAAAATTGTATTTTTAGGGTTTAGTTTTACCCAATTCGTGTCATCCATATCCAAATATCCTCAGCAATTCACGATATTAAAGCACACCTATTGGGCGAATAGTAGATATTTGGACAACTTTCTACATCTCGCTCCGTCGCACTGCGAAAATCAAAGGCCTGTACATGAAATGACAATTACGTGGAGGGCCTAGCTGTCCTTCGCGCGAGCAGCAGCGAATGCCCGCTTCCCATCAATTTACGCCAAAAACTGTTACGGATGCTCTGGACAGTAAAGGGTCGAGGTAGTCATTGAATGGTTTTTATGTAAATTTGAACAAAACATGGTCATCGATACGATCTCGAACTCCGGTGAGCTAAACCATTGGCTTGATTCGCAGGGCACTGGTCTCAAACGCTTGGGGTCAGGGGTATGTTCAGGGGTATGGCTACTTCAACCCGCTGGAGCAAGCCAAGCTTGGGCTTATTTTTATTCGCTTTTCCGACCACTTCACCCGTGACAGTTGGGTTCCCTGTAGTGGGGTCGTACTCGCTGTCTGGGCGCGTGAACCGCACTGGGCGTGCCATAGGCGGCTGCGTGTTCCCGCCTTGAAGCTTGGCCACCGTGTAGCCTGTTTGCTTGTAGGTTTGCGCGTAGTTACCCTTGAACCAGTCGGAAAGCTTTTCAACCGCCTCTGGGCTTGCTTCGCGACCTTCGTTAATGTGGTCAAGCTCGTGCGGTGCAATACGCAGTGCCTCATTCATCTGCATACGTGCAGCAGAGTCTTGGCTTGCTAACCGTTGTTTGATGTCTTCGATCTTCATTTCTTTTTGTCCTTCTTGTTTGGTTTACTTGCTGTTGAACCAGTTGGTCAGCGGCATTACGATCTTCACGTCTGCGGTGGCTTTACCCTGTGCGAACTCGCGCACGGTGTATTCAGGTAGACACAACTTGACGCACAGCTCTTGGAACTCGGTTGCGTCTAGACGTTTAATGGCCCGTCGGATTTTGTTCATTTGCATCGGCTCAACCTCTCCATGGTTCGTTTAAGCTGTTTGATTTGGTCGCCCAGTGCGTGCAGTTCCCCGCCCTTACGGCTGGGAACCATCACTGCGGCGTCATTGGCTGGCAGCGGCACAACCGACACTTCAAAAAGGTCTACCTCTTTGATTACCAAAACACCGTCATCGGTCACGTCTGCGTCCTTAAGGAAGAAACCCACGCTGAACGACATCCCACCGCACGCTTTCAGCGCAAGCGCTAGGTCTTTGGCGTAGCTGATACCTTCCTCAATTTCACCCTCCAGCCACAACCCGCTATTGCGGACCTCTAGCTTGGTGATTGCGCCTATGGTGCGTTCCTTGTCGTGGTACGCTAGCAGCCGCACACCACGGGGGCCTTGCAGTCCACGTGAAGCGATAGTTTTGCTGTAGGCGCTTGGCAGGACAATGTGGCCGGAGTGGTCTAAATCGTGGGTGCTTGCCCAGCCCTGAATATTCATTTTAGCTGCTCCTGAATATGCTTCAGTTTGCTGAGCACTGCATCAAGCCCACCGTTGCCGGATACCTTGGCGTCTTTGCGTAGCTGCGTCAGGTCGTTGAGGTCGGCCTTGCTAAGCATTGCGCCGGACTCACCCTTAGCGAGCAGGGTGCGCAATTGGTCCGTCTGCTTCGGGCTTAGCTGCTTGAGGTCGTAGTCAATACCTGCAAGCGGGTTGCTTACGAATTGACCGTTCCGTATCAATGGGGTGCTCATACTGCTGGCCCCCGTTGTGCTTTGCTGAACAGGTGTGTCGCAAGCTTCGTTACCTGCTGAGCTTCTTTAGGACCGCCAACCATGCCCGCGCTCACAATGTATTGCTCGAACTCGGCAATGCTACCAAGCAACGGGGGCTCATCTTCCAACCCCTTGGTGATGTAATGGGCAGCAAGCGCTGAGGTCGACAAGCGCTTGGCTTGCGCGATCTGCTTCAAGTGCTCCTTGGTCAGCTTGTCAGTGACTACCTGCACGATGTGTTTGCTTTGTGGGTTCGTAGCCATTGGGCTTACTCCTTTGAGTGGCTTAGAGCCAAGGTTTGGGAACCTCGGCCTGCTTGGGTGGTTCGGGTGGTGGTGGCGGCTGGCATTCGGGTTCCTCCTTGAAAACGGGTTGTAAATATTTGAAACCAGCTTCAATCTGCTGGGGGGTGTAAAGTGGTCCCTGCAACAACGTGTCGTCGGGGTGGAACCACCGTCCTTTCGGTATCGGTTCGATTACTATTTTGATGGTCATGGTAAAGTGACCCCCGCGTCTAGCTGTGCTTGCGTGAAGGTAAGACCAGTTGGGTTCTCAGGGTCCTCGTCAGGGTGCACAAGCATGGGCACATCGCCCATAGGCCTGATTTCAATCTCCACCTTGTCGTGGCTAGAGTTTAGAACCTCTTGCTCGATCTTCTCAGTGAGTCCCATGCTGCGGGCAACAAGCATTGCGTGGTATTGACCGACCAAACCGCCCTCGAAGCGGTCCTCGTGGACTGCGTCAAGGATGAGCTGTGCGGTGTAGGCGTATTCCTCGTCTTCCAGCTTCCGCCAACTGTAGAAGGTCTTTGTTGTTACGCCGCACCATTGCGAAAACCCTTGAACCGATAACGGCTTGCGCTTGTGCTCGGTCCAGCGTTGAACTTCGCCCTCGAACAGTTGCGTCTTTTCAATTGGGACTGGATTGTCGTGGCAGTGCTTGCGATAAGCGTCAAAAGTGTCGAGCAGCTCTAACGCCGTTTCAATCGCTCTTGGTTGTCCACCTCTGTATGCCATAACTCGCCTCGTAGTTGTCTACCCAAGTGGTAACACAGCGCGCGGGTTATTACAATGCTATTATGTGGGGTAGGGCAAATTAATTTATTGTAAGTCCTTGAACTTATTCAACTATTATAAGTAATATGGCTACGGGTATAGTATTATAACGGGTCAAGCGGCCTTAGCCGCGAGCCATTCATCTACATCGGATTGCCGCCATCTTGTCGTGTTGGGGCCGATCTTTATAGGCTTTGGGAATGTGTCCACTTTGCACCACCGCCACAGGGTCGTTCGGGTGATGCCTAATAGCTTTGAAACTTCGATTGCGCTCATTAACATTGGGTTGCTCCTTTGACCCAATGTTTGGATGACTCCGAAAATAAAAGCATACACGAAAATCACGCGCTATTTTTGTGCACGCAATAAATTCGCAATTGTGCGATCACTTGGCGTGTCGGGCAGGTCGGCAAGCACCGACGCGGCGCATAGAGACTCGGACGCTTCATTGCGGGTGAGGGCTATCCCGTAAACGCGACACAGCAGCCCAGCAATCGCGCGCAGTCGGTTGTTTCGGTATAGGGCAGCACCACCACCCTTGCGAGGCCTGCCGCCGACCAGCGCCGGAAATAGCTGTAGCTTCACCGCGTCACTAACACGGTGGCCAGCCCTAAGCGCCTTGATCACAATGTCATAAGCGTCACGGTCAATCTGGGCAAACTCACAAGCGAGCTCAAACGTGGTGTCCTCTGATTCGCTTTCCCAAAGGTACTTGGCAAGGTCACGCGGGTGCGGGTAGTCGGCTTTCCAGTTGATGGCCCCCGTGGTTGCGTCGAAGTGCAGCTTAACCATTGGCAGCACCGTGAAGTGGAACTACGTTTTCAACCTCTACCCCGTGCAGGTAGTTTGACCAAGCTTCCATCATTGGGCGTCTGCGTTCGGGCATTGTTGTGCGAACATAGGATTGCTGAACCTTGCTGCCGATCTGGTGAGCAAGGGCTACCTCGGAAAGCTCGTTCTCAAAGTTGGTGCACTCCATCGCCCAGCTCTTGAAGGTTGACCGCATACCGTGCACCACAGCGGGCTTTTTGCTGTCCTTATCAAGGTAGGGTTCTTTGGCGTGCATCCGCTTCATTAACGCGCTTAGGGTCATGTCCGACATTGCACCACCACGGGCGGCGGGAAATACCAGTTCATTGTCGCGGGGCATGGTTTGCAGCAGCGCAATGGCGGCGTCAGTTAGCGGAACAATGTGTGGGCGTTTCATTTTCATACGCTCGGCGGGGATTTCCCAAACACGCTTGTCGAAGTCGATTTCGTCCCACCGTGTTCCCCGAACCTCCCCACTGCGAACCGCTGTAAGGGTTAGGAACTCAAGCGCTCGTGCGCTAGCAGCGTCTTGCTCCTGTAGCTGGCGGAACCACGAGGGAACGTCATTAGGGTTGATATGCGCGTAACTCACCGACTTCGGAACGCTCTTGTTCTTGCTTTTTAGAATGAACTTCAAGCTACCTGTCCACTTTGCGGGGTTTTCGCCTTCACGGTGGCCACGGTGTGTCGCCCAGTCCAGCACGTCCTCAATTCGACCGCGTAACCGTGCAGCGGTGTCGTGCTTGCTAATCCAAATGGGTTCAAGCGCACCAAGCACGTCAGGCGTTTCAATGTCACCAACCCGCATGTCGCCAATGTGGGGCAGAACGTGGGTTCCCATGCTGCTAATCCACAGGTTGCGGCTTTTGTCTGTGCTGTAGTGGTCAATCCCACCGTCAGCAACGTAAGCGTCCATGGCCCCTGTGAAGGTAAGGGCTGCACGCTCTTGGGCGCGTAGCTTCTGGCGTTCCAGCATGGGGTCCAGACCTGTGCGGATTTGTGCTTTGAGTTCTCGCGCTTCCTCCCGTGCATCCGCCAAGCTGACTTCGGGGTAGGGGCCAAGGCCCATTTCCCTGCGCTTGCCGGACATGAGCTGTGCTTTGAGCAACCAACTCTTTGCACCGCTTGCGCTCAATTGCAGATACAGACCCGCGACCCCGCCCACCGCGCGGGCTACGGGGTTGGCGCTGCTCTGCGGGTGCTGTAACCGCTTGACGTCTAGGGCGGATAGTTCTTTTGCGACTTTTGGCATATCGTAGTTCCTTGTTTGTTCCAGTGCGTAACACCTAGGACATCAAAGAATCATATACAAGGATTACCCGTTAATCTACCCCCATAAAATCGTGTTATTGGGTTAGACGCTATGTAACGGGGTGTAACAGGTGAGGTTGGTCACCGTGTTGAATGCGTCCCGTCAAGTCCTTGTAATCATTGACTAATATGTGACGGGGTGTAGCCAAATGTAACGCGGTGTAACGCACTTTTAAGGCGACTGTGTGACCCCTACCGCCGGAGCCAAAAAACCATAATATTCTGAATGTGCTTCCTTTCTTCGCCGGAACAATTTTGCCTGTGCCGGGTTGCATGGCAATTTTTGCTTCTTTGTGAATACGACGCGGCAGATATTCTTGCGAATTTAGATGCTCGCTTCTTTTGCATGGCGCTGACGTTGGGTTGCTAGATTTTGCCGGTCATTCATTTCATAGATAAGTATTGGCCGTTGGGGACAGCCTTGGCTCAAATGGATGCGAAACTGGGGGACATGTGCGCTGTCTGCGCCAAAATAAAGGCCGGAGAAGTATCCGGCCTCTATTTCTATTAATGGTGCTTTTAGGCGTGGGCGACGATCTCGCCGCCGCCATGATGCCAGTGCATCAGGCCACCAAGATTGTAGACTTCGCTAAAACCGTTGGCGAGCAACATTTGGGCTGCCATTCCAGAGCGGGCCCCGGAAGCGCAATACACAATTACCGGCTTGTTTGTATCAAGCTCGGGGTGATATTCTGGGTGGCGCGGGTCTGCTTTTGCCTGCATCATCATCAAAGGAATGTGCAAGGCGTTTTTAGCTTTTCCCGATGACATCAGTTCGTTGATATCGCGCACATCAATGATGGTCGCTTGGTTGCTGTTAATTTTTGAAACCGCGTCAGCGGGTGCAATGCCCTGCACGGCAGGACGGCCAAATGGCATGTTCATGGGAAATCTCCCCTATATGTGACTTCGTTGGCCTTAGAGATAATTGATGCACATCAATAATCAAGCATTAATATTCAAAAAAGAGAATATTACCATGTTTTGCCGCGAAATCGGGAAAATCACTTGCAATGTTTACGTAATGTTCTCATATTTGTGCTTCGCGAAGCTATATGTTAGGCACGCGTCAAACAGGAGCGGGTATGTTTAAAAATATCGAAGTGCGCGGGGCGCGGGCGCATAATCTGAAGTCGGTTGACGTTGATATCCCGCGCGACAAATTGGTGGTGATTACCGGCCTTTCCGGCTCCGGGAAATCCAGCCTTGCCTTTGATACGATTTATGCCGAGGGCCAGCGCCGCTATGTCGAAAGCCTGAGCGCTTATGCGCGGCAATTCCTTGATATGATGCAGAAACCGGATATGGACCACATTTCCGGCCTTTCACCCGCGATCTCGATCGAGCAAAAAACCACCTCAAAAAATCCGCGCTCTACTGTGGGAACCGTCACAGAAATTTACGATTATCTTCGTTTGCTTTTCGCGCGGGTTGGCACACCGTATTCGCCCGCGACAGGCTTGCCGATCGAGGCACAGCAGGTATCTGAAATGGTGGACCGGATTATGGCGATGGAGCAGGGCACGCGTGCTTATCTGCTGGCGCCAATTGTGCGGGACCGAAAAGGGGAATATGCCAAAGAATTTGTGGAGCTCCGAAAAAACGGCTTTCAGCGTATTAAGGTGAACGGAGAGTTCTTTGAATTGGACGAGCCGCCGACACTGGACAAGAAGTTCCGCCATAATATCGACGTGGTAGTAGACCGCCTAGTGCTGAAAGACGGGCTGGAAACGCGGCTGGCAGATAGCCTGCGCACGGCGCTTGATCTTGCCGATGGTATTGCCATCTTGGAAACTGCGGATGAGGCGGCTGTGCGGCATGTATTTTCAGAGAATTATGCCTGCCCGGTAAGCGGCTTTACCATCC
>Ga0316205_10001375_pt1 | contig 31441 bp, 27 predicted proteins | sample 3monthpyrite_MG_FD_204941 | JGI IMG/M metagenome (GOLD analysis project Ga0316205, IMG submission 204941) | Microbial mat bacterial communities from mineral coupon in-situ incubated in ocean water Damariscotta River, Maine, United States -... | ecosystem: Environmental > Aquatic > Marine >...
GTATATTCGCCCATTTACTATGACCAGCCATGCTTACTCCAAATTGATTCTTTCATTCTAAATATGGAGAGATTTTACCATCACTAATAGTATTACGCAGGATAAAACGCAGGAATTTAATAAAATTACCTTAAATTAGGTATTTTGTTTGGATGTTAATATACGCCAGCCAAGAATATCAGCTTAATTGCTTATTGAGAATTTCGAGTTAACTGGCTTAATCATCTTCATCAGGAAGATAAATTGCCGTCCTTTCTAAGGTAGGGTTTTGGCCTAAATCAAAGGTAAGCTCATGATTTCCCACTTTCACAATATCGCCATGTTTTAATAAATGCCGCTCAACACGCTCACCATTAACAAATGAGCCATTGGTGGATTCCATATCTTGGACAAAAAAATCTTGTGCATCATCAAGGTATGGATTTTTTTCTGCAACGATAACGGTATGTAAACCACTAATAGAATAATCATCGAGGTGCACGTCGCTATCGTTATTACGACCAATCGTCGTTGCTGCCTTTTCTAAAAGATACGACCGTATATTAATACCATCGTTTTTCAAAATTAACTTCGCCAAGTGACTATTACCCTAAATTTATGGTTGCTCTTGGAATTCAAGTTGCGTTCCTGACACTTCAATGACATCACCAGATGTCAATAACTCACTTTTAACGCCAATTGCCGAATTGTTAAGGACAGGCGGTTTCGCATTAGTTGTTCCACTCATTGGCATTAAATAAAATTTGCTACCACGTTTAGCGATAACAGCCACTTGTCCACCTGGTGAACCCAATGTTGTATAAGGTTTACTAAGCGAAATAATTTCACCTGATTTTGGTCCGGAAATAATCGAAACCTGATAGGTCTTAGGAACTTCAGTTGTATCTTTTTTTGCTGTTTGAGGAGCAATCATAACCGTACGTTCAAATTCATTGACTGAATCATCAACAAACTTAAATTCATGTCGTCCAATTTTAATCAAATCACCATGATTAAGTTGACGTTTAGTGACAGGTTTACCATTTAAACTCGTACCATTGGTACTATTAAGATCTTCCACATAAGCATTTTGCAACATTAAAATAGCAGCATGTTCGCCGCTCACCGTCGGATCATCAATATGAATTTTATTGGAAGGTTTACGCCCAATGGTGAGACGTTCCTCATCTAATACAAATTCTTTTATTACTGCGCCGTCATGAGTCAGTATTAATTTAGGCATTATTTTTTCCTATCAAAATAAATATGTATTATTTTATTAATTTACGTTGTTACAAATACGTTTGTTTTTAAGGTTTAACTTAACCAACAGACCCTTCGTAACCATTGTCATCTGAAAATGCTGCTCGCATTGTCATCAAAATGACAGAAATATTATCTTTGCCGCCTCTAGCATTTGCCGCGGCAACTAATTGAGTTGCAGCATCATTCAAGCTACCAACGTTATCAATAAGAATAGCTGAAATCTCATCATCTAACACAAGATCTGACAGACCGTCCGAGCATAATAAAAATACATCTCCCGGCTGAATCTCATGTTCAATTAAATCAACATCAACATCCTCACTAATACCAAGAGCTCGGGTAATTAAATTGCGACTTACCGCAGAATATGCCTCTTCTTCAGACAAATAGCCATTATCAACCATTTCTTGAACCAATGAATGATCCGTTGTGAGCTGTTTAAACGTACTCCCATTATTAACATACATGCGTGAATCACCCACATTAGCAATAAGTGCTTTGTGACCATGGATTAGACTCATCACCAGAGTCGTTCCCATGCCCGCGTATTCGTTGTTTTCTAAAGCTTGCTCAAAAATCTCTGTATTAGCATAGGTTATCGCTTCATAAAGCGCATCATTGTAATCAACAATTTCAGAATCAATGATTTCAGGTGTTAATACGTCGTACAGTGCATGTTTAATACTCTCAATGGCTAATGCACTCGCAACTTCACCCGCATTGTGTCCCCCCATGCCGTCGGCAAGAATAAACATACCTCGTTCAGTATCCCAATCGATACTGTCTTCATTATGCTCACGCACTTGGCCAACATCGGTTAGTCCGAAGGCATCAATTTTTATGGCATTATCATTCACGCTTTTTTGCTACCCCGTTTTTTACCAATTCGTTCCTGACATCGCTCTAAAGCATTCGCCATACGTTCACCCGTTTGGAAACGTTTTTCCAAATCTTTGTGTAAAGCTTTATTCATAATAGTGCTTGTGCAAGCCGGTAAATCTGGACGAAACATTCTAATATCAGGATGTTTCTCATTTGCAATTTTATACATCAAGCTTGCCATAGATTCGCCAATAAAAGGTAGCTCACCTGTTAACAATTGGTAAAATGTAATACCTAAGGAAAACAAATCTGAACGTCCATCCACTTTTTTACCCGCCAATTGCTCAGGGGACATATACGATGGGCTGCCAAGAATAGTTCCAGTCTTGGTTTTACTTACATCTGTTAAACAAGCCACTCCAAAATCGGTGATTTTAACCGCACGAGATTCTCTATCGTAGATAATATTCGCTGGTTTAATATCGCGGTGAACCACGTTTTTGCTCATTGCGTAATCAAGACCGGCTGTCACTTTTGCGACAACATCAAATACTTCCTCTGCTGACAATAGATTATCAGGCTGACAATATTCGCTTAATGCTTTACCTTTTATGTAGTCCATTGCAATGTAAGATAAATCCTGGTCTTCACCAACATCATAAATGGTTACAATATTGGGATGATCTAAACGCCCAGCTGTTTCAGCTTCACGGAAAAAACGCTGCTTCACATCTTCTAATTTATCGCCTTCAAATTCCTGTGAAAGCATCATGGTTTTAATTGCAACAGTCCGTCCGATTTTAGGATCATGTCCTAAGTAAACCATACCCATGGCACCTCGACCCAATTCTTCATCAATACTATAACGGCCAATGGTTGGTTTTTGAATTCCTGGGCTGCTCAAAATTAAAGTGCCATTCATATTTGGATTTTTCTTTGCACTACCACCAAAAGACATGGCATCGGATGCTTCAACCGTTCGGCCGATACGTTCACTCACATCACTATAGTTATTGTCGATATCTTCTATGTATTTAAAAACCGATGTTGCTTTATTGAGTTGACGTTTACGCTCATAATCTAATCCTAAATTATACAAGCTATGTAAAGCATCTGGAGTTTTAATACATTTTCTGTATTTTTCATAAGCTTGATCGAGTTGCCCCGCTTCATGAAAAGATTGCCCTAACGATAAATTCGCATCAGACAACTCTTGTATAACACCAGAAAAACTTTGTTCAAAGATATGTTTAAAACCAATAAGGATATGCCCGACAACAAGTGCAAAGGCTGGAATCATTATCGGTAACCAGGTTGAACTTGCAATCATTGTAATAAAATGCGCATTGATAAAACCAATTAGCAGTAAAATACTAACAACCAAGCCTGTTGTTATACGTAATTTTGGCAGTAATACAATGAGGTACAAAGCGACTAATAAATAACACAAAAGTTGTATTAGTCGAGTATCAGCAAAAAAACGATATTGCTCACCATTAACGAGGCTGGATACTGTATGAGCAGTGACCAATGCTGGCGTCATAGGATTACCCAATGCAGTTGGGATAATCTTCGTATGTTGTCTTGTTGTAAGACCAACAATGACAATTTTATTACGTAAATGTTTTTGTTTAATTTGATTATTATATACATCACTTGCTGATATTATTTTAAATGCATCAGCACCATCTTTACCTTGGTAAAAACGAGGGAAAACACGTAAGTGTTTGTCGGTTGCAACTTTTTCGCCATCCATTTCTACGCCATTTTTTAAATCTACTTGAATATCACGAGTTGATTTATTGCTATTTCGTATAGCTAACATCAATGAAAACGAGGGTAGGTAATGTTTACCATATTGCAGCACTAACGGTTCGCTACGAAATGTGGATACATCACCAAAACCTAAATCAACATGACCAATGGCACCGACAAATCTCGCTAAGTTCTTAATTGGCGGATATATAACACTGGCTTGTGGTACAGGATTATCTTTCCATAAAGACTCCCACCAACCTGTCGGCTCAGGTATGTTTTCTACCTTTTTTAGCTCATAGCGTTCTAAATAATTATTTAACGATGGTGTTCTGGCTAAATTGTCCTTTCTAGAAAGTTGGTAAGGCAGTGCCAATACAACACGGCCGGCATTCCTAAAAGAATTAAAGAGCAGTTGATCGGTATCCAAATTATTTTCAGCACGATTCAGTAACATCCGCGCACTGCGATTGTAGGATTTTCTGTCTTGTGAAAATAAGGTTTTAAGTTGCTGTATGTATTCTAAGCCAGGTGAACTTTGTTTTTTATCAAAAGGTAAAGCTAAACCAATAACCGCAGGTTTTGCTTGAGATAAGCGTCGCACAATATCGGCGAGAATATCACGAGGCCATGGCCACGCACCGAGTTCACCTAACGAGTTGTCATCAATAGCCACAACCACAACGTCGGGGCTAGCAAGTCGTGCAGATGAGAATTTCACCCCTAGATCAAAAGCGGCATTATCAAAACTACGCAAAAAATCGCTGCCTGAAAACAGGTATACAATTAATACGACAAGTAACCCAATAAACCTATCTGATTTCCAAAAAGCCGATCGCACTGTTAGTCCTTTTCAGTTACGTCTTGTCTTGCAGCAGGCACCATTTTCACTAAAGAATGGTTAAAATATCTTCCTGCCAATGTTGACTCTAAATGACTCATATCGCACCTAATTATTATTGTTATTTTATCGGCATTTAAGCCTTAAACATGAATTAAATCAGCATACATTATTATATAGAATACAGCTATTTGTATGTTTATTATACAAAAAAACGCTGCATGGTTATGCTTTAACCATACAGCCTCATTGATATATTTTAACTTTGTTTATCTGATTTACTCTATTCAGATTTAACTGACTCGGTTTTAGCCGGTTGACGCAATTTAATATGTAAATCACGTAGCTGGTTAGCACTTACTGCGGAAGGCGCTTGGGTTAGTAAACAGCTCGCCGATTGCGTTTTAGGGAAAGCCATCACATCACGTATTGAAGGCGCACCAGTCATTAACATAATAAGTCGATCTAAACCAAAAGCGATACCGCCATGTGGTGGGCAGCCAAATTTAAGTGCATCGAGTAAGAAACCAAATTTATCTTGTGCTTCTTCGTCACCAATTCCAAGTAGTTTGAAAACAGAGGCTTGAACATCGGCTTGATGAATACGAATCGAACCACCACCCAATTCCGTACCGTTTAGTACCATATCGTAGGCACGTGATAACGTTGAGCCTGGGTTTGCTTCCAATTCAGCGATATCATTCATTTTTGGTGCGGTAAATGGGTGGTGTAATGCTGTCCAACGTTTGTTTGTGGTATCTTCTTCAAACATTGGGAAATCGACGACCCACATTGGCTGCCATTCGTCTGCAATTAAGCCTCTATCTTCGCCTAACTTGCAACGTAATGCGCCTAAAGCTTCATTTACAACGGTCGCCTTATCCGCTCCAAAGAAGATTAAATCGCCAGTTTCTGCCCCTGTTCGCTCTAAAATAGCAACAACAACGTCATCAGGTAAGAACTTCAGAATTGGCGATTGGCAACCTTCCTTACCTTGCGATAAGTCATTTACTTTTATGTATGCCAAGCCTTTCGCACCATAAATACCAACAAATTCGGTGTACTTATCAATCTCTTTACGGCTTAGCTCACAGCCTTTAGGTAAGCGCAGTGCGGCAACACGACCCTTTGGATCCTTCGCTGGACCGCTGAACACTTTAAAATCAACGGTCGACATAATGTCTTTTAAATCAACTAATTCGAGTGATATACGCAAATCAGGCTTATCAGAGCCATATCGAAGCATGGCTTCTTCGTAAGTCATGCGCGGAAATGGATTGGGTAAATCAACACCAATACCTTCTTTAAAGACATGGCGCATCATGCCTTCCATCATTGTCATTAAGGTTTCTTCATCTAAAAATGAAGTCTCAATGTCTAATTGCGTAAATTCAGGTTGGCGATCTGCACGTAAATCTTCATCTCGGAAACAGCGTACGATCTGGTAATACCGGTCCATTCCCGACATCATCAATAATTGTTTGAAAATTTGAGGGGATTGCGGCAATGCAAAAAAGTTACCTTCGTGGGTACGACTCGGCACTAAATAATCTCGGGCGCCTTCTGGTGTAGCCTTAGTAAGCATTGGTGTTTCAATGTCTAAGAAGCCGTTTTCATCTAAAAAGCGACGAAAAAGGTTGGAAATTTTAGAGCGTAATTGAAGCCTTTTAAGCATTTCAGGACGACGTAAATCTACATAACGGTATTTTAAGCGATGTTCTTCAGATACATCATTGTCATCAATTTGAAATGGTGGGGTATCAGCATGACTGAGAATCTCCAAATCCAAGCCTAGAACTTCAACTTGGCCAGTCTTCATTTTATCGTTCTTCGTTCCGTCTGGACGATGCCTTACTTTACCGCGAACACGTAATACAAATTCATTTCGAACACTTTCAGCACGAGCAAAAACATCTTCAATATCAGGGTCATAGACAATCTGAAGTAAACCCTCACGATCACGTAAATCAATAAAAATAACCCCACCATGGTCACGGCGACGATGCACCCAGCCACAAACAGTGACTTCCTGATCAATCAAAGATTCGTTCACTTCACCACAATAATGGGTACGCATAACACTATTCCTTTACCAACAAACTATTTATTTAAATACAATATAAAAATTATAACTTTCGTTCTTAATACTCACTGAGTAAATTAAAACCGTCGTTCCCGCGTAGTCGGGAACCCATAACCGACATAAAAGAGACTCATTAATTTTTATCTGGATTCCCGCCTGTGCGGGAATGACGATAAGAGAAAACGCCACTCTTTGTAAATATAAACTATTTAGTCTTAGTCTCGCTTTTAACACTTGGTTTGCTACCCGGCTTAGTTGCTTCCTTACCGGCTAAATTTTTCTTACTTCCGGTTTTAAAATCCGTTTCATACCAACCACCACCTTTTAGACGAAATGCCGCTGCTGAAACCAATTTTTTTAAGGCCGCTTTTTTACACTCAGGACAATCGGTTAATGGCTCATCCGCCATCTTCTGAAGCGCTTCAAAGGTATGGCCGCAAGCCTCACATTCATATTCATAAATCGGCATAACAAAACAACTCCAAAATAGCCGTAAAATAAGCAATCTTGCACCTTCAGGAGCAAGCCGCGCATTATACCTGCTTTTACCCCCTATAAACTATCCATTTAAGGCCATATTCCACCGTAAAGCACCAAAAAACAGTAACATACAATCAACATGCCTTCTCGTATCTTCCAATAGTTCAAATTTAAAGATCTTAGCTGTCCAACAAATTTAACGGTAAACTAATAAATTCATCAGAAACTAAAATTGTAAAAATTATGGATAAAAAATCAGTTCTCATCACAGGCTGCTCCAGTGGTATCGGTTTATGCACCGCCAAAAGACTTAAACAAGATGGTTATCGTGTATTTGCCACGGCCAGAAAACAACCAGACGTTGATCGCTTAAAACAACAGGGATTTGAAAGCTTCCGACTCGATTACGCTGATTCAGGGAGCATCCAATCTGCCCTGCAAGAAGTCCTTGCTGCCACTGATGGCACCCTTTACGCTTTGTTTAATAATGGCGCCTATGGACAACCCGGTGCCGTTGAAGATTTATCGCTAGAGGTTTTACGCGAACAATTTGAAGCTAATTTTTTTGGTTGGCACGAACTAACAAACTTAGTTATTCCCGTTATGCGCAAACAAGGCTACGGGCGCATCATTCAAAACAGCTCAATATTAGGACTAGTGGCCATGCCAATGCGTGGCGCCTATAACGCCAGTAAATATGCGATTGAAGGTTTAAACGATACATTACGATTAGAACTACATGGCAGCAATATCTTTGTCTCAATGATTGAACCTGGCCCCATTGAAAGTCAATTTCGCGCCAATGCAGCACTCTATTTTAAAAAAAATATAGATAAAGACAATAGTTACTTTAAAGACCGATATAATCAGCTCGCAGATAAACTGGAAACCGAAGGCCCCGTGGTACCGTTTACCTTGCCAGCCGATGCGGTATACGAAAAAGTCGCGAAAATATTAACCGCCAAAAAACCAAGAGCACATTACTACGTAACTTTTCCAACCTATTTGTTTTGTTTTTTGAAGCGTATGTTATCTACGAGATGGTTAGATAATTTATTAAGGAAAGTTTGATGTATTTAATTCAGGTATAAAAAAACCGCCTCAATAGAGACGGTTTTAAGTAACTTAAGTGAGGATACTATTCCCAGCTAACACTTTTTTGTTGCGCTAAAAGTGTATCACCTACAGGACCATAAGGTGGTTGACAAACAAACACACCTGGGCTGGTGTTATTACGTGCACCATTCCATACAATTCCGACTTGACCTGAAGTTATTGCTGCAGCAAGAGCATTATGAGCAGCACAAGTAGCCGCTGCTGCATAGGCATTCACTGCTGCGCCAGCAACAACGTCGGGTGCAAAATTAACAACTGCACCTTGACCGTCATGAATACCATTTAAATACGCAGCTACACCGGCTGCACCCACAGACGCAGTATTTGGGGTAGTACGTGTAGTTCGGAAGAAATTACCTAACGGCTGCCCTAAAGCAATAGCCGTAGTGTCTTTTTTAATTTCATTTGATATTTCTTTAAAAGCTCCTTCGAAATGAGCAACTACTTTATCTTTTTTAGCTGCATCGATATAACCGTTATAGGCTGGTATCGCGATGGCCGCTAAAATACCAATAATCGCAACCACGATCATCAGTTCGATTAATGTAAAACCTGATTGTACCTTTTTCATTTTAAATCTCCTAAATGGGTTTAGACGAAATTCACTTACATCCTGTTGTGCCACAACTCCGTTACTGTATATCGTCTAAACTTTACGTTTTAAAGTATATAAACATACGTGGCTAAATTTTGAACTTAGTATCCTGATTGCAGCAACCATGCCAACCTATTTGAGAATATTAATGAGGTCGAAATATTTATTATTAATCAATAAGTTAGATAAATAAAAAGGGGGGGGGTTTGACAAAATGTGTCCGAAATAAAAAGAAACACGTCACTTTCTATAGGTCAAAATGTGACCATAATTGTCAGTATTATCCTACAAAATTACTGACGTAAACCAATACCATTTCGTAATAAATACAAGCAAAACCAAAATAGCGACAAGGTAAATAAAATTATAATAATAAACGCTGTTGTAATGTTGATGTCTGATATCCCTAACATGCCATAACGCATCGCATTAATCATATACAGAATAGGATTAAATAATGCGATGTTTTGCCAGAAACTACTGAGCATTTCTATGGAAAAGAAAATGCCCCCTAAATACGTTAGGGGGGTTAAAACAAATGTTGGAATAATGGATATATCATCAAAGCTGTTTGCATAAACGGCATTTACGAAACCGGCAAGCGAGAAAAGCATTGCTGTTAAAATAACAACCGCAGCGATAATGAAACCATGTTCAAAATGTAAATCAGTAAAGAACATTGCAACACCGGTAACAATACTGCCCACCACGATGGCTCGTGCAACGCCACCGACAACGAACCCTGCTAACAAAACAAAGTTTGGCATTGGCGATACCAGCATTTCTTCTACGTGGTGCTGGAATTTATGTCCGTAAAATGAAGATACTACGTTACCGTATGCATTGGTGATAACCGACATTAAAATAATACCGGGTACAATATAATCGACATAGCTATAACCATCTATAGCTTTTAACTGTGAGCCGATTAAATTACCAAAAATTAAAAAATATAAACTGGTCGTAATCACAGCCGGCACTAACGTTTGCACCCATATACGTGAGAAACGTAAAATTTCTTTTACGACAATAGTTTTAAAAGCAATGTATTGCTGGGAAAGTGTCATGAGTTGATATTATTCCCCGTTACCCGCACAAATAATTCTTCTAAACGATTTGATTTATTTCGCATACTGGTTACATAAATATTTAAACGTGTTAATTCATTAAATACTTCATTAATCGTTTGTGATTTATTCACTTCAACGGTTAAGGTTGATGAATCACGCAGTGTAATATTGTACCCATCGACGAATGGCACTTCATTAATACTTTCATTTAAATCCAATACAAAAATTTCCATTTGCAATTGGGAAAGCAGGGACTTCATTGATGTGTTTTCAATAATTTCACCATTATTAATAATCGCTATATTTTTACACATTGCTTCAGCTTCTTCTAAATAATGCGTTGTTAATATAATGGTTGTACCTTGTTTATTGATTTCTTCTAGGAACATCCACATTGAACGACGATTCTCAATATCTACACCTGCCGTCGGTTCATCCAAGATTAACAGTTCTGGTTCATGCACTAAGGCACGAGCAATCATTAAGCGTCGTTTCATGCCACCGGAAAGTTCCCGTGCCATGTCTTTTCGCTTTTCCCATAACCCTAATTGTTTTAATAATAACTCTGCTCGTTGAGCAGCACGTTCTCTACCTATCCCATAATAACCTGCTTGGTTAACAACTATTTCATAAACAGGTTCGAACACATTAAAGTTAAATTCTTGCGGGACTAAACCAATGCAGCTTTTAGCTTGATCTTTTTGTGTATCAAGATCAAACCCATGTACGTTAACCGTACCATCCGTTTTATTGACTAAAGATGAGATAATACCAATAGCAGTAGATTTACCGGCTCCGTTAGGGCCAAGCAAAGCGAAGAAATCACCCTTTTCAATATCTAAACTTATGCCGTTTAATGCTTTTACATTGTTAGCGTAGATCTTAGATAAGTTTTTAATTGATAGGGCTTTTGTCATTTTACGAGATCGTCATTATTCTTTATTTAGGTGTATGTAATGGAGGTGTTTTTCTTTAAATCAATGTTTATATGGTATTTAAAATTTACTGAGTTAATAGTATTGGATTCCCGCCTACGCGGGAATGACGACCTAAACAACAAATTTAAATATCTAATTTACCCACTCACGTGCATTTTGGAATAAACGCATCCAAGGGCTATCGTCCGTTTTACTGGTCGTTTCCGGATAATATGAAAACTGCGATTTTCTAAAGATGCGCTCTGGGTGTGGCATCATAATCGAAAAACGGCCATCCTCATTGGTTAAACCGGTAATTCCTTCGGGTGAACCATTCGGATTATAGGGATAAGCTTCTGTTGCGATGCCTAAACTATCGGTATAACGAAGCGTGGTAAATTCGCTTGCATTGCTTAACGCTGTTTCGGAGTTGAATTGCGCTTGCCCTTCTCCATGCGCGACGACAATGGGCATGCTTGAACCTTCCATGCCTTTAAATAAAATCGAGTTACTTTTTTGAACTTTAACCATCGTGAGTCTTGCTTCAAATTGTTCCGAAACATTTCGTACAAAGTGCGGCCAGTGGCTTGCGCCAGGAATAAGATCTTTTAAATGCGATAACATTTGGCAACCATTACAGATACCTAAACCGAAGCTATCGTTTCGATTAAAGAATTCTTCGAAGCTATCCCGCGCTTGTGCATTATATAAAATTGATTTTGCCCAACCACCGCCAGCACCAAGAACGTCGCCGTATGAAAAACCACCACAGGCAACAAGGCCTTTGAATTCATCGAGTTCTATATTGCCGTTAATTATATCGGTCATGTGTACGTCGATACTTGCAAATCCGGCTTTATCAAATGCTGCAGCCATTTCTACCTGACCGTTAACGCCTTGCTCACGTAAAATAGCCATTTTAGGTTTTGCGTGTAAATTTAAATACGGTGCAGCAATGTTACTATCGACATCAAAGTTTAAGTTCACATGTAAGCCAGCATCATCTTTTTTCAATAGCGAATCAAACTCTTGTTGCGCACAATCTGGGTTATCACGCAGTGCTTGAATATGGAAACTGGTTTCTGACCAAGCACGTTGCAAGTTAACTCTGCTTTCATTAAATACGGTTGACCCGGCTAATTTAATTTCAATCGTATCGTTATCATTAATTTGTGCTATTTCATGTACGCTCGCATTGGCTTTACTTAATGCGTTCATTACGGTATCAATATCGCTTGTTCTAATTTGAACAACCGCACCTAACTCTTCATTGAATAAACTATTTAGTGCGTCGCCACCTAAAGCGGTAATATCAATATCTATTCCCACATGCCCAGCAAAAGCCATTTCAGTTAGCGTAGTAAACAAACCACCATCTGAACGATCGTGATAAGCAAGTAAAAGTCCTTGTTCGTTTAAAGTTTGAATGGCATTAAAAGCAACTTTAAAATCAGTAGGGTTTTCTAAATCTGGCGATTCATTACCAATTTGATTATAAACTTGTGCAAGCGCGGAGCCCCCCATACGTTGTTGACCTTGAGCAAGATCAATAAATAACAAACGTGTGTCAACTTTATTTGTTTGAAGCTGCGGCGTTAGTGTATTACGAATATCCTTAACGGGAGCAAAGGCGGTAATAATTAATGATAGCGGAGCGGTTACGGATTTATTCTCTCCGTTAGTACTATCATCCCAGACCGACTTCATGGACATTGAATCTTTACCTACCGGAATACAAATATCTAACGCTGGACATAATTCCAAACCAACGGCTTGCACCGCTTCGTATAAACCGGCATCTTCACCGGGATGGCCGGCAGGCGCCATCCAGTTTGCTGATAACACAACACGTTTAAGTTCAGTAATATTACTTGCCGCTAAATTTGTTAAGGCTTCACCAATCGCCATACGTGCAGAAGCGGCATGATTAATTAACGCAAGTGGTGCTCGTTCACCAATAGCCATCGCTTCACCAGCAAAGGTATCGAAACTTGCTGCCGTTACTGCAACATCAGCCACTGGCACTTGCCATGGACCCACCATTTGATCGCGATGGATTAAACCGGTAACACTTCGATCGCCAATAGTAATTAAAAAGTTTTTACTTGCAACAGTAGGTAAACGTAAACAGCGATAGGCTGCGTCTTTAATATCAATATTACTTAAATCAAAATTTTCTTGTTTTACGTTAATGCTTTTAACATCACGTAACATTTTTGGTGGCTTACCAAGCAAAACATCTAACGGCATATCGATAGGATAATTATCAAAATGATTATCATGTAACTTTAATTGTTGCGTTTCGGTTGCTTCACCAACGATGGCATAGGGACAACGTTCACGTAGGCAAATTTCTTCAAAGTCGGCTAACGATTCTGCATCAATTGCTAACACGTAACGTTCTTGCGATTCATTACACCAAATTTCATGAGGTGCCATACCGAGTTCATCATTCGGTACCTTGCGTAATTCAAAATTAGCACCACGCCCACTATCGTTAACTAACTCAGGTAGGGCGTTAGATAAACCACCCGCGCCAACATCGTGAATACTAATAATCGGGCTATTGTCACCTTGTTGCCAACAACGGTCGATAACTTCTTGAACACGCCGTTCCATTTCTGGGTTACCACGTTGCACCGATGCAAAGTCTAAATCTTCATGACTTTGGCCACTCGTCATTGACGATGCTGCACCACCACCGAGACCGATTAACATAGCAGGCCCACCCAAAACGATTATTTTTGAACCCGCAGGAATAATGCCTTTTTCAACATGTTCTGCTTTTATATTACCCACACCACCAGCCAACATAATAGGTTTGTGATAACCACGGACTTCATCACCTTTACCTGAACTTGATTTAACATTTTGCTCATAGGTGCGGAAGTAACCTAAAATATTCGGGCGGCCAAATTCATTGTTAAATGCTGCGGCGCCAATCGGTGCTTCAATCATAATATCGAGCGCAGAAACAATACGTTCTGGTTTGCCGTATTCAACTTCCCATTCTTGAAGTGCTTGCGGTAACTTTAAATTTGAAACAGAAAACCCTGCCAATCCCGCTTTTGGTTTAGAGCCAGTGCCGGTTGCGCCTTCATCACGAATTTCACCACCCGAACCGGTTGCCGCACCGGGAAAAGGTGCAATGGCTGTTGGGTGATTATGTGTTTCCACTTTCATTAAAATATGAATAGGTTCTTGATGGTAGCTATACTCACCCGCTGCTTGAGGGAAAAAACGCCCACCATTGGAACCTTCAACAACTGCCGAGTTATCACTATAGGCAGAAAGCACGCCTTCGTGGTTATGTTTATAGGTATGGCGAATCATACCGAATAAAGAAATATCCTTTACTTCGCCATCAATAATCCAATCGGCATTAAAAATTTTATGGCGGCAATGTTCTGAGTTTGCTTGAGCAAACATCATTAATTCAACATCGGTTGGATTACGATCTAACTTGGTAAAGTTTTCAACGAGATAATCTATTTCATCTTCGGCAAGTGCTAAGCCCATTTCGGTATTTGCTTGCTCAAGGGCTTGTTTACCCTGCGCTAGAATATCAACGCTTTTAAACTTGGCAGGCGTTGCATGGGAAAACAATGCTTCAGCCTGCTCAAAATCGAACATAATGGCTTCGACCATACGGTCATATAAATTTTCAGAAAGGTGTTCTAATGTTTGTGGTGACAGTTCGTTTTTAGATTGAATATAGTAAGCAATACCTCGCTCTATACGTTTAATGCTAGACAGACCACAATTATGCGCAATATCGGTCGCTTTGGTTGACCAAGGTGAAATAGTACCTGGACGTGGTACGGATAAAATTAACGTGCCCGTTTGCGAGGTAGCGCTAAATTCACGGTCTTCATTTAACAGGTGATTAAGTGTGCCTAAATCTGATTCATTTAAAGCTGTTTCACTTTCAATAAAGTAAACAAATTCGGTTGAGATAGAGTTAACTGAAGCCTCAATGGCTTGTAAGTTTGAAAGCTGTTTTTGTAAACGAAAACTCGAAAGAGCCGCAACGCCATGAAGCTGTAACATGTGTAAATTCTCTAAAAATGAAGGCTAGAATGAGAGTCGTATAATACGCTAAAGCTTAGCGAGCCGCTAGATTGTGATTATGGCTTTCCTACCTTGGGAGACGAATCCACAGCCTAACAACCAAAAGCCAAATATTGCGCAGCTTCCACTCGATATGATTAAATTTCTCGCATAGAATTCATAATCCAAGGTTGTAAATGCTCCAAATCACATGTATCCGTATCAAAGAGATTCATCAAAAATTGATGAGCAGACTTGGCTTCTACTTGAATTTTATAGCCATTCATCCGCAAAAATACATCCGTTGCAAAAAAGGCAACACGCTTATTACCATCAATAAAAGGATGATTTTTAATCAAGGATTCAAACATAGCAGCAGCCATCGCTTCTAACTCAGCATAATAGCCTGTTTGTGGTCGATACAAGGCACTCTCAAGCAAGCCTAAATCACGTATCCCGGGCGACCCACCAAAACGATTAATAACTACTTTATGTATTTCAATCGCTTCATCCAAAGACAAAAACTGAACAACATCATTTGGCAAGGAGCTTACCAAGATCTTCATTCTCATCGATAGAATCTAACAGATGGTTTGTTACCACAGGACGAATGCGACGGCGTTGTAAGTAATCACTTATCGCTTCGGTGAGCATTCCAGAAACATTCTGATGAGACTCTTTTGCTGCAAGCTTAAGCTCATCCCAAACGGCTTCTTCGACCTTAGAACTGATTTTAATAGTAGACATGGGTTCTATTTTAGTTGACGTGTCATGATACGTCAATATTTCATAAAATAATAATTAAATCAATAAGTTATTATATTTACCAATGCGCTACTGTTGTCAACTCTCGCATCACTTCATTAAGCGACGCTCCAGCATTATCAATTAAACACACCATATTGGCGATACTAACCACCGAAACCGCTTCGCTACGCACAATCCAAGCCCCTGGTGGCGTCCATCCGTTCATTTGGGTAAACATGGATAACTGGTCGGTATTACCCTGCACAATGCGCTTATAGTCATGGGCAAATTGTGCGAGCCCTGCTATTTGCTGGTCATCCATCATGCCGTAACCTTCTACAAGCTCGCCATCGTCTCTGAACTCGCAGACCACTTGCACCCCATCTACCGCTAATAATCTTTTAATCATGTACCCATATCCTTAAAAGTCTTTAGCTTGCAAGCGCAGCGTAAGCGGCTTCGTAATCAACGTTGCCATTAGGCATCACAACACCATATTCATCACTCGTAACGGCTGTCCAGGCAAATCCAACTAAGGTAAAACCATTAATGGGGTAGAATCCTTTCATGCCGGTCATCGTTTCCCAACCACGTGCTTGCATCGTGGCGATGGCCATATTCGCCACACATAAATGACTGAGTAAATCCAAAACTGATTCGGTTAGCTCACTATCTTGGCTTACTTTAAAATCGATTAATTCGCCTTTTGCAGAAAACTTAAATGCGCCATCCACGCCATCTAATTCAATCAATGATTCCACACTTGCCATTTAATTACCCTCGTTAAAAATTTTTATAATTATTACTTAAACCAATTCGCCAGTCTGTTCGCCGACATTGTCTTTCAAAAATTTCATCACATCATTAATTGATGCTTGCGTATGATCGATAAAACAAAAAATATTACCGAATACGCAAACACTGAAGGTTTCCCCTCTCACCATCCAACCTTGAGCCGGTGCACAACCACATTCTGTGTTAAGCGCTTTCATCATATTGGCCTGCATATGCACGGCTAATGTTGTTGAACGACACATTATGGATGCCATTCTGGCTTGTTCTTCGCCCAACTGCCCATCGAAATGATAACGATCACCTCGGTACGAATATTCACCTGCCGCCATTACACCAGGCAAAGCAGCTAATTCACTATATATACTCATAACAAAAACCTTTTAATATGTACGCTTGTTTTAAACTAGCCACAACAACAATGCAAGATCAAAATCTAGAGCGCATCTAAATTTTTATTTGACAGCAATAATCTTAACTACCATGATCGGCTGATGAATAAACAAGTAATACAATCATCCGTGGCAAAAAGCGATCTAGCCGGACCCACACGCCAACTTCTTGCACTTTTTTACGATGTCTGGCTGTTAGCAGCCGTTTTTATGGCCGCTTCTGCACTAACACTTCCCTTTACCGATGGAGACCCCGTTAAAGCTGGCAATCCATTTATGACAACCTATATCTTTTTTGTTTGGTATGGTTTTTATGCTTGGTTTTGGACTCATGGAGGCCAAACGCTAGGAATGCGTTCTTGGAAAATCAAACTGATAACGGCTACTGGCGAGCCACTAAATTTATGGCATGCTTTGCTACGTTTTATAAGTGGAATACCTGCTTGGTTTTTAATTGGTATTGGGTGTTATTTACAATTCGCAGCTCATCCAAACTTAAGCCACCCGGCAATAAATGCGTTAGCCAAACTACCAGCCAGTTTAGTTATAGCAACAGGCTGTATATTACTGCTATTCGGACATATAAAAAATTCATGGCGTGAAAAATTCAGCTCAACAAATGTTGTGCTCACATTAGAGACTAAATCTGAAGAAGGTTAAGTTTTTTGTCTGAACATCCAAAAAGCACCGACAAAAACTAACATCGTAGGTAGAAGAGCACCAACTGCAGGATGAAAATTGTAGACCAAACTCATTTGACCAAGTAAACGGTTAGCAATAAAAAAGCTCAAGCCGACTAAAAATCCGATTAGAATTTGTTGCCCGATACTTGTACGTCTTAAAGAGCCAAGTACATAAGGTACCGCCAATAACACCATTGCCGCTATTGTTAATGGCATAATAATTTTTGACCACAACGCGAGTTCATACTGCTTTGTTTCTAACCCATTATCTTTTAAATAATTAATATAGCCATCTAACTTCCATATCGATAATTTATTGGGTTCAAACGTTACAATACGAACTAATTCAGGATCGAGAAGCGTTTTCCATAACATTGATTCTAATTTTGTTATTTTTATTTCATTAAGACTAATATCGGTTTGTTCAATGTCTTTTAATAACCATTGCTCACGCACAAAATCGGCTGTTTTTGCATAGAGTACTTGTTCAATTTGGTGCTCAGTATTAAGACGATAAAGGTGAATATCAAATAACTTTCCTTCATTATTCGCACGACGAACATGAATATAGGTATTGCTATCACGTGCCCAAAGACCATATTGCGTATTCAGGCTAATATCTTTTGATAAAGCTTTTACTCTCTGTAACTTAGCGTACTGTAGTGCAGGAGGGGCAATAACTTCACCAAGAATAAAAGCAACGAACATAAGTAATACCGCTGTTTTCATTATCGCAACAACAATTCTAAATACCGAAACACCTGCTGTGCGAATAACAATAAGCTCACTACTGTTTGCTAATGCGCCCAATCCAAGTATAGAACCTAACAAAGTTGCTAATGGGAAAAATTCGTAAATTTTATCGGGCAAAACAAGAATAGTATATTGTGCTGCTTTTAATAGCGTGTAGTTAGCACTACCAATTTTATCAAACTCACCTGCAAAACCGATTAAAACAAACAGAGAACTAATAACGACAATAACTGTTACAACACTCATTGCAACCGTTCGTCCAATATAGCGCTCTAAAATTTTCATGCGACGGACTGCTTCTTGAAGAGGTGCTTAAAGCCAGACTGCCTAAATAACATAAATAAACCAATTGAAAGCATAATGCCATGTACCCACCATAAACCAACCAAAGGTGATATATCACCTTTGGTTAACCAAGCTCGGGCAACGTTTAATAAATTTGTATAGGTTATATAAAGTAACAATGCGATGGCTAATTTAGAATAGCGGCCTTGACGAGGTGACGTTTTACTAAGCGGTACCGCTAACAGGGTTAACACGATACACAATATAGCAGATGAAATACGCGACTGTAATTCTGCTTTATCACCGGGTTTATTTGAATGATAAAGTACTAAACTAGGCGTCGACTTATGTTTATAACGAATAGCAGATGCATCTCGCTCTTTAATCCGAATACCATGCTCTTCAAACTTGATAATAGAATAATTATTTTCGCTAGCTTGGCTTTCAAAACGACTGCCATTTTTCAAAACAATAAATCGATCACCCGTTTCATTGTCGGTGTACTGACGTCCACTTTCTGAAGAAATAATTGATAACGCATTCTCCTGACGCTGTTGTACAAATATATTACTTATTTTGGTTTTTTCTTCGTTCGCTTCTTGCACATAAATAACACCCACACCATCTTGAAGTTCTTTAAAGCGACCAGGCACGATGCCTTTCACATCAGATTCCGATTCAACTTCAGCATAAATCTGTTGTGTACGTACTTCAATCCAGGGTGCAATAAACAGTGAAATTGATGCTTGTATGATTGCGACAAATATCGCTAAGCCAAGTACTGAGCGTAGGACTCGGAATTTCCCCATACCACAAGCAACTAAGACAACCATTTCACTGTCTTTATACAAGCGACTAAAGGCGAGTAAAATTCCTAAATAAAGAGACAAAGGTAAAATAAATGCAAGGGTAACGATAACTTTGTACCACAGCATAGTTAAAACTGTATCAACAGTTAGAATTCCTTCAACAACTTTTGCAAAAAGGCTGGCAAGCTGACCGCTAACCGCTATCATTAGCAATACAATTGCAACGCCAATCAGGGTAGTTAAAACTTCTTTAATTAAATAACGGTCAATTATCACAATTTATTTTCTACGAGTTTAAAAACGCTATAATATGGCATCTATTACGCTATGATGCTCTAAAACAAGTTAATATAATCGTTGATAATACACCAGAAACAAAGCATCAGAAACTTTAAATATCGTAATTGCGATATAAGCAAAAATTGACGAAACACGTTAATATAACGTACAAGACCAAACCCCATATAAATACATTTTTATGCTGGGATTCATATTCAATACTAAGGAGTTATAATGGATATTCGTGTAAAAAACACACAAGCCGAGTCACAAAAAACAGCCTGTATCGTAGTGGCTATCCAAGAAAAAAGACAACTTAGTGCTTCAGCCAAACTCGTCGATTCAGCCTGTAACCAGCGTATTAGCAACCTAATAAAAAAAGGTGATTTTGACGGGAAATTAGCTCAAACACTGCTACTTGATAACCCTACAGGGATTGGAGCTGAACGAATTATGCTTGTTGGCTGTGGTTCTCAGAAGAAACTCACCTTAAAGTCATTTAGGAAAATTCATAGTCATATCCTTAATGCGTTGAAAAAAGCCAATATTAAAGATGTATTCATCTATACCAGTGAACTTGAGATAAAAGACGCCTCTATTACTGATAAAGTTCGTCATGCCAGTGAAGCTTTGTTTGAGGCTGATTATCATTTTGATGAATTAAAAAGTACTAAGAGTAAGCCCACTGCTTTAAAAACGATTACACTCAATATTCAGAACAAACGTGATAATGTTAAAGCTAAACAAGCGTTAAATACCGCTACAGCGATAGCTTCAGGTATGGACATTGCGCGTCGCCTTGGTAACTTGCCTGGTAATATTTGCACTCCGTCTTATTTAGCCAAGCAAGCTGTAAACCAATCTAAAAGCTGCAAAAAAACCAAGGTAACGGTACTTGGTGAAGCTGAAATGAAAAAACTTAAAATGGGCTCATTGCTTTCAGTATCAGAAGGTAGCCGTCAACCCGCTAAACTCATCGTGATTGAATATAAAGGCGGTAAAGCCAAAGACAAACCTCATGTACTTGTTGGTAAAGGTGTTACGTTTGATACTGGTGGTATCTCACTAAAACCTGGCGCAGCTATGGACGAAATGAAATACGATATGTGTGGCGCTGCAGGTGTTATTGGAACCATGGCCGCAGTATCAAAACTTCAACTCAGCATTAACGTCGTTGCGATTGTGCCAAGTGCTGAAAATATGCCTGATGGTGCAGCAACCCGCCCTGGCGATATTGTTACCAGCATGTCTGGCCAAACGATTGAAATACTCAATACGGATGCAGAGGGCCGACTTATTTTGTGTGACGCCCTTACCTATGCCGAAAAATTTAATCCGAAAACTGTTATTGATACAGCTACGCTCACCGGCGCTTGTGTGGTTGCTCTTGGAAGCCATTGTAGTGGGTTATTGAGTAACAACGACAAACTCGCGCAAGATTTACTTGCAGCCGGTACGAGTAGCGGCGATAGAACTTGGCAAATGCCATTATGGGAAGAGTACCAGGAACAACTTAAAAGTAATTTTGCTGATATGGCCAATATTGGTGGTCGTGAAGCCGGTACAATTACGGCAGCTTGTTTCTTAGCCCGCTTCACAAAAAAATATAAATGGGCACATGTTGATATTGCCGGTGTTGCTTGGCAAAGTGGTGCAAAAAAAGGGGCAACAGGACGCCCGGTTCCTCTACTCACTCAATACTTAATGAATCAAAAATAACACTTAAACGGTGGTAAGCGCTCGTGACCAGTATCGATTTTTACATATCCGAATCATCTGATACCAGTGTGCGTAACCTATTGGCATGCCGGTTATCAGAAAAGGCGTGTCATTCGAATTTATCGGCATTTATGCATACTGAAACCGAACAACATTGCCAAGAAATGGATAAACTACTTTGGACGTTCAAGGAGCAGAGCTTTATACCACATCAGCTTTACGACCAAGAAATCTCAGCAAACCAGTCTAGCCCCATTCTTATTGGCCATGATATCGAGCCAGAACAGAATTTTGATTTGCTGATAAATCTCGATAATAAAATCCCAAGCTTTTTTAGCCGTTTTAATCGTGTAATAGAAATTGTGACAAATGACGAGCAGCAGCGTGAATTATCAAGAAAACACTACACTTTTTATAAAGATCGGGGTTATATTATCAATACACATAATATTAAATAGTATTATGGATAGCGAAAACATCAAAAACAATGACTGATAAAAAAACACAAACTAAATTGTCTTCTGAATTATCTGCCAGTGAAACGATAGAAAAAGATCAAGATGATTTAATGTCTACGCTTGAATCTATTCGTGGTTTATTAGAACAGAACGAAAGTAAGTTAACTGCCGCTCGCGAGAGCATAACAAATGCAAACAATCTAAATGACACCAGCACGTTGACTAAAATAAGGAACACGGAAGAAGAGATAGTTCCCATTCTTGATCAAATTATTGATCCCAATACTTCTTTAGGTAATGATAGCCAGATTGATATTCCCGAATTAGACTCAATTGTTTCAACTGAAGCACCTCAAGAACAAGAAGATTTAAATATTGAATTATCCAGTTCAGAACCCGTTCGCAGTGAAAAAACTAAAGACCATCTCGCATCGTTAACACAAAAGAATTTACTCCTTGATGCATTGGATAACTTCCAAATAGACTTAGAACAGTCGCTACGCGAAGATCTAATGAAAACAATGATTGGGTTAGAAAAAGACTTAAAAGAAAAAATCAGCAAAAAAATAAATCAAATCAAAGACGATATAGTTAAGTAATATTTCCATTATTATTGAAAATAGTCTATCTATTCACGCGTATACTTATTGCGCATATAACACTGTCCAATAGGCAACCAACTAGGAATATTATAATACCGCTCTAAAGTCTCTTGAATAATATCTTTTCGATATTCCTCATATTTAAAACCTTGCCCTAAAGCATAATAAAAAGTCGCTTTTTCTATTTTTAACGGTTTTATTTCCAACGTTTCAAAATAATTCTTCAAGTAGTCTAAGTTTTTACTATAAGACACCAATAGAATATTTTTACCCTTTAACGTTCTAAAATCGGTACGTTTATCGTCTTCACGTGCATGATATGAACCTCGTCCAAGTACAATAACATGTTCGCGTGATGTATAAGATAATAAAGCGGATTCAATATAACTATCGGTTGCAAAGATATAGTTTTCTCGATAACCCGAAAGCTTTTCTAAAATCACGTCATTTTTAATCCCATAAAGAACGTCCTTGTAAGTGTTTTCATTTTTCTCGAATAATCCTGGTGCTGTAATTAATATAAAAGCAACCGCAGCTAAATGTATAACGGAAAACCCTAAAATAAACTTAATACTTTTTAATAATTGCGCATAATTAAAAAGATACCCAACCGCAATAAACATAAAAGGATAAAAACTTAATAACCAGTGTAAGCCTATTTTTTTGAATAGAGATAAAACAAAAAACAATATTAATGGAATAATAAACAAACCTAGAAATACACCTAATGGTTGCCTTAAAAATTCAGAAAATTTAACTTTTGAAACTTTAAAGCTGAACCAAATTAGAGGTGGTGTGATTAAATACAGTAACAGACCTAAATAAATACCTAATGTTGATAATGAAAAATGTGCATCACCCGTTCGATTAACTAAATTAAATAAATAATTATTCCAGCAGTTATTATAGTTCCACACTAAATTTAAAATAATAAAAGGGCTTGCGCCCAATAAAACAATAAGCACACCAAAATAAGGTCTTATTCCACGCTGATTTCTAATAAAGAACACAACGTAGAAAAAATATGCTAGTCCCAACAACCCAGCGAAAAATTTTGAATAAAAAGCTAAACCTAAAAATAATCCTGCAAGCAGGTATTTGTTAACACTATCGTTTGCTTGAGCTTGATAAAAGTAAAAGCCAGAGATAAACGAGAACAAAATTAAAGGCGTGTCGGTTGTAATAAGAACTGACAATAAGTTAATTGGAGCAAACAAAAATAAAATAGCAGTGAGTACAGCTTTGTCTTCATCGACTGTTCGTAATAAGCGATATATCGCGATACCCATAAAAGTAAACATGAGTATCCCGGGAAGTCGTAACCATAACGTGGCATCACCAAACAGCAGCATTAAGCTTAAAAACCATCCGACCATTGGTGGATGGTCATAATAGCCGTAATCTAAATTTTTTCCCCAAGTGATAAAATAGGCTTCATCACCAGTTAATGGCAACCAATAAGCCACGGCAAATCGAATAATCAAACTCACAATGATTGCAATATTCAACCATTGTAGTGGTTGTAAATTAGAGGTATTTATCAACGGATATTTCATTGGCGAATTTTAGCATGTTCTAGAGGCCTCAATGTAGTGCAAGCTTGATGACTCGGGTATAATTATCCACTCATAAATCAACTCATTTTAAGTAGCCAAAATTCCATGGAAAAAACCTATAACCCACATGCCATTGAACAAAGTTGGTATGAAAAGTGGGAAAAAGATCAACATTTCGCGCCCGAAGATCCTTCAAAATCTGATGCCAAGCCTTATTGCATAATGATTCCACCTCCTAATGTAACAGGTAGCTTGCACATGGGTCATGGTTTTAACAATACGGTCATGGATACCTTAACGCGATATCATAGAATGAAAGGCCATAATACATTATGGCAAGCGGGCACCGACCATGCAGGTATTGCAACGCAAATGGTTGTCGAGCGACAGCTCAAAGCCGAAGGCAAAACACGCCATGATCTTGGCCGAGAAAAATTTATCGAGAAAATCTGGGACTGGAAAGAACACTCAGGTGGTACGATCACTAAACAACTCCGCCGCATGGGCTCATCGGTTGACTGGAATCGTGAACGCTTCACGATGGACGAAGGCTTAAGCGATGCCGTAAGAGAAGTTTTTGTAAAACTCTTTGAAGACGATTTAATTTATCGTGGTAAACGCTTAGTCAACTGGGATCCAGTGCTTCACACCGCCGTTTCAGACTTAGAAGTCATTTCCGAAGAAGAAAACGGCCATCTTTGGCATATGCGTTACCCATTAACAGATGGTTCTGGCCATTTGGTTGTTGCCACCACACGCCCCGAAACCATGCTTGGTGATGCTGCTGTTGCGGTACATCCTGATGATGAACGTTATCAAGCACTGATTGGTAAAACCATTACCTTACCTTTTGTTGGCCGTGAAATTCCTATTATTGCCGATGATTATGTTGACCCTGAATTTGGAACGGGCTGCGTAAAAATTACTCCTGCTCATGACTTTAACGATTATGAAATGGGCAAACGGCACGATTTACCGCTTTATAATATTTTAACCATTAACGCAGAAATTAACGACGAAGTCCCTGAAAAATACCGAGGGTTAGATCGCTACGTTGCTCGTAAACAAATCGTCGCGGACTTAAAAGAACTCGACCTGCTAGAAAAAATTGACGATCATAAATTAATGGTGCCACGTGGCGATCGTTCTGGCTCCGTAGTCGAACCTTTTTTAACCGACCAATGGTATGTAAAAATTGCACCACTAGCTGAGCCTGCAATTAAAGCCGTACAAAATGGTGATATTAAGTTTGTACCTGATAACTGGAAAAACACCTACTACGATTGGATGAATAACATTCAAGACTGGTGTATTAGTCGACAAATTTGGTGGGGGCATCGTATCCCTGCTTGGTATGACGAACAAGGTAAAATTTATGTTGCTCGCGATGAATCTGAGGTACGCGAAAAGTATAAACTTGATGGCTCTGTCAAACTGACTCAAGATGAAGATGTTTTAGACACTTGGTTCTCATCTGCCCTATGGCCGTTCTCTACACTTGGCTGGCCAGCAAAAGATGCTGATGCCCAAGCGATGCTCGATAGATTTTATCCAACCAACGTACTTGTGACGGGATTCGATATTATTTTCTTCTGGGTTGCTCGCATGATAATGATGGGGCTAAAGTTCACTGGTAAAGTCCCTTTCAAAGAAGTCTATATACATGGTTTAGTGCGCGATAGTCACGGCCAAAAAATGTCTAAATCAAAGGGTAACGTATTAGATCCTATAGATTTAATTGATGGTATCGATCTTGAAAGCCTCGTAAAAAAACGCTCAACCGGTTTAATGCAGCCTGAAATGGCACCTAAAATTGAAAAGCAAACACGTAAAGATTTTCCTGACGGAATTCAAGCTTATGGTACCGATGCACTGCGTTTTACATTTGCTGCTATGGCATCAACCGGTCGCGACATTAACTTTGACTTAGCTCGAACCGAAGGATATCGAAATTTTTGTAATAAAATCTGGAATGCTGCACGTTATGTTTTAATGAATACCGAAGAATATGATTGCGGTATTGATACTAATGCAGAAATAGAGCTCAGTATTGCCGATAAATGGATTATTGCAAAACTACAACACGTAGAAGCTGAAATTGAAAAAGCGGTTACAAACTATCGTTTAGATATTATGGCAAGTACCCTTTATGATTTCATATGGAATGAATACTGCGGTTGGTATTTAGAATTATCCAAGCCCGTATTAATGGGAGATAGTAGTGACGCAGCCAAACGGGGCACACGCCGAACCTTAGTTCGCGTGCTAGAAACATTATTACGACTCACACACCCGATTATGCCTTATATCACAGAAGAAATATGGCAACGTATTGCTCCGCTAACGGGGATAGATACAAGTGTTAATAAAACCGTTATGCGTCAAGCCTACCCCGAAGCTGATAATAGTAAAATTGACAATGCAGCGGTTGAAGAACTTGAATGGGTAAAAGAATTTATCTTAGGTATAAGAAAAATTCGAAGTGGTTATGACATTAAACCAAGCAAGGCGTTATCTATATTAATTCAGAATGGTTCCGAATTAGATAAACAGCGTATTGATTGCAATAAACATTACCTCGAAGATTTAGCTAAGATAGAAAAAATTACTTGGTTAAACAACAGTGATGAAGCACCAGAATCGGCAACCGCTCTTGTTGGCGAAATGAAAATTTTAATCCCCATGGCTGGTATTATTGATGTAGATGCCGAGAAAGCACGCTTACAAAAAGAAATGGGTAAATTATCAGGTGAAATAAAACGGACAGAAGGTAAGTTATCCAATCCTAAATTTGTCGATAAAGCGCCAGAAGCGGTTGTGAATAAAGAAAAAGAAAAACTTGATGGTTTCAAATCAACTTTGGAAAGTTTGACCGAACAATTAAAGAAAATAGAAAGTATTTAGAAATAAAAAATTCTTGAAAACTAGCGGGGATGTAACGTACTTCCCCGCTATTAATTATTCTTCGTCTTCAACCTCAACCACTGGGGCTAATCGCCAAACATTACGATAACCTTGCGGTAACTTACGGCCACGTTGTGCACGTTCACCTTCGTAATCTTGCATATCAGCGGCATCAAAAACTTTGTGCCGTGCGCCAGAGTATATAGACAAAGTATCTTCTTCATTTATTACCGTGATGGCACTTAAATATTCCGTATGGTTTTTCGCCTTAGCGGGTGGAATATTAAGTATCTTAATCCCTTTGCCTTTAGGTAATAGTGGCAACTCGGAAATATGATGAATCAACATGCTACCATCGTTGGTTGCAGCAACAACCCAGTCTGTTTCCATATCGTTAACAGGAACCGGAGGTAATACCGTTGCACCCTCGGGCACTTTCATTATCGATTTACCTTTTTTATTCTTGGTTATCATTTCTTCAAGTGAAATAATAAAACCAAAACCTGCATCCGTCGCAAGTAGGAATAATTGATCGGGCTCACCCGCCATCATTCCGCAGAAACTTGCGCCTGGTGGAGGAGTAAAGCGACCCGTTAATGGCTCGCCTTGTCCACGCGCAGAAGGTAATGTATTTCCGAGTGTTGTATAGGTTCGTCCAGATGAATCGATAAACACAACGGGTTTATTACTCATACCAAACGCACTTGCTTGGCATTCATCCCCCGCTTTGTAGTTTAACTCAAAGGCATCGATATCATGGCTTCTTGCTGCTCTAGCTAAACCTTTCTTCGATAAAATAATGGTAATAGGTTCAGCGCTAATAAGATCCGACTCATCCATCGCAACGGCGGCTTCTTTTGCAACAATCTTACAACGACGTTTGTCACCGTAATTTTCCAAAATGAATTTCAGTTCATTCTTAATTAACGTTTTTAAACGTGCTTTTGAACCTAATATTGCTTCCAATTCTTTACGCTCTGCACGTAATTCTTTTTGCTCCGACTTGATTTTCATTTCTTCAAGACGAGCCAACTGACGTAAGCGTGTATCTAAAATATAATTCGCTTGAATTTCATCTAATTTGAAACGTTTTATTAGTTTTTCTTTCGGTTTTTCTTCTTTACGAATAATACGTATAACTTCATCAATATTTAAAAACGCAATCAGTGAAGCTGCTAATAAATGTAATCGTTTGTTAACAATATCTAAACGGTTTTCTAAACGACGTGTAACTGTTGTGCTTCTAAAGGTTAACCAATTTTGTATAATATCGAGTAATGACATTGTACCGGGTCGACCTTCCAAGTCGATTAAGTTCATATTGACACGATAAGTACGTTCAAGATCGGTTGTTGCAAATAAGTGTGTCATCAACTCATCGGCATTAACGTCTTTATTCTTACGTACAACCACCAAGCGTGTTGGATTTTCGTGATCAGATTCGTCACGCAAATCGACCACCATTGGTAATTTTTTTGCACGCATCTGCGAAGCAATTTGTTCTAAAATTTTTGCCGGTGATGCTTGGTGAGGTAAAGCGGTAATAATAATATCTTCACCATCTTTTTCGTAAACAGCACGCATACGAATACTACCGCCACCTTTTTTATACATCGCGTTAATATCTTTACGCGGTGTAATAATTTCAGCGTCCGTCGGGTAGTCAGGACCCTTTATGTATTTGCATAAATCACTCACTCTTGCTTTTGGGTTATCAATTAAGTGAATAGTTGCTTTTAATACTTCAGTTAAGTTATGAGGAGGAATATCGGTTGCCATACCCACGGCAATACCGGTTGTTCCATTCATTAAAATGTTTGGCACTTGTGCAGGTAAAATAACAGGTTCGTCTAATGAACCATCAAAATTAGGCGCCCAATCAACCGTGCCTTGACCTAACTCGCCAAGTAATAAATCAGCATAATGAGATAAACGTGATTCGGTATAACGCATTGCAGCGAACGATTTAGGATCATCCGGAGAACCCCAGTTACCCTGCCCTTCTAATAACGTATAACGATATGAAAAAGGTTGCGCCATTAACACCATGGCTTCATAACAAGCACTATCACCATGCGGATGGAATTTACCCAGTACATCACCCACTGTTCTTGCTGATTTTTTAAATTTCGCCGTTGCTTTTAAACCAAGCTCCGACATTGCATAAATAATACGGCGTTGTACAGGTTTTAGGCCATCACCGACATGCGGCAATGCGCGATCCAAAATAACGTACATAGAGTAATTAAGGTAAGCTTGTTCAGTAAAGTCTCGAATAGAAAGTTGTTCAACCCCTTCATCAAAACCCGCATTAAACTCAAGATCGTCTTGTTGTTTTTTCTTTTTCGATCTTGTTTGCTTTTTCTTTTTTGCAGCCATTAAATCTAACCTATTCTTCTGTAATATTTATTTGTAAATAGCTTTGCACGGAGCTTAGGAAGACTTAGAACAAGGCATAAACTAATGAGAAAGCGGAATTTACACGTAGTAAATGAGCATTTTGAATTAGTTTATAACGCAGTTATCAGTCTTCCTAAGCTCCGTGCTAAGTTATTTTTATACTTCGGCCATATCGCCTTTGCTCTCTAACCACCCACGTCGATCGGATGAACGTTTCTTAGCCAGCAACATATCCATCATTTGATGAGCATCGTCTTTCGAATCAATCGTTAACTGAACTAGACGACGAGTATCGGGTGACATAGTTGTTTCACGTAACTGCAGCGGGTTCATTTCACCTAAGCCTTTGAATCGCGTTACACTCACTTTACCTTTTTTCTTTTCCGCTTCAATACGATCTAAGATACCTTGTCGCTCTGCGTCGTCCAAGGCATAAAACATTTCTTTACCTATATCGATACGATACAGCGGTGGCATAGCCACATAGACATGTCCTTCAGCAACTAAACTAGCAAAATGTCTTAAAAATAAAGCACAAAGTAAGGTCGCAATATGTAAACCATCAGAGTCAGCATCCGCTAAAATAATAACTTTATCGTAACGAAGCCCTTTTAAATTATCGACGCCGGGGTCGACACCAATGGCTACCGATATATCATGCACCTCTTGAGATGCAAGCACTTGAGTTGATTCCACTTCCCAAGTATTTAGAATTTTCCCTCTAAGCGGCATAATCGCTTGAAATTCTCGGTCACGACCTTGTTTGGCTGAACCACCAGCAGAATCCCCTTCCACTAAGAACAGCTCACTACGCGCTGAATCCTGTCCACTGCAATCCGCTAACTTACCCGGTAAAGCAGGCCCTTGCGTTACTTTCTTACGAATAACCTTTTTGCCCGCTTTTACGCGACTTTGCGCATTCAAAATGGCAAGTTCAGCTATCTTCTCACCCATTTCAATATGTTTGCTCAGCCAAACTGCAAACGCATCTTTAGTTACACCCGATACGAACGCTGCACATTCACGAGAGGATAGGCGTTCTTTTGTTTGACCACTGAATTGTGGATCACCTAATTTAACCGATAGAATAAAGTTTACTTTATCCCAAACATCATCGGGACTTAGTTTTAAACCTCGCGGTAATAAATTCCGTAACTCGCAAAACTCACGTACCGCATCACTCAACCCAGTACGTAAACCATTTACATGTGTACCGCCTTGTGCAGTAGGGACAAGGTTAACGTAGCTTTCATTAACTAACACGCCAGCTTCAGGTAACCAAACTACGGCCCAGTCAACAGCTTCACCGTTACCCTCTAAACTTCCCATAAAGGGTTCATCAGGTAATGTTTCAGCACCCTCGATTTCATCAAGTAAATAATCTTTTAGGCCATCTTCGTAAACCCAAGTTTCTTCTTCGTTAGTTTTTTCTTCGTAAAAACTAACGGTTAGGCCGGGACATAAAACCGCCTTAGCGCGCAATACGTGACGTAAATGTTTAATTGAAAAAATAGCAGAATCAAAAAACTTCGCATCTGGCCAGAACCGAATAGTGGTTCCAGTTTCATTTTTAGGAACTTTACCTATTACTTTAAGATTAGTTTTTTTATCACCATTGGCAAAAGCCATCTTATGATCTTTACCATCACGTCGAATACTAACTTCTAATTTTTTTGATAACGCATTAACGACCGAAACACCTACACCATGCAATCCACCTGAAAATTGGTAGTTATCATTTGAAAACTTACCACCAGAATGTAAACGCGTAAGAATAACTTCAACACCCGGTACTTTTTCTTCTGGGTGTTTATCAACAGGCATGCCTCGTCCATCATCGGTAACTTCTAATGAGCCGTCTTGATAAAGCGTGACATAAATTGTTTTTGCATGACCCGCTAACGCTTCATCGACACTATTATCGATGACTTCTTGCGCTAAATGATTAGGTCGTTCAGTTTGTGTATACATACCTGGGCGCTTACGCACAGGTTCTAAACCGGTTAATACTTCAATATCACCGGCATTGTAGGATTTTGTTGCCATATTTTCTTATACGCTGTTGATCTTAAAATGGGGCAGCTTATT
>Ga0316205_10001376_pt1 | contig 31420 bp, 22 predicted proteins | sample 3monthpyrite_MG_FD_204941 | JGI IMG/M metagenome (GOLD analysis project Ga0316205, IMG submission 204941) | Microbial mat bacterial communities from mineral coupon in-situ incubated in ocean water Damariscotta River, Maine, United States -... | ecosystem: Environmental > Aquatic > Marine >...
TTATGTAAAATACTCAGGTGAGGACTTCACTAAGAAAGTTAAGTTGTTAAAAAATCATTGGGATTACTACTTTGAAGAAGCTCGGTCGCAAACGCTTTTGGATTCTATCTTAACGACTTATATGGAAAAAGATTATTTATCTCAAGATCGTTTGGTGTCTCCTATGGAAAAGCAATGGTTCCTAGTTCATCCCAGTATCGTAATCGAAAACGTTAGGGATGCTATTGATGGTGAGCAAGATCAGGTTGGCTTGGCTATCGAATGGATAGGAGTTAATTGGTGGGATGAAGAAACCAGTCCAATTGGATATCCTTTCGGAGTATCAATAGCAAGTATTTATTCTGATCGACCTGGCGTGGATGATGTTGGTCACGGGTTGATGTTTACCTTTGACAATTCAATTTCAGTCGGTTGGGCTGATCATGGTGGTGATAATGGTTTTTATGTGACCGTTGATTTTTTGAGTTTGGTGTCGGAAAAGAAGGGGCGCTGGGAGGATTATAAGAAGGAGATCCGTAGTTTAGAATTTTCTGAGTGACAACGATAGGATTAACGAAGAGAGCGATAGGAAGCAGCTTTAAGAAAAAATTATAGACAGTAAAAAAATTATAGACAGTAAAAAAAGTCTAGACAGTCACAATCTAGAAGATGCCTTACAAGCTTCCTAGAAATTTCTGAAATCGATCAGTTAGAAACATTTGCACCTTTTGATTGTTCTAGATTGAAATCAATACTTTACTCGAATGAGGCAAAAAATCTAACGGGGCTAAATATTGTTATATTTATATTTGCTCAAACCTCAACAAAATACAAAGGAGATGGAAAATGAAAATTTTAAGATTACCTCATTGTCACTCTATTGTTCTAAGTTGTTTTATGACTTGTTTTTTTCTAGCGATTGCATCCGGTATATCTTTAGATGTTGCCGCGACTCACTCTGCAACAACCGCCGGTGAAATTGAAAATCGTCCTGCACCAGTTTTCCGGCGTGTTTGTTTAGCAGGAACCAATAGCGGTAATTATTGTAAACAAAATTCAGAATGTCCTGGCTCTAGTTGCGCCACTCGAAATGTTTTTAACATAACCGTTGCTGTTGCTTTTGATGCAAGTACCGCTCAACTCAGCTTAATTCAAACGTTAATTACAAATATGTCTGGTGTACTTTTTGATGTGACCGACGGGCAAGCAGAGATTGGTACAGCCACAATTCATAATAATGCTATGAGTATAGCTCAAGCCGATCTGGTTGTACTGCCGAGTACAAATGATACATGGTGGAATGCTAACTCAGGTCATTATCGTACTGGTGGAACAATGAATGTTTCAATGAACTATATCTCTAATTCTACCTTAGATAGCATAAGACTTGCCCATGAATTTAGCCATTTGGTTTTTGACGCAAGAGATGAATATGAAGATCGATTACCCAACTGTGGCGCTGTCGTTAGTCAATGCTTAGGAGGCGTAAATGCTGGTGTAAACTGCGTGAACAATGCTGGCTGTCCTGGATCTTCTTGCAGCGCTCAAATCGGTAATTGTCCTGATCCTGCTTCCGGAGTTGCCACTGGGCTAATGGATGGCAATGGCACCGAGCTTTGTTGGGGGCAAGGTGATTCGACTGATTTGACTGACTTAATTAATGGTAATCATGATCCAGCGAATACGACCGAACAATCTTCTTGTCGCAATAATCGTTCAGTGTGGGACCAATTAGTCTGGGCATGGCCAAGTACTTTTTTAAAACCGGTTGGTGCGCCAGATCCAGAGGCAAACGGGGCTGTTGTTAATCCGCCAAACTTTATCATTGCCGATAATAATGTGCGTGTGGTCCTTGTATTGGATGAATCGGGTAGTATGGATAATGAATCGCCATCGCGTATGCAACGCTTAAAAGTTGCTGCAGAAGATTTTATTACGACAGCCGAAAATGGAACGGAGATTGGAATCGTATCCTATTCAAATGACGCTATAACATCAAATGGTCACGCAGGACTTGCTATAGCGGCTTTAGTCAATAATCGAAGTAATTGGAACAATGCAGTGACTGACCTTTCTTCAGGAGGTTGGACAAACATTGGCGATGGTCTGCAAAAAGCTAAAGATATGATCGTTGCAGCAGGCGGAGTGACTGCAAATACTTATATCGTTTTAATGACCGATGGGTTAAACAATAGACCTTCTCCACAGGCAACGGCTGATGTTGATCTCCAAGCTAAAATTGATGACCTGTTATTGTCGGGAATTCCGATCTACGTAACCTGTACCGGTGGTGATCTAGGTTTACAATCTCAATGTGCGGAAATTGCTACAGGCACAAATGGATTTAATTCTGATTCGGCAGACATTTCCAAGTTACCAGAAAAATTTGTTGATTTTCATGAAAAAATTACTGGTCATCAAGGAATTGATTCTATCTATGGTAACTTTAGTAAGATTGAAGCCTATAGTCCCAAAACTATTTTCCTCGATGACGGATCTCAATCGATTAGTTTCAGTCTTTTGTGGGAAGATGCTGGAGACTCGGCATCTATGTCAGTTATTGATCCTGACGGTACTGTTCATCAAACTCGGTCTATTCCACAAGGCTTGTATACTCGAATAGCGAATCCAAAAGCTGGCGAGTGGCAAATACGTATTGATCCGGGTGGTAATTCAAGTGGCAATTTTGTTGCCCGCGCTTATACCCTCAACCGAGTCAATAGCTTAAAGGCGAACTTACGTAATAATAGTCTCAAACAAAATGATGAAATTTACCTGTATGCCATTCCACAAAGTTTTGGTGGACCGATTACTAAAGAAGGTGAAGTAATATTTGCAGAAGTCACATTACCTAATGGTTCAAAAGCAACCATTGAATTGAATGACAATGGACGTGATGCAGCCGGACATGGTGATGATTTAGCAAACGATGGTATTTTTACGGGAGTTTTCGCAGATACATCTCAAAAAGGCGCTTACGGATTTCAAGTCAAAATAGACATTGAGGGGTGGCATTCGGGTGAAGACGGTCACACTCGGGATGAATCTTCACGCAGCCCAAGATTTGTAAGGGAAGTGCTTGTCTCAGGCGCCGTCAGCGATCCGAGTGAAGTCGAAAAAACATTTGAAGATGATCAAGACACTGGAACTAATGGCGATGTCAAAGATCCTAAGGATGATCTCAATATCAAATTACTTTATGTGATTCTAGTTTTGCTTATCATCGTACTAATCGTTATTTTGCGGTGTTGCTCTAAATTAAAACGGTGATTATTTGAACGACAAATCTGCAATTTGTCGGGTCAGAACAAGTTAAAAATTGGTTGACGAAATCTTTGTATAGAAATAAATCAGCTTGCTCGTTGTCAAAAGAGTCTGCTCTTGTTTATTCGATCTTGAAACAAATATTCGCCAACTATTGTAGACGCTCACAATATAGTTAAGGAGAGAGAAAATGCCAAAAGAAAAAAAACACCAAGACAACTGTGCAGATAATGAAAATACAAAATTCGACTACAAGGTTGAAAAACGAATACTTCAATTTGTCAATAACGCTCGATCCCCTAGTCAATTAATCGATGGCCCTGAGAAACCCTCTTCAGTTCATGCAGAGCATCGTGAACGCGGCCACCCAGACGCGCACGAAATACGTGATTCCCATTTACTATCAGCCAAGTTATTAGACTTCAGAGACGCAACTAATCTAATTGAAATTCGAAACAAAAGAAGTCCTGTTTACGGATTTTTGACTCTCAAAGACTTACTAGTAGTAAGAAATCTTGATCGTTTCATCGATTATTTATCTATACATCTATCTAAAACTACAATGGGTGAATGGACCGGGCCATATCCTATTCCTGCGGCAATGGATCGCCCGGTTCATGCTGCCTTATTGCGAAACGGAGATGTTCTGTTTTACGGTGGGCTGCCTACGGGAATTAAAACCTATAGATATACACCGGATTCAGAAGGTAGCATAGGAAGTTTTACGGATGCACCGGGTGATCCTGGTGAATCACTATTTTGTGCTGGCCAGGCTTTTTTATCGGACGGAAAATTGCTCGTCGCTGGAGGTGGTGGAGATGGCACAGGACCGAGACATAACCATGCGTGGATATTTGACCCGGACGGGGATTCGTGGACACAAACAGGTGACTTAAATGCATTTAGATGGTATCCGACTTTGGTGAATCTCGGAGATCAACCGGGGCGTATATTTGTTTCTTCTGGACAGGATAGTGGTGGTAGTGAAGTCCCACAGCCTGAGATGTATATAGAAAACACAGGTGGATTCGTGCCTGTTTGGGGACCGGGTGGAGAAGGTGATACAAGTGCTAACCACTCATTCCCCCAAACATATCCAGGTATGCAGGTATTACCTGGTGGAGAAGTCTTTTATAGCCCTACAGGTTGGCATAGTGGTGGATGTACTGGTGCAGCGGATTATCCGGCAGCGTTGCCTTCTGGTTATTATGAAATCCAGGCGAGCAGTCCCCCGGTTAAAGCCACCTGGCATGACATTCCTGCGGTGGATGATATCGCTGAATCCACATTAGCTCGTGTAAAAGGCATGAGTGTTTTATTACTCCAACCGACCTACCCTTTTGTACAAGCCATGGTTGTAGGGGGGGGCGCGGACCCAGAAAGTGCATCTACCTACCAAATGATTAATCTCTCAACCTTATCGCCAAAATGGGGGCCACCGCTCCCTTTGCCTGATGGGTTATCCCGAGTCAACGTCAATCTGGTAGCGTTACCTGATAGTACCGTATTTATGTCAGGTGGTAGGCCAGTATCTGGGGTGCCAGCAAATGCTGGGCCTTGCTGGATCTATAATCCAGAGCTGATGTCATGGAGCGAAATGGACGCAGTAGCAAATATGCGTGGTTATCATTCAATAGCGATACTGTTACCCGATGCCAGGGTTCTTACAGCAGGTAATCAATGTCCCGCTGATCGCACAATAGAAATTTTTACTCCACCCTACCTCTTTTCTGATGATGGATCACTGGCTCCTCGTCCAATGATAGATTCGGCGCCAGATCTTGTGCACCATGGTCGTGAGTTTGAAATTGAAATAGCAAATCCTGAAACTATTTCCACTGTAGTATTGGTGCGCCCGATGGCCGTGACACATCAAACTGATAGCGAACAAAAAGTAATTCATCTAGAAAAAAATATTAGCGGGCCTAATACAATTACGGCAGTGGCACCAAATGGTTGGCACCCTCATTCGTTAGCTCAACAGGGGTGGTATATGCTCTTTCTTATTGATACAGCGGGGGTTCCGTCTCATGCACATTTTGTTCACCTTCATTAATCAAGTTTGAATTAGAAGATATAATGTTGCGCAAGGAACACTACAAGTTAGATAAGGCGATTCCCCCTCTTTGTTGACTACTATTTTGTGGCTGTCTCAAATTATTTAACCAAAGGTCAGTAACGAAAAAAAAGCGAAAAACATCTTAGTGCTTTAAAAATATTGTCCAATCTTCGAACGATCTGCTTAGGCAGAAGCAACTTCAAAAAGGAGTCTATTATGAGTCACATAAGTTACCGTAGAAATATCAACTGTCTTACCACTAATCAATTGCACGATTTTCGAGAGGCTTTAATCGAACTGTATGCATTACCCGTTTCTGATGGACATAGCTATGAAAGGATTGCCGGATTACATGGTTCGCCTTCGCCATCCTATTGTATTCATGGTTATCCGGGATTTTTAACCTGGCATAGAGCATATCTCGATGCATATGAAGAAGCATTACGTTGCGTTAATTCTGACGTTACATTACCATTTTGGAACTGGTCATTCGGCCCCTCGACTGGCGTACCAGCGGCCTGCAGAAACGCTACTTATGTTAATCGTGCAGGTAACACGGTGGATAACCCGCTATATGCCGGACCAATCCCCATGGCTTTGGGCGGCGGAATGACTTCGCGCCGGGCGGATATCGACACCATCAGTTTTGATGATCTCGCAACCAGCGCACAAAGCGCTTTAACTCAGGCCAGCTTTAGTACTTTCCAATCGGCGATAAACGGTCCCCATGGAGGCGTACATGTTCGAGTGGGTGGCAATATGTCATCCGTTGCCATGGCGGGTTATGACCCTATCTTTTATCTGCATCATGCCAACATTGATCGGTTATGGGCCATTTGGCAAAACAGTCATCCGGGGGCGCTGCCCTCCAATGAAGCCAATCTTGAACTGGAACCATTTAACAAACCCTACAGCACTGATTGGCAGCTAGGCTCGGAAGTCGAAACCACGGATATGATGGGATATCGTTATGCCAACTTCTGTTTTATCATTTGGCCATGGCCGCGCTTGAGGGAACTAGTTTTTGTTAAGTTGGAAAGAGAAATTATCCCCCAATTTAGGTCAGCCCGCTTAACATTAAAAGCGGACAGTATGCCAATGCGTTCCACAGAGTTTCGCATTTTTATCAACAAAGATAAAGCATCGGCAAAAACCCGAACTCAGGACAATCCAGAATTTGCCGGGGCAGTGACTTTATTCGGAATGGGGGATAAAAAATTAATTTCAGATCGACGTAATAAAGGAAAGAGTTTCGATGTGAGTGTTGATATTAGCTGCGCCATAAAACAACATTTCGATGGGAATAATGGTGAGGAATTAGCTTTGTCAGTTGTTGCTGTCGACGAAAATGGAAAAGCGATGCCGGATGAACAAGTTAATATCAAAGGTCTGGAACTTCTCATCGATTAGGGTAATTCGAAAATACGTGGCTAGTTGGGATGGTGACTTTCTTGCTATTCTAATGGCCACCATCAATTAAAAAGGAGAAGAGTCATGTTGCTAGAAAAAGTTCAAAGGACACGGAGCTATCGAGCTACAAAAAAATGATGGTAGACACAATATAGCTAATGTCTTACAAGTTTATTAGAGACTTCTTATTTCAATCAGTTAGGCATCGCCAGTTTGTATCTGCAGTCGTAAGTACAAGTCCGTCGCTGATGTCAGAGGCTGACTGTATGGAGACTGTTTTTATTTATTCTTGCAAATGAACGATGCAAGACTAGCTACCTCGAACACGACCCGATATGAAAATTTGATTTGGGTGGAAAAATGCCTAGCCAAAAGACATTGTCGATGCCGTAAATGCACTCAAGAATTTTGCATTAGGCGCTTATATTAAGGAAGCAGCCATGATAGAAAAAATATTTATAGCAATGATTGCAGGACTTTTTGGGTTGATACCTGTAATACTGCAATGGTTATCAGGACGACGCAAAACGAGAAGCTATGAGCATAAATTATCTACATTATCAAAAGAGCTAGAACTTCTAGAGAAGTTAATCAGCGTTTGTAATCTTGGGACTGAAAACGATGATTATCAGGGTTCCAATGACGCGGTCAAACGATACAAAGAAGAAGCGGAGAGAATATTTGTCGAATATAAATCACTTCAGGAAAATGACTTAGAGCAAAAACCAGCGCCTTTTGAAATTTCCTTTATTCGTCGGGCATTTCTTTTATTTCTTCCCGTTACAACTATGGGGTGGTTGCTTCATACATTGTTTTATTTCCTTATGACATTTATGCTTGTAATGATCTTGCCTGAATGGGAATCACCAACTATTGATCCCGAAACGGGAGAAAATCAGTTTACTAGTTTGCTAATTGGCTTAGCGGTAATATTTGGTCCCATTTTCATAATTCTTCAGAGGAGCGCTATCCGTTTGCGAAAAAAGGCGAGTGAAGAATGACTAATTTCGTCGATGATGCCATAAAATATTACTCTAATTTAATCACAAACTCCGGTCCATACTTTGTCGCAGAAACAGAGGTGGATTGTCTCGAATAGGACTGAGTTTTGCAGGGCAAAACTCCACTGAATTATTAGAGGTGGACAACGAGGAGGTGTCCGGTAAAAATGGGTTAACCTACAAAGGGATGGGAAAATGAAGCTAGTAGTACAAAAATTCTATAATAACTATATAAGGAAGAACAAATGCCAACAACTATAACAACAAACGACAAAAGTACTACCGCGCTACTGGACAAAAACCTACCAAAATATCGACAGGCATACAGTGATCGTACCGCTTGGCTAATGGCCTGTGTATCCGAACTTGCTTATATTCGATTTAATCCATTATTCTCTAAGGATGAGCAGAAAAAATATTTTCTTGAAGCGATCGAAAAATTAGTCGATAAAGACCGAAAAAATAGTTTAACCAAATTGATCGATTTGGTTTCTTATGACGCCGATGCTGAAAAAGATCAATTAAAAACAGAACTGACTTCTTTGCGTATGGAGCTAATAGAACCTACTTTTGATTCGGATGGCACTCAGGCTATTCTAGTAGATTTTAAAGAGCATGTAGTACTCGGGTTTCGCGGAACAGAAGCGACCAGCATTAAGGACATTAAAGCCGATGCTAAAGCTATATCGATGGCATGTCCTACCGGCGGCAAGATTCATAAAGGATTTTATCAGGCTTATGAAGCTGTAGAATCTCAAATCCAAGAACGATTAAACGAAAACGATATCACTCAAAAGCCGCTTTTTATAACAGGACACAGTCTAGGTGGCGCGCTGGCTACACTGGCTGCCAAAAGGCTTGTGCATCAAGGTGGTATTTCAGCTTGTTATACCTTTGGTTCTCCGCGTGTCGGGGATGAAGAATGGGTATCACAAATAAAAACGCCGCTCTATCGCTTAGTGAATGCGGCGGATTGTGTAACCATGCTGCCACCAGGGCAGGAAGTTGTCACTATTTTCGGTTGGTTAATCAGTTTTGTTCCTACCGTAGGAAAAAGGTTGAGGGCATGGATGTTGTCAAAAATTGGCGGTTATTATCATGGCGGCGATATGAAATATTTAACCAACTGTCCCTGTGGCGATTATGAAAGCGTGGCGCTTTTATATTATGTGAGTGGTTTGCACAGAATAAAAGCCGTTATTTATAAAAAGCTACCCTGGAAAACAATGCTTTCGGATCATTCTATTGCGATATACCGAAAGAAGTTAGAGATACTAGCCAAGAGGCGAAATGGCATTGGATAGTTTAAATAGGATTAGGGCATGCAAGTTTGTTCAAGCCAGTTTGTTCAAGCCATTTGTCGAAAATTGACTTTGGGTTTATACTGTATAAAAAGTGCACAATAAAAACAGGTAGGTTTAAGCTCAATATCTCGTAAGGTAAGACCCGCTGAGATGGAGTCGCTAAGACTTACTAGACGTTTCAGAGGTCAAAAAAGTGCAGATACCGGAAATTCCAGAAAACGAAGTCGAGCGCATCGCGGCGTTAGTGAGTTGTCAAATACTGGATAGCAAACCGGAACCCCGCTTTGACAGATTAACCAAACTTACCAGCAAATTCTTTGAAGTACCCATCGCACTGGTGTCGCTAGTTGACAGCGAACGCCAATGGTTTAAATCCAGACAAGGTCTGGACGCCACCGAAACTCCCCGAGATATTTCCTTTTGTGGTCACGCTATTTTGGAAGACGAGATATTCTGTATCGCCGATACGTTAGAAGACCCTCGTTTTATCGATAACCCACTGGTTACTGCCCCACCATCGATTCGATTTTATGCGGGCGCTCCCCTCAAAAACTATGACGGTTATCGAATAGGCACTTTGTGTCTTATCGATACAAAGCCTCGTCACTTAACCCCAACACAATTTGAAGCATTGCGCGATTTTGCCGATTGTGTTGAATCAGAGATCAATCGAACTACAGAACGAGCAGCAGAAAAACAAAAACTTTCACAAACAGCCAACTTGCTTAGCAATGTTCTCGATTCCACTAATGAATACACCTTCATAGCAACTGATATCAACGGACAAATTACCACGTTTAATCGCGGTGCAGAGAAAATGCTAGACTTCAGTGCGAAAGAAGCCGTCGGTAAAATGAATTTGACGGATTTTCATCTACAAAGAGATATTGAACAACGTGTCGCTGAATTAACGACTGAATTCAATTGCCCAATTGATAAATTTCAGGCGATCGTAGAAATTGCCAGTCGCCGTGGCACGGAAAAAAGAGAATGGAACTATGTGTGTAAGTCCGACCGACTTATTCCGGTCTCCCTCCTGGTTACGGCGATGCACGAACAAAATGGAGAAATTAGCGGATATCTGGTGATTGTCAACGATGTTAGAGATGAAAAGGCCCACGCCTCGCAACAACGATTACAGTTAGGTGCATTAAATGCGGCCGCTAACGCCATAATGATCACCGATGTGGAAGGTAAAATTCGTTGGACCAACCCTGCCTGGAGTAGGCTCTCCGGGTTTAGCGCTGAGGAAGTCATCGGTGAAAATCCCAGAATTGTCAAATCAGATAAGCAGGATGCCGATTTTTATCAACATCTTTGGTCGACGATAAAATCGGGAAACATTTGGCAAGGCGAAATTATTAATCAACGTAAAGACGGCAGCCAATATTACGAATTTCAAACTATCACGCCATTGCTGGATGAAAAAGAGAATCTTGAAGCTTTTATCGCCGTTAAGGAAGATATCAGCGAGCAAAAAGATATTGAGTCAGCTTTGCAGGATCATGCAGCTAAAACTCAAGCAGTAGTCGACAATATAATTGACGGCATAATTACCATTGACAAGATTGGTACGGTTCAATCTTTAAATCCAGCCGCCGAAAAAATGTTTGGTTATCGCGTTGACGAAGTCGTCGATAGAAATATTAAAATGCTAATGCCGGAACCCCACCGCAAACAGCACGACAGCTATTTGTATAACTACCTGGCTACTGGTATTGAAAGAATTATAGGCATCGGCCGTGAAGTAGAAGGACTGCGTAAAGATGGATCTCAATTTCCTTTGGATTTGTCCGTGACTCAAATTGAGCGGCAAGGCGAAATTCAATATGTCGGTTTATTGAGAGACATTACTGAGCGCAAGCGTATTGAAAAAATGAAAACTGAATTTGTTTCTACTGTCAGCCACGAATTAAGAACTCCTTTAACCTCAATATCCGGTTCTCTCGGATTGATTACTGGCGGCGCATTTGGAGATATGCCAGAACAAGCTAATAAAATGCTTGATATTGCCCATAAAAATAGTCTACGCCTGACATACTTGATCAACGATCTGTTAGATATGGAAAAACTAGTCGCAGGAAAAATGTCGTTTGATATGCGATTTCATTCTACAAAACAAATGATTGATTTGGCGCTTGAATCAAACCAGGATTACGGCGCTGGTCGGGGCGTTAAATTGGTGGCAACCGGTGAGGTGCCTGAACTAAAGATTCGGGTCGATCAGCAAAGATTGATGCAGGTTTTTTCGAACCTGATATCCAATGCAATTAAATATTCACCGGATGGAGAAAATGTCGAGATCAGTGTAGAGGTATCGGCCTCGAACATCATAATATCGGTTAAAGACAATGGGCCTGGAATACCCAAGGAATTTAGAAAACAGATTTTCCAGAAATTTTCACAAGCGGATTCTTCGGATACCAGAATCCAGAGCGGCACAGGGTTGGGCCTCGCAATAACGCGGGAGTTAGTCGAGCGTATGGATGGTCATATTGGTTTTGAATCGGTAGAGAACCAAGGGTCCCGTTTCTTTTTTGAATTACCAAGACTCGATATTCTTGAAGCGGGGACACAATCAACATCGGGTCGTTTGTCTTCCGGCAAGAAACCTATTCTTGTGGTCGAAGACGAATCGGACGTTGCTCGCCTAATAGCCATGATTTTAGAACGTGCTGGTTATCAAGTTGATATTGCTTTCGACGGGGCCCAAGCGTTAGAAGCGCTTGAGAAGAAACACTACGCCGGTATGACGCTGGACTTAATGTTACCCGATATTAGTGGTCTAGAAGTCATCGCAAAAGCGCGAAATTTATCTAATGGTAAAGAACTTCCAATTGTCGTTATTTCGGCAAAAATGGAACAAGGTAAATTGGCGCTTAAAACTAGTGGCGACAATATTGAGTGGTTAGCCAAACCTATCGAGGAAGATAATTTGGTTGAAATTTTAGCCAAAAAGATCGCGAGTAGCTTGGATAAAAATGGAGAGCGATCTAGAGTTTTACACATAGAAGACGACCAGGATTTACACCAGGTAATTGCTGCCATGATAGGGGGCACGGTTAGTCTTGATTTGGCAGTGAATTTGGCCGAAGCCAGACAGCTTATCACTAGTGGACCTTACGATACAATATTGCTAGATCTTAGACTTCCGGACGGTGATGGAAGCGATTTACTACCTTTGATTAGAGAGCGACTCCCGAAAGCAAGAGTCGTCATCCTATCGGCCGACGACCCAACAAGAAAGGAAGCTCAAGCGGTAGAATCAGTCTTAATTAAATCACAAATATCTCCGGCCGAATTATTATCAGCAATCAAACTAAAAGTGGAGTAAATCAATAAATGGGAGGCGTTGCAAATGACTGAGTTAAAACGTGTACTTTATGTAGAAGATGATCTGGATATTCAACAAATTGCAGCAATTGCATTAAGCACCGTTGGCGGGCTTGAAGTGAAAATTAGCTCGTCAGGTGAACAAGCGCTTGATGAAGCAGAAGCTTTCGCGCCGCAGCTTGTATTGTTGGATGTTATGATGCCCGGCCTCGATGGACCATCCACATTAGCTAAATTGCGAGAAATTCCGACACTAGCTGATACTCCTGTTATTTTTATGACGGCAAAAGTTCAACCCAACGAAATACTTCATTTTAAATCTCTTGGTGCCATCGACGTAATCGCCAAACCATTTGATCCAATGAAGCTCGCCGATCAAATCCGTTCATTATGGGATTTAAATGGTGGATAGATTGGATAACAAGCAATCACTAGATACTCAAATGCAAGACTTGCACCAGCGCTTTCTTCGCAGAGTACCGAACGATATTAACGAGATGGTAACCTTCGCAAAAGCATTAGAAACAAAGCAACCTCAGAATAATTCTGAAATCGATCAGCGCGAGCACTCAAAGAATGGAGAAAAAAGCAAATCTACTGGCGAGATAAACGCAGAATTACTTGAGCTAATTCTTCACGGGCTGCATAAACTCATCGGGGCGAGTGGTACATTTGGCTTAATGGCCTTGGCTGAACAAGCAAGGCGGATAGAACACTTTGTTAACGGCTGGCGCGATAAAAACCAACTAATTTTTAGCTCATTGATACGACAGGATCTTGTCGAAATGTTGTCAAAACTGCATCTTCGACTCAAAGATACAATCCCAATCTATCAAGAAACCACAAAAAGTCAAAGCAATCAAGATGAGAGTCGCGAACTACTTGTTTGGGTGATTGAGGACGATCCGGTACAAGCAAATGAAATTAAAGTTCAGTTAGAATCTTTTGGTCTTCAGAGCCAAATTTTTGCCGATTTGCGGACCGCTGAAAATGCTATCGCTACGAGCGCCCCCGATATATTACTTATTGATGTGATGCTCTCAGACGGCAAGCGAAATGCCACTCAGGATTTACAGTGCTTTACTAATCTAGACAAAAATAATATACCAATAATTTTTATGTCGGCAGGAGATGATTTTCAATCTCGAATTAGGGCTTCTCAACTGTGTGCCCAAGGCTATTTTCTAAAGCCACTAGATGTCCCGGCGTTAATCAATCGAATTGAATCCATCGCAAAAAAAGGCAATTCGTTTCAGCCTAAAGTGTTAATTGTAGAAGACGATAAAGATTTGGCTAGACGTTACCAATTAGTACTCAGCCATCACGGTATGAAGGTTCAAATACTCGATCAGTCCGACATGATTATTGAAGTATTGGCTCAATGGAATCCAGATTTAATATTGATGGATCTGTACATGCCAGATTATTCAGGCATTGACCTTGCGGGAGTTATTCGACAGCATGACCGATGGCTAAGTATACCCATCATTTATCTTTCGGCAGAAACGGAATTTGATGAACAAATGGCTGCAATGGCAAAGGGCGGTGACGATTTTTTAACTAAACCTATTGCAGATGAACAGCTATTGGCAGCTGTCACTAACCGAGCAAGTCGAGCGCGCGAAATTACCAATCAGATCGAATGTGATAGCCTAACTGGCTTGCTTAAACACTCTCGTATTAAGCAAGCACTTGAAACGGAGGTCAGCCGTAGCAAACGAAAAAACTGGCCCATTAGCGTTGCTATGCTGGATATCGATCACTTCAAGTTAGTTAATGATACTTACGGACACACGGTTGGAGACCTTGTGATTACCTCGGTTGCTACATTGCTCAGACAACGAATGAGGTCTTATGATTCGCTCGGACGATACGGCGGCGAGGAATTTATGGTTGTCATTCCCGACTGTAGTAGAGATGATGCTATGAGCTTACTCAAAAACGTGTGTGAACATTTTGCGAAGATCTATTTTTGGCATGAAGGCCAAAGCTTTAACGTCACCCTGTCTGCAGGACTTGTTTGCAGTGGTGACTATCCTGATTGCAGCGCTTCGGAGCTTTTGATCAAGGCGGACCAGGCACTGTATCAGGCTAAAAACCTGGGGCGAAATCGAGTAGAAGCCAGTTTACCTAACTCGACTCCAGACAAAAATGCAGATGACAACAATTAGAAGAAATATTTTATGCAAAAGGCCTGCGAGCGGGTAAGATTAGAATGTAAATATACTTAAAATTTATCTCGAAAAATTGATGGAGCAATATGAAAAAGGAACAGTATTTAATCGAAATAGAGAAAGCACAACGGCGATTCATCGACCATACGGCTGAGTCCGCGAAAAGATTGGTAATGATAGTCGAGACCGTTTCGATGTCAGACGCCGATTATTACTGGCTGAAAAACCTAGCGCATCAACTCGCTGGAAGCGGTGAGACTTTTGGCTTTAAGGCAATATCAACTGCCGCGTCTGCTCTGGACTATGCTCTGGGACAGCCTGCTGAGGCGAATGCAAAGAATGTCGGTCAAGTGCTACAAAGTGTCATTGATGAAATCAATCAATTAATTTTTTCAATAAAATCAGCTGAAGAATATGAAGTTGTCGAGCCGCTGCGTTTTAGCCGAGGTATTGAACGGTACAGCTATGGACTAAGAGTCTATTTGTTAGAGGATGACCTGGAATTGGCCAGTCATTTGGCCAGTGAATTGCGCCTGGAAGGTTTTGAAATTGACCTGTTTACAACCGTTGATGATATTGACAAAGCGGTCAGGAAAAAAAAGCCTGTGGCAATTCTGGCCGATATCATTTTAGAAGATGATGAGGCTGCAGGGCTCGATTGGGTTAAGCAGATCAATTCCGACGTGTCTCCACCTATTCCAGTCATTTTTATTTCCCGTAGAGGTGATTTTACAACGCGTTTGAGAGCCATTAGAACCGGTGCCAATTTTTATTTACAAAAGCCGGTTAATATTCCTCAGTTAAGTGAAATTCTCCACGAATGTGTTCATAATTTGCCGAAAAACCCTTACAGAGTGATGATTATTGATGATGACGAACTTCTTGCTCAGGCATATCAAATAGAACTAGTCCGTCAAGGCATGTCGGTAGATATTGTCGTCGATCCTTTTGTCGCGATTGATGCGATTGAACGTTTTCAACCAGAATTGATATTGCTCGACTTATATATGCCTGGATGTAATGGCTTGGAACTGGGGCAAATGATCCGTCAGTGGCCTAAATACGCAATGATACCGATCATTTTTCTTTCGGTTGAAACCGATGTTCGCAAACAGCTAGAAGCATTTAAATTAGCGGGCGATGATTTCATCGTGAAACCTGTTCAGCCTTGGCAGCTCGGTTTGAAAGTCCACTCACGGGTTAAACACGCCCGCATGGCCAGCTACTACACTTACAATATTGCAAATACCCTCGATCATCACGAGTGGCACAACCAACTCAGCGATTTACCGAACAAACGCTCACTAGAAAAACATCTTAACGAAGTGATTGCCAATTCCGCCTCCAAAAAAATAACACCACTTGCGCTACTCTGGATCGATATCGATAATTTTGCTCGACTTAATGACTTGATTGGTCATAAGGCAGGCGACCGGTTAATCGTTGACGTTAGTAAACGCCTTATGGCTGCGCTTGACCCAGGAGATTTTTTCGCTCATCAGGGAGGTGACCTCTTTGCTGTGGTAATCGAGGGCATCGACCAAATCAACGAAATAGAGGTTATTTGCAGTGCCATAAAAAGGGGCTGTAGTGAGGTATTTACCGTCAATGACTCTGAATATACATTGAGCGTTAGTATTGGTGTTAGCCTTTATCCTAAACATTGTGAAAATGCGCACGCTCTGTTCAAAGCCGCTGACCTTGCACTGCATGATGCCAAAAACAAAGGGAGAAACGCCTACTCTATTTATGATGATTCGATGACCCATTCTCTCACTCGTCAGATTCTGTTAGCGGGCAAGTTAAGAAGTGCGCTGCAAGACGGTGAGGGGTTGTTTTTGGTCTACCAGCCAAAATTTACCGTTGACGGCAAAAAGCTGATCGGCGCGGAAGCATTAATCCGTTGGTGGGACGAGAAATTAGGTAACATTAGCCCGGACGAGTTTATCACGGTAGCGGAACAAAGTGACTTGATCATCGAAGTAGGTGATTGGGTGATCCGACAATGCTGCCAACAAATTCAACAGTGGCAGTTGGCCGGGATGAAAATTCCAAAAATAGCGTTAAACCTGTCTGCCAGAGATTTTATCAATCCCGGTTTTGTTTCGACATTGGTCGCGATAACTCACGAATATGGGGTTGATCCTCATCAACTGGAATTAGAATTGACCGAGAGAACAATCGCTCATCATGAAAAACCGATTATTAAATGTCTTAATCAATTGACTAAGGCTGGCTTTACAATAGCCATCGACGATTTTGGTACCGGGTATTCTTCTCTTGCTTATTTGAAGAAACTACCAATTACTTTATTAAAAATCGACGCCTCTTTTGTCAAGAATCTACCCGAGGATAAAGATGATTGCGCTATCACCGAAACCATCATTAAACTCGCACAGGTGCTCTCAGTGGATGTACTCGCGGAGTGTGTAGAAACTGAGGAACAAGCATTATTTCTGCAACAAAAAGGTTGCCAGTACGTTCAAGGCTATTTGTACGCCAAACCGTTGAGTGAAAAAGATTTTGTCGAATTGATTGCCCGAGGCGGTAAATCGGCCTGCATTATTGGGTCTTGATAGGCGCTAATAAAAACACCCTGATAAACCTGACAGTTAGCTTTCCGCTATAGGTTCAACCTAATAGAGCTGTCATATGTTTTATATTGATCAAAAAATCTCTCAAAAAGCTTAAGAAGCTCTAAAATCTTACCTATTCCACAAATGCAATAATCCATTCAAGGAGAAAGACTATGTTATTAAAAGAAGGCTCAAAAGGGCAAGAAGTTGTTGAACTTCAACTGGCCTTAGGAACAACAGCCGATGGTATTTTTGGTTCAGGAACCAAAGAATTAGTAATGGCCTATCAGCGAAAAAAAGGACTGATGGTAGATGGACTTGTTGGAGAGCAAACACTTGCAACTCTTAGAGAGGAAAGTGCAACCACTGATAATTCGGAAAAGGTTTATTCACCTTATCCCGAACTCACAGTGAATAAATATTTTTTGCCAAAAGATGAATATATACATGGGCCAACCAGCAAAGAATATTTATTTTTGCACCATACTGCCGGATGGAATAATCCCTATAAAACAGTGGATGATTGGGCAACCGATAATCGCGGCACGATTGGTACGGAGTTTGTACTCGGCGGTAAATCGGTCAAAGGCAATAATGATCGTTATGATGGTGAACTGGTGCAATGTATTCCAGAAGGTGGGTACGCCTGGCATTTAGGTGATAATGGTTCACGATATATGCATTCTCACTCAGTGGGAATTGAAATTTGTAACTTCAGTTATGCCGAAAACGAGAGAACTTACGTCGGTACTAAAATAGCACCCGATCAAATTATGACATTAGCAAAATCTTTTAGAGGACATAAACAATGGCATGCTTATTCAGATAAACAAATCGAAAATCTGCGTTTGTTTATTTTATGGATTGCCGAGCGCGACTCAATCGATGTACGAGCGGGCTTGGTTGCAGAAATAAAGAAACACGGTGCCAGTGCTTTCGAATTTAATCAGGATGCTTATGATGGAAAAATTAAAGGCATGTGGACGCATACTAATACTCGAAGAGATAAATATGATTTGTTTCCGCAGCCTAATTTGATGGATATGCTTGTTTCGTTGTAACAAAGGTTGATGATTTGCATAAATACTGGCAAATCATCACTTGATGATGTATGTAATTTTGGGTTTAAGAATGCTGCTGGATTTGTTCGCTAACAAAGCCAGTTCTTTAAAGTATTAAATATCTTTATTTTTTTGGCGTGGCCATTTTTCTAGAGGGTGATTTTCTAGTATTCTTAACACTTGTTTTTTTTTCTTTCTCACGTTCTTTAATGGTTGCAAGATCATTGATTAGATTTTCAGAAAAATCCAGTCCAACATCAAATAATCCGTTGTAGTAGCTGCTGTTATTTGAATATTGTCTTTTGGCCAATCGAGATATTTTGGCAGTTACATCAGTTATTTGAGTTTCGCTTGCAAAAAGACTGTTTACGATCTGACCATAAGCTCCGAATTGTTTTGCACTTTCAGTAGCGAACTTGTCATTCAGACGTTCTAGTTGTTTAGTATAGTTTTGAAATTCCATGTTATGCTCCATCTTGCTTAACTAAATTAAGGTGAAGGCAATTTGAGTCTATTCGTACAAAACTTAGATAGTGTCAAATATTTCGCCTAACATCCACTAGTATACGAACCAGCTTATATCAAACACCAGTCTAGGCTTAAATCACCAAAATTGCAATTATTTAGGCCATCTCAATGACGCAGTTTAATTCTTTTTGCTAGTAAAAACTCTAAGCACAAATCAGCCACTTTATATATCTCAAACAGCTATAAAGCCAGATTCGAAAGCGACACGGAATTGCGACACGGAATTTGACATCCCATATCAACTATGCGAATCTTTAGATAGACCATTGTCTTCGGAATGTATAAGCAGCCAACTGTTGCTACTATCTGAATGTGTTAACTACTCTTAATGATCAAAAACAACGAGTACTAATTAAAGCGCACATAGAACAAATGGACTTAAAGTGAAGAAAAATACCACTGCAATAGCCTATTCTTCGAGTGAAAAAAAATTTAAGTTACTTGAGCTCGCTTTGTATGAATCTAATTTCTGGCAAGAGCTGCAATCTGTTAAATCTGGCAACAAAAACAAATCAAAGAAAAAGTTTTCAATCTTTATAAAAGTCGACTTTGAATTTTATCAACCAAAACAATGTACTGCGACTGATCCAGAATTAGTTGAGCATCTTATTGATCTACTTTATGCAAAAGGTTTTTCAAACATCACCATCGGAGATTCTTGTGACGGTTCGGATCTTTGGTTAGAAAACCGAAATGCACTGATCTTGGCAGATCTATTGGAATATAATTACACTACAAAAAATGGTAATGACTATGAAATTGTTGATTTAAGTGACGATTTGGTTGATTTTGATTTTCCTGCAGGCGCGCTGCTACACGGCACACAATTATCAACCACGATTTCCAAAGCTGACTTCATTATTCTTTTTTCAAAGAATAAGACCGACCAGTGCAACTTTTTCTCACTGGGATTACATAATTTCCTGCGTATTTTACCTTTAAGGAATAAGAGCTATCACTACCACCAACATGCTGACATACAAGAAATAGCTTGTGAACTCACTCACACTGTAAAAATTGATTTTTGTTTAATTGATGCATTTAATAGCAATCATTCTAGATTGGGCAGTTATGCAAATACACCAATAATGACAAGGACCTTAATCGCCGGAAAAGATATTTTACAAACAGATAGCGTCGCTGCGATAAAAATGGGCCTTAAGTTGGAAGATTCTGTACTTTACAAGAAAATGATTACGACAAATCCTTCTTTCGAAATCGGCCATGTAAAGGGCCCTCTGGATCAATATGAAAATTGGCAAAATACAGATATTATTATCTCAGAAGCTAGTAAATTTCGTAAAATAGCTTTTCATTTAGAAAACATGATAGAACCCTCTATTTTCCAGGTTGATACCGAGTTGTTTCCGTTTAAAGAACCACTCCAACAACAAATTAATAAAGTTGTTAGTGCTTTTTACGGGCGAGCCAATAATTCTTCATCAGGATATAATTTAGTGCTGATGGTTAATTGTTTGATTGGGATGTTGGCCGATGGATATAACCTTTTTAATCTACAAGCTAACAAAAAATCACTCTGGCAACAAAGAGTCGCTCTTAATATTAATGCTGAAAATCATAAGCTAAAGGAATATCGAGATGTCGGCCCTTATCTTGATTCCCTAAGCAACGAACTGGGTAAATCAACAGAAATAAATGAAACCGGATTGAGTTGGTCTTTCTATCAGGGGCAGTCGGTTCTATTTCAATATGTCCGTCACTTACCGATAAATTTTGATGCATTTGTTTCTCAAGTTGACGTTAGCAAAAGCATACAATATATGAATGATTATATTGGCGGATTGATTGTACCAATAAAGGTGAATCATGCGGGTAAAAATACTTATCAGATAGAACGTAATTTATATTTACCGCAACCGAATTACCTGGCCCTGTCTGGCGGAAAAAATATTGATGTTACTAAGCTGGAGTACATCAAGTATTCAAAAAATGAACATAAAATCATCTGGAAAACCGTGTTTAGTGAGAATGAATCAGCTGAATTCGATGATGGTTGGGTTTGCTTTCGTCGCAGCGAAAACAATCATGTGGAAATTAATGTCTTTGGTAGGCAATTATTTACTTTGCCGCCATTTTGGCAACTATCGGGGATCGACCATTATCCTTTTGTGAAATCTTTTTTAGTTGAGGATGCTTATACCCACTTTTTTAAAACGACCATGGCTAATTTTGAGGCCGTGGCTGAGGGACGAGAGGTTAAAATTGGCAAGCCAGTAGTTACTAATATCGATGAGCCCGGCCAAAACTGTTCTGGCGCTATTCCATCACAGGACGATTTGGTTACGATAATCGATAACATAGGGGAATATCTGGATCTTGACAATTTATCAAAAATTGACTGGAAAACATTATTTTCCTCTGAGGATATAAACCCTCCTGATTATATAGATGAACAAGGCTTTTCGCATTTTAGTAACTTCGAAACCTCGTCATCTTCCACTTGGCCAAAGTTCAAATTGAAACAACTACTAACCAATAAATCGATTCAGCTGTTGGATGCATTTATTGATGATATTAAACTGGCTTTAGAGAAGGATTTTAAAGTGTTATGACTTTTGTATTTAAAAAACTCTGTCGATGAAAGCACTGATTACAGGTGGTAACGGCTTGATAGGCGCTAATTTGATTCGAGAATTAATTCTCGACGATAATGAAGTGATTGCATTCGTTAGGCCGTCCAGTGATCTGGCAAGCTTAAATAATATTCAGGTTAGAATATCTTATGGAGATGTACTCGATCTTGATTCGCTTATTGCTGCCGCACAAGATTGTGATGTGATATTTCATACCGCGGCAGTTTTTACATTGCAAGCCAACGAAACCTCTAAAAATAAACGTGTTGCTATTGATGGAACAAAAAATGTCATTGAGGCAGCGCATCGTTGCAAAATAAAGAGAGTGGTATTGACTGCCTCTTCTGTAATATTTGGTTCCAGTATGAATCGTTCTATTCGCGACGAGACTTCCAAGCTTAATCGAAAAGACGAGCCTTCCTATGTATATACCAAAAAGGAACAACATAAGATTGCGATTTCCTATGCAAAAAAATTATCAGTTGAACTGGTTGCTGTATGTCCAACGATGGTGTTAGGACCATATGGTCTTAGGTTGGGACCGAGCAACGGTATTATTGTATCCTATCTAAATGATAAAACGCGTTCAACCTATCCAGGGGGATGCAATATCGTGAGTGTTTTAGATGTTGCTAAGGGACACATATTGGCGGCTAAATATGGGAAAACTTATCAAAATTATATTTTAGGCGGCGAAAATTTAGATTGGAAAACAATTCATTCAAAAATAGCCTCGTTAAGTGGGGTGCCGTCGCCTTATTGGCAGTGTGGTCACACTCAATCCTATATTGCTGCGGGTATTCATGAAGTATTGTCTTTGATTACTAAACAACCGCTTCTTACTTCCCGCAGTCAGGCCAAAATGGTTGGTAAATATTATTGGTATTCCCACCAGAAAATTCAAAAAATAGGATATTCCCCTGCTAGATCTAAAACCACTTTGGCCGCAGCCATATCATGGTTGGCTGCCAGCAGTCATATATCGAATGTTGTTAGAAAAGACTTGAACTTGTCAGATCAAGTTTATCTGGCCAGAGAAGAACATCGAAAGTACGAATTGAGTTTTCAGGAGAATTAAAGTGAAGGAATTTAAGAGTTTAATCGTTATTAAACAGCCTATAGACGTTGTTTGGGTTTCAATTCGAGACAAACTTCCAGAACTTGGAAATTATCTAAATGATATAGACAAAATTTTTGTAGAAGAAAGACAAGATCTTTCCAATGGAGATGTGTCGCTGGTAAATATATGGAAAGCAAAAATGAAAATCCCGTCAGTGATTAAATCAATTGTCGATCCCGGAGAACTAAGTTGGACCGATGAAGCAAAATGGCTTGAGTCGCAAAAAGATTGCCTTTGGAAAATTACACCGCATTTTTTTAAGGGCCGAATCCAATGTTATGGTACAACAGAATATCGTTCGGCCATGGGAGGGAGAGGCACAAAAATATGTTTTTCGGGGCAACTGGCTATTTCTACGGAAGGAATGAAAGGAGTGCCGCGTTATTTAGAGAATAAATTGTCAGTGGGCATTGAATCATTGGTGAGTACCGTTATTCCGAAGAATTTCAGAAAAATAACGGAGGCGGTTCCAGAGCTATTATAAAATTATAAAATTATAAAATTATAAAATTATAAAATTATAAAATTATAAAATTATAAAATTATAAAATTATAAAATTATTAAATTATTAAATTGAAATATGGAATCAGTTGAATCTACCTAAATACAATTTTAATCAGGGCTTATTAAATGTCCGTGATGGAATCCTAATCTAGGGTCGCCGGATTTTTCCAGATGAGAAATATAATCCTGAATTTCTGGCATCTCAACTCTCAATCTTATTTTTGCCGATGGATAGTCGTAAATAGTAATGTGATTTAAGCCCCGATTAGCGGTAAATAAAAGTGATTGGTCTTTAGACAGTTGGCATGCATAAATCGAATCTAATAACGAAAAACGACTGACTCGCATCGCCCCTAAAAGATGCCGGGAATTATCAAAAATACCACCTCTCGCTAACACATCATACACTTGAGTACTAACCTGTCGATGCTTTTTTACTAAGGTGGCTATATCTGGTTTTTCATCAATAATGCGAAAGCTTGAAAAATTTTCGAGGTCGATACAGACAATGGTTTGACTACCACCATTGCAAAAAATAAGCTCTTTATCTGAGATGGTCATGTCAGAGTTGATATGGGCCGGTGTTTCCCGGCTGGCACTCCAATGTCTTAGAACTTTTTTATCCAGGATGTCGATCTCAAAAGCATATTCTTTTAGGTAGGCCATTGCCCATTCATGATAGTCAACGTGATCTTGCGGTAGTACTCTGAATGAAGTGGCATAAAAAATTTCTTTCTTTGGGTGTGTGACCAAGTGCCAGCAAGTTGCGGGCAATTCTATTCGAGTTGCTTTTTTAGTTTTGATGTCCCAAATACCGACTTCCTTTGCTTCGCCCTTCGCACCTAAACTTGGGTTATCCATCGAACCATAACAGATATATCGTCCTGAAGGAGAGAGCTTCATAGTGTGTGGTAATTTTAGTTTATGCGGGCCTAACTTTTGTCCATTGCTTAAATTCTTAATATTGAACTGATAAAAATAGTCGCCAATTGCGGTAATAAATTCGTTGTTATTTAACCATACTAGGTGAGTGCTTCCTCGGATCGAAGTGTCATTGGTCTCGAATTGTAGGGTTGATATTCGATTAACTTCTTCAAGTGTTTTCGGATCGAAAAAAAGAAGATGCTGAGCGGCATTTCCCAAGAATCCATATTGATGGTTTTGATTAACTGTAACCCAGTGGCCCGCGGCAGCACCGTCAAAATATTTAATTTTATAGGCATAGGAATTGTCTTCGGGATTGAATAGAAAAAGGCATACTCCTGCAGCACCTTCAAGCCCATTTATCCCATTGCCGTCCAATGCGATATAAAAAGAATAGGGGTAAGTCTTCATTTAATAAAACAAGTCCTTTGTTTATAGAATATATTTTCATAAGATTTATTATACGATACTCTACTTTAATGTATAATGATCACTCAGATCAACCTTTTTAGTCAGGTAGCTTCCTAAGTCGAAAGTATTATTTTCAAAAGACGTATTTGATTATCCTAAACACGAAGAACGATATGCCAGAGAGGATTGGCTATTATGGATAAAATTTTAAAGGATTCGTTAACCCGAAAAAACCGAGTAACAACCTGTGAATCGGTGGGTATTAATAGATTTAACGCGGTTGAAATTCGTTGGGTGAAAAAGTTAGTCAATCAGTCCCGATGGTCCGGTTATTTCGCGTCCTCAATCAGTCGGATGTTTAATGGGTGGATTTACCCATTTATTGCCACTGCTCTAATTTTTATTTATGGAGGCTTGTCGGTTGGCATTATCATTCCGGCTATACTCGGTACGATAGTTGCCCACAGCTTTTACCCATTCATAAAGCGATATTTTCAAAGAGTTCGACCAGTTGAATTCGACCCAACGATTAAGAATGAACTAAAAGTTCTAGATCGCTACTCCTTTCCAAGTGGTCATTGCATGACTCTCACAACCGTTAGTATTCCAATTGTTTTTGCTAACTCATTCATGTTTGAACCGTTGGCGTTGACTTACTTGTTGCTTTCCTGGTCAAGGATTTCATTAGGGCATCACTATCCGAGTGATATTGTTGCTGGTATTTTGTTGGGTTGTTTGGTTGGTTTCCCCGTTTCTCTTATTTCGTATTCACTGTTTAATTAGCCTAATGGATGCTAGTACCCCTTCACAGGGAATTTGACTAGTTCAGAGCTCATCCAACGAACTAGTGCAAGGCGTGGCTCGAAGAGAATGGCTTGCCCTTTTCGAGAGTCACAACGCAGCAATCGCTCGTTGGATGCGCTCCCTACGGGCCAGCCGATAAACAGGCTAGCCCGTTGTTGCTCTTCTTTGGATTAGCTTGCTAGTCCTGCAAAAGCGCGCCTAGCTCTAGCCTGTTTCTCGACTGGCTAAACTAGTCAAAATCCCTGTGAAGGGGTACTAGTTGACGAGGCGTTATTTTCTACTGAAAAAATCTAACATCTTGATTTTTCTGCCTGATTCACCCATGCTTACAACAACCTGATGTTATTCAAGAGATCCTGCAAACTCTCATGCAATCTAACCTCCAAAAAGTAGTCGAATCCCTCAACAATATTATTCTGGGCAAACCGGGGCAAATAAAACTGGCCGTTGTGTGTCTTTTGGCTAAGGGGCATCTATTAATTGAAGATTTGCCCGGAATGGGAAAAACGACACTTGCTCATGCTCTGGCAAAGGTTTTGGGTTTAGACTTCCAGCGAATACAGTTCACCAGCGATTTACTGCCGGGCGATATTATCGGTTCCGCCATATATCGAAGAAGTGATGAAAGCTTTAAGTTTCATAAAGGGCCCATATTTACTCAGGTTATTTTAGCCGATGAAGTCAATCGAGCCACTCCTAAATCACAAAGCGCCTTGCTTGAAGCGATGGAAGAATATCAAGTGACTGTTGATGGGGTTAGTCGCAAACTGCCCGAGCCATTTTTTGTTATAGCCACGCAGAATCCTTTTCATCAAATTGGTACTTATCCGCTGCCAGAATCTCAACTTGATCGGTTTTTAATCCGAATCTCTCTGGGATATCCGGCAAGAGAAGTCGAGCGACAGCTATTTAGCGGTCAGGATTCTCGGAAATTAATTGAAAATCTGGAGCCAGTATTAGATTCAGAGTCTCTAATATTAATGCAGGGAGCGGTTGATAACGTCGGCGTGACGGATACCCTATACGAGTATTTACAAGATCTGGTTGCAGCGAGCCGACAGAACAACCAATGGTCACATGGTTTATCCCCGCGCGGCGGCCTGGCGCTCTTAAGAGCAGCAAAATCCTGGGCAGTTCTAGAACAAAGAGAGTATGTGATACCTGAAGATATTCAGGCAGTTTGGATGGCGGTTACCGAGCATCGCTTGATGAGCCAGACCGGTTCAGTGTCAACAATCGATAACCCGGTAGCGAATATATTAAAAAACACCGCTATTCCACGATAATGAGGCACCAAACTAACTGCAAGGTAAATTCATAGTAGTGAAAAAAAATCTGGTCAAAACAAATCTGTTCAAAACAAGACTGAGGCAATTTTTTGGCAATCGCATGCCGATTGCTGATACGGTCAAATTACAACAAAAATCTACCTACATATTACCGACCAGAGCAGGCTTTTTGTTAGTCGGCATTATCGCTTTGATGGTAATTGCTGCAACTAATTATCAAAATAATCTGGCTTTTTTGCTGACGTTTTTGATTTTAAGTTTGGGCTTGGTGAGTATTCTATTTACTTTTAAGAATCTACAGGGCCTAATATTTAAACTTGGCATAGTAGAAAGTGTCTTCGCCAGTCAAATGTTGCGAGTCACTATTCATCTTTCCAGCCAGTCTAAACAAAATCACTTTACGATAGGTACCGGTGTATCAGACTCATCCGTCTATTTTAGTAATGTTTTAACTAAACGGGATAATCAAGTAATCATTCCCATCCAATCGCACCAAAGGGGATGGTTTCAACTACCAAGAATTATGGCAACCAGTAGTTTTCCGTTTGGATTACTAAAAGTATGGAGCTGGTTTCAATTTGCTACACCGGTGTTGATCTATCCAAAACCTATAGAGCCGCCAGCTGCCGCCAAACAGGGACGACAGGACGAAGAAGAGGGTGTTACAAAAGCCTCTGGAAGTGACGATCTTTACGGACTCAAAACCTATCAGGCAGGCGAGCCTATTTCTCGAATCGATTGGAAAGCATTCGCCAGAGAAAGAGGACTTTTTAGCAAGGAATTCGTTGCCTATCAAAGTCAGGATCTGGTGTTCGATTGGAATGATTTTCCGAATACAGAAAAAGAACTCAGACTAAGTTATTTATGTTATCTGGTCGTTGAAGCGAGCAAATGCAACTATGAATATTCTCTACGTCTAAGTGAGAAGTTGATCCCCAAAGACTGCGGAGAGCAACACAAGAGGAAGTGCCTGGAAGCTTTAGCATTATTTCAAAGTGAACGTAAATCAGCGGCGAAGGTGCATTAAACATGTCGATGCAAATATCTGTTAGTGACTACAATGCCCGTAAAATAGATCTTTTACCTATTTTGGCCGCGCAGCAATTGGTTTTACTGCCGCTGTATTTTTTCATACCTTTGTGGATTACTCTGGTAAATCTGATAATTGTTTCGGTGGTTTATTTTACCAACGTACGACAAAAATATTCTATTCACCCTCGAATCAAGAACATCATTACGTTAGTAGCTGTTGCCGGTGTTTTGTTTTCTTTTCATAAGTTTACTGGCCGAGACGCTGGAGTGGCGCTGATCGCAACCATGTATGGCTTGAAAATTATGGAAATCAAATCTCAAAGAGATGTTTATATTTTGATGTTACTCGGCTTTTTTATTTTACTAGCGGGTTTTCTATTTGATCAGTCGCCGTGGATTGCGATGTATCAATTTATACCTGTAGCTGCAATTTTAAACGCGCTGACGTCAATCCATTCTTTATCGGAATCGTCCGATCCGTTATTGCCTTTTGGAGAGAGATTGTCTGGGTTGAAAACTCGTCCTAAATTGTTGCACCATTCGTTTAAAGCGACAATACGGCCATTGTTGAAGTACCTGGCGTTGTCCATTCCCTTGATGATAATTCTATTTGTTTTTTTCCCTCGATTAGCAGGACCTATATGGCGAATGCCTAGCGGTTCAAGCGCCTCTAGCGGAATATCTGACACTATGACGCCCGGCGAAATCAGTGATTTACATTTGTACGATAATATAGCCTTTCGGGTAAAGTTTGACGGTGATACTCCCAGAGGTTCGAACATGTATTGGCGGACCTTGGTATTGGACAGTTTTGATGGCTTAACTTGGTATCGAGAGAAAAAGAGCAGTGAAAAGGGCGTTAAGACTTTTTCCCAACTCAATCGAACCAAGCCTGCCTCAAATGAAGATGAAAAAAAGATTGATTATGAAAAAAAAGTTGGTTTTTATCGTTACGATATATCGTTGGAAAAAACTCAACTACGGTGGTTAACGTTTCTGGATAGGCCAATCGATATCCCAAAGCGGGCACGTCTATTCTCTGACTTTTCGGTACAAACTGACCACCGATTATTAGATAGAACTCGTTATACGGCCGAATCGCAAGTGGGTTTACTACTAGATAATCAATTATCTTTGATACAACGAGAAAAGAATACCCAACTACCTGAAGAGGGTAACTCACGTTCGATTGATTGGGCAAAACAACGACGACAGCAGGTTTCTGGTGACAGAGCATTTATTGAATCATTGCTACTTAAAATCAATCAACAGGAATATTTTTACACACTGTCGCCCCCCATCATGCAAAGAGATATCGTTGATAGCTTTTGGTTTGACGAGCAAAAAGGCTTCTGTGAACATTATGCCGGAGCATTGGTCTTTTTAGCTCGTGCTGCCGGAGTTCCCGCCAGAGTTGTAGTGGGTTATCAGGGCGCTGAGAAAAATCCTTTATCCGACTATTGGATCGTCCGATATGCCAACGCACACGCCTGGACTGAAATCTGGCTTGAAAATGAAGGGTGGGTGAGAGTTGATCCAACCGCGGCGATAGCGCCACATCGAATAGAACAGCAGCTACAAACTGATTACAGTCAAAGAGATAGCCTTTTTGAGGATTTTGGTTTTGACTCGGTGGACCTTAATGATATCGGATGGGTCAAACAATTTGAATATTGGATGGATCAGGCAAATACTGGTTGGAATGATTGGGTTCTGGATTATAGCCAGGACAGTCAAAGAAAATTGTTCTCAGGATTAGGGCTTGAGAATTTAACAGCTCAGCAAGTTTCTATATTGATGATTGGCATGTTGGCCGCTTTTCTTGGCTTGATTAGTTTTCGATGGGTAAGGGACAAACAAGCCGTAGATCCTGTTCAGGTGAGTTTGAGCATTTTGATTAAAAAATTAAACAAACATGGTATCCAATTGCAAGATACTCAGGGGATCAACGCGTTTGTCGAAAAAATCCAGCAAAAACAAAGAGGCAACCCAATCTTCGAAGAGTCATCAATAACGCAACTGATCAGAATATTGAATTTGTATTCCTATCTGAGGTATCAGCGTAATGATATTTCCCCAAAACAAAAAAATCACTTTCGCCAACAAGTAAAGAGCCTTAGAATCCGATCTTACAAAAGTCACTAACACTGGTTAAAAAGGAAAGTAATGTCGACTCAAGAATTATTAGCCCCCATTTACGAGTTTTTGGCTTGTGAAACACCCGATGAGTGGGTTGATGTAGCGTTAGAAAATCAGCGGATTTTGTTAATAGATCACTGCAATTGTGAAAAGAAGGCTGCCAATACCGCGATTAGCCTTATTTTCAGATACAGCGAACGACATTCGTTATTAATGAAAATGTCTAAGCTGGCTCGCGAGGAATTACGTCATTTTGAACAAGTTTTACAAATTATGAAACGGCGAAATATTGAGTATAGTCCGTTATCGGCTTCTCGTTATGCCGCAAAATTGTTTAAACGATCCCGCAAAGACGAATTAGGTGCATTAGTCGATCGATTAATCGTTGGTGCGTACATCGAAGCCAGGTCATGTGAACGCTTCGCTAAAATTGCCCCATTGCTTGACGATGAGCTGAATAAATTCTATTTATCGTTACTTAAGTCGGAATCACGACATTTCTCCGACTATTTGAAGCTCGCATCTGAGTATTCTGATGAAGATATTAGTCAGCGAGTCAGGGAATTTGCCGAAATTGAAGCTGATTTGATCACTTCAAAGGACAAAGAATTTCGATTTCACAGCGGTATTCCTGAATAGTCTCCAGGATGGTCCATTTTCAATGGAACCTTGCCCGATTATCTGGGTCATATAAAAAACTTACAAGCTGGGAGCCAATATATTGGTTTGCTGAATCCTGCATCTTGCATTGGGATGGGTATAAAACAGACTTTTGCTTGAGTTGTTCTGTTTCGACCAGTAATATAGCGCACTTCGTGAGCCTCGACTAGATAATCCAAATTTTTGTGGTTATCACTAATTTGTAGTTATTGCTAGTTTGTAGATATCACCAGAAATTTAAAAATATCATTATGAGGAACCATATGTCAGCCAATCATCGACTATTTCAAGGCAGCATAGTCGCGTTAGTTACCCCGATGAAAGACAACGGGAATATTGATTACCCGGGATTATGCCGTTTGATTGATTGGCACATCGAGTGCGGTACTAGTGGACTGGTGATCATGGGGACCACCGGTGAATCAGCAGCGATGACAGAGCAAGAGCATTTTAAGATTGTTGAAACGGCAATAGCGCACAGCGATAAGCGAATTCCAATCATTGCCGGTTGTAGTTCACCGGCCACCCAAAAAGCCGTGATATTGGCTAAATCATTGAATGAGCTTAAACCTGACGGCTTTTTATGTGTCACTCCCTATTATGTTAAAGCGCTACAGGAAGGTTTATACCGCCATTTCAGTGAGGTGGCAGAGGCTTGTCAATCGCCAGTTTTGTTGTACAACGTGCCTAGTCGTACCGCATGTGATTTAAAAAATGAAACCGTGATAAAGCTGGCAAATAATAAAAATATAGTCGGGATAAAAGATGCTGTTGGGGATATCACTCGCTCTAAAGAACTAATTGAAAGCATAGGTAGTCATTTTTGTCTGCTCAGCGGCGACGATCCGACAGCATACGAATTTATGAAGTCAGGGGGAGTAGGGGTGATAACCGTTACTGGTAATGTTGCCCCTGACAAAATGAGCCGTTGGTGTAAATTATTGCTCGAGGGAGAAATGGTTGAATCTAAAGCTATTTCTGACAACCTAAAGCCTTTGCATGATGCTATGTTTGTCGAGTCAAATCCGATGCCAGCAAAATGGGCATTGAAAAGGCTAGAAAGAATTGAAGCGGGTATACGATTGCCTCTGACTCAACCGTCAATTAAAGCACAACAGGCTATTGAAAACGCAATGTTAGAGTGTGGTATTTTATAAAATGTGGAGCAACCTTTTGAGATTGATTAAAGCAAGTTTTTTGGTACTGTTAGCCCTTGTAATTAGTAGCTGTGGATTTATCTATGGCGAAGATGG